>CEAR01045161.1_pt1 | contig 179591 bp, 137 predicted proteins | sample 557461 | NCBI WGS metagenome assembly CEAR01 (sample SAMEA3182075, study PRJEB8094) | gut metagenome | biome: human; feature: gut; material: Stool; isolation source: human stools | place: Canada | collected 2012-03-14 | reverse complement strand
CCTATGGCTTGCCTCGGAGAGTCAAGCTCCTATCGTTGAGGACCCTCTTCTCTTATATTTTTAATTATGCACCGACATTTCGGCTTGAGCCATTTTTACGGCAAAATACGCTTGTCTATCTTTGTTATCGGTCGCAGTTTCCTTTGCGACCGCAAAGGATGAAGATAACAGTCGCATCGCCTATCAGTGTATGATGCAGGCGTTTTTAATTAAGAAACCCTCTCAGCCTAAACCCTAAACAAGGTGTGAATTAAAGTTATTCATTCATATTTCATTGCGACTGCAAGCCCTCATATACCTTGCGATGTGTCATCACTGTTTTCATATTAGTCTGCGCCCACTCAGTAAGCTGCTGGATAAGCGGAAGGAGGGATTTCCCGACATCCGTAAGCCGGTATTCGACCTTTGGCGGTACAACGGCATAGACCTTGCGGTCTATAAAGCCGTCGGCCTCCAGTGTGCGCAGTGTGGAGGAAAGCACTCTCGAAGACACATCGGGAATCAGGCGGCTGAGTTCGTTGAATCTGACAACGCCCTGCTCGCCGATGATAAGCACAGTAAGGAGGGCCCACTTGTTTCCAAAACGGGCTATGACGTTTCTGACAGGACACATCTCTATGATGGAACCAGTTTCCTCTTTCTTTCTCATATATCGTGACGCTTACTTTTATTTGCAAAGTTAGTAATTTGTTTTGATATACCATCAAAAAATCAACCGTCAGTCTGTTTGATTGAAAAAAACAGTTGTCAATGAAATTTTTTTCTCACTGATAATCAGCAAAACCGACAAAAAGGTTACTATGGGCGAAAAATGTAACTTCTTGACAAACAGGTGCTATCGTCGTAACTTTGCAGTGCGTAAACAAAATAAACACAAATGATATGAAACAGATTCAGACAATCGAAAAAGGCGCGAACTTCAGCGCGGCAAACTTAGGCAACCTCGCCGGCATCAAGGATTACGTTCTCGAACTCGGCCCGGAAGTCAAGATACCCGGAAAAGTGTTCGGCGGTCAGGCTGTCGGCGCAACAGGCGGCGAGTTCTCATTCCAGGTATTCGCTCCCGGTCAGGAAACGGGTTTCCTCCACACCCACAAGAACCATGAGGAACTCTACTTCTTCCTCGCCGGCAAAGGCGAGTTTCAGGTTGACGGCGATGTCTTCCCGGTTGAGGAAGGCTCCGTAGTGCGCGTGGCTCCCGACGGACACCGCAGCGTGCGCAACAACGGCACCGAACCCATTGTGATGCTCTGCGTGCAGTATCGCGGCAACACATTCACCGCCGAGGACGCCGCCGACGGAAACATTCTTAATGAACCTGTAAAGTGGTAAGAACATGAGAAAAATATTTATAGGAGTGGTGGCTGCCGTCTTTGCCCTTTCCGTCGCCGCACAGGAGAAAGGCCGTTTTGAGACATACGACCTCGATGGATTCAAACTCCATGTTTACTATACGAATGACGCTCTGGGCGATGCCTCCTACATCATAGAGGGCAGGGATTCACTGGTAACCCTTGAACAGCCGCTCTTCAAAGACAATGTCACGGAATACGACGCCAGATTAGCGTCTATCGGCAAGCCTGTGGCCGCACGCATCACCGACTATCATCTGGGAGGGACAGCCGGACATGAAACCTTCATGGCGGAAGGTATGCCCAAATTCATGAACGAGGGAGCATACGCGGCCATGATGAAAGGTTTCGCGCAGAATTTTGGAGACGCCATCGTGTCGCTCCCGACAGGCAAAAAGGACGAAGTGGCTTTCGGCACCACGGAAATATGGGACCGGATTCCTTTCAAATTCAACCACGGCGCTGCGTCCGATTTCCCCGGCGCAAGCATCCTGATTGGCGGACAGGTCTATTTCACCCACTGGGTGCCTATGAAGGCGCATGAAAGCCATCTGCATATCACCTCGCCTGCCGCGATAGACGCTGAAATTGCGGAAGCCCGCAAATCGCTCGAATCAGGAGCGTCGGTATTCGTCGGCGGTCATGGCGGCGCGGTCGGTAAGGACGCCGTACAGTTCAAAATCGACTATCTTACGACAATGAAAAAGGCTCTTGCCGATAACAAGACGGAAAGCGGATTCGTCGCTGCCATGAAAAAGGCATATCCCGGGCTTCCAGGCGAGAACAATCTGCTGGAACTAGCAAAGACATTGTATAAGAAATGAAAGGTAAAGTATTGTCACTACAGCTGTGTATGACTGCTTTGACAGCTAACGGATAGGTCGGGAAAGTGCTATATTTCGTGCAGACGGGCGACGCTAAATATACTATGAGGTATATGGCCAAGGCGACTCTGTGCTTGTATTGCACAGCGGTAGGGAAGGATAAGCGGAAATGAAGATTGCCACAAGTTTTATTAGATGAGTAGAAATTTTAAAACCGACAAGAACGCCGGTCAGGAGTTGTGTTCGTTAAGCTCAGCTCTTGACTGGCTTTTCAACGGACTAAAATTGCCGATAAAAGACACAAAAACAATCTTTAGTGCCCGACATGACGATTTAACATTGATGGTTATACAAAATCAGACAGGGGTAGAAGTCATAATTGGTAATCTTATTTAGCCGCTTGGGTATAAATGATTAGCCTCGCTTCGAAAATGGCTTGTCCGGTAGGGGCCGGTGGTCCGGGTTCTGGACGTCTGCGCGATGCCTTCTATGGAGGACCAGCTTCCGTCAGCCTTAAAAGTCCTATTTTTTGAAGCATTAATATTCAAATATGGGGAAATAATGCAGTAACTTAGCGTAGTTTTTAACCTAAGGATAATAGCATGAAATATATCGCGCAGTTACTTGTCGCTGCTTCTTTGTTGACCGGCTCGGCAAGCTTGGCAAATCAGTCTCCACAAGACAATGACGAACGTTGGGGCGACCTCGGCGACGGAACTTTCGCAAACCCCGTACTCAATGCCGATTATTCTGACCCCGATGTGATAAGGGTCGGAGAAAAGTATTACATGACTTGCTCGGAGTTCCACTTCATGGGAATGCCGATACTTGAGTCCGACGACATGGTAAACTGGCACATCATTGGCCAGGTGTTCGACAGCATAGGCCTCGACGGTTATTCTACGATGGATAAATATGGCTCGGGCAGTTGGGCCCCGGCATTGCGATACCACGATGGTAAATTCTGGATTTTTGTATGCACTCCCGGCGAAGGGCTCTTTATGGCCACTGCCGAAAATCCCGCCGGCCCGTGGAGCGAACTTTATAATGTGAAGAACGTGTCGGGATGGGAAGACCCTTGTCCGCTATGGGATGAGGATGGCAATGCCTATCTTGGCCGGAGCCAGCTCGGAGGCGGACCCATAATAATTCACCGTATGGCTACGGATGGTAAAAGTCTACTCGACGACGGCGTAAAAGTATATGAAGGCCCGACCGCCGAGGGCACGAAGTTGTTTAAGAGAGACGGCTACTACTATCTGAGCATCCCAGAAGGCGGTGTAGGAACAGGGTGGCAGACCGTGCTCCGCTCGAAAAGTATTTATGGCCCCTACGAGGGCAGGCGTGTGCTCGAAACGGGTTCTACAAACATTAACGGCCCGCACCAGGGTGCGCTTGTCGATACCCCCGATGGCAATTGGTGGTTCTTTCACTTCCAATCCGCCGGGGCGCTCGGGCGCGTGGTGCATCTCCAGCCTGTTGTATGGGAGGGCGGTTTCCCGATTATAGGCACCGACTACGACCACAACGGCGTTGGCGAACCGATGAAAATCTCTACGGTGCCGCTACCGTCGAAGACCGGCACGCCCGTTACGCCCCAGACATCTGACGATTTCGACAGCAAGAAGCTCGGCATACAATGGCAGTTCAACCATAACCCCGACCGTAGCCGCATATCGCTCGAAAGTCGCAAGGGCTGGCTCGCCGTGGCCCCCTTGCCGGCCCCCGGACTGCGGCATTGCCGCAACCAGCTCACCCAGAAGTTGATGGGCTACAGGGGAGAGGTTATGGTAACGCTCGATTTCGCACAAATGCGTGCCGGCGATTTTGCCGGACTCGAGTGTATCGGCAACAAATTCATGGCCATAGGCGTGAAAATCGATAGCAAGGGCGTGCCTCAATTGTGCATCGAGTCCGACGGTGAGCAGACGTCCCTCGAAGTCGTGAGTGACACGAGTGCCGACTGTGTGTATCTGCGTTTAGATTTCGATGCCACGGCAAAGAAATTTCAGTTCTACTATAGCCTCGATGGTACGGCCTTTGTCAAGGCCGGCGCAGTGTTTGAGATGAGCGACGGCGACTGGAAAGGATGCCGGACCGGGCTGTTCGCCTATACGGGCGGCAACGCCGACGATGCCGGCACGGCCTACTTCGATAATTACAATTATAAACACGACGGCAACTGATTGGGGCTTTTTCGTAAATTTTGCTTAAATTTGCGGTCATGAAAAACTATGCACTTCTGGCTGCCTTTGCGGCCATGCCTTTTATCTTATCAGCCGGCGAACCGGCGAGTGTGTTTATCTCGGTCGACCAGTCGAATGCCCAAGTGCGCCCTGCCGACATCACCGGCAGGTGCCTGAAGCGCGCCATGGGAAAGAATTCCTTTATAGTCAACGATACTCACGACCTCTACAGGCTTAAGAAGGCCTACGACGTGAAGGCCCTGCTTTGGCAGCCGCAAGGCGACTACGTCGTGCCCGAGGATTACTACGACAATGTCAAGAACCGTATAAACGCCGTGCGCGCCGAGGTGTATGCCGTGACAGGTGATGAAAACGATATAATACTGCCCGTAGTATTCGGCACGCTGTCGCACGACTCTAAGAGGTATAGCCCCATTGTAGAGGCGGCACAGTTCCAACTCGCCGCCGAGCTGCCCAACGTCTATCTCTTAGACCTTAGCAATACGACTGTGGCCGGTGATAGCGTGACCTTCGATGCCGCGTCGACCGAATATGTGGGCAAACTGACGTATAACAAGCTCGTCGACCTCGGCCTGGTCAAAGGTCGGCGCGTCGATGCCGTCATACCTCAGCCCAAAAACGATATCTCCGAGCAACTGACCATATACCGCCCGGCGGCTCCCAACGGCAAGGCCCTGGTCATCTGCCCCGGCGGCGGCTACGACCACCATGCCATGGAGTGGGAGGGCACTCGCGTTGGCGAATGGCTTTCGGATAACGGATATACCTGTGCAGTGCTCGAATACCGCTTCCCCGACGGCAAGAGCAACGTGCCCACCGACGACAGCCGCGCCGCCGTGCGCTACCTACGCAGCCATGCCGACAGCCTGGGCATAGATGCCGGCAAGGTGGGCATCATGGGCTTCTCGGCCGGCGGACACCTGGCGGCAAGCACCTCGACACTGGCCGACAGCACGAGCCGCCCCGACTTCCAGGTGCTCATGTACCCCGTAATCAGCATGGAGGAAGGCGTGACCCACGGCGGCTCGCGCAAGAACCTCATCGGCCGCGAACCCTCGCAGATTCTTGTAGACCGCTACAGCGCCGACAAACAGGTCGGGCCCGATACACCCCGTGCGATAATGATATTGTCGGCCGACGACAAGGTGGTGATTCCCGAAAATAGTCTTCGCTACTTCAACGCCCTTATCAGCAACAAAGTGCCGGTCGAGATGCATATCTATCCCACCGGGGGCCACGGCTGGGGTATGCGCGACCGCGTGCCCTTCAAGGCCCAATGGCAGGACGAATTGTTGAAATGGCTCGGCAGTTTCTAAGCAATGTGTAAGAGGAAGATTTTTAGCCTGCTGCTTCTGGCAGTCTCCACGGTGTCACTCGCTGCCACTCCCTTTACCATAGTCAGTGGCAAGGCTGTGCGTCTGTCGATGCCGCAGCACCGTCTGCCCGTGCTCGAGAGCGCGGTGGCAATGTTTGGCGGCGATGTCGAGGCCGTCTTCGGCGACACGCTCGAGCTCGTGGCCGACAATGCCGATATCGACGTGCGTATCGATACAGCCGTCGTTAAGTCTCCCCAGGGCTTCCGTCTGCATGTCGACGACTCGGGGTGTCTTAACGTAACCGGCCACGACAGCCATGGCGCCGCCTACGGGCTTCTCGAAGTGTCGCGCCTCTTCGGCGTGTCGCCGTGGGAGTGGTGGGCCGATGCCACTCCGCAGAAACGCGCCTCGTTCGAATTGCCGGCCGGATATACCGACAGCCAGGCCCCGTCGGTCGAATACCGTGGCATATTTATCAACGACGAAGACTGGGGCCTGATGCCGTGGAGTTCTATGACTATGGAGCCGGGCAACCTTCGCGGAGTCATAGGCCCAAAGACGAACGAGAAAATCTTCCAGCTCCTGCTGCGCCTGCGTGCCAATTACTACTGGCCGGCCATGCACGAGGTGACTGAGCCGTTTTTCCTCACCCCCGGCAACCGCGAGATGGCCGCACGCTACGGCATCTATATCGGCGGCTCGCATTGCGAACCGATGGCGTCGAGCACGGCTGTAGAGTGGGGCCGTCGAGGCAAGGGCGATTATGACTATGTGAACAACAGCGATAGCGTGCTCAAATTCTGGGAGGACCGCGTGCGCGATGTCGCCGGGCAGGAAATAGTCTATACCCTCGGTATGCGAGGCGTGCACGACGGCGCCATGAACGGTGCCAAGACCGTCGACGAGCAGAAGGCCGTGCTATCGCGTGCCATTGCCGACCAGCGCGAACTGATTGCACGATATGTCGATGCCGATGTTACAAAGGTGCCGCAGGTGTTCATACCTTATAAGGAAGTCCTCGACGTGTACCGCGCCGGGCTCGACGTTCCCGACGACGTGACCCTGATGTGGTGCGACGACAACTACGGCTACATACGCCACTTCCCCACGCCTGACGAGCAGGCCCGCAGCGGCGGCAACGGCATCTACTACCACGTGTCGTACTGGGGCCGTCCGCACGACTATCTTTGGCTCGGTACCTTCAGCCCCTACCTGCTTTACCAGCAGATGAGCGAGGCCTACCGCCACGGCATACGCAAGATGTGGGTCCTCAACGTGGGCGACATAAAGCCTGCCGAATACCAGACCGAACTCTTCTTGGACATGGCCTGGGACATGGACGGCGTGTCGGAGCAAGGCCCTCGCGAACATCTGCATAAATTCCTCGTGCGCGAATTTGGTACCCGCGAGGCCGACAGGCTGCTCCCCGTCATGGACGAGCACTACCGCCTCGCCTTTATACGCAAGCCCGAATTTTTGGGCAACACGCGCACCGAGGAGCGCGACCGCCAGCGATGGAACACTGTCTCCGACCTGCCCTGGAGCGACGACTATGTTGCCGGCCGTCTTGCGGCCTATCGCGGCCTGTCGGACACCGTCGAGGTCGTGGGCAGGGAAATACCGGCCGGACGCCGCGACGAATATTTCCAGCTCGTCAAATATCCCGTACAGGCTGCCGCGCAGATGAACCGCAAGATGCTCACCGGCCAGCTCGCCCGTCATGGCAAGGCCGACTGGGCCGCGAGCCGTGTTGCCTACGACAGCATCGTCGCCCTCACCGAGACCTACAACAAGGGCATCGCAAACCATGGCAAGTGGCACGGTATGATGGATATGCGGCCGCGCAAGCTGCCTGTCTTTAACCCACTTGCTCCCGTGCCGCAGTGCGACGCGCCGTCCGTGGTCCTCACGCGGCAAATCGATGTGCGCACGCTTTTCGGCGACTCCCTTGTCGCCCACCCCGGTCTTGGCCGCGCGGGCTATTCAGTCGAAATACCCCGGGGAGCCGCCGCAACTTGCAGCCTCGGGCCGGCAGGGGCCGACTCGGTGACGGTCATATTGTCATTCCTCCCCAACCATCCTATTGTAGAGGGCGAGGGCCTCAAGGTGGCAGTGTCGCTCGATGGCTCGGCCCCCGTGGTCGCCGACTACTCTACGCAGGGCCGCAGCGAAGAATGGAAAGAAAACGTGCTCAACAACCGCGCCACGCGCCGCTTCACACTCCCATGCCCCCAGGGCCGCAAGCCCACGCTCACCATAACGGCACTAACCGACGGCATAATCCTCGACAGCATAGAGGTAGTCGAGTAACACCGCCCTTTTGAGGCATATACTCATAATAAAATTGAAGAACGGCTGCAATCTCTCAATCGAATCCACGATGAAAATGGTTTGTATGTCAGTTCTCTTAACAAGAAAAATTTGTTAAATTCACAAGGCGGAATATAATACACGCTTATTTACAGTTTGTTATAAACAACGTATTTAACAAGGATAACAAGAAAATGACTGAAAAAGAATTACAAACATATCTTCAAGAGCGTTTCCCCTGCGAAAACGAGGCTTGCGATTGGAAGGAAATGAAAAGTCTCAAAAACTGTTTTAATGGGAAAGAGGGCGACGATGTCATATCATATGTGGCAGCCATATCGAGTATGAATGGAGGTCATCTTGTTATTGGTGTAAAAGACCATAGTTTGGATATATGCGGTACTGACACATACAATTACGACCGTCAAGCTGCAACTGTGAGGTTGGTGAGAGAATGTCCCAATCTTCCTGCCGAAGGGCTTAAAATTGAGGAATTCATCACGTCTGATACAAATAAGAAGGTATGGATAATCAATATACCCAAACATATGCCACGTCTGCCAGTATATGCGCATAAGAAGCTATGGCAACGTATAGAGGATAGTCTTGTTGATATGACTTCATCACGGAAGGAAAAGATTCTTACCGAGCCTTTGGCTATAGATGACTGGTCTGCGCAGATAATCCCTGATGCAACCATAGACGACCTTGACCCCGGGGCAATCGCATTAGCACGTGAAAAGTATAAAGAACTTTACAATGGGGCCAGAGACGCCGAGATTGATGGCTGGACTGACGAAGTATTCCTCAACAAGGCGAAACTGACAATAAAATCCTTCATAACACGGACTACGATTATTTTGCTTGGAAAATCGGAAAGCGACCACTTCCTGAACCCTTCAATATGTAAAATCCGCTGGTTCTTGCGTGACGAGTCTGACAGCAACAAGGATTTCAGGGTTTTTACAATTCCCATGATTCTTGCTATTGAGGAAATTGGTTCATTAATCAGAAACACTACATATACATATACTATCTCGGGGTCTATGTTCCCGGAATCAATGTCACGTTATGATACCTTCACATTACGAGAGCCTCTGAATAACGCGATAGCGCATCAAGACTACTCAAAAGGATGCCATATAGATGTGGTGGAGTATGAGGATGAAAAGCTTTGTTTCAAAAATGCCGGTCAATTCATTCCAGAATCCGTTGAGGCAGTAGTCACAAATGACTTCCCAGAATCCCACTATAGGAACCCAGCTCTTGTGGAAGCTATGCGGAATGTAAAAATGGTTGAGACTGAAGGCGGTGGTATCAGAAAGTTATTTGTGCAACAACGCAAACGATTCTTCCCGATGCCTAACTATGATATACAGGATAGCCATGTGGTTTGTACGATTGAAGGTAGGGTGTTGGACGAGAATTTTGCCAATATACTTGTATCCAATACTTCGCTTTCGTTGGCAGATATAATGTTGCTTGATTCAGTGCAAAAGGGTAGATTGATTTCCCATGAAGCTGCTACATATCTCCGCAAGAAAGGATATATTGAAGGACGATACCCCAACATATATCTATCGCCGAAAGTCGTTGCGCCGACAAAGCATGTGGGACTAAAGGCGTCATATATTAAGAACCGAAGTTTTGATGACAGCTATTTTAGGAAGCTGATTTTGGACTATATCAAGGAGTATGGAAAAGCGGAGAGAAGGGATTTATTTATCCTTATAGGAAAGATGCTTCCGGAGTATATGAACGAGCGTCAGCGTTACGACAAGCTCACCAATCTCCTTTCATCTCTAAAACGCAGGAAGCTGCTGAAGTATGATGGTAAATTCTGGCTCCTTGTAAAATAGCATATATAACAAGAGAAATGACTTGGATTAACAAGAGGCCAACATCAGCACCCTAATTATCAGGACATTGCGCAACGGATGGATTAACAAGATAACAAGAGGTCAAGAGGCAATACAATAACTGGGCTAACCGTGTGTAAAATTTTTATCAATATAGTCGTGACTGCTCTATTCATCCTCCATGCAAAAAACAAAAATTGCGAAGAGATGAGCCTTGATATTTATTTGGCTGCTAATGTTTTTTTTCGTATCTTTGCGCGAATATTCGAGAAAAATACATATATAACAAGAATTTATGAATATCTTTAAGAAAACCATCACGCTGCCTGACGGCCGGGAAATTACCATCGAGACCGGCAAGCTGGCCAAGCAAGCGGATGGAGCGGTCGAAGTGCGCATGGGCAACACCATGCTCCTGGCCACGGTTGTCTCGGCCAAGGAAGCAGGAGAGGGTGTCGACTTTATGCCCTTGCAGGTTGAATACAAAGAAAAATTTTCGGCTGCCGGCCGTTTCCCCGGCGGTTTCCTCAAACGCGAAGGCCGCGCCAGCGACTACGAGGTGCTTACAGCCCGTCTCGTTGACCGCGTACTCCGTCCCCTCTTCCCTGACAATTACCACGCAGACACATTTGTCAACATCACCCTATACTCGGCCGACGGCGTAGACGCTCCCGACTGCCTTGCCGGCCTTGCCGCATCAGCAGCCCTGGCTGTGAGCGACATTCCCTTCAACGGCCCCATCGGCGAGGTGCGCGTAGCACGTGTCAATGGCAAATTCGTCATCGACCCCACCTACGAGCAGATGAAAGACGCCGACATGGAGCTGATGGTAGGTGCAACCTACGACAACATCATGATGGTCGAAGGCGAGATGGACGAGGCCAGCGAGGCCGACCTCCTCGAGGCCCTGCGCACCGCCCACGATGCCATCAAGGTGCTCTGCAAGGCCCAGATGGAGCTTGCCGAAGAAGCCGGCAAGACTGTAAAGCGCGACTACTGCCACGAAGTAAACGACGAAGACCTCCGTGCCGACGTCAAGGCCAAGTGCTATGACCGCGCATACGCCATTGCCAAGGCCGGCTGCGCCGACAAGCACTGGCGCCAGGACAGCTTCGACGCTATCTGCAACGACTATATCGAGTCGCTCCCCGAAGAAGAGCGCGAAGAAAAGGCTCCCCTGGTAAAACGCTACTACCACGACGTAGAGAAAGAGGCCATGCGCCGCTGCGTGCTCGACGAAGGCGTGCGTCTCGACGGCCGCAAGACCACCGAAATCCGCCCCATCTGGTGCGAGGTCGACTATCTGCCCGGCCCCCACGGTTCGGCAGTATTCACCCGTGGCGAGACCCAGGCCCTGGCTACCGCCACCCTCGGCACCAAGCTCGACGAGAAGATGGTCGACGAGGTTCTCAACCAGACCTCTGAGCGCTTCTTGCTCCACTACAACTTCCCTCCCTTCTCTACCGGCGAGGCCAAGGCGCAGCGCGGTGTAGGCCGCCGCGAAATCGGCCACGGCAACCTTGCCCACCGCGCCCTCAAGCGCATGTTCCCCGACGACTTCCCCTATGTATGCCGCATCGTCAGCGACATCCTCGAGTCGAACGGCTCGTCGTCGATGGCAACGGTATGTGCCGGCACGCTGGCACTCCTCGATGCCGGTGTGAAGATGAAGAAGCCCGTCAGCGGCGTTGCAATGGGCCTGATTAGCGACGGCACCAAATATGCCATCCTGAGCGATATCCTCGGCGATGAAGACCACCTTGGCGACATGGACTTCAAGGTGACAGGCACGCGCGATGGTATCACTGCCACACAGATGGATATCAAGTGCGACGGCCTGAGCTACGAAATCCTCGAACGTGCCCTCAACCAGGCTCGTGAAGGTCGTCTCCACATCCTCGACATCATCGAGCAGACCATACCCGCACCCCGCGAAGACTACAAGCCCCACGTGCCCCGCATCGTCACCATGCTCATTCCCAAGGAGCTTATCGGTGCTGTCATCGGCCCGGGCGGAAAAATCATTCAAGGCATCCAGGAAGAAAGCGGTGCCACCGTATCAATCGACGAAATCCCCGAAGGCGGATATATCGAGGTTGCTGCCAGCAACAAGACCGCGATTGACAAGGCCCTGGCTATGATTAACGCCATTGTCGAGCTGCCCGAGGAAGGCAAGGTCTACGAGGGCACTGTCCGCTCGATAATGGACTTCGGTGCATTTGTAGAGTTCATGCCTCACCGCGACGGCCTTCTTCACATCAGCGAAATCGCATGGTCGCGCCTCGAAGACATGGCTGCCAGCGGTCTCAAAGAAGGCGACAAGGTACAGGTAAAACTTATCGAAATCGACCCCAAGACCGGCAAGTACCGCCTGTCGATGCGTGCACTCCTTCCCAAGCCCGAAGGCTGGGTAGAGCCCGAGCGCAAACCGCGTGGCGAGCGTGGCCCCCGTCGCGAGGGTGACCGTCCGCGTCGCGAAGGCGACCGTGGCCCTCGTCGTGATGGTGACCGTCCCCGCCGTGAAGGCGACCGTGGTCCCCGCCGTCCCAAAGAAGACTAAACCTAAACCATAACCCCCAGCGCCCCGAGAGCCACCTCCCGGGGCGCTGATTTTATGCTGACCTGGTTATATAAGTACGCTTAAATAACAGCATTAGCCACCAAATACAAAGCAAAAAACGGGTAAAGCCGAAATGCCGGTGCATGTATAGTTGGGTAAAGTTGTGGCTAATGTAGGAGCATGGACCAGCCATTTTTCGAGGTGATGCTTTTCATTTATATGCAAGCAGGTAAATGTAATGGCTGACCTATGGCTTGCCTCGGAGAGTCAAGCTCCTATCGTTGAGAACCCTCTTCTCTTATATTTTTAATTATGCACTGTGTTTTCGTCTTGACCCTTTTTTGTTTCCTATGCCATTATGTCTTTATGTTTCATCATGTCGGGGTGGCGGTGTCAGTCGTGCGAATTGTAGAGTCGGGTTATGACGAGGCTGGCGAGGGTGAGGCCGAAGATTGCGGTGGCGTGGGCGAAGGTGCCGTTGGCGCCGGAGTCGTCGTTGAGGCGGTGGGGTAGTGTCTCGGGGCTGTAGACGCACTGGAATTTGCGGCGTGGGAATATGCCCGAGCGGCGGAAGCGCGTGCGCAGGGCGCGTGCCAGCGGGCAGCCGTCGACTTTCCAGAACTCGGCTGTGCGGATTTTGGCCGGGTCGAGCTTGCGTGCCGCGCCCATCGAGGAGTAGAAGGCTGTGCGCGGAGCCGTCGCCGGGTCGTTGCAACGCAAGATTAGGTCGGCCTTGTCGGCGAGAGAGTCTATGGCGTCGATGACAAAATCTTGTTCGGCGAGATTGAACGAAGCCCCGTTGTCGGGCGTATAGCGGCCCTGTATGGCGGTGACTTTGGCGGCAGGGTTTATGTCGGCAATGCGTCGGGCCACGACTTCTACCTTGGGTCGCCCTACGGTAGAGTGTAGGGCCGGTAGCTGGCGGTTGACGTTCGACATGGCTACCTCGTCGGGGTCGACGATGGTGATATTGCCGATGCCCGAGCGTGCGAGAGCCTCTACGCACCACGAGCCCACGCCACCGACACCGAAGACGGTAATCCTCGCTGCTGCCATTAGGGCCATCATGTCGCTGCCGGCCACCAGGGCGGTGCGCTCGAAGCACGGCGGTATTTCATTCGTTTCCATGCGGCAAAGTTACGGCTTTTTGGGGATATTTCGTGCGTCTATGATAAATTGCAGCCTTGCCTGAACGGAAGCACATAAATACAAAAGGACATAAGAAACCAAAAATTTTTTTGAATTTTGTTATTATGTCATTATGTTTCTTCTTATTCTCCCATACTCATATTGGCGACAAATAAATTTGGCAATCCTCTCGACTTTTTTGTATCTTTGACTTCGTCTTAGATACTCTCGCTCGGCAAATCCAAAATAAATTTTGATTTGCTCTCGACTTATTCGTATCGTTGGCTACGCCGAAGATACTCACGCTCGGTAATGCTCAAATAAATTTGGCATTACACTCGACTTTTTCGTATCTTTGTCACCGAAAACCCTTAAATCTATCAATATATGGAACTGCCTTTTGCCGAATCATGGCGCATCAAGATGGTAGAGCCTATCCGCAAGAGTACTCGTGCCGAGCGCGAGGAGTGGATACGTGCCGCACACTACAATGTTTTTCAACTCCCTGCCGACCAGATTTATATCGACCTTCTCACCGACTCGGGTACCGGTGCGATGAGCGACCGCCAGTGGTCTGCGATGATGATGGGCGACGAGAGCTATGCCGGTGCGCGCTCGTTCTTCAAGATGCGCGACACCATCACGCGCCTCACCGGTTTTGAGCACGTGATACCGACCCACCAGGGCCGTGCCGCCGAGAATGTGCTATTCAGCGCCCTTGTCAAGAAGGGCGACGTGGTGCCCGGTAACTCGCACTTCGACACCACCAAGGGCCATATCGAGAGCCGTGGTGCCTTCGCCGTAGACTGCACCATTGACGAGGCACGCGATACCCAGCTCGAATATCCCTTCAAGGGCAATGTGGATATCGCCAAGCTCGAAAAAGCCGTCAGCGAGTCCGGGCACGTGCCGTTTATCATCGTCACCATTACTAATAATACTGCCGGCGGCCAGCCGGTATCGATGGCCAACCTGCGTGCCGTGCGCGAGGTGGCCGACCGCCACGGCCTGCGCGTGATATTCGACTCGGCCCGCTTTGCCGAAAACGCATACTTCATCAAGATGCGCGAACCGGGCTATGCCGACAAGACTATCAAGGAGATTGTGCGCGAGATGTTTGACCTTGCCGACGGCATGACCATGTCGGCAAAGAAAGACGCAATCGTCAACATGGGCGGCTTCATCGCCACGCGCCACGCCGACTGGGCTGTCGACGCGCAGCGTTTCTCAATCCCCTTCGAGGGCTATCTGACCTACGGCGGCATGAACGGCCGCGACATGGAGGCCCTTGCCGTCGGCCTCGACGAGAACACCGAGTTCGACAACCTGCATACGCGCATACACCAGGTAGAATACCTTGCCAAACTTCTCGACGAATACGGCATACCCTATCAGCGCCCGGCCGGCGGCCATGCCATCTTTGTTGATGCCTCTAAGATTTTGACCGAGGTGCCCAAAGAGGAGTTCCCTGCCCAGACCCTCACCGTAGAGCTTTACCTCGAGGCCGGTATCCGTGGCTGTGAAATCGGCTACATACTTGCCGACCGCGACCCCGTGACTCGCGAAAACCGCTTCGGGGGCCTCGACCTGCTGCGCCTTGCCATACCGCGCCGCACCTATACCGACAACCACATGGCCGTCGTGGCCGCCGCCCTCAAGAATGTCTTCGACCGCCGTCACGAAATTACTCGCGGCGTGCGTATCACCTGGGAGGCCCCGTTGATGCGCCACTTCACCGTGCAGCTCGAGCCGTGTAAATAGCCTTAACAAGGTGTATCAATATTGGCTTTTGCTGAAAATAGCAAGATAGGAGCTTGAACCTCTGGGGCAAGCCATTGTTCAGTGGTGAGTAACATTATTAAATGTATAAAGCCGGCGAATGGCTCGTCTCGGAGAGCCGAGCTCCTATAAATGCACTTTCTTCCCTGAGGTAGGTAAGTGTCTGCCTTTCTTATAAAGTTTATCTAATTTGATATGCCTCATACATAGTATTGGCCGGGATTGCTCTCTCGAAAAAGCAATTCTGGCCAAAATTGCTTTCTCCAAAGAGCAATTTTGAGCAAAATTGTTGTTTCTAAAGAGCAATTTCGCTATATTTGTGCCATAAATCATATGGTATGGAAAATTTGATAAAGACATCGCAACGACTTGTCTCGGCCGTCGACACTTCTTTGCACCGTTATTTATACTATCAAATAGAGTGGGACGACCGTCTTGTGATGATACAGGGTGCACGTGGTGTGGGTAAATCTACTATGATGTGGCAGCGTATCAAAGAACAATTCGGGCCGTCGGGCACCGCGTTGTATGCTTCGTGCGACAACCTGTGGTTTGCTGACAATAAGATACTCGACCTTGTAGAATATCACTATACCCACGGCGGCACGCATCTTTTTTTAGATGAAATTCACCGTTATAATGGTAATTGGCAACAGGAACTAAAGAATATCTATGATTCTTATCCCGGCTACCATGTGGCTTTTACCGGCAGCTCTATCATACATCTTGACAATGCGCTTGCCGATTTGAGCCGTCGCTGTCTGCCTTATCGACTCTATGGCCTCTCTTTTCGCGAATATCTTGTCTTTGAGGGAATCGCCAATATCCGGCCATATACGTTTGATGAAATATGCGGGCGTGGCACCGAAATACAATGGGAGATTATAAATGCACTGCCGGACAAAGTGTTGTCGCTCTTCGAGGCATACCTTGGCAAGGCATATTATCCTTTTTATAGGAGTAGTGGCAGTAGGGGTAGTTATTATGGCCGTATCGAGCGCATCATCGACGCATCGCTGACTCAAGATTTGCCTGCGGTCGAAAATATTGAATACGAAACCATACAGAAATTGCGCCGCCTGCTCTATGTCATATCTATGGAGTCGCCTTTTACACTTAATGCCTCCGAGTTGAGCAAGAAGGTAGAGGTTTCGCGTAATACGCTTGTCAAGATGTTCGACATACTTGCCAAGGGGGCTATATTGAGGTCTGTCAACAGTGGCTGGCGGTCGCCGAAATCGGTCGCCAAGCCAGCAAAAATACTGTTTGATAACGCCGATATGCTTTATTCACTGACGAGCAAACAAGAGATAGGCACCGTGCGTGAGACTTTTGTCGCCTCTATGCTTGCTGTGGGGCATACAATCTATGAACCGCCAACGGGCGACTTCCTTGTGGATGAGAAATATACACTCGAGGTCGGAGGACGCCGTAAGTCGTTTAGGCAGATTGCCGATATTCCCTGTAGTTATATTGTGGTTGATGAAGAAGAAACTACCGTGGGTAATAAAATACCGATGTGGCTGTTAGGCTTCTTATACTGAGTAAGGCTCCTATAAAGGCTTTTTCCAGGTGAAAGCGAGTAAAAAATCGTCGGAATTTTTGCGAATTAAGAAAAAAAGAGTACTTTTGTAAAAATTTGACAAAATGGCAACGGAACTCTCGGAGCAATTGACCCGACTGGGGCACAAAGCCGAATTGCTTGTGATGCGCTATTCCACCCTCCAGGCCGACAACCGCCGGCTCAGGGCAGAACAATTGGAACTACAGGCGCAACTTGCAGCCGCCCAAGCGCAGATAGAGAAGCTGCAGGTCGAGAACGAATACCTGCGCGTCTCGTCGGCCATCGCCCCCGACACCGAAAGCGCCGTCCGTGCCCGAGCCACGCTGTCAGATTTAGTGCGGGAAATCGACGCCTGCGTCGCCGACCTGATGAAGGATATTTAGACCCGCGTGCTGACCCGATGGAACAGTCGAAGATACACAGAATCACAGTAAACATAGTCGGAGTAGACCCTTTCAAGCTACCCGTCAAGGAGAACGAAGAGTCGTTCTACCGCTCGATTATCGAACGCATCAACGAGAACTGCAAAAATCTCATCTATGGTACCTCGGGCGACGGCCCTACCGTCGCTCTGGCAAAGGTGGCGCTCTATTATGCCGATATGCTATACCGCCAGACACGCCAGGTACAGGAGCAGAAGGGGCTTCTGCAGTCTTTCGAAGACCGCATCGACCAACTGCTGGCCGGCATGGACTGACGCCGGCATTTTCCACGGGCTACCGCTGCCCAAACCGCCTTTGTCGGCTACGCAAGCCTCTATGGCTCTCACGCCGAGATTATTTTTTGCCGCACCTTCCACCCTGCTTGTGCCTATCGGGCAACAGGCATCGGAATGTGCGCTTTTTTATTCACATTCATTTGATAATCAGATAAATGTTGTTGTATTACATCGCCGTTGCCATCGTTGCCGCCGCCATAGGTGTCGGTGTGACACTGGTCATGCAGCGCCGCATGGCAGGCACAAGGGCCAAGCAGATTATTGCCGAGGCCGAGCGTCAGGCTGAAGACCTCAAGCGCGACAAGGTGCTCGAGGGTCGTGAGGAAGCCCTGCGCATAACCACCGATGCCGAGAAGCAGGCATCGCAGAAAATGTCGAAACTTCAGTCGGTCGAGGCCAAGATGAAGCAGCGCGAGCTGCAGCTCAACCAGCAGCAGAGCGAGAACCAGCGCACGCGCAACGAACTCGACGGCCTGCGTCAGAATATCGACGCCCAGCAGGTAGTGGTCAACAACCGCCAGGCACAGCTCGACGAGATGCAGCGCCAGGCCCAGGACTTGCTCGAGCATATATCGGGCCTTTCGTCGGCCGAGGCTAAGGAGAAACTGATTGAAAGCCTCAAAGACGAGGCCAAGACTGCCGCCGCATCGTATATCAACGATATCATGGACGATGCCAAGCTCACTGCCAACAAGGAGGCGCGCCGCATCGTGGTGCAGTCAATCCAGCGAGTGGCCACCGAGACCGCTATCGAGAACTCGGTGACCGTCTTCCACATCGACAGCGACGAAATCAAAGGCCGCATCATAGGCCGCGAGGGCCGCAACATACGCGCCCTCGAGGCTGCCACCGGCATCGAAATCATAGTCGACGATACCCCCGAGGCCATAGTGCTGTCGGGCTTCGACCCCGTGCGCCGCGAAATCGCGCGCCTGGCCCTGCACCAGCTCGTGGCCGACGGCCGCATACACCCGGCGCGTATCGAGGAGGTCGTGGCAAAAGTGCGCAAGCAAATCGAGCAAGAAATCATCGAGACCGGCCAGCGTACGGCCATCGACCTGGGCATACACGGGCTGCACCCCGAGCTAATACGCCTCGTGGGCAAGATGAAATACCGCTCGAGCTACGGCCAGAACCTGCTGCAGCACTCTCGCGAGACTGCCAACCTCTGCGCCGTCATGGCCTCGGAGCTGGGCCTCAACCCTAAGAAGGCGCGCCGTGCCGGCCTGCTCCACGATATAGGCAAGGTGCCCGACGAGGAGCCCGAGCTGCCGCACGCACTCTTAGGTATGAAGCTTGCCGAGAAATACAAGGAGAAGCCCGAAATCTGCAATGCCATCGGTGCCCACCACGACGAGGTAGAGCAGACCTCGCTGCTTGCCCCCATAGTACAGGTGTGCGATGCCATATCGGGTGCCCGCCCCGGCGCACGCCGCGAGATTGTAGAGGCTTATATCAAGCGTCTCAACGACCTCGAGCAACTGGCCATGTCGTATCCCGGCGTGCTCAAGACCTATGCCATACAGGCCGGCCGCGAACTGCGCGTGATTGTCGGGGCCGACAAGATTGACGATGCCGAAACCGAAAAACTCTCTGCCGAAATAGCCCGCCGCATACAGGACGAGATGACATATCCCGGCCAGGTGAAGATTACCGTCATCCGCGAGACTCGTTCGGTAAGCTTTGCCAAGTAAGGCTATGGCTAAGAATAACAAACCGACCGGCCCGGGAGCTGCCGCGCAGCCCTCGGGCGACGATGCCCCCGACAGGCAGGCCGCTGAGACACCGGCGCAGCCCTCGGACGATGCCCAGGAGTCCCAGCCCGACGCGAAACCGGCTGCATGCCCGTGCCGCCGCGACTGCCGCCGTGGCAAGCTTCACAGCTTCGACTGGCTTGCCGACATTCCCGGCGACAAGGCGGCAAGCGACATTGTTGAAGTGCAGTTCAAGAATACCCGCAAGGGATATTTCCGCAATACCACCAACCTGCCGCTCGGGCCCGGCGACCTCGTTGCCGTAGAGGCCGCCCCGGGGCACGATATAGGCACCGTCACCCTCACTGGTGCCTTGGCCGAGCTGCGCATGAAACGTGCCGCCGGGCGTAATACTCCCGAGCCCAAGCGCGTATTCCGTCTCGCCAAACCTGTCGATATCGAAAAATACGAAGAGGCCAAGGCGCGCGAGGACGATACCATGATACGCGCCCGCAAGATTGCCGAAAGCCTGGGCCTGAATATGAAGATAGGCGACGTAGAGTACCAGGGTGACGGCAACAAGGCAATATTCTATTACATCGCCGACGAGCGTGTAGACTTCCGTCAGCTTATCAAAATCCTTGCCGAGACATTCAAGGTTCGCATCGAGATGAAACAAATCGGTGTGCGCCAGGAAGCCGGCCGCATAGGCGGCATCGGCCCCTGCGGCCGTCCGCTGTGCTGTTCGCAGTGGATGACAAACTTTGTGTCTGTCGCCACCAGCGCCGCGCGCTATCAGGACATATCGCTCAATCCCCAGAAACTTGCCGGGCAGTGTGCCAAGCTCAAATGCTGCCTCAACTTCGAGGTCGACGCCTACGTGGAGGCGTCGCGCCGTATGCCGCCGCGCGAGGTGCGGCTCGAGACTGCCGACGCCACATATTTCCACTTCAAGAGCGACATATTCAACCGCCTGGTCACTTACTCGACCGACAAGAATATGGCTGTCAACCTGGTCACAATACCGGCCGAGCGTGTGTTCGAGGTCATCGAACTCAACAAGGCAGGCGAGAAGCCGTTGACACTCGCTCCTGAAGAGGGCAATAAGAAAGTAAGGACGCGCAGCGACTTCGGCGACGTCCTCAGCGACGAAGACGACTTGTCGCGTTTCGACCGCAAGAAGAAAAAACGCCGCAAGAACAACAAGAAACCGGGCGTGGAGGACAGGAAGGCTCCGGCCGCCGAGGCCCCCACGGGCGAGGCCAAGACCCCGAAGGACACGCGGCCCCAGCAGTCGCAGCAGTCGCAACAGCGCAAACCCAAGCATAAGCCCAAAAAGAGACCGGCCAATGACAAAGGCAATGAAGGTACTCCGCAATCTTAGCCTGGTACTGGCAGTCGTGTTGGCAGCGTGCAGTATCGACGGGCATTATGGCAATGGCGATGACAATTATTTTTCGGCCTTTGCCTCGATGCCCGATACCCGCTGGGACTATGCGTCGCCGCTGACCTTTGCCGTCGACACCCTGCGCGACAGCGTGGCCCGGCGTGGCGACATGTTGCTTACCGTGCGTCATACCCACGGCTACGAGTACCGCAACTTGTGGCTCGAGATTGATTACGACGTGGCCGACAGCCTGTCGCGGCCCGACACTGTCAATGTCATACTTGCCGATGTTTACGGCCACTGGCGTGGTCATGGTTCGGGCCCGTCGATGCAGGTTGTCGATACCTTGGCCCACGGGGTCGCTCTCCGCCGTGGACAGCAGATAAGGGTGCGCCACATCATGCGCCTCGATACCCTGCCCGGCATCGAGCAGGTCGGCATAACCTTTTTGCCCCGAGAAACGTTATAGATAGTTAGGAGTAGGGGTGTAGACCCTTCGCCTCCAAAAACGTCAAATCTCAAACTTCAACCGATATATGAAAGAGCCTGTCGATTATCTACAAATAAATTTGCTCGGTGCAAAGGAGCAAGCCCTCCGAGTGGGCCGCATAGTCGAGATGATGCGTCGCGATAATATTGCGACCGCCTTGATACATAGCAATGCAAACCTCTACTATCTGACAGGCCGCGTATATCGTGGCTACCTCTATATCAGTGCCGACAGTGAGCAGCCGCTCTATTTTGTGCGCCAACCGTCGACGCTGCGTAGTGACCTGCCCGGTGCCATGCACCATATCCGCAAACCCGAGGAAATCCCGTCCCTGCTTGCCGAGGCCGGCTTGGCAGTGCCGGGCAATGTCGCTCTCGAACTCGATTCCGTCAGCTACAACGCCGCGTCGAGGCTTGCAAAAGCCTTCGGCATGGCCACCCCGACAATCAATATTTCGCCAGTCCTGCGCCAGGCAAGGGCCGTCAAGACCGAGGTAGAGCAGGAGATGCTCGTGCGCTCGGGTCAGAAACAGACCTATGTCTACAGCCACATACCTCACTTATACCAGGAGGGGATGAGCGATATCGACTTGCAGATAGCAATCGAGGCCCAGTCGCGTCGCGAGGGGTGCCTGGGGCAGTTTCGCATCGCTGGCGACGAGATGGAAATATTTATGGGCAACGTGCTCACCGGTCATAATGCCGACGAACCCTCACCATACGATTTTGCCATGGGTGGCCGTGGCCTCGACCCTTCGCTGCCTGTCGGTGCCGACGGCACGCTCATCAAGCCCGGCCTGCCTGTGATGGTCGATGTCAACGGCAACTATACCGGCTATATGACCGATATGACGCGCATGTACTATATCGACCATATTGGTGAGGAAGTTCGGCGCGCCTGTCGGCTGTCGGCCGACATTTGCGAGGCCCTGGCTGCGATGATGCTGCCCGGCACAAAGGCCTGCGACCTCTACGCAAAGGCCCTCGCCATGGCAAAGGAGGCCGGCATGGGCGACTACTTTATGGGCCACCGCAGCCATGCCGGTTTTGTAGGCCATGGCGTAGGTATAGAGATTAACGAGTTGCCCGTAATCGCCCCGCGCTCTCGCGACATACTTGCCGAGGGCAACGCCATCGCCCTCGAACCGAAATTCGTTATACCTGAGATTGGGGCCGTAGGTATTGAAAACACCTATATAGTCACCGCCAAAGGCGGCCGAAAAATCACCACCGCCCCTGAAGAGCCGATAGAAATGGATTAATTTTCAAAAAATTTTATTAGACTCGGCGAAAAAATTTTTTAATTGCGTAATAAAGACAAAGGGCCAAGAACGACTTACTCCTACTTTGGTAACTACAAGACTTTCAGTCGTTCGATTGCCCTTTGTTTTTTATATTAAATTTTCGCAAATCATGAACACCGCTCTTCTCCGTGTAGCCTTTGTCAACAATGCCCTCTATCTGCCCGGTGATGCTGTCTCTGATACCATGACAGCCGACGTGGCAAACCTGTTGTTGACCCTTAACCGGCATGGTTATGCTGTCGACGAAGACTGCCTGCACCATCTCAACGCCCTTGGACACGACGCCCTCGCCGCGATTGAAGAATACGTGCGCGAAGAATATCTGACTGATGCCAACTGGGCGTCCTTGATTCGCCAGTGGAACGAGCGGCCGACAGGCGTGTCGTTTATCAACTATTTTATAACGGCCCTTGCCAATTTGGCTCCTGAGTTGCAGGGGCGCGGCGTCACACTGCCCTGCGGGCACTTCATACCCGACGGGGTGTTTGACTTGACGAGGTACAACGGTTGTCCCTTCTGCGGTACGCCTTTTGTTACAGCAAAGGCAAATCTCGAAATACATCAGCCCGACGACCTGAAAATCTTGCGTCGCTGGACACTGGCCGATGCCGAGAAGCAGGCATCCGAACTGATTGCCATGCCCACGCCTCTCGACTATGCCAAGACGACGCGCCTGTCGAACTTACTCGACGGGCTGCCTGGAGAATATTTTGATACTATTACAGACATACCCTGTGTCGAGACACGCGCATTGGTGGCCGCAAAGTTTTTCGAGTGGGCCGACATGAGCTTTTGCCGCTTTCTGAAGACACCGACCGATATGTTGCGTACCTTATGGTACTTGCAGACCGGTTCGCTGCGCATCATCCGCCCTGCTGATGCAAAGAAGGCCGAACAAAAGCAATGGAAAGGTGATTTCGGCCAGTTCCCGGAAAGTATCGCCGACCTGGCAGAGGCTAAATTCAAGTTGCACTATACTCGTGAAGTGTGCCGTACTGTTGCACGGTGGTTCGACGCGCTCGACATGGGTTCCGAGGCCATCTGCGTCAACATGCACCCCTACCGGCAGATGTGGGTACGCTTTATCCGTGCCCTGCGCCTCTCCGAATATGCGCGTCGCGACGGCCTCAAGAAACTGACAAAGGTTCTCGATAAATTCTACAATAAGAACTATCTCGTATGGGCCGGCGAACTTGAAAAGGGGCGAATGGCCCACGACCGCGACTTTGTGCTCGACATGTTGTGCCAGCGCCCCGGGGTATTTGCACGATGCCTCTTCGATACCGCCATCGACTTCGGTGTCGAGCCTGTGGCATGGGCTTTTGCCTCGGTTGCGCCACAACTGCCCGTACGACTGTTGGTGTCGCTCGACAATGCCGTGCCGGGTTACTTCCTGCCTGCTGAGGATAAGCGTTTCGTATTCCTTCCCGGTGGCACATCGTATCCCGTGTCGATTAATCCCGGGTTGAAGTCGCGCAGCGAATCATCCCGCCGCGATATCGCACTCAGGTTGCAGCAGGAAATTCACAACGCCCTCTTCAAAATTTATGCCGGGCGCGAAAAACTCCCCGGCGATAGCATCTATATCAGCCCCGAGCTTTATGAGTGTCCTGTGCCGGTGGGCGACCGTGGCAATACCGAGGGTCGCACCGACTATGCCATACCCGGTCAACTGTTCGATGTCAAGGGCAATAAGGTGCGTCTCTTCCTGCACTGGGGCATCGGTATGCCGGCCCAGCATTACGACATGGACCTGAGCTGCCGACTGGTGGGCTATAATATGATTATGGATGTGGCTTATTACAGTCTGAATGTGCCGGGTGCGATGCATAGTGGTGATATACAGCGTATCCCCGACAACGTAGGCGCGGCCGAGTATATCGAACTCGACTTGCCCGAACTGACTCGAAAGGGCTATAAATATGCTGTTTTTACGGCGAATGCCTATTCGGTGCCAAATCTTGCCACCGACCTCGTCGTGGGCTGGATGAACAGCGCGTATGAGATGACGGTCGACGACCAGACCGGCGTTGCCTTCGACCCTGCGCACGTGCAGCGTATGGTCAACATCGGTAAAATAGCATCCGACCGAGGTATCGTATTCGGTATTCTCGCTCTCGAGACCCGCAAAATCATGTGGACCGAGCTTGCCAACAAAAACCGCACCCTCTATGAGGTCGATATGGACAGTATCCAGGCCCTTTACAGCCGTTTGTCGGGCAAGATGAGCATCGGCGAACTAATCGCCCTCCGTGCCGCCGCCCTCGGACAGCCCCTCGCCGACACCCCCGACACCGCCACCCCCTTCACCCTCGACACCTGGCCCCAGGCGGATATACTATAATATTACTGAGGCATGGAATACCTATTTAGAATGACTCATATCGATAATATACCGCATATTTTGAAATACGGTATAACGCATCGACTGTCAGCCAATGCTGATGCAAACTATAAACCTATAGGCGACTCTTCAATAATACAAAAGCGGTCGTTAAAAATGGTATGCACGGTCAACGGAGAGGAGCTTATACCAGGTGATTATATTCCATTCTATTTTTATGTAAGGATGCCGATGCTTTATAATATACAGCACGGGTATAATGTAAACAGGGTGTCGCCTGAAAATATCGTTTATCTGGTAGTTAAACTTGACTCGATTGTCAAAGACGATAATTATAAGTATTATTTTTCCGATGGTCATGCCGTTTGCAAGATGACTCGGTTTTATGGCAGGGAATCCATAAGCGATATAGATAACATATTGGATAAAAAGTCAATACAAAATAACGACTGGGGAAATGACTATACAACAAGAGAACGCAAGCAGGCTGAGTTTTTAGTTGGCTCTGACATCCCGCCGGAATATATCGTTATGATGGGTTGCTACAATGAAAGAGCAAGGACGAGGCTAATCGACAACGGCGTGCAATGTAAAATCATTGTGACTCTAAAATCATATTTTTAACGAGCCTTAACCATATTATTACACGAAATCGGCTAACTTTGCAAAGCATATTATTGTTTGTCCTAAACAGGGCATGCTGATATTATTATGATTCGTTTTGTCTCAGGCAATATATTTGATGCGCAGGTCGATGCCATAGTTAACACCGTCAACCTTATGGGGGTGATGGGTAAAGGTATTGCATTGCAATTCAAGGAGCGGTTCAGTAATAATTTCATCATTTATCAGCAGGCGTGCCGTAATAAAACAATTGATATTGGCAATTCACTGGTCGTACGAGAAAAATGGCACGGGCGCGATATACTTGTTGTTAATTTCCCTACAAAGAAGCACTGGCGTTACCCGTCACAATATGTATTTATTGAAAAAGGACTTGACAACCTGGTTGAGATTATTCGCCAATATGGCATAAAGAGCATCGCCATTCCGCCACTTGGTGCCGGTAATGGTGGTCTTGAGTGGTCGAAAGTCAGGCAATTGATTGTCGATAAATTAAGCGATGTCGATTGTATAATCTACATATTCGAGCCTGGCCATGTGGCTGAAACCATTGACAAAGATGTGAAGCTGACCCCGGCACGAGCCTTGTTGCTGTATATGCTTGACCGTTTGCAGCAAGAAGGCTATGATGCAACGGCATTTACGGCCGTCAAATCGGTATATTTCCTCCAGAAGTTCGGTGCTGCCGATATCTTTAAATTGCAATTTACGCCTTACATATATGGCCCGTATTGCGACTCGGTGCGGCACATGTTGCACAAGATTGACGGTGCCTATATAAGGGGGTTCGCCGACATGACTAAAAAGCCGTTTGAACCCTTCGACACCATGCATGAGAAAATGGACGAAGTGCACCGCTTTGTCGAACAAGATATTATGCTCAGCGATATAGTATATCGCACGTGTGAGTTTCTAAAAGACAACTGGGATGACTTCAGCCTCGAGCTCCTATCGTCTGTCGATTTGCTTATGACTGAAAATCCGTTGGCGTCTGCCGACGAGATTTATACAAAGTTACGAGCATGGTCTCCGCGAAAAAACGATTTGTTCGCTGATGAGCAATATACTATAATGGCTTATAACCATATTGTGCAGGCTAAATCCGACTTACAAATTTATTAGTGGCTGCAATGCACTATTTGACATCAAACGAGGTGTGTAAAACGCACTAATAAACACACCGATTGTGGCGTTTCAAAAAAATGTGCTAACTTTGCACACTATGAATCTCAAAGCCAAGCTTAAGTCAAAGATATTCCATACCGTGGGCGGCGTTGCCGATGCCATGGGGCGCGAGTGCTATGTCGTGGGCGGCTACGTGCGCGACATCATTATCGGTCGTGATTCCAAGGACATAGACTTTGTCACCGTCGGCTCGGGCATCGACCTTGCCCGCAAGGTTGCCGAGGCCATGGGGCCCAATACTGCCCTGGCCGTATATCGCAACTACGGTACCGCCCAGGTGCACAAGGGGCATACCGAGCTCGAGTTCGTAGGGGCGCGCCGCGAGTCATATAACCGCGACTCGCGCAACCCTATAGTCGAAGACGGCACCCTCGACGACGACTTGGCGCGCCGCGACTTCACCATCAATGCCATGGCCATTTCGGTCAACGAGGCCAATTTTGGCGAGGTCATTGACCGCTACGACGGCCTCGGCGACATAGAGCGTCGCATAATCCGCACGCCGCTCGACCCCGATGTGACTTTCTCCGACGACCCCCTGCGCATGTTGCGCTGCATCCGGTTTGCCACGCAGCTCGATTTCGACATCGACCCTGTGACTTTCGCAGCCCTGCGCCGTAATGCCCCGCGCATCGAGATTATATCGGCCGAGCGTATCAAAGACGAGCTTTTCAAAATCATGGCTGCGCCAAAGCCCTCAATCGGCTGGACCTACTTGCTCGAGAGCGGCCTCTTAGCTATAATATTGCCTGAACTGGCCCGTATGAAGGGCATAGAGGTCGTGAAGGGACGCGCACACAAAGATAACTTTTATCATACGATGGCCGTCCTCGACAGTGTCGCCGAGGCTTCCAACAACATATACCTCCGTTGGGCGGCACTCTTCCACGACATTGGCAAGCCTGTGACAAAACATTTCGACGACGAGCGCGGCTGGACTTTCCATAACCACAACTTTGTCGGTGCCAAGATGGTGAAGACTATCTTCCGCCGCATGAAGTTTCCCCTCGGCGCCGAGCTCAACTATGTTGCCAAACTGGTCGAGCTGCACATGCGTCCCATCGCCCTTGTCGAAGACGAGGTGACCGACAGCGCCGTGCGCCGCCTTGCCAACTACGCCGAGGAAGACCTCGCCGACCTGATGCTTCTCGCCCGTGCCGACATAACCAGCAAGGACGAGGCGCGCAAGGCTCGCTACCTTGCCAACTTCGACCTGGTGGAGCAAAAATTTCGCGACACCGATGCCAAAGACCGAGAGCGCAACCGCAAAAACCCTGTCGATGGTACCGAGATTATGGCTCTCTTCGGCCTGCCACAGTGCCCCCAGGTTGGTTATTTTGCTAAAAACCTGAAGCAGGCAATCAAGGATTGCGAAATCGAGGACAACCGCCGGGCTGCCTTCGAGTACCTGCTGAAACTGGCCAAGGATGCCGGCATAGAGCCGCTCTACGACCCCTTGGAACGTGAATGATGGACGATAAGGAATTTGCCGCCGAGGTGCTGTTGGCACTGCCATACCGCGCCAACGACCAGCAGGTCGCCGTAGTGGCGGCGTTGTCGCGTTTTTGCGCCATAGGGGCGCGCCCCGACGGCGTGTTCGTGCTCAACGGCTATGCCGGCACGGGCAAGACCTCGCTTACCGGTGCCCTGGTCAAGACTCTCACGGCCCACAAGCGCGCCGTGATGCTGCTTGCCCCTACCGGGCGCGCCGCCAAGGTGTTCAGTGCCAATTCGGGCGGTTTTCCGGCATATACCATACACCGCAAAATCTACCGCCACGACCCCAACGGCGTGACCAACGGCTGGGGCAACATGCACATGCCTGCCGAGAACAAGCTGCGCGACGCCGTCTTTATCGTCGACGAAGCCTCGATGATAGGCGTCGGCGACGGCAAGGGCGACAGCTTGCTCGACGACCTCGTTACCTTTGTCTACGCCGGCGAGGGTTGCCGGCTAATACTCATCGGCGATACGGCCCAGCTTCCCCCGGTAGGTTCTGACCGCAGCCCGGCCATGAATCCCGACGTGCTGCGCCGCCTCGGCCTGAAGGTGACTCATGCCACGCTCACAGAGACTGCCCGCCAGGCAGCCGACTCGGGCATACTCTTCAATGCCACGCGCCTGCGGCGCACCATGGCCGCGATTACCAAGCGTCAGACCGAGGGTGCCACGGGGCCTATGCCCATACCGAAATTGCGCCCGGCTGACGATGTGGTCGTGGTGGCGCACGAAGACCTGCCCGAGATGCTCACATCGTCGTATGCCGACGGCATCTCCGACACCATACTTATCACCCTGAGCAACCGCCGTGCTGCCGACTACAATGCCGCCATACGCACCGAGGTGCTATATCGCGAAGACGAAATCATGCGCGACGATATGCTCATCGTGTCGCGAAACCATTATTTCGGCAAGAAGGTGGGCGGCATCGACTTCATTGCCAATGGCGACATACTCACCGTCGTTGCCGTCTACGGCAGCGAGACGCGCTATGGTCTCCGTTTTGCCGACGTGCGCCTGTCGCTGCCCGTGCCCGACGGCGAACCTGTGGAGTTCGATATCAAGATTTTGCTCGACAGCCTTGCCTCGCCCGAGGCCGGCATTTCGCAGGAAGCGTGGAATGCCCTCTACTACGGCCTCATGGCCGACGACGGCCCATACGCCGACCGCCCCGTCGACGCGCGTCTGAGGGCCCTGCGCACCGACCCATACTGGACGGCCCTGCATGTCAAATATGCCTATGCCGTCACGTGCCACAAGGCGCAGGGCGGCCAATGGGGCGATGTCTATGTCGACCTGGCATATATACCCGAAGACGCCCTCAACCTCAGCCTCTACCGCTGGCTCTATACCGCCGTCACCCGTGCGCGTCGCACACTCTACCTCATCGCTCCTCCCGACGCCCTCCTCGACAAACGATGAACATAAATGACAAAAATTTATGTCGCTTTTGTCCTTTTGTCTTTATGTTTCCTCTCCTCATCCCGATATATCAAACTTAAAAACAATCTAATCTCTACTGCTTTGAAACACATTTTGTTATCCTTGGCCCTTGGTGCGTCAGTCACCATGGCCGCCGCCGTGCCAGAGTATCACAACCCCGTGGCACCCGAGTTCCCCATCCTCGCATGGTATTCTATCCTTCCCGACTCGGCGCAGACTCCCGGGCGTTACGACGAGCTTCGCGAGGCCGGCTTCAACATCTCCTTCTCGCATTTCTATCACGAGGAGCAGCTCGATGCTGCCCTAAAAGCCGCCAAAGGCACAGGCATCAAAATCATGGGCACCTCGACAGGGGTCTATAACAATACACGCGAGACCATCACTAAGTACAAGGACAACCCCGGCATTGCCGGCTGGTTTATGCGCGACGAGCCTGTCGCCGCTGCCTTTGCCGGACTGTCGGTGCTACGTGACAGCATATTCGCCGCCGACCAGAACAAGCATCTCATGTACCTCAACCTCTTGCCAATATTCGTCGCGCCAAAAGACCTCGGCACTCGTGACTACGAGGAATATGTGCAACGCTTTGTCGACGAGGTGCGGTTGCCACTGATATCTTACGACCTATATCCCATCGTGCGCGACGACTCTACCGGCACCGTCTATTGGCGCGAACGCCATTTCGAAAACCTCGAGGTCGTGAGCCGCGTGGCCCGTCGTAACAATATGCCTTTCTGGGCCTTCTGCCTCGCCACGGCCCATCATCCCTATCCCGTGCCCGAAGAGGCGCACATGCGTTTCGAGGCTTTCACGGCCCTTGCCTACGGTGCGCAGGGCATCGAGTACTTCACCTACTGGCAACCGCCGACAGGAACATGGGATTTCCACCACGCGCCCATCGACGAGACCGGCAAGCGCACCGACGTGTACTATAAAATCAAGACCATCAACAGCGAAATCCAGGCCCTCGCACCCGTGTTCCTCGGTGCCGTGGTCGACGACGTGTCGTTTGTAGGCCCGCATATCCCCGTAGGCACAAAGGCCATGACCGCGCTGCCCGAAGGCTTCGAGAGCATCACCGCTGACGGGGAGACGCTGCTCGTATCGCAGTTCCACAACGGTAAGAACCGCTACATTATGCTCGTCAACGCCGACATCGACCACGCCCAGACAGTCAAAGCCAAACGCCGCAAAGGCCTGCGCCGCTACATCCCCGACGGCACCACTACCCCCGACGACCCCTCGCGCCCCATCGTCCTCGCGCCCGGCTCCTACTATCTGGCAAGATATTAAGCGCGAGAATCGCCAATAACTGTGGGTGTATCTTTATTACGCCGTTATCGCATCGTGCAACATGGTAATGAACTGACCCACTTGCGCTACTTTGTCGGGGAAGTTCTTCAACAGCGACTGGAGCAAATGGCGGTTGTCGCGAAGCGCAGTTTTATCCATGTCGCCGTTTTGGCAGACGTAGTTGAGAATGTTGTTAATAAACTCTTCCTGCTCGGCACTAAGGTTATTCTCCGAAATAAATTCCGAGAATAACCTTATTGCTTTTTGACGGTCAAGCCCTACGGCTTTTCTGATAAACGCTGCCACGGATATGTCGGCAGTCAGCTGTTCGCGTTGCATATATCGTTCGTAGTCTTAATATTGATGCAACTGCCCCAGTTCAGGTATTGATTTAAGATAGTCGAAGTTTAGCATGATTAATCAGCCGTTGATTAATTTGAACTTTTGGCGTGTAAGCTTTATTTCTCTACTCAGTTCCTCTTTTGTAGGCATAACCAAGTCGTATTTAGCCGAAAAAACGCCTATGTCTTTTCTATCCCCCAGGGTATATTCTACGACTGTGTCGTTCTTTTCAGAGCAGAGTATAATTCCTATGGTAGGATTGTCGTCAGGCTGACACACTTCTCTGTTATAATAATTGACGTATAGTTGCATTTGGCCGACATCGCTGTAATCCACACGATTCATCTTCAAATCTATTATTATGTAATTGCGTGTCAAAACATTGTAGAACACAAGGTCGGGGTAGAAATGCTGGCCGTCGATAGTGATGCGTTTCTGCCTTCCCATAAAGGCGAATCCACGCCCCAATTCAAGCAAAAATTCCTCAAGGTGAGAAATCAACGCACTCTCAAGTTCGCTTTCCTGCCAAAGCACATCCTCCTTGGCTCCGACAAATTCAAGGATGAAGGGGTCGTGCACCAGACTGAGTGGGTCGAACTTCTCGGGTTTGGTTGGAAGATTCTTTTGGATTAATCCTTCTATCTCCGTTGTATCGCGATGAGTAGACAGTAGGCGTTCGTAATACTGAGTGGCTATCTGCCGTTCGAGTTGACGAGTACTCCAATTTCCTTCGGCTGCTTCCTTAGCGTAATATTCACGGGCCTTGGGATTTGAAACACGCATCAACGAACGGTAATGAGTCCAACTCAAATTGTGACGCAGTGCGTCACAGTTTGGGAATGTAAGATAAAACGTCCTCATATTGCGCAGATTGGAGGAGTCAAATCCCTTGCCAAATTCCTTTGTTAATCGAAAGGATAAAGACTTTATAAGGTCATCGCCATATCCGGCTCTCTCCGCTCCCCCTTGCGCCTCGACTATTAGCTTGCCCACATGCCAGTAAGCCTGAATCATGGCCGTATTTATTGTGGTCAGGGTTTTTGCTCGTGCCTGAAGTAGCACTTGTTTTATTTGGAAATAAATGCTCTCAGATGATTCCGAGTATAGATTCAGTTGTTCCATATTCTTTTTGTGTTTTATTAAAGGGGGTTAATTAAACCAATAGTCCATCCGACTGGCAAGTAAGGTTTCAAGCTCCTGTATCGTCGTTGGCATGGGGGATATCGAGTTGTGCGTCAAGCGTCTTGCGCTTTATCTGCGCATCATCGAGCATCTTGATAAAGAACAAATATGTCATTTGTTCGAGCACCGTCATAGGGTTAGTGATACCTGCACTCTCCCAAAACGTATCCCAAATCTGGTCTATCTGGTTTTTTATTTGACCTGTTATCATTGACTTCCTTTTATTCCATGGTTACTTATCGCAAAATTAACCATAAAAATCCACAGTCGCAAATATTCCCACAAAGCTTCAGCGAGGATAATATAACTCAAGTTTCGCAAGTGTGCAATTTGCTCACTGTTAGTAGTCTTTTGTTTATAGATTATGGTTTGATAAATGCAAATATCAATACTATCAGTGATAACAATTAGCTGTCTAAGGCTAACCGCTAAACCATTAACAGTGAGCAAGTCATAGACTTGCGAAACTTAAATATAATATTTTTGTCCCTTTATGCCTTTGTGCCTTTTTGTTTCCTCTTTTCGAATCGCGGCATTTTCGGCAACTCGCAGCCCCCTTTTTGCCTCGATTTGTCTGTTTCGTGCGTTTTTGCTATATTTGCATTTTAATTGGGGGTATGGGCCCCTGCCGTTTTGAAAATATAACAAAGCTACTATATGAACGCAAGCGAACTGAGCGAACAGGAACAAATACGCCGCAACAGTATGGCGGCCCTTCGCGCCATGGGCATCGAGCCTTATCCGGCCGCAGAGTATGTCGTAACAGGTTATAGCGACGAAATCAAGTCAAACTTCGCAGACGACGCGCCCTCGCACCAGGTGAGCGTGGCCGGCCGTATCATGAGCCGCCGCATCATGGGCAAGGCTTCGTTTATCGAGCTGCAGGACTCGCACGGCCGCATACAGGTATATATCTCGCGCGATGAGATATGCCCCGGCGAAGACAAGGACTTATACAACGTCGTATTCAAGAAACTGCTCGATATCGGCGACTTTGTCGGCATCAAGGGCTACGTGTTCCGCACTCAGACGGGCGAGATTTCGGTTCATGCACAGTCGCTGACGGTGCTGAGCAAGTCACTGCGCCCCCTGCCCATCGTCAAGGAGAAGGACGGCGTGCGCTATGACGCCTTCGACGACCCCGAGCTGCGCTACCGCCGCCGCTATGTCGACCTGGTGGTAAACGACGGCGTGAAGCAAATCTTCCTCAAACGCACAAAGGTCTACACCTCGATGCGCGAGTATTTCAACAACGCCGGCTATGTCGAGGTTGAGACTCCCATTCTCCAGTCGATTCCCGGCGGTGCAGCAGCGCGCCCCTTTATCACCCATCACAACGCGCTCGATATACCCCTCTACCTGCGTATTGCCGACGAACTCTATCTCAAACGTCTGATTGTAGGCGGTTTCGAGGGCGTGTATGAGTTCTCTAAGAACTTCCGCAACGAGGGTATGGACCGCACCCACAACCCCGAGTTTACCTGTATGGAGATTTATGTCTCTTACAAGGACTACAACTGGATGATGAACTTTACCGAGAAGATGCTCGAGAAAATCTGTCTTGATGTCAACGGCACTACCGAAGTCAAGGTCGGCGACAATATAATCAGCTTCAAGGCCCCCTTCCCCCGCGTGACCATGGCACAGGCCATCAAAGACCACACCGGCTACGATATAGAGGGCAAGAGCGAAGACGAGCTCCGTGCCGCCGCACGTGAGATGGGTATCGAGGTTGATGAAACAATGGGCAAAGGCAAACTGATTGACGAAATCTTCGGCGAAAAATGCGAGGGCACATATATACAGCCCACATTTATAACCGATTATCCTATCGAGATGTCGCCTCTGACCAAGCGTCACCGCGACAATCCCGAACTGACCGAACGCTTTGAGCTTATGGTCAACGGCAAGGAGCTTGCCAACGCTTACTCTGAGCTCAACGACCCCATCGACCAATACGAGCGTTTCGTAGAGCAGATGCGACTTGGCGAGAAGGGCGACGACGAGGCCATGATTATCGACGGCGACTTTATCCGCGCCCTCGAGTATGGCATGCCCCCCACATCGGGCATGGGCATAGGTATGGACCGCCTGGTGATGCTTATGACAGGCCAGACCACCATCCAGGAGGTGCTCCTCTTCCCGCAGATGCGCCCCGAGAAGGTAGAGAAGCGCGATGCCGTCGAGGCTTATACCGCCATCGGTATTCCCGAGCAGTGGGTCGCTCCCCTTCAGAAAATCGGCGTCACCACCGTGGCCGCCCTCGCCCCTATGAACCCTAACAAACTATTCCAAGACCTTTGCGGTTATAACAAGAAAAACAAACTCGGCCTCGCCAACCCGACGGCCGATGACGTAAAGACTTGGGTTGCAGCGGCGAAAGGCGAGTAAGCCTAACTAAAAATAGACTATCATGGATACAAATTTCCCGGGACATATCGCCGTGATGGGCGGCGGCAGTTGGGCGACAGCACTCGCCAAACTGCTGCTGCAAGACTGCGAGTCGATAACCTGGTATATGCGGCGCGACGACCGCATCGAGGATTTCAAGCGCCTGGGCCATAACCCGGCCTACCTCACCGATGTCGACTTTGATATCAGCCGCATCGACTTCTCGAGCGACATAAACTATGTCTGCAACAAGGCCGACACGCTGCTGCTCGTCATGCCCTCGCCGTATTTCAAAGACCATGTCGACAAAATCACGGTCGATATCTCGCGTAAGAACATAGTGTCGGCTGTCAAGGGTATAGTGCCCGATACCAACGAGCTTATCACCGACTATATGGCGCGGGTGTTCGGCACGTCGATGTCGCGTACCCTGGTCGTGTCGGGCCCGTGTCATGCCGAAGAGGTCGCCCTCGACCGCCCAAGTTATCTCACTATCGGTTGCGAGGACCTTGCGCTTGCCGAGACTTTTGCCAACTGCCTGCGGGGCAAGAACACCCACGCCATAACCTCGAGCGATGTAGACGGCATCGAGTATGCCTCGGTGCTGAAAAACGTATATGCCATAGCTGCCGGCATAGTGCATGGCATGAAGACCGGCGACAATTTCTGCGCCGTGCTCATCAGCAACGCCATACGCGAGATGGAGCGTTTTGTCGACGCTGTCTCGCCCCGTCAGCGGCATATCTGCGACTCGGTCTATCTCGGCGACCTGCTGGTAACGGCCTACTCGCGTTTTTCGCGCAACCACAACTTTGGCTCGATGATAGGCAAGGGATATTCGGTCAAGGCCGCGCGCATGGAGATGGAGCAGACTGCCGAGGGTTACTACGGCGCAAAGTGTATCTGGGACATCAACCAGCGCTATGCCATCGACATGCCCATCCTCAACGCTGTCTACAACATACTCTACCGTGGCGTATCGGCCTCACGCGCCTTCCGCTCCATGGCCCAGACGTTTAACTGACATGAAAAAACTTATCGGACTTGATATTGCCGGGCTCGAGGCCGTGGCTGCCGAGGCCGGGCTGCGGCGCTTCGCGGCAAAGCAGATGGCGGCGTGGCTCTATAAGCGCGGCGTCACCGAGATTGATGCCATGACCGACCTGCCCAAGTCGGCGCGTGCGTGGCTGCGCAACAACGGATATGTCGTTGGCCGCGAGGCCCCTATTGCCGAGGCCCGCAGCACCGACGGCACGGTGAAGTACCTTTTTCCCGGAGTCGGTGGCCGTGATGTCGAGTCTGTATATATTCCCGACCACGACCGTGCCACCCTGTGCATATCGAGCCAGGCTGGGTGCAAGATGAATTGCCGTTTCTGTATGACCGGCCAGGGCGGCTGGCAGGGCGACCTCGATGCCGGTGCCATAATCAACCAGGTATTGTCGATACCAGAGAGTGAAAGCCTGACCAATATAGTCTTTATGGGCATGGGCGAACCGGCCGACAATATCGATGCCGTATTGCGCACTATCGACATACTCACCTCGCCGTGGGGCATGGCGTGGAGTCCGCGACGTATCACCGTGTCGACCATCGGCAAGCAGCCGGGCCTCGACATGCTCCTCTCGCGCACGCAGGTACATATTGCCGTAAGTCTCCACTCGCCCTTTGCCGACGAGCGGCTGTCGCTCATGCCAGTGCAGCGTGCCTATCCCATGGCCGAGATTATAGAGACCTTGCGCAAATATGACTTCGCGCATCAGCGCAGACTCTCGATAGAGTACACGATGTTCGACGGTATCAACGACGACATCCGTCATGCTGAGGCCCTTGCGCGTCTGCTGCGAGGCACCGATGCCCGCGTCAACCTGATTCGTTTCCACCGCACGCCCGGTTTCGAGGGCAATCCTTCGTCGCAAAAGACTATGGAACGCTTCCGCGACACCCTCAACGACTCTGGCATCATAGCCACTATCCGCGCCTCGCGCGGCGAAGACATCATGGCCGCCTGCGGAATGCTTTCAGGCTCGGTTTCCGAGCCTGAGGTTAAAGGTTAATGGTTAAAGGTTAATGATATAGACACCGTTGAATGTAAGATAATCGATATGACGCCAAATTTTTCTTTTGAAAAACTCCATGCTTACCAAGTTGCCCGGCTTTTGGTAAAGAGTGTATATCATATAACTGAAGATTTTCCTTCTTTTGAAAAATTTGGTCTTTCAAGCCAGCTTCAAAGAGCTGTTGTATCGATAGCTTCTAACATTGCTGAGGGTTCTGGACGTAAATCGATTAAAGAAAAAATTCATTTTTTAGAAATAGCATACGGTTCATTGCTTGAAGTTTATTGTCAACTTCAGTTGGCTATGGATTTGTGTTATATATGCGAAGCTAAATTTTTAGAATTAAAAACTACCATATTTGAATTATCGAGATTGATTGGCGGCTTAAATGCCAGTTTTGTCTCGTCAAAAGAATTAGGATAAAAGGTAAAGACTATATATACTGGTAGAGCTCCTTAACCTTTAACCCTTAACCTTTAACCTTTTAGAAAAATGATTAAAATAGGAATCACTCATGGCGATACTAACGGAATTGGTTACGAGGTAATACTGAAGACACTCGACGACGAACGGATGGCCGACCTTTATACCATCGTGGTGTACGGGTCGGGCAAGGCGGCCGCTTTTTATCGCAAGGCAATGGAGCTGGCACCAGTGCAGTTTAACCGCATCGACAGTGCCGCCGATGCCCGCGACGGCCAGTTCAATATCATCAATGTCGTAGGCGAAGACCTCAAAATCGACCCCGGCATGGCTACCGAGGCCGCCGGGCAGGCTGCTTATGCCGCTCTCGAGGCTGCCGTAGCCGACCTGAAGGCCGGTAATATCGATGTGCTTGTAACCGCGCCGATAAATAAAAAATCAATCCAGAGTGCCGACTTTAAATTTCCAGGTCACACCGAGTACTTGCAGGCCCGGCTGGGCCAAGAGAGCGACAAGGCGCTGATGATAATGTGCGCCGGCGATGTGCGCGTGGCCCTTGCCACGGCCCACATGCCACTGTCGCAGGTGCCGGCGGCCATTACGCCCGAACTCCTTGGTGAGAAACTCGAGCAATTCAACATGTCGCTGCGTCGCGACTTCGGCGTGCAGTCGCCCCGGATTGCAGTGTTGTCGCTCAACCCCCATGCCGGCGAGGAAGGCCTATTGGGAGAGGAAGAAGAAAAGGTGATTGCCCCTGCAATTGCAGCCGCCCGTGAGAAAAAAATCCTTGCCTTCGGTCCCTACGCTTCCGACGGCTTTTTCGGCAGCGGCGTCTATACCCATTTCGACGGCATCTTAGCAATGTACCACGACCAGGGGCTGACACCATTCAAGACCCTGGCCATGGATAGCGGAGTCAACTTCACCGCCGGCCTGCCTTTTGTGCGCACATCGCCCGACCACGGCACCGGCTACGACATAGCCGGCAAGAACGAGGCCTCGCCCGACAGTCTGCGCAGTGCCATATATGCCGCCGCCGACATTTACCGCAACCGCGCCAACTTCGACGAAGCCTACCGCCACCCGCTCCGCCGCCAACACGTAGAAAAAGACAAAGACTCCAAGGAGAAAGAGTAAGGTTCCCCCTTTTTTGAGTATTAGCTGATTAGCCACATTAGAATCATACATGGATAACGAACAAGATATTTTCAATAGCGCCGAGGCAGACGAACGGAGACCGAAGACGACGGCAAGCTATGACGACGACGCCATCATGTCGCTGTCGTGGTATGAGCATATACAGCAGCGCCCGGGCATGTATATCGGCAAGCTCGGCGACGGCACCAACAGCGACGACGGTATATATGTGCTGCTCAAAGAGGTGATTGACAACTCTATCGACGAGTATATGATGGGCTACGGCAACCAGATTATCGTCGATGTCGACAGCTCTACCGCCACCGTCCGCGACTATGGCCGTGGCATACCTCTTGGTTCGGTGGTCGATGTGGCATCGAAGATGAATACCGGCGGCAAGTTTAAAGAAGGCGCCTTCACCCAGACCGTGGGTCTCAACGGTGTCGGCATCAAGGCCGTCAACGCCCTGTCGACCAACTTCGAAATCAGCTCGTACCGCGACGGCGAGTGCAAGCGTGCCCGTTTCTCGCTGGGGCAGCTTGTAGAGGAGACTCCTGTCGAACCCACCGACGAGCCTAACGGCACGCTGGTAACGTTCACTCCCTCGGCAGCCATATTCCGTGACTATGCTTTCCGCGACGAGTTTATCGTGCCCTTGCTCAAGAACTATACCTTCCTCAACACGGGGCTCAAAATCGTTTTCAACGGCAAGTCGTATATCTCCCGTCGTGGCCTCGAAGACTTGCTCAAGGAAAACCTCACCCAGGAGCCGCTTTACCCCATCATACATTTCAAAGGGCCGGACATCGAGGTGGCCATAACCCATGTCAACCAGTATGGCGAGGAGTATTACAGCTTTGTCAACAGCCAGCATACCACCCAGGGCGGCACGCATCTGACGGCTTTCAAAGAGGCTGTGAGCCGCACGATGAAAGACTATTTCGGGCGCAACTTCGAGTATTCCGACATACGCAACGGCATGGTTGCAGCCATAGCTATCAATGTGGTCGACCCGGTGTTTGAGAGCCAGACCAAGACACGCCTCGGTTCGCGCGACATGAAGCCCGAAGGCCCTACCATAGCGAAATATATCGGCGACTTCATACGCAAGGAGCTCGACAACTACCTGCACCGCGAACTCGACGTGGCCGATATCATACTCAAGAAGGTGCAGGCCAGCGAACGCGACCGCAAGGCCATGGCCGGCGTGGCAAAGAAGGCCCGCGAGACTGCCAAGAAGGTCAGCCTCTACAACCGCAAGCTCAACGACTGCCGAGTGCACCTCAACGACACCCGAGGCAACGAAGAGCGTAAAAACGCCACCTCGATATTTATCACCGAGGGCGACTCGGCCGGCGGTTCGATTGAAAAGGTGCGCGATGTCGAGACCCAGGCCGTCTTCAAGCTGCGAGGCAAGCCCCTCAACTCCTACGGCGCGACGCAGAAGGAACTATATACCAACGAGGAATTCAGCCTCTTGCAGGCCGCCCTAAATATTGAGGACGGAATCGACGGGCTGCGCTACAACAAGGTCATAATCGCCACCGATGCCGATGTCGACGGTATGCACATACGCCTGCTGATGCTGACTTTCTTCTTGCAGTATTTCCCAGACCTGATAAAGAAGGGCCATGTGTACGTGCTGCAGACACCGCTTTTCCGCGTGCGAAACAAGAAGACAGCCAAGCGCTCGGGCAAGGTGCGCACCGGCGACACACCCGACGACACGGTCTATTGCTATACCGACGAGGAGCGTGTCAATGCCATAGCGCGCTTTGGGTCGAATGCCGAAATAACACGATTTAAAGGTCTCGGCGAGATTTCGCCCGACGAGTTCCGTGGCTTTATCGGCGAGGATATGCGCATCGACCGCGTGAGTCTGCGCAAGGAAGACGGCGTGGCCGAGGTGCTCGAGTTCTATATGGGCAAGAACACCATGGAGCGTCAGAATTTTATCATTGAAAATCTCGTAGTCGAAGATGACACCCACATCGACCAGTAGCCGCACGGCCATCTTCCCCGGCTCGTTCAACCCCTTTACGCGCGGCCACGCCGACATTGTAGAGCGCGGCCTGCGCCTCTTCGACCGCGTGGTCATAGCCGTGGGCTACAATATCAACAAGCCGGCGACCGACGCCGAGGCTGCGGCCGATGCCATACGCCGCCTTTACGAAGGGCAGCCCCGGGTCGGGGTCGTGGTCTATTCGTGCCTCACGGTGCAGCTTGCCCGCCAGGTCGGGGCACAATTTATACTCAGGGGCGTGCGCTCGGTCAAGGATTTTGAATACGAGCGCGACCTTGCCACTGTCAACATGCAACTTTCGGGCATCGAAAGCGTTATATTATTTAGCCGTCCCGAGCTGTCGGCACTGTCCTCGTCGATGGTGCGCGAGTTGTCGGCCTACGGCGAAGATGTGACACCCTTTTTGCCCTGATATAACAAGATATGAAAAAAATCTACATCACATTGCTGTCTCTCTGCGTTGCCGTAGCGGCCTATAGCCAGCGTCAGCCCGAGAGCTTCACGCCCGACCAGAAGCTACGCGCCGCCGAGGCGATTATAGAGAATTTCTACGTAGAGGATGTCAACTCCGACACCATCGTCAGCGAGGCCATAGTGGCCATGCTCAAGACCCTCGACCCCCATTCGCAATATTCCTCGCCCCAGGAAACGAAGGAGTTTACCGAACCCCTCGAGGGCAAATTCAGCGGCATAGGTATACAGTTCAACATGCTTGAAGACACCGTCTATGTCATACAGACTGTTGCCGGCGGCCCGTCAGAAAAAGTCGGCATCCTGGCCGGAGACCGCATCATCAGTGCAAACGACACCGTAATAGCCGGCAAGAAACTTGCCAACCGCCAGGTGATGAAGACTTTGCGCGGCCCCAAAGGCTCGACCGTAAACCTCAAGGTAAAACGTGGTGACGAGCTTGTCGACTTTGCCGTCGTGCGCGACGATATACCCCTCTACTCGGTCGACGAGACTTTTATGGCCGACCCCACAACGGGCTACATACGCATCACGCGCTTTGCCGAAGAGACGGCCAAAGAGGTGCAGCAGGCCATGAACAAGCTCAAGAAGCAGGGCATGAAGAACCTTATCCTCGACGTGTCGGGCAACGGTGGCGGCTATCTCGGTGCGGCCTTCGAGCTTGCCTCGGAGTTCCTGCCTGTCGGTACGCCCGTTGTCAGTACTGCCGGCCGTCGCACACAGCCTTATAAATACGTGACCGAGGGTCAGGGTAGCTTCCTCGACGGTCGCCTTGTTGTCATTGCCGACCAGTCGTCGGCTTCGGCATCTGAAATCTTGTCGGGTGCCTTGCAGGACAACGACCGCGCCCTCGTGGTTGGCCGCCGCACTTTTGGCAAGGGCCTGGTGCAGCGTCCGTTCCCCTTCCCCGACGGCTCGATGATACGGCTCACCGTATCGCGCTACTATACCCCGTCGGGCCGGTGCATACAGCGCCCCTACGAGAAAGGCCATGGCGAGGAGTACTACCTCGACATGCTCAACCGCTATAAGTCGGGCGAACTGTGGAGTGCCGACAGCATAGCGCGTCCCGACTCGCTCAAATACGAGACACTGCGCAACCACCGCCCTGTATATGGTGGTGGCGGCATCATCCCCGACGTGTTCGTGCCGGCCGATACGAGTTATTATTCGGCCTACTACCGCGACCTCATAGCCAAGGGGGTTGTAAACCGAACGGTCATAAACTATGTCGATGCCAACCGTAAGGAGTTGCTCAAACAATATCCTACGGCCGCAGCCTTCGAGAAGGGCTACGCCATCCCCGATGAGCTTCTCGAGAAACTCATCGCTAACGGCAACGAGAAAGAGGTGGCCTACAACGCCGAGCAGTACGAAATTTCCAAGCCGATGATTAAGGCCATAATGACGGGGCTTGTCGCGCGTGACCTCTATGAGGACGGGTCTTACTACAAAGCCCTCGCACCGCTGTCGAAAGACTTCAACGCCGCCCTCGACCTCATCAACGACCCCGAGCGCTACAACGCCCTGCTAAAAGGCACGGCCCAATAGCCCGGCAATAGCAACTCAATACCCCAAGTCCGACTCTATTTTACGATTAGTGTCGAAGACACTAATCGTAAAATAGATATACACACCTCGGCCAACTTCGTAAGGCCGGGATTACAGCAAAGTAATGCTCTTCGAGCATTTTGCCTAATGCACCGTAATTTCAGCTTGGGCCGATTTTAGGAGAGACTCGATTTATAGCTTAATCAATGTTCCAATAAGCCTCGGGGTCTCCGTCAAATGCTTCATTGATGTCTTGGTCGCTATATCCCATTATATCTTGCGCATAAGTACCGCTGTATTCCTCATAGGTAGATTCACGGTATGCCTGCAACGAGCTGTAGTTATTCATATTTCTCTGGTTTTCAGCTTCTTTTTGTGCATGATAGCCGCATCCTCGTAAAGTCCCGTCATTAAAATGAAATTCTAAGGTAATACTATCCGATGTTACGACTTTGGTGTATTCCCGAGCCTTGCCGTAAAAGTTCCATATGTTTTTATTCACAGGTCCGACTATTATTTCCCCTTCGTCATTTATAATACCCCAACGAGAATCGGAAGTTTCAATCCCATTTGTAGTCGTGCCAATTTTTACTCGTGCGAAGCCTTGGTCGAAACCATCGATGTAGTTATATACACCGAAAGGCACGATAATATTTCCATTAAAATCAATGACAGCATACCCTTTCGACATCGAGCGCAATGTTATTGCATCAGAGAGAACCGGCATTGCTATACCCTCGTATTCCATAGGGATAAGGAAACTACCATCAGATTTGAGTATGCCAAATCGTTTGTAAAGGTATATCGAAGGCCGGGGATTACGCGATGGATATACTTTTGAATATGCTTCACCAACGCGGACTAACGATTTCACATGGAAAAAGTCGTCAAGAACATAATCAAATTGCGGACGGATTATGATATCACCTTCGGTATTGGCAAAACCTATTTTGGTACCGCTTAAGAAAGGTATTAGAAAACGCTTATCTTTTTCCAAATCGTAATGTAAACGAGAAACAAGGACTTTATTATCGAAGCCTATTTTTTGCATAGCGATGATATGTGGTGGTAGATGTGGGATTTATAGAAGTGACTTTTCGTATGCCAGCCTTTCGCCCCAGATGAAATCACAGCGGCCGAGACTGGTGTATCCTCTTTTTGATAGGATGTGTTGCATGGGCTTATTTTCAAGGCCGGTGTCGATGCGGACAAAAGCGGCCCCCATTCTCAGTGCATGCGACTCGGCTAAATCGAATAGTATGCCTGATAATTTCTTGCCTCTATAATCGTCTGAGAGAGCAATACGGTGGAAGACGGCATAATCTTTACCAACGTCCCATAGTTCGGTATGGCGGTTATATTCGTCGTCATACGCAGCTATTGCGATATAGCCTGCTGTTTTGCCGTTGTCATCGAGGATAAAACCTATGGCGCTGTCAATGTCAGATTTCAAAACATCGATTGACGGATAGCCGTCCTCCCATTGTCTGAATCCGACACGACGTTGGGCAAGGCGTGCCTGCGAGAAAACTCGCATCACGTCCTCCATATCTTCGATATGTGCCTTTCGTAAATTCATATATCTCAGTTCTCTGCCACGGTGCTCTTGACGAAGTCTTTGGGTAGCACTCCGAACTGCTTTTGGAAGCACTTGGCGAAGTAGGAGGAGCTGTTGAAACCTACAAGGTCACATACCTCGTTGATGCGGTATTCGCCCGACTGTATGAGCCTGGCACCCATTTTGAGGCGTTGGAGCTGTATAAACTCGTTCGGCGTAATCTCTGTGATAGCTTTAATCTTGCGGTGAAGGCTCGAACGGCTCATATTCATCTTGTCGGCAAGGATGTTGACATTGAAGTCGGGGTCGGAGATGCTCTCCTGGATAGCTTCGGTGAGTTTATCGAGGAATGTCTCGTCGGCTTTGCTGAGGGCCATGGTCTTGGCATTTGAGAAAGGCGAGGATGTGAAAGCCTGGCGCAGCTTCTCCTGCGTTGTCAGCAAGTTTTCGACTCTTGCGAGAAGGTATTCGGTAGAGAATGGTTTCTCGATATAGTCGTTGGCTCCCAACTCGATTCCTTCGATTTTTGACTGTAGCGTCACCTTGGCTGTGAGAAGTATTATTGGTATATGGCTGAGCCGTATGTCTGATTTGAGGGTTTTGCATAGTTCGAAGCCGTCCATGCCGGGCATCATGACGTCGCTTATGACAAGGCTGACAGGGTTGTTCTCGATTATTTCGAGAGCCTCATTACCGTTGGCAGCCTGAAGTACCGAGTATCTACGTTCTAACAGCCGGCAGATGAAGTCACGCATTTCGTGGTTGTCTTCGACCACAAGTATGGTCACGTGGGGAGTTTGTGGCTTGATGGTGCTATTTACCAGTATAGGCGTGCTGTCGGGGGAGTCCTTCCTCAGTATGATGGCATTTTCCTGTGTTACGGGGAGCTCGACGGTAAAGCAGATTTCGTCGCTGTCGGCAAGGTATAGGCGCCCGTTATGCAGTTCGGCCAAAGAGCGGGCCAAAGGCAGGCCGATGCCGGTGCCGGTGCGTATGCGGCTTGTCGAATTATCGAGTTGGACGAAGGGGCGGAAAATCTGCTCCCTCATTTCTGCGCCGATAGGGTCGCCGTCGTTGCATACGTTAATCGAGAAGCGGTTGTCGCTATCTGCCGGCAGATTGAGTGTAACGTGGATGTATGAGCGAGAATACTTCAAGGCGTTGTTGAAGAGGTTGCTCAAAATCTTGGTGACGGTCTCCTTGTCGACAGGGGCGATGAAATCATCTAAGGGCATGTTGAGCCTGAAGTCGAGGCCGGCCTGTTCGGCCATAGGCTTGAATCGGATGGCGATATCGCTGATTAGCCGTGAGACATTGCACTCGACGAAGTTGAGACGGAAGTTGTTTGCCTCGGCTTTTCGGAAGTCGAGGAGCTGGTTTGTCAGGTCGAGCAGACGGTGTGTGTTGCGCTCCATCACCGTCAGGTTGTCGAAGAGTTCCTTGCGGCCCATATCGTTGTTGTCCAGGATATTCTGCAAGGGCCCGTGGATAAGTGTGAGCGGGGTGCGGATTTCGTGTGTTATGTTTGTGAAGAAATCAATCTTGGCGTGATATATTTCTTTCTCTTTTTCGGTTTCGAGCAGTTCGAGCTGGCGTTGTTGTTTTCGTTGCAAATCCCTGCGGAAACGGTAGTAGAGACCGATAGCCGCCCCGGCCGCGAGGAGGAAATAGAATATATAGGCCCATGCTGTGAGCCATAGCGGCGGCGTAATTGTGACTTCGACGCTGATTACCTCGTCGCTCCACTCGCCCTTGTCGTTGGCCGTTTTTACGCAAAAGGTATAGTCGCCGGGTTTGAGGTTGGTGTAGGTGACGAGTGAGCTTTTCGGGGCTTCGTACCATTCTTTGTCGAAGTTTTTAAGCTTGTAACGTAGGGGGTTGTCGTCGGCTGCCGAATAGTTGAGCGACGCAAAGCGGAACGAGAAGGAGTTCTGGTTATATTTTAGCGTTATCTTGTCGGTGTAGGTGATGCTGCGGTCGAGAGGCGAATTGTCGGTGTCGATGCCCGCGTTTTTGTTGAAAATCAGGAAGTCGGTCATCACCACGGGTGGGAACGCGCTACTCTCCGACATTTCACCGGGCTTGAAGGTTATGAATCCGCCTATGCAGCCGAAATATATGGTGCCGTCGTTGCTCATGAAGCCCGAACTGTAATTAAACTGGTTGGACAGCAGTCCGTTGTCTATCGAGTAGAGCTTAGTCGAATCGTCCTTGAGGTCGTAGCGTAAGAGGCCGTGGTTGGTGGTAAGCCATAGTATGTCGTTGCTCTCGATTACCTTATATACGATGTCGTTGTCGATTTTGTATGATTTGAAGGTATCTGTCGCCGGGTCGAATGAGCAGAAACCGTAGCCGAGCATAGAGAACCACAGCCTATGCTTGCTATCTTCGCTGATGCTGATTACCTTGTTGTATGGCAGGCTGCCAGGTACCGTCGGGTCGGCGACATAATTCTTCCAGCTATTATCGAGCGGGGTGTATTTGAATATGCCCGAGTTGTTGGTTGCCAGCCATATATTGCCATTGTGGTCTTCGAGGATGCTTGATACGAATACTCCGTCGAGGTTGTGTAAACGTATGAAGTCGCCGGTGGCATGATTATAGCGGTTGAGGCCGGTGGTGGTGCCGACCAGTAGTCCGCACGACGACGTGTTGCAGATTGAATAGATATTGTTGTCGTTCAGTGCGTTTTCCTCGTGCCCCATCATATAGTGGCGCGATTGTCCGTTGTCGAGGTTGAGCGAATAGAGGCCGCGCGAGAAGGTGCCTACCCACAGGGTGTTGTTCTCGATGCATAGCGAATGCACGTTGTAGTGCAGGTTGGGCAGTATGCCGTGGGTAAATCTTTTGTCGGCGGGGTTGAACTTATTGAGACCGCCGTTCTCGGTGGCGATATAAATGTTGCCGTCGGCGTCCTCGCAGAACTCGCGCACTACTTTCCCGCTGAGGCCGTTCTCGCCGGCGACGGGATAATACTTTTCGAAAGTGACGGTCTGCGACGGTATGTAGTCGACACCTCCGAAATAGCTGCCTATCCACATGCCGCCGCTGCGGTCTCTGAAGATTGAGTATATGGCGTTGTCGGAGAGCGAGTATTTGTCATTGTCATTTGCCGATAGGTGTTCGGCCGTGGCTGAGCGGAGGTCGTAGATATAGATACCGCGCTCGGTGGCAACCCAGAGGGTGTTGCTGTCGACAGCCAATATGTTGCGGACAAATACATCTTCGGGATGGTCGGTCGACGGCAGCATGGTCTCTAAAGAGCCTTTCTCAGTGTCGATGCATCGCAGGCCTCCCTGGGAAGAACCTATATAGAGCTTATCCTGGCCGTCGGGCAGTATTTTGAAAATATGGTCGTCGGCAAATGGATTTTCGCCGGCCTGTGTCTTGAATAGCTTGAAGTTATGGAATTTACAGTCGGCATAGTACAAGCCTTTTCCCTTATATCCGACCCATACCGTATTTCGTGTGTCGACAGCAATGGCACTGAGCAGGTGAGAGTCGGGGATGGCAAAATGATATAGCGCTCCCCGGCCAGCGTCGAACTTGAATACACCTTGCGACTCCACAGCAATCCAAATGTTTCCCTGTGCGTCGGTGGTCATCTGGAAGATGGGGTTAGATATTTCGGTGCCGTCTTGTGCCTTTTGTTTTAACGGCTCAAATGTCTCTTTGAGGGGGTCGTAGATATAGATGCCGTCGTCGGTACCTATCCACAGCCTGCCATCTTTGTTTTCAATCAGAGAACTAATATTGTTGTTGCCGAGCGAGCCGGGCTTTGACTGGTCGTGCCTGAAAATGCGGAAACTCGAGCCGTCGTAGCGGTTGAGGCCGTCTTTTGTGCCGAACCACATGAATCCTTTTGAGTCCTGTGCTATGCACATCACGGAACTCTGCGAAAGATTATTGTCCAACCCGGGGTGGTGGAAATAATATCTCGCGGCGCATACACGTATCGGCAGAATACTGACGATGATGGATATTAATAATATGTAGGCCCAATTTATGACTGAAGTAAGGTGCGGCATCATGGTATTAGTTTTTTTGCCTTGCGCTGCAAAATTACAAAAAAATCATAGAGTCGCAAAACAATGTGGGGCAAAGGCGCAGCAGTCTGGTCGCACAATGAAAGTATTGTGTCATCATGGCTCTTTTTTACTAAATTTTATAAATTGCAGATTTACAACTATTTGCGAAGTGTGACTCTCAATCTGACAAAAAATTTTTGTTTTTTGGACGGATTTTTTCGCGCGCTTGTGTTGTCGTTCCTTAATTTTGTGCATCATTTAACCTCTAATTATAATTACCATGTTTAAAAAAGTAGGTTCGTTAGAACTCGGGCGATGGAAAGCAACTATGCTTTTATCGTGCTTGGTCCTTCTGGTGTCTCAAAGTCTATTCGGACAGACCCGTATAGTCCAAGGCACGGTCTATGATGAAAATAAGGAGGCCCTCATCGGTGCGTCTGTAAAGATTAAAGATACTTCGGTCGGTACCGTTACCAATGCCGAAGGTAAGTTCAGCCTCAATGTCAAGGGCAACGACGCCGTTCTCCTTGTATCGTATGTAGGTTATGAGAATCAGGAAGTGAAAGTAGGAGATAAGACCAAACTCACAATCAAGCTTGTCCCTATGTCTACCGCACTCGATGCTTTGGTCGTGGTAGGTTACGGCACACAGAGAAAGAGCGAGTTGACCGCTGCCATCGCGAGTGTCAAGGCCGACGATTTCAATCGCGGTAACGTGCGCGATGCCGGCCAGCTTCTCAAGGGCAAAATCGCCGGTTTGAGCATCCTCAACCCCACCGGCGACCCCACGGAAAATTCTACAATCCGTCTCCGTGGCACTAACTCGCTACAGGGCAACAACTCTCCACTGGTACTTATCGACGGTATCCCCGGCGACCTTCGTACCGTGGCTCCCGAAGATATCGAGCAGATAGATGTGCTCAAGGATGGTTCGTCTGCCGCTATTTATGGTACACGTGCGACCAACGGTGTGATTCTCATCACCACCCGCAAGGCCGATTCGCAATTCTCGATTGACTACAACGGTTACGTAGGTACGGAGACCTTTGTGAAGACCGAGCGTTTCCTCAACGCAGGCGAGTTCCGCAATTTTATTCAGGACGGCACGAATGCCGGTACGGATTTCGGAGGCAACACCGACTGGCTCGATGCTATCACACGCCACCCTGTCAATCAGGGCCACAACCTCAGTATCAAGGGTGGGGCCGCTTCGACCAACTATCTTCTCAATGTCAACTACAAGAACAATCAGGGTATGTTCAAGAACTCGGACAACGAGGCACTCAATGTCCGCCTTGCCGTGAACCACTCGATGTTCGACAACAAACTGCGACTCAATGCCGTAATCGGCTCTAATACTCAAAACTACACTACTACGGGCGACGGTTCGTCGTTCAACCGCAATGTCTACAGCGCGGCGTTGGTGTCTAACCCCACCCTCCCTATCTGGAAGACCGATGTCGACCCCGCAGTCCTTGGCTCTATGGCAGCATACGAAGGCCCATGGGCACAGCCCTCGGCTCTGACCGGCATCGCCAACCCTTTGAGCACAATCAAGACAGCCAACGGTAAGCATCACCGTCAGACCACGCGCCTGAGCGGCAGCGTCACTTACCAGCCTATCGAGCAGCTGCGTTTCAACGCCCTGCTTTCGTGGAACCGCTACAACGAGACACGCGGCTATCGCGAATCGTTCGATAACTTCAATACCACCGTCCTTCACAATCGCGACGGCTTTGCCTCGCGTGGCACACGCGAGACTACCGACCAGCTCTTCGAGTTCACAGCCCAGTACAATCAGGTATTCGGTATCCACAACATCGGTGTCCTGGCAGGTTATGGTTATCAGAAGAACGTATACGAAGACTACTGGATGCGCAACTGGAACTTCCCCACCGACCAGTTCTCGTGGAACAATATCGGCCTCGGCCGTGGTGACAGCGACGTAGAAGGCTCGGCAATCCCCGTGAGCAGCAACAAGACTTCGGGCAACCTGATAAGTTTCTTCGGTCGCGTCAACTATATACTTGCAGGCAAATACCTCCTCACTGCCACTGTCCGTCACGAGGCCGACTCTAAATTCGTTGGTTCCGACAAGGTTTGGGGCACCTTCCCCTCTGTCAGTCTTGCATGGCGTATCAAGGAAGAAAACTTCATGAAGAACGTGACCTGGGTCGACGACCTCAAGCTCCGTGCCGGTTACGGTGTGACAGGTATCGCACCTTCGGCTTACTACCTCGCTACATATCGTCTGGGATACTCGGGCAATGGCGACACATTCTATTATAACGGTGAATGGGTCAACAAGCTCACTCCCCAGAGTAACCGCAACCCCGAGTTTACCTGGGAAAAGAAGAAAGAGTTCAACGTCGGTCTTGATTTCTCGGTGCTCAACAACCGAATCAGCGGTACTATCGACGGTTACTACCGTAAGACAGTCGACCTGCTCTACAACTACCCCGTGCCCGTGCCCCCGAACGTATTCGGCACAACTCTCGCCAACGTAGGTACTATCAGCAACAAGGGTGTCGAAATCTTGCTCAACGGTATAATCTTCAACAATAAGGATTTTGGTTGGAACACCACCGTGACATATTCGACAAACAGCAACAAGCTCGACAAACTTAATAATAATAAGTACCAGTTAGGCAACGACTATTTCTATGTCGGCGATGCCCAGCCGCCTATGTCGGGCGTGCCCACCCACCGTGTGAAAGTAGGCGAACCTATCGGTCAGATTTGGGGCTGGAAAGTGCTCGACATTACCGACGACGGTAAGTGGATTTATGAAAATGCCGAAGGCCAGCCTGTAGAGTCGAAAGACGTCAAGGTTGAAGACCGCCAGGTCCTCGGCAACGGCCTTCCCAAGCACAATCTCGGGTGGAACAACGAATTCCGCTATCGCAACTTCGACCTCTCCATCGTTATGCGCGGTGCTTTCGGCTTCCAGAACATCAACTTCACCCGCCTACACTATGAAAACCCCAACGAAATGGCTCTCAACAACCTCAAGTCGGCCTACGACAAGGTATTCGGCAAGGCGGTCCTCTCCGACACCAAGCAGTTCAACAGCTACTATGTAGAAGACGGCGACTACTGGAAGATTGACAACATCACCCTGGGTTACAACTTCTCGAAAGACCTTATCAAGATTTTTAAGGGCCTCCGCGTTTACTTCTCGGTTCAGAACGCCGTTACCATCACCAGCTACAAGGGTCTCGACCCCGAAGTCGCAGGTTCGCTCCTTACCCCCGGCACGGATGACCGCAACAAGTATCCTACCAGCCGCTCGTACACTTTCGGTATAAATCTGAAAATCTAAAATCACATCGGAAAACATGAAAAGTAAAAATATATCCACATTGATATTCTCCGCCCTCATCGGTGTTGCAGGAGCATCATTAAGCAGTTGTACGGAACTTGACGACAACGTGTACAACACCATCGTCTCTGACAGGTACAACTATACCGAGAAAGACATGGTCGCCGTGCTCGGAAACGCATATACGCCCTGGCGCTCGGTCGTGGTAGGCGGCCTCAACGAAGGCTTGACCATCTCTACCGACGAAACCCTCATCCCTGTGCGCCCCTGGGGCTGGAACGGCACGACGCAGAACATGCACCTTCACACATGGACATCGGAAACAGGCGAATGTGTAAACCGCTGGGGCGACATGTACACCGGTATCAACAACTGCAACCAGATTATCTATCAGATTGAGTCAAATCTCATCCCCCTCCCCGAAGGACGCGACAAATATCTTGCCGAGCTCAAGGCCCTGCGCGCCTCGTACTACTACATGCTCTGCGACTACTATGGAAACGTCCCCTATGTGACACGTTTCGATGTTCCCACCGACTACCTGCCCGAGCAGATTACGCGCAAGGCTCTCACCGACTCCATCATCAAGGAAGTCAGTGATGCCCTTCCCCTGCTGCCCGAGAACGTAGACAAGACCACCTATGGCCGCTTCACAAAGTGGGCCGGATATGCACTCCTGGCCAAGATGTATCTCAATGCCGAGGTTTATACCGGCACTCCTGAGTGGGAGAAATGTCTCGCTGCTTGTGAAGAAATCATCAAATCGGGCAAGTTCGACCTTGCCGCACGGCAGAAAGATGTGTTCAAGGCCGACAACGAGGGTAACTGCGAGGCCATCTTTGCAGTTCCCTTTGACCAAAGCTATGCCGGTGGGCTCAATATCTTCAACTACGCCCTCAACGGCCAGTTCGCCCAGGTCTACACCACCAAGGGTGGTGGCGGCTGGGGTGGCAGCAGTGCTATCCCGCAGTTCATCGATACCTTCGACCCCGATGACAGCCGACTCTCCGACAACTTCTTGATGGGACAGATTTTATACCCCGACGGTTCACCCGTAAAGTGTGAAATCGGCAACGAGGCCGGTCATCTGATGGATGTTCAAAATGTGGTGCCGGGTCTTGCCTGGGCCGAAGAAATACACGGCTACAAGCTTGCCAAGTACGAATATGTGGCCGGAATGGCGCCGTGGGCTATGAGCAACGACGTGTTCCCCTTCCGCTATACCGACGTGCTGATGATGAAGGCGGAGTGCCTGCTGCGAACAGGCAAGGCCGACGAGGCTGCCGAGATTGTGACCCGCGTTCGCCAGCGTGCCTTCACCAACGCCCCCGAGAAGGCAAAGGTGACCGGCGAGCAGCTCAAAGAAGGCAGCTGCTACGACTATGGCCTGCGCGAAACCGCTTACCTTGACAGGATTAAGAACCCGCGCACAACTCACGAAGGCGGTGCCGACATAGAGTATGGCCGCTTCTTCGACGAGCTCGGCTGGGAATTCAACCAGGAGCTACACCGCCGTCAGGATATGATTCGCTTCGGTGTATGGACTACCAAGTCGTGGCTCTCACACTCGGCAACCCATGACATCAACAAAAATCTCTATCCTATCCCACGCCGTGAACTCGACAAGAATGCCAAGTTGAAACAAAATCCAGGGTATTAAAAGATTGTATAATGAACAGATTGTCTCCTCTACCAGCCTTGCATGGGGGAGACATTCTGTTCCTTTTCGCTAAGCCGCCCCTTCATTGATAACCATTACAATGCTCCGAAATCTTTGTCTAATACTTTCGTCACTCGTATGTCTTTGCAGTTTTGCCTCCACCGAGGTCTTCATAACTGACCACTGGAAATACAAGGGTGGAGACAGTAGCGCTTTTGCCGATGTCGCCCTCGACGATTCCGGGTGGGAGTATGTCGATTTGCCCCATACATGGAATGCCGGTGACGTCATTGACGAGCAGCGCGGCTATCGTCGTGCCCCGTCGTGGTATCGCAAGAAATTGGCTATCCCGGCAGAGGCTGTCGGGCGCAATGTTGTGCTCCGTTTCGACGGCGTGGCCTCGACGGCCGATATCTATGTCGACGGAAGGCTGCTCAAAAGCCACAAGGGCGCGTTTACCGCTTTCGAGGTCGACATCACCGATATAGCTGCTGCCGGCGGTGAGCACGTACTTGCCGCCCGGGTCGACAATTCCGCATCTCTCGGCGAAGTGCTGCCCCCGGTCTCGGGCGATTTTTCGGTTTTCGGTGGTATATACCGACGAGTCTCTTTGCGCTGGTCTGACAAAATACACTTCGTTACCGGCCGATATGCTGCCCAACCCGTCATGGTTAAGACCCCGGAAGTGTCGGCCGAAAAAGCCTCGATGCATATCGAGACGCGCTTGAGAAACGACAATCTGACGAGTGCGAAAATATCTGTCGGTTTCTTTTTAAAAGATGCCGGGGGCTCGGTCGTGAAGGAAAAGAATATAAAGCTCACCCTGCACCCCGGTGAAGAGAAGCCGGTGATTGCCGATTTGAAAGATATTAGGCGTCCGCACTTGTGGTCGCCCGAAACGCCCTATCTCTATACCGTTGAAACACGGGTTAGTGATGCCTCAACCGGGCGCGAGATAGAGAGTTACGATACTCGTGCCGGTTTCCGGTGGTTCTCGGTCGATAAGACCGGGTTTTATCTCAATGGCCGGCATGTCAAGCTGCGCGGTGCTGCCCGTCATCAGGACTATGGCGGCCTCGGCACGGCAATTCCGTCGGCTTTGAACCGTCATGACATGCAGCTCCTCAAGGATATGGGGGCCAACTTCGTGCGGATTAGCCACTATCCGCAGGACCCCGAAATATATCGCGCCTGCGACGAGCTCGGCCTTATCGCCTGGTCGGAAATATGTATTGTCAACGAGGTCAAGAAAAATAACGACTTCGCCCATAACTGCAAAGAGATGCTAAAGGAGATGATTCTCCAAAATTTTAATCATCCCTCGGTTGTAATGTGGGGCGCGTTCAACGAATTATGGGATTATCACCCCGAAGCGGTCGCTCTCGGCCACGAACTCGAGGCCATCAAGAAGGAGCTCGACGGCGACCGCCTGTCGTGTGTGGCATTCCACGCATTCACATGGGAGAAACCTTATACACAGGATAGCCGCGAGATGTTCGAAATATCCGATATCAATGGTGTAAACGTCTACGAAGGTTGGTATCACAGCGACTCGACCACAGTGGCACCGCTCTTCGATAAATTCTGCACTTATTCGGCGGGGCGTCCGCGTTTCCTCTCTGAGTTCGGTGCCGGCAGCGACAGCCGCATACACACCTATAAACCTGCTCGCTTTGATTTCTCGCCCGAATATCAGGTGGAATTCAATCGTTGGTATATCGACGAGATGGAGCGTCGCCCCGATTTCGTCGGATACTCGATATGGAATCTCATCGACTTCCAGGTAGACGGACGCGGTGACTCACGGCCCAACCTGAATCAGAAAGGCATGGTGACAGAAAACCGCCAGAAGAAAGATGTATATTATTATTACCAGGCCCGATGGTCTGACCGCCCTATGCTCCGCATAGCCGGTGCAGACTGGGCCGAGCGCACCGAGGTCTGCGACGACAGCGTATCGGCACATGAAGTATGCGTATTCTCTAATCAGGACAGCGTGGCACTCTCGCATAACGGCAAACCGCTGGGCACGCGCCGCGTGGTCGACGGCCGGGCAGTCTTTACGGTACCCTTCAGGGCCGGTACCAACGTCTTGCTGGCTGGTAGCGGTCAACTTGTCGACCTTCTTGAAATCAATATGACATTTGTGCCGTCGCGACTTGTCGACGGCCCCACTCTCCGTAGCGGCATCTGCATAAATGCCGGCGAAGACCATTGTTATTTCACCGACCCGGTCACTTGCGAACAATGGTTGCCCGACCAAGCCTATCAACCCGGAGGATGGGGGTATGTCGCTTCTTCGTCTGCTTCCGGGAAAATATTCGGCAAGACCGGCGCCAATATCAGGAATACCGTGCTCGACCCGCTTTTCCAGTCCTATCTCAATGGTGTGTCGGGCTATCGTTTCGACGTCCCCGACGGTGAATATGAAGTCGAACTGTATTTTACAGAACCCGAAAGCAATGGTATACGCCGCATCTTCGATATCTCTATCAACGGCAAAACCGTGGCCTCTGCCCTGAACCTCGCCGAGGACTACGGAGTACAGTCCGCCGTGATGAAGTCAGCCAGGGTCAGGGCCGGAAATTCGCAGGGTATAAATATCAGCTTTATCCCACACGAAGGCGACCCGGTCGTGAGTGCCGTGAAAGTGAAAAAGATAAAATGATTTTGTCAAAAATCTGAAAAGGCAGAATTTTTTCCTAACCAGACAAGTTTCTTTTCTGACAATTAATCGAAACGTTGCAATTTTGTCACTGGAAATATGAAAAAGTTGAATATATATACAATCGTAGCCGCAGTTTCCCTCTTGGCAGGGTTACCGTTGTTGCCGGCTTGTAACGAAAGCGGCGAGGCACTCCGGGTCGAGATGACCACGGGGCCCGACCTGTCTAAAGCCAACGTGAGCTATATCTCCAACCGGTCGCCGCTCAAGCCCCTTAGCTTTATAAAACTTCCCGTGGGTACCGTCAAGCCCGACGGGTGGCTCAGGAAATACCTCCTCTTACAAAAAGAGGGCCTCACGGGCAAGCTAATGGAAATTAGCGCGTGGCTCGACAAGAAGAACAACGCATGGCTCCAGGCCGGTGGTGACCACGGATGGGAGGAGGTTCCCTACTGGCTCAAAGGCTATGGCGATATGGCATATATACTCGGCGACACGGCAATGATAGCCGAGACGAAGGTCTGGCTCGAAGGCGTGTTGAACAGCCGTCGGCCCGACGGTTATTTCGGCCCGGTAAATATCCGGGACGGAAAGCAGGACTTGTGGCCTAATATGATTATGCTCTGGTGCCTGCAGTCGTATTATGAATACTCCGGCGACGAGCGCGTAATCGACCTGGTTAGGGATTACTTCAAGTGGCAGCTTACCGTGCCCGACGAGGATTTTCTCGAAACCTACTGGGAAAACAGCCGTGGCGGCGACAACCTGCTCAGTGTATACTGGCTCTATAATATTACCGGCGACGAGTTCTTGCTCGACCTGGCGCATAAATTGCATCGAAATACCGCCTGCTGGACAGATGAGTCTAAATTGCCCAACTGGCACAACGTGAATATCGCGCAATGTTTCCGCGAGCCTGCCACCTATTATATGCTCAGCGGCGATTCTGCCGATTTGAAGGCTTCGTACAGGGTGCACAATCTTGTGCGCCGGATTTTTGGACAAGTTCCGGGCGGTATGTTTGGTGCCGACGAGAATGCCCGTGTCGGGTATATCGACCCCAGGCAGGGCACCGAGACATGCGGCTTCGTAGAACAGATGGCATCTGATGAAATCATGCTCCGGCTTACCGGCGACCCTTTCTGGGCCGATAATTGCGAGGATGTGTCGTTCAATTCATATCCTGCGGCAGTGATGCCCGACTTCAGGTCGCTGCGCTACATCACCTGCCCCAACCACGTGGTAAGCGACAGCAAAGACCACAAGCCCGGCATCGATAATGGCGGCCCGTTCCTTGCCATGAACCCGTTCAGCAGCCGCTGCTGTCAGCACAACCACGCCCAGGGCTGGCCGTACTATATTGAAAACATGATTTACGCAACGCCTGACAACGGCCTTGCCGCAGTGATTTACGGCCCGTGTCATGCTACGGCAAAGGTTGGCGAAAACTCGACCGAGGTCAGAATCGAAGAATCAACCACCTATCCTTTCGAAGAAGGCATCCGCTTCACCTTGTCGCTCGACACGGCCTCGACATTCCCCCTCTATCTCCGAATACCCGGGTGGTGTAAAGGTGCCGAAATTTCAGTCAATGGTGCAAGTGTCGGGTCGTCACTACAAAGTGGTCAATACGCACGTATAAATCGCATTTGGTCTGACGGCGATGTAGTGACCCTGACACTTCCCATGACTCTCGGCGTACGGCGATGGGCTGTGAATCAGAACAGTGCCTCTGTTTCATACGGCCCGCTCACTTTTGCGCTGCAGATTGATGAGGAATACCGCAAGGTCAATAGTGCCGAGACTGCGATATGGGACTCCGGCTGGCAGGAAAGTGCCGATGTCGACGCCTGGCCTTCTTACGAAATCTACCCTGCCAGCGACTGGAACTATGCCCTCAAACTCGATGACAGCCTCCCTCTCGACAAATCTCTGAAAGTTGTGCGTCGGGAATGGCCGTCCGACAGTTTCCCCTTCACGGCCGAAAACTCCCCGATTTATATAGAGGCCCAAGGGCGCCAAATTCCCTCGTGGGGTATCGACCGCTACGGCCTATGCGCCGTGCTGCCCGAAGCCGGCACTCCATGCAGCGAGGTCCTCGATGATATAAAGCTAATTCCTATGGGTGCTGCGCGTCTGCGCATATCCGCATTTCCTGTAACCGATAAATAGCTCTACAACCATGAAAAAATACTTTTTGGCAGCATTGCTTACTGTTAGCAGCCTGACTTTTGTGTCGGCCCGGATAGTAAACCCCGTCATACCCGGCGACCATCCCGACCCCTCGGTTGTCGAAATCAATGGCGAGTACTGGGCGTCGGCTACCTCTAACGAATGGTCGCCGCTGTTCCCAATCTATAAGTCGACCGATTTAGAGAACTGGGAACTTGTGAACTATGTCTTCCCCGGAGGTGCCCCCGAGTGGGCCCGCAATAACTTCTGGGCACCCGAAATTTCATACGACGAGAAGCAGGGCAAGGTATATATCTATTATACTGCCCGCGACAAAAAGAGCAACCGCCTGTCATGTGCGGCTGCCGTAGCCGACTCGCCGATGGGAGAATTTCGCGACCTCGGCCCCTTGGTGGCCCAGGAACCCGGCTCGATTGATGCCTATGCGACACGCGACGAGAACGGAAAGCTTTACCTCGTCTGGAAAGAAGACGGCAACAGCATGGGCCGCCCTACCTATATGTGGGCTCAGGAGATGGCCGAAGACCGCACCCGTCTGCTTGGCCAGCCGGTCAAACTATTCCGCAACGATACCCCGTGGGAAGAGGGTCTGGTCGAAGGTGCATGTGTATTCCGCAGAAACGGCTATTTCTATATGCTCTATTCTGCCGCGAGTTGCTGCGACATAGAGTGCAACTACAAGACAGGAGTCGCCAGGGCCAAGAGCCTGCTCGGGCCGTGGGAAAAATATGACCGTAATCCTATACTGGTCAATAACCCCGAGTGGAAGTGCCCCGGTCACGGCACGGTCATTCAGAAAGATGGCAAAGATTACTATCTCTACCATGCTTATAATACATCGAGTTCGGTCTACGTCGGCCGCCAGGTACTCCTCGAAGAATTATGCTGGTCTGACGACGGTTGGCCGTATTTCAAAAACGATGCCGTCTACAACCGCGCCAATACCTCGCTTGACTATGCAAGCAGTTTCGACGGCGAAAACATTGACCCCGTATGGCAGTGGCGCGTGACACAGGATATTGATTACAGCACCGGCAAAGACGGCCTCATCCTTGGTGCCTCTCATGAAAACCGCGACCTCGGCACGCTGCTCGTGCAGTCGGTCAAGGCTCTCGACTTCACCCTCACAGCAACCGTCGACAATCGCAATAGCGACGCCGCAGCCGGCATAGGCATCATAGGCGGAATCGACAATAGTTTCGGCGCACCGCTTGCCGGTATAGGCATATCTGTCACCCGCGACAAGGCTTTCGTGTGGAAGAATGTCGACGGTAAGATTGAAATCATAGCCGAGAGCCCTGTCAAGAAATCTAAAGATACCCGGTTGCGCATGACTGTACATGGCGGGTTCATGCTTGGCTTCGAGGTCTTTAAGAAAAACAAATGGGTTACGGTTGCCTCGGGTATCGATGCTTCGCCCTATGTGCCATGGGGCATGGCATTCCGCATCGGCCTGTGTGCCCGTGGCGAAGATGGCTCATCGGTAAATTACCGCAAGATTGAACTGCAACATTAAGAGTATAATCATGATAATCAGCAAAAGATATATTTTGGGAGCAGCCTTGTTTTGCTCCGTAATAGCCGCCGCGTACCAGCCGGCCGGCGACAGGATTATGACCACGTGGGGAGAAAATATAAATCCCCGACAGGTGTGGCAGCAATATCCGCGACCCATTATGGAGCGCGGACAATGGGAAAGTCTGAACGGCTTGTGGAACTATGCCATAACCGATGCGGCAGCCCCGGCCCCGCGAGAATATCAAGGAGAAATCCTGGTGCCATTTTGCGCAGAATCAGCATTGTCGGGAGTTGGAAAAGAAGTCGGGAAAGACAATGTGTTGTGGTACACCCGTAATTTCTCAATCCCGTCAGACTGGAAGGGCAAAGAGATAATGCTCAACTTCGAGGCTGTCGACTGGGAATGTAAAGTGTGGGTCAACGATATTTTTGTCGGTTCTCATACCGGCGGTTATGCGCCCTTCAGCCTCGATATATCCCCGGCCCTCAAAAGCAAAGGCGAAAACACGATTACAGTCAGGGTATGGGACCCCACCGATATGGGGCCGCAGCCAAGAGGTAAACAGGTGTCTAATCCCAACGGTATATGGTACACCCCGGTTACGGGTATATGGCAGAGTGTATGGCTCGAGCCTGTGCCCAAAACACATATCTCTTCTTTAAGGATTTCACCCGATATCGATGCCAATACATTGTCGGTTGACGTGGAAGTCGCCAAGCGGTCTGACGACGACATAATACTCGTTGTCAATGCAATCGACAATAATAATCTTGTTGCAACCGGTAAGAGCATAGCCGGTATGCCGGTTGTCATAAATATGCCCGACAGTGTGAAACTGTGGTCACCCGACAGCCCCAATCTCTACGACCTCGATATTTCGATTTACTCTAACGGTAAGAAACTCGACAGCGTAAAGAGTTATGCCGCCATGCGCAAGTTCTCGACCGGGCGCGATAAGGACGGCATAGTGCGTCTGCGGCTCAACAATAAAGACTTGTTCCAGTTTGGCACACTCGACCAGGGCTGGTGGCCCGACGGATTGTACACTGCGCCATGCACCGAAGCCCTATATTTCGACATTGATAAGACAAAAGATTTAGGCTTCAACATGATTCGCAAGCACATAAAGGTCGAGCCCAGGCTGTGGTACACGCATTGTGACCGTGTCGGTATGATTGTATGGCAGGATATGCCCAGCGGCGACCTGGTAGGCCCGTGGCAAAACTGCCAATATTATGACGGGACGGAATTTAAACGCAGCGAATTTAGCGAGCAGACTTATCGCAAGGAATGGGAGGAAATCATAGACGCGCTATACAATTATCCGTGTATCGCCATGTGGATTCCCTTCAATGAAGGCTGGGGCCAGTTTAAAACCGTCGAGATTGCCGACTGGACTAAGAAAAAAGACCCGTCGCGCCTGGTCAATTCCGCAAGCGGCGGTAATCACTTCCACTGTGGCGACATACTTGATTTGCACAACTATCCGGCCCCCGACATGTATATGTACGATGCCCAGCGTGCTACGGTACTCGGCGAGTTCGGCGGCATGGCACTTCCAATCGAAGGCCATCTGTGGGCCCCGGATAGAAACTGGGGCTACATACAGTTTAAGTCGCCCGATGAACTTACCGATACCTATGTAGATTATATCGGACGGCTTAAAAATCTCGTGTCACGAGGTTTCAGCGCAGGTGTCTACACCCAGCCGACCGATGTGGAAATCGAGGTAAACGGCCTCATGACCTACGACCGCAAGGTGATGAAGGTCAATGAAGACCGTGTGCGGCAAGCCAACAAATCCCTTGTAGAATCATTATCGACTAAATAATTCAAATAATATCGTGAGAAAACTAAGATTAGGTTTTGTAGCCGGTATGTTGCTGGCAGCGTCGTTCGGTGCCCCTGCATCCGAATATGAGCAGTTGCGAAAGGCCCCTGTCGTTCATCCCCTCGTATGGGAGTCTTTCGCACTCTCCGACGTGCATCTTACCGACAGCTACTTCAAACATGCGATGGACCTCGACAAGGGGTATCTCTTGTCGCTCGATGTCGACCGCCTGATACCGCATGTGCGCCGTAATGTCGGCCTTGAGCCCAAAGGCGAGAATTACGGCGGTTGGGAGAAGGGCGGAGGATGCTCGTGGGGCCACTATATGTCGGCTGTATCGATGATGTATGCCTCGACCGGCGACACCGCTTTGCTCGACAAGCTCGACTACCTGCTTGACCAACTCGAGGAATGTCAGCAGCAGCGTCCCGACGGATGGTTCATAACCGGGGAGCACGGCAAGGAAGGCTACCGCCAGCTACTTGAGGGCAATGTACGCCTCAATAAGCCCGATGAGACCGGGCAGCCCTGGAATTATAACCAGAACGGCAACTCGTGGTACTGCATCCACAAAATCATGGCCGGCCTCAGGGATGCCTACATGTATGCCCGCCGCGACAAGGCCCGCAAGATAATGCTGCCCTTGGCCGACTTTATCTCAAATGTGGTGCTCAACAGCAACCGTGACCTTTTCCAAAGCATATTGAGTGTGGAGCAGGGTGGTATGAACGAAGTATTCACCGATATCTATCGCCTCACTGGCGACAGCAAATATCTTCGCACTGCCGAACGCTTCAACCATATCAACGTCATCTATCCCGTCGCAAACGGCGAGGATGTGCTCTTCGCCCGTCACGCCAACGACCAGATACCCAAATTCCTTGGTGTGGCAAAGCAATATGAATTTACACCCAAGGATATCTACCACCGTGCCGCCGTCAATTTCTGGGATATTGTTATCAAAGACCATACACTGGCAATCGGTGGCAACAGTTGCTACGAGCGTTTCGGCCTCCCCGGCCAGCAGAGCAAGCGCCTTGACTACACTTCTGCTGAAACATGCAACACCTACAATATGCTCAAACTCACCCGTCAGCTCTTTATGCTCGACGGTGACCCGAAGTATCTCGATTATTACGAACACGCCCTCTACAACCATATCCTGGCCTCGCAAGACCCCGATATGCAGGGCTGCGTGACATACTATACTTCGCTGCTGCCCGGTTCGTTCAAGCAGTATAGCACACCGTTCGACTCTTTCTGGTGCTGCGTCGGAACCGGCATGGAAAATCACTCGAAGTACGGCGAATCAATATATTTCAAAAATAATCAGGATATCCTGGTCAACCTCTTCATCCCTTCACGACTCGATTGGAAAGAAAAAGGCTTGTCCCTGACCATGGAGACCGCCTTCCCGGAGTCTGACGATATTACCGTTAAAATCGACCGTGCAGGCAGTTTCTCCGGCTCGTTGATGTTCCGCTACCCCTACTGGGTCGAAGGCGACTGCCGGGTGACAGTCAACGGCAAACCGGCACGCGCCGAGATGGAAAAAGGTGCCTTCATCCGTCTGCTCGACCCCGTCAGCGACGGCGACGTTGTGAAACTTGTGCTACCTCGCAGCCTTCACTTCACTTTCACCGACGACGAGCCCCATTTCGGGTCTGTGATGTATGGCCCGGTTCTCCTCTCCGGCGGTTTCGGTTCCGATGGTATGCCAGATGACAGGGTATCTGACAACCGCGCCTGTCGCGAACAGCTCCCAGAGAAGGATATCCCCATGCTTGTAGGCCCCCTGGCCGACACTGGCAAGTGGATTGTCTGCACTTCGCAGCAGCCTCTCAAATTCGAGGTCCGTAATGGCGGCGGTCAGAAAAATCTCGAACTCATTCCTTATTTCCGTATGCACCACCAGCGTCATAGCGTATATTGGAAGATATATTCTGACGATGAATTTGCGGCCCGCAAGCGTGCGATGACCGACGAAGTGATTGTCGGTGACGAGGGCAATGAAAAAGCCCATGCCCTCTCGGGCGAACGCGACTCGCTCTGTTGGCATGATTATTTCTGGGCAAAGAATACCCAATACCGTATGGCTGAAAATGGCTGGTTTTCTTACAACCTGAAAATCGACAAGAAAGAAACACGCCCCTATAGCCTGGTATGCCGTTTCTGGGGTGACGAACCCGAGGGAAGCGAGTTCGACATACTCGTCGACGGCAAGCTCCTCGCCACGGTAAATCTCCACCGCCGGATTTTCCTGAGCTATGTCGACGACGTATATGCCATCCCGGCCGAGTGGACGCGGGGCAAGGATAAGGTAACGGTAACTTTCCGGGCTGCAGAAGGCCGTAAGGCCGGCGGTCTGTTCGGTCTCAAAATAACCGCTGACACTGATTTAAGATAATAACCATCTGCGATACTATGAAAAAAATATTTCTTATACCTGTGCTGGCTCTCGGACTTGCATCATGCAACTCCGGTGAAAAAGCCGCCAGCGATTATCAATACAAGGACGTTCCCTTTACCAACGTCCACTTCACCGACAACTTCTGGGCGCCGCGCATCGAGACAATCCGCAGCGTCACCATTCCATTCGCTTTCAAGAAATGCGAGGACACGCACCGTATAGATAATTTTGCCGTAGCCGGCGGCCTGATGGAGGGCAAATTCAACTCTCCATACCCCTTCGATGACTCCGACGTTTACAAGATTATGGAAGGTGCGTCGTATATCCTCGCCGTTCAGGATGACCCGGCTCTCGACCATTATATCGACAGCCTCATCACCCTCATCGGCGCGGCACAGGAGCCCGACGGTTATCTCTACACTACCCGTACAATCGGTGGCGAGACGGTGCATCCCTGGGCCGGAAGCAAACGATGGGAGAACGAACGCGACAACAGCCACGAGCTTTACAATGTAGGCCATATGTACGAGGCTGCCGTTGCCCATTATCAGGCTACAGGCAAGCGCAACTTCCTCGATATAGCCATCAAGAGTGCCGACCTGCTTTGTGAAGTCTTCGGCCCGGGCGAGGGTCAGATAACCGTCGCTCCCGGTCATCAGGAAGTGGAAATAGGTCTTGTGAAGCTATATCGCGCCACCGGCGACAAACGCTACCTCGACCTTTCGCAGTTCTTCCTTGAGTCGCGAGGCAAATACGAGGGCTATGACCGCACCAGCGACGACCGCTACCGCAGCGGTGCATACTGGCAAGACCACAAGCCCGTAGTAGAGCAGGACGAAGCTGTGGGCCATGCCGTACGCGCAGCCTATATGTATAGCGCCATGTCGGATATCGCCGCCCTCAAAGGCGACAACCGTTTCGTGGAAGCTGTCGGCAAGCTGTGGGACAACGTCGTGGGCAAGAAAATGTATATAACCGGCGGTATCGGTTCTACACGCCACGGCGAAGCCTTCGGCAAGAACTACGAGCTGCCTAACGCTACTGCTTACTGCGAGACCTGCGCATCTATCGCCAACTGCATGTGGAACCTGCGTATGTTTATGCTCCACGGCGATGCCAAATATATCGACGTGCTCGAACGCTCGCTCTACAACGGCGTGCTCAGCGGTATCAGCCTCGATGGCAAAAAATTCTTCTATCCCAACGTCCTCGAGTGTGATGGCAACGGCTCTGACCGCAGCGAATGGTTCGACTGCTCGTGCTGTCCCTCCAACCTGGCCCGTTTCATCCCGTCGGTTCCCGGTTATGTCTATGCCGTATCCGACAAGGGTATCTATGTCAACCTCTACGCTTCTAATAATGCAGATGTCACACTCCCCGACGGCAGCAATGTCAAACTCGGGCAGTCTACCGGCTATCCGTGGGATGGCAAGATACACATGACTATTACCCCCGACAGCGAAAAAGAATTTGCCGTGATGATGCGTATCCCCGGCTGGGCCGGCAATAGCCCCGTGCCTTCCGACCTATACGCATATACCGGTCAGTCTGCCGTAAAGCCCTCGGTGTCGGTCAACGGCACTCCGGTCGATTATGAACTTGTCAAGGGGTATGCCGTAATCAACAATAAGTGGAAGGCCGGAGACGTAATCGACCTCGACCTGCCGATGAAAGCCCGTACTGTAAAGGCTAACCCTAATGTCGATGCCAATGTAAATCATCTCGCCATAGAGCGCGGACCTATAGTTTATTGTGCCGAGGGTATCGACAACAAGGGCGAAGTGCTCAACTATCTCAGCAACCCCGGAGCCGGTTTCTCTATCGTTCCCGACACCATCTTCGGTGGCGTTAATATCCTCAAGGGCACTCTCGAGCGCATTATTGTCAAGTCTGACGACGAAATAGAGACAAAGGCCGATTCGATTGCCCTCATACCCTATTATGCCCGTTCGCATCGCGGTGCAAGCGAGATGATTGTATGGATGCCTACCGATGCAAATATACTGAAGGACAAAATACTCGAAAACGCACGTGTTACCGACAAAGTATTCATCGGCCGGGAGGAGTCTGAAACAGCGCATAAGCTCAAAGGCAAGAGTACCAACACCGGCGGCCCCGGCACCTGGCGCGACGCTTCCGACGGCGGCTGGTTCTCATACGCTATGAAAGTCGACCCAGTCAAACCCATGGAAGTCGTCCTTACTTACAGCAGTACCGACGGTGGCAACCGTGAATTCGAAATCCTTGTAGACGGCGTCAAAATCGGAGAGCAGAAACTCCGCCCGGAGACATTCAGCACCTGGATTGACCGTTCGTATGCCATACCCGAAAATCTGACCAAAGGCAAAAAAGAAGTCACTGTAAAAGTACAGGCCCTACCACGTATGATTGCCGGCGGCGTATTCGGATGCCGTGTTCAGAAACAAAAAAAATAGTTGCACAATGCGGACTTTTCTTTCTCTCATCCTGTGCATCGTCACTTGCAGTGCATTTGCTGCCAGACCGATGATGTATGGCGACACAAGCCGCAGGGGGGTGCCTTTTTCCAAGGACCCCCATGTGGTTGAGTTCGACGGGCACTACCTCATGTATTACTCCATCCCTCCGGGCTCTACCGATAAAGGAGGGATGGAGGGGTGGGGCATAGGTATTGCCCGGAGCGACAATCTCCGCGACTGGCACCGGATTGGCGAAATAGTACCTGCAGCCTCCTACGAGGCTAAAGGTCTTTGCGCCCCCGGGGCCATAGTCCGCAACGATACCATCCATCTTTTCTATCAGACCTATGGCAACGGCTCCAAGGATGCAATATGTCATGCTACCTCGACCGATGGCGTCACCTTTGTCCGCGACGCGACTAATCCTATTTTCTCGCCCTCGGGAGACTGGAACTGCGGCAGGGCAATCGATGCCGAGGTGGTGCTGTTCAATGATAAATATTATCTCTATTACGCCAGCCGCACGCCCGACTACTCGACGCAGATTATCGGCGTGGCCACGGCCCCGGCAAATACTGATTTCTCGCGAGGAGAGTGGACTGCTTATTCCGAGGGCCCTGTCCTGGTGCCCGAATATCCGTGGGAAGGCCGGTGTACCGAAGGGGCGTCGGTCGTTACCACGGGCGACGAAATGTTTATGTTCTATGCCGGTGCCTACAATAATAACCCTCAGCAGATAGGTGTCGCAAAAAGTGGCGATGGTATTCACTGGGAGAAACTATCCAACAAGCCTTTCCTCGAAAATGGCGACCCCGGCACATGGAATAGCTGCGAGTCGGGTCATCCGCACATCTTCAAGAACGCAAAGGGCAAGGCTTTCCTATTCTATCAAGGAAACAATGATTTCGGTAAAACGTGGCTACTCTCGAATATCGAGGTACATTGGAAAGACGGGAAGCCTTATATCAAACATAGATAAGACTCGGATATTTTACTATGAAAAACATATTCACCATACTTTTTTTCATCGTTTGTGCGGCCGTCGTTTCGGCCGGGGAGAGCAAGGTCAAGCCTGTAAATGGCGATAAAATCTCTCTTTTCTCCTTGAAGGATGTCCGCCTCGGGGATAGCGAGTTCAGGCATATCATGGAGCTTAATCATGATTACTATCTCTCGCTCGAGCCCGACCGCCTGCTGGCTTGGTTTCGTCGCGAGGCCGGTCTTACACCCAAGGCCAAGCCTTATCCGTTCTGGGAGTCTGAGTATATGAATGGTCACGGGCCCTTGCCGGGCCATATTATGGGTTTCTATCTTTCGGGTATATCGATGATGTACGACTCGACAGGCGACCCCGAGATTATCAGGCGGCTCGAATATATCCTCGACGAGTTCGAATTGTGTCAGGAAGCTGCCGGCGACGGTTACTTGTTGCCGACTATATGTGGCCGTGAAATCTTCGAGAATGTGGTTGCCGGCAATTTCAAGACCTCGAACCCGTTTATAGAAACGCCTTACGACAAGTGTTGGGAGCCGGTATATGTGATGAACAAGATTATGCTCGGCCTCTATAACGTGTATATGCGTTGCGGTCTCACAAAGGCCCGGGATATTCTGACCCGGATGTCCGATTGGTTTGGTTACGAGGTTGTCGACAAACTTTCACACGACGACCTTCAGAAACTCCTTGTGTGCGAACACGGCTCGATAAACGAGTCCTTTGTCAATGTCTATGAGATTACCGGCGAAAAGCGCTATCTCGCCTGGGCCCAAAGGCTCAACGACGAAGATATGTGGGTGCCGATGTCGCAGGGCCGTGATATTCTCGAAGGCTGGCATGCCAATACCCAGATTCCTAAATTCACCGGCTTTGAATCGGTATATCGTTTCGACGGAAATAAGGATTTCACTTCTGCGGCCCGTTTCTTTTGGGATACCGTCACCCAAAAACACACATGGGTAATGGGGGGAAACAGCACCGGCGAACACTTTTTCGCACCCGAAGAATTCGAACGCAGAATCGAGCTCAATGGCGGCCCTGAGTCTTGCAACTCGGTCAATATGCTGCGCCTCACCGAAATCCTCTATCGTGATTATGCCGAGGTCGAGAAAGTTGATTATTACGAGAAAGTGCTCTTCAATCACATTCTTGCTAATTATGACCCCGACCAGGGTATGTGTGTCTACTATACATCGATGAGGCCCGGCAATTACAAGGTCTACGGCACGAAATATGATTCTTTCTGGTGTTGCACCGGCACTGGGTTCGAACAGACTTCCAAATTCGCGCAGATGATTTATGCCCATACCGACAGGGATTTATACGTAAATATGTTTATCCCGTCGACTGTCGATTGGCACGAACGTGGCGTGAAGGTAACCCAGTCCACAAGATTTCCCGACGAGGGCTCTACCGAACTGACTATTGAGAGCGCAGGGGATTTCGGTCTGAAAATCAGGTGCCCGTTCTGGACCGATACCAACACTCTCCGTGTATCAGTCAACGGCAAGAGTAAGAACATGAAGGCCGGTCCCGATGGCTACATTACCATCAACCGTATGTGGAAATCTGGCGACAAGGTCGCTGTCGAACTACCCATGCACCTCGAGGTCGTGCCCCTTAGTGGCAGCGACAAATACCTCGCTGTCCGTTACGGCCCTATCGTGCTCGGCTCTCCTGTCAAGGACGAGACAATGACAAAAGATGATTTTCGTTCGGCTCGTTCGACGGTTGCCTCTAAGGATTTTAACGTCCTTGATGTGCCGGTTTTTATCGGCAAGACAAATAAGATACTCCCGCAAATCCGTCGCAAGGGCGCCAGCCCTCTTTCCTTTGTCTGCCCCAAAGGGCGCTCGGCTTCCGAAGAAATAGAGTTAATCCCGTTCTACCGCATCCACTGGAGCCGTTACGCTGTGTATTTCCGGCACTACGACACCAAGGAAAAATATCTTGACGACAAAGCATCGCAAGGCAAAATCGGCGAAGACGAATCTGCCCTCGATGCCCGCACTATCGACCGTGTCATAATTGCGGATTCATGTTCCGAGGCCCTTCACAAGATGGAGGCCGTGAACTCGACCAACGGTGCAAATTGGCGCGATGCCGTCAGGGGCGGATATTTTATGTATCAGATGGAAGTCAGGCCCGAAACCCCGCAGGCCGTATGCCTGCAGATGTTGGGTAGCGACGGCGGAAACCGCGTATTCGACGTGATGATTGACGGCAAGAAGATTGAGACTATCGACATATCCGTGCCCAATCCCGAAACCAAGGGCCTTTACCGCCGCTACATCCGCATCCCTGAGGAACTCACCGCCGATAAAAACTATATCACCGTCAAGCTCCAGGCAAAGAACGGCAGCACCGCCGGCGGCATCTTCGATATCCGCACCATAGCACTATAAGCTACTTAAAAGCACGTTTTTTTGAATTGCTTTCCGGCAAGACACAAGCAAGGCCGGTGCTGACGGGCACCGGCCTTGCTTTATGTAGTTATTCTCCAATCCTACATCAGGCAGAGGATGAGGACTTGGGCGGCGACGACGCGCAGGAACATCGTCAATGGGTAGACGGTAGAGTAGGCCACGGCGGGCTGGTCGTTGCCTGTAGAGTTGTTGGCGTAGGCAAGGGCGGGTGGGTCGGTGTTAGAGCCCGACACAAGGCCCATGATGGTGAGCAGGTTGATGCGGTCGTGGCCACGGGCTATGCAGCCTACGATGATGAGGGGCACCAGGGTGATTACGAAGCCCCAGATTACCCACCACATGCCGGTCTCGTTGAATACCGATGCGGCGAAATCCTTACCGGCGGCGATGCCGACCGATGCAAGGAAGAGGCAGATGCCGAGCTCGCGCAGCATCATCGAGGCCGAGGTCGAGGTATAGGTGACGAGTTTCGCCTTGTAGCCGAAGCGGCTCAGCAATATTGCCACCACGAGGGGGCCGCCGGCGAGGCCGAGTTTCATGCCGAAGCCGATATTGATTGAGCCCAGGATGATACCGAGGATGATGCCCACAAATATGGTGATGAGGTTGGGCTGGTTGAGGCGTTTCATCGAGTTGCCCAGACGGTCGGCCAGGCGGTCGATATCTTCGAGGTTGCCCACCACGGTCACGCGGTCGCCCATCTGGAGTCGCAGGTTGGGGGCTGCGAGGAGGTCGACACCGGCACGGTTGACACGTGTGCAGTTGACCTGGTAGCCGTTGTGGAGGCGCAGCGAACCGAGGGCCACGCCGTTGTACTCGCTCTTTGTTATGACGATGCGGCGCGAATATACGGGTGTGGGAGTCGAATCCCAGTCCATTTCTACGTCGGGGCCTATGACGGCGCGAAAGCGGTCGGCCTCGGCGGCAGAGCATACAATCTTGAGTTTGTCGCCGGTGTGGATGGTGGTCGACGATTTGGGTATGACGATGTTGCCCTCGGTGGTCATCAGTCGCGATACCACGAAGTTGGTGTTAACAATATCGTGAAGCTCGAGCATGGTCTTGCCGTCGACGAGCTTGTTCTCGACCTCGACGGTCATAAAGTAGGGCTTGAGCTGCGAGTCTTCCTGGTCGGTCTCGATTTGCTTGATTTCGTCGTCGATACGTATGCGGAATATCCACTTGATGATAAACATCGACAGGATGATGCCGACAACGCCGAGGGGATATGCGGCGGCATAGCCCGAGGCCATAATGTTTGCCTGCTCGGGACCGCCGGCCATCTGGCTCACGGTCTGCTGGGCGGCGGCGAGGCCGGGGGTGTTGGTGACCGCGCCGCTCATCACGCCTACCAGGGCCGAGATGTCGTGGATGTTGCCGAAGTAGTAGATGCACAGCACTATGGCAACGTTGAGCGCGATGATGAGGACGGCAAGGAAGTTGAGCCTCATGCCGCCTTTCTTAAACGACGAGAAGAAGCCCGGGCCTACTTGCAGGCCTATCGAGAAAATGAATAGAATGAGGCCGAACTCCCTGACGAATTTCAGCACGTCGTTGTCGACGACATAGCCGAAATGACCCATCAGGATTCCGACGAAGAGCACGAATGTCACACCGAGCGAGACTCCGAAGATGCGGAGCTTGCCGATGTAGATACCCGCAGCAATGACAAAGGAGTACAGCACCAAAGTAGATGCAATGCTCACGTTGCCAGGCATGAGTAAATCGCTAATGAAATCCATGAAATTACCTTAAATTACACCTTAGGCCGGCCCCCGCGGGCCCGCGCCCCAATTTTTCCGCAAAGTTAGCAATAATATGTCGAATAACATAATTTAAGATTGGTAAGTTAAGCAAAAAAGCCGAAATGTCCGCTTCACATGAAAAAGCCCGGGCTGCTTGGGCCCGGGCATAGTATTGGGGTATAGGATTAGAAAATCACTTTTTTAGAGCCTTGCGGTGTCACGCGGATGTAGATGCTGCCGGGGACCGGGTTGGCGACCTTGCGGCCGAAGGTGTCGTAGTATTCACCCTCGCCCTTGCCGGTAGCGACATTTTCGACACCCGAATATGATTTGCCGACCGACACTATCACAGGATAGTTGGAAAGTTTGGCCCATTGGCCGTCGGGGTCTTTATAAAGCAGGTGTGTGTAGTACATGTCGCCGGCCTCGACTTCGTCTAAGATACCCGTTATGGTTATTTGTTTGTCGTCGCCGGCAATTAGTTCGATATCATCGCCGATGGTAAAACGGATGGGCTCAAACGGGTCTTTTGTCAGCGAATAGCCAAGAGCTAACGGGCCGTTGTATACGCCGGCCTTGACATTGACCATGGCGGTGACGCTCACGTTCTCGGGGTCGAGGAAGTTGGAGTTGAGGACTTTGAAATTGTAAGTCGACATTTGCAGCTTGCCGTAGCGGTTCCCGACTTTGATAGGGTAGTAGGGGCTTACCAGTTCGCCGGTAACGGTATTTCCTATGGCGATATAGTAATAGTCGGCGCCGTCGACAAGGTTTTTCTGGGTGCGCGGATACGAGGTATACTCGAAATCTGTAGTGGTCCCGCTCTTGATTTCGTAGTGTATGTCGTCATAGCCTTGGTCTACAACCTGGGGGATGCCATTCTTGTCAAGGGCAAGGAATACGGCGGTGAGTGTACCCCTGAAATCTTTAGAACCCGTAGCCTTCATGGTGCCGGTTACGGTAAATTCGCCGACTGTGGTGTAGAATTCGGGGCCTTCGAGAAGCTCGATTTCTATACGTCCTTTGTTCTCGCCATAGTCGTAGTGCGCTATACCGTCTTTTACCGTTACTTTGACATCATTTCGTGTGCCGGGCTGTTCGCGCATAGTCTGCCATGCCTGCTCGTCGTGACGCCATAGCGGGCTCATCAGGTATTCGCCTTCCTCAATGTCGGCCGGGACGTTATAGACAATTACATTGGTAATGTAGTTTGGCGCGAAGTCATGCTTGCCATTGTTTGATAGTATGTCGGTGTCAACCCCGGTAGCCACATTGTGGAACCTAAGGCCGAACTCGACATTTGTCACCGTCACAAGTGAATAGTTCATGAATCCGTCGGAGGTGTCGTAACCGGTTGCCGATGCCCTCTCACCAAGTTTTACCTCGGTCTGTATGGGCTTTATACCCATGCGTGGAGCAAAAGTATAGGTATAGTCTTCCTCGACCCCTTCAGGGGCTTTTTTGAGACCTTTTATAATATCTTGCGAGTAATTATATCCCAAAAGGCTGCCACCTACACCGGCATAATCGGGGTTGAGGGCCGATAGGCGGTAGTAACCGTTGCCTTTGCCTGTCCAGCCCCAGTTGAAATGGAAGAAGCCGGTCGATGATTCATATCCGTCGCATACAAAGGCATGGCCGCCGCCGTTGCCCGAACCTTCGTAATATACGGGGCCGTTGGTGGTCAGCTCGTCATAGACAAGGTCGGCCCAGTCTTCGATACCGTACCAATCGCGGTTTTCGAGGCTCAGGGCTTTGCTGTAAGAGAAATGCTCTATCATGCCAAGGGCGGCCTTGAATCCGCTTGCACCCGAACCGCTTCTGGCATACGACATTTCGCACGCATAACCGACGGCTAACATCAGCCACGATACAGCCTCGATATTCTCTTCGGGGCTTGAGCTATAATAACGGTCAAGCATCTTGTCCCAATCGAAAGTAATACGGTCGAAGTCGATGCTGAGTTTACCGATATTGGCGCATGTGTATGATTTTTGCCCTTTGGGCTGTACGGGCCACTGGTGCCAGTTCATAATCTGGGCGAGGGCAGTGGCGACGCAGCCTGTTGGCGTCGACAGGTTCTGCACAGTCGGGGTGCGCATGTTGTATGGTTCCATTTGGTCCCATAGAGTTGTGAGCTTTGGGGCAACGTCGGGGCGTTGTTTGATTTGCGGCTCGGCAGGTTCGCCGTCGCCTTCGGCGTTTTGGGCGGCGTAAGCTATCTGGCGTGCATATTCGTCGAGCCAGTAGCGCATGTTGTCGGGCATGTTGTCGATATCGAGGGTCTCGCTGTCAGAGTAGGCTAAAAGTGCAGGTGCCACGTCGTCGGCACTGACCACCATATAGCCTTTTTTTGCGGCGCTGTCGAATACATAAACCCGTTCGAGATTGTCAGCCTTTGCCGAATAGATTAATCTTGGGGCTTGGGTTATGGATGCCGGGGCGCGCATGGCATCGCTGCCTGATAGGCGGCCGAGGGCCTCGCCGGGGCTGAGGTGGCGGGCAGCGACTGTCCCTGCGGCGAGCATGGCGAGAGCTGTCAGTAGATATTTATTCATTGATTTATCTTAAGCTATTGGTTTGAAATAAAGTATGACAGTGGGCACTGTCGATTGTGCCCACTGTCGTATTATTTATCAGCGGATTTTAGCTGTGAGGCTCTTGGCCTGAGTAGCAGCGGCCTTGCGTGCCGGGGCTTTTGCCTTGGCTGTGGTGGCTGCCGATTTGCGGGTTACAGTGTAGGGGCCATGATGATAGAGGGTGTGGTCTTTGCCCTGATACTCGAACGCATAACCCGAGCGCATGATTTGCGGAGGTATCCATGTCTGCGAGGTACTCATCGAACCCATGCCGAGAGAGGCTTCGAGACCGGCCCAGTAGATATCGTTGTCGGTAGTGCTGTTGTAATCACTCTTCTGGCCGATAAGTCTGAAACCATTGAGGGCATCGATGTAGGTTCCTGCAAGATAGCACTCGTTGTTGCTGCCTGCCGACCATATGCTATACTGGCCTGAAACGGGGTCTTCGATTATGCCGATATAGGCGACATTATAAGAACTGAAAATCGCGTCGGGATTGTCGTTCTTGTCGAAGTGGAAGCCCGACATTACGCCTACATTGCCCGGATTGCCGCTCCATAGCTCGATAGATTTCGTTTCCTGGTTGAACATCGCATGGAGCTGATGGTCGTTGAATATGGTATAACCCCAGCCCGAGAGGGTGTAGATTGAGTCGGTGCGGTAGGTGTCGATTGTGATGTCGAACGAGGGAACGGGGGTGTCGAGGACGTATGGGTTGCCGTCGTCGTCGATACCGTAGGTGTCGGTAACAGTACCGGCGGGTTTGACGGTATATGTGCCTTTGAATTTCTCGAACTCAGCCGTGCCGGTGGGAATCGAGCCTGTTGTCGCGGTGGTATAGATGACCTTGTAGCCCATAGAGTTCTCGACAAGGACAATCATGCCATATTCGGTCTCGGGTTCGGCTTCGGTAAATTCGAGGCCACCGCCGAGTTCGCTGTTGAGCTGTGCATAGAAGTGGCTCTGGTAGTCGTCGTGGTAGATAAAGCGGCCATTGTCGCGTACCATCTTTTCGAGCGAGTTGCCATATTTGGGCAGGTTCTTCTTGATGTCGGCGGTGGTGCTCAGGTAGTAGGTGAAGTCTGTTACCTGTGTGCCGAAGTAGTCGAATACAATCGTGTAGTACTCGCGCTTTTCGGGATGGGTAATCTTGGCAACCACGTCAGGCTTGGTGGTGATGCCGTCGTCGCCGCCGCCCCAGTCTGCGGGTATCGACCTCCAGCCCTGGATGTTTGTGGCGCCTTCTACGAAGCGTGAGCCGCTATAGTTTGTGGTGGTGCCGAAGACGGCCTTGGCGGCTGCCTGTATTTCGCTATCCTCGCTGGTTACATAGCTCTTGCGCTCCCAGGGCATTACCTCGTAGGTCTTATCGCCTACGGTGAGTGTGTAGCTCGGGATTTTGCAGGTGAGCGATTTGCAGTCTAAGAATGTAGCTGAGAAGCTGGTACATAAGAGACCGCTGGGACTGTTGAACAAAACGTCGATAGGCAGGCTGGTAAGTTTATCACAACCCCAGAACAATGAGTTGAGGTTTGAGAATTTGAATGGTTTGTTGTTGTACAGACCTGTACCGAGGCCTTTGAAGAAGTTCTCGGGGATTTTCTCCAGACTCTTGCAACCGTTAAACATACTGTTGAAGTTCTCTACACGCGACCATGTTGCCTCGCTGGCAAACTGGTCGGGCAGTTCGGTAAGGCTCTCGCAGTAACGGAATGCAGAGATAAATGAGAATTTGGAAGTGCCGGTATAGCCGTCTTTGTAGTTGTTGAGGAAGCCAGACCCTACCTTGCGAAGGTTCTTGCACCCGTCGAAGAGGTCCATAAAGTTGGTAACAACGGTTGCGAAGTCAAAGAAGCCGACAGGGGTTTCCTCGATGCCAGAGTTTCTGAACATATAGGCTACTGTGTTTGCTTTCGTGCAGCCGTCGAACAGTTTGGCCGGGACTCTCTTGAGCGACGTACAGCCACTGAATACATACGAAACATTTGTGAGCGTGCCCTTCATCGGTTGGAAGAGGCCTTCTGGTACGTCTTCAATACCGGTGTTGTTCTCGAAGAGGTTACCGATAGAATTGACATTGGTGAGAGATTTGAAGATGCCTTCGGGAACGGTCTTGAGCGAGTTGCAACCACCGAAGAAGTAGGCGATATTGCAATTGTTCTTGACATCCTTCAGTAGGTCCTCGGGGACATCGGTCAGCGACGAGCAGTTGTAAATCATCTTGCTCACACTTGTGATGCCGGTAAGCCCGTCGAGGAGGCCCGAGGGAAGGCTGGGCAGGCTGCTGCAACCTTCGAAGAGGCTGGCAACGCTTGTGAGTGTGGTCTTTGTGCAGCCGTGGAAGAGTTTGGGGCTGACATTGACAAGTTTTTTGCAATTGCGGAACTGTACATTTTTGAGTTTGGCGAACTCTGTGCCCTTTGCTTCGGGCAGGTAGGTGATGAAGTCGCTGGTGATTTTTACATCGGTATATGCATTCCCAGTGCCCCATTGTGCGATTTCGGTCACGCCTGCGATATAAGAGGTTGATGTGCCGTTGAGGTTGGTGACTACGCCTTTTACCACTACGTTGTACTGACGCGAGGTGTCCTCGTATTTGTGTGCCGGATAGCGGGTAGAAGATGTTATTGAGGCGATTTCTGTTGCGTTGCCATCACCCCAATCTACGATGATAGCACCCGAGATGGCATAGATTGGGAGTATGACCCCCTTGCTGTAATGCGCTCCGTTCGATGGGTCTACACGGAATACCAGGTCGGCAGCGTCGAAGCTGACGGGCTGCTGCACGACGAGTACGGTTTCGAGCACGGTGCCGTCTTCCGACTCAAGCGATAGTGTTGTCGTGCGGGCCGACGGGGTCTCGGTGGGTTCTACCTTGATTTGGAAGGTCTCGGTGTGGGTGGCTGTGGCTGCGCGCGAGGTTTGTACGAGGCTTACCCAGTCTTTGGCGTCTTCGGGGATTTTGACTGTGAAGGGCAGGTTGGTCTCTACGCTAACTGTCTGGGTGGCACCGGCTGTAGGTACTTCTACCGAGCTTGTTGTTGCCTTGGTAGTACCGGCAAGGAACGACAGGGTACGCATGATGGTCTTGCTGCCACCATCGGTGAGCAGCACTACAACCTTGCCATAACCGGTCTTTTCGGGTGCTGTCACAGCGAGTGTGCCACGGCCGTTGCTGTTGAGTTCTACGTCGGCTTCCCAACCATTTTTGCCAAAGGCTTCAATGTCGGTATCCTTGGTCATGCCGGTCACGGTGAAGTTGATGGTGCGGCTCTGACCTTCTTGAATCACAGTCTTGGCTATGTCGAATGTGATGCCAAACTGGTTATAAATCTCTAATGTCAGCACTGTGCCGTCGGCCAATGTGAGGTAGGCGTACTTGCCGTCGGCACTTGTCTGGGCGTCGGTAAAGAATGCATCGCCGTCTTTGCCCGTTGCCTGGCCTACGGCAGTCCATGTAAGGCCCTGGTCGAGCGACATTTCCCAATTGCCCTGGTCGTTGATGCGGAATGCCGGAGCAATCGCGTCCTGACCGTCTTTGCCGTCGACGCCGTCTTTGCCGGGAGCACCGTCCTGACCGTCCTTGCCGTCGACGCCGTCTTTGCCGGGAGCACCGTCCTGACCGTCCTTGCCGTCGACGCCGTCTTTGCCGGGAGCGCCGTCCTTGCCGTCTTGGCCGTCAACACCGTCTTTGCCGGGAGCGCCGTCCTTGCCGTCGATGCCGTTGGCGCGGATTTTGTTGCCGGCCTTGTCAAGGATAAAGTCGCCGTTGAGGGTCCAATACCAGTTGCCGTCGGAGTCTTGACGTACAGAAACGACGGGAGTCTGACCGTCAACGCCGTCCTTGCCGTCTTTGCCGTCGGCTCCGTCCTTACCGGGGGCACCGTCCTGGCCGTCTTTGCCATCGATGCCGTCCTTGCCGGGGGCACCGTCCTGGCCGTCTTTGCCGTCGGCTCCGTTGATGCCGTCCTTACCGTCGGCACCATCCTTGCCGTTGCGGATTTCCATGGTCGACTCTGCGCCGGCTGCGTTGATAAAGTGTATTACACGTACGCCGTTGCCCTTGTCTTCGATACTTTGTATGAAGAGCTTGCCGTTCATAAGGTCGGAGAGCACCTGTACGTTGTCGTTGAGTTTTTGTACTGCGACTTCGAGTTTGCCTACTCTATCGTCGAGGTCATTTACGGAGTTCCAAAGGTCCGTGTCGTCGTATTTACAGCCTATTGGCAGTAGCAATGCTGCAAAGACGAGCAATGTGAATAGTTTCTTGGCCATTTAAGTGGTTAGAGATTTGGTGAAACGATTGTTTGTTAGGTTTAGTTAAAGACTTTGGCTTGTAAAAGCAAAATGATAGTTTTGGATAGATCTGTGACTGCGGTATACAGGATTTTTAGGGTTTGGTTAGACAATTGTCAGTGTCATCAACAAGTAATGACGCCGCTAAGTTACGGCTTTATTTTAAAAATCACAAAAAAAAGCTAATTTTTAACGCGCTTAAGTGAAATTTTGATAATGCCAAAGCCTAAAAGCTGGCGAAAGACCATGCATGACAAGAGGAGACAAAAAGACACAAGGATAAAAATGCATAAAAACTTATGTACTTTTTGTATTTATGTCTTTATGTACCTTTTTATCGTCTTATAGTCTTTGCGGCAACGCGGTTATTGCCCCGATTTATACCAGATTTTGGGTATTGCCGGGGTTTTGTGGTGGTTGTAATTTTGTAGCAGGAAAAAATTTACGGATTGTTTGTCAAGTCAGCGACAGGTCGTCAGGGCCTGTCGCAGTCTGTTTCATGGTAGAGCCTTCCGGGCGGTACGACTGCCGGCACCCCCGGGTTGTATTTCGTGCCGATACTTATGTCGAAACCGGCGTCGACGAGCTGCCGCGCCAGTTCGGGTTTGCGGCGGAAGCCGTGGATTACCCATGGCTGTGTCGGGCGGAAGGCTTTGCGTAGCTCGATGATGCGGCCATAGCGGCCCACGCAGTGTATGATGAGCGGTTTGGCGACCTCTTCGGCTATGGCGGCGTGGTCGAGGAAGATTTTTTCTTGTATGTCTTGGCCGCCTCCCTTTTGTGCGTCGAGTCCGGCCTCGCCTATTGCCACTACGCGCGGGTCGGCGGCAAGCCGGCGCAGCCGGTCGAGTATGCCCGGAGTCAGATTTTCGGTATCCCAGGGGTGTATGCCCACGCTATACCATGCCTCGCCGTAGGAAGTGTCGATGGTGTCGTCGGGACTGATGTTGGTAATCATCGAGGGCCCCCGTCGGCCGTGGGTGTGTATGTCGTCGAAGTCTGCCAGTGTCATGGTACCGGGTCGTAGCCGCTCCCTCCCCAGGGGTGGCAGCGGCATATACGCTTGATTGCCAGCCAAGAGCCTCGCAGGGGTCCGTGCTTGCGCAGAGCCTCGAGGGCATACTGGCTGCATGTGGGCGTAAAGCGGCAGCTCGGGGGCGTAAGCGGCGATATACAGGCGCGGTAAAATACTATCGGCACGCACAGCAGCCACGTGGCGGCACTACTGAGGTATTTCGCTAACTTGTGCATAGTGCTGCTGCAGGGCTTCGAGAATGCGGCATACGGCCCGTTCGACCGGGCGATAGTCCATCAGGCCGTTGCCTACATAGATAAAGGCAAGGTCGACGCGGCATCCGTCGGGCAGGGAATAGTTTTGGTGGTTGAGGCGGAAAGCCTCGCGTGTACGCCTGCGCATCAACACACGGTCTACGGCATGGTGGAGGCGCTTCTTGGGCACGGAGATTAGAAAAGCCACCGGGGCGTCGGAGCGTCGCGTGTCGTTGCGTCGCGCCACGGCGCGTAGCGGGTAGGCAAGACGCGAAAACTCTGCCCCGCCATTGCTAAAGAGTTGGTCGATAGCAGTGGTGGAGCAGAGTTTTTGTTTCTTGTATAGACCGTATTTTTTCAAGTGCGTGGTCCTGTTAGAGGCTGCTATTGTTCTGACAGGTATAGGTCGAGGGCCGAGGTCATAGAGGGGGCCTTGGGCGTGGGGGCCTCGATGTCGAGGCGCAGGCCGGCATCTTTGACGGCCTTGACTGTGGCCGGGCCGAAGGCCGCGATGCGGATGTCGCCCTGGTTGAAGTCGGGAAAGTTTTTGAGGAGCGAGTCGATGCCCTGGGGGCTGAAGAAGACGAGCATGTCGTAGTCAAAGGCTTCGTCGGGTGTGAAGTCGTTGCTAACCGTGCGGTACATCGCCGCCTGGGTCACGTTGAGCTTGTTGGCAGCAAGCAGGGCGGTGTCCGAACCGTTGTTGACATCGCTCACGGCAAGCAGGAAGTTCTCGGTCTTGTGCTTCTGCATGGCCGGTATGAGGTCGGCGAGTTTGCCTGTGGGAGAGGCGAAGATTTTGCGCTTGCGGTATACGATATATTTCTGGAGGTAGTTGGCGATGGTCTCGCTAGTGCAGAAATATTTCAGGGTCATAGGTATGGTTATGCGCATTTCCTCGCATAGACGGAAGAAATGGTCGACGGCTGTGCGCGCTGTAAATACTATGGCTGTAAAATCGGGGATATTTACTTTCTGCTGACGAAATTCTTTCGCAGAAAGGCCTTCGACCTTGATGAAGGGTCGGAAAACCAGCTCTACATCGTGCTTCTGAGCAATGTCGAAGTACGGAGACTTGTCGGTGGTCGGCTTTGGCTGGGATACAAGTATCTTCTTGATTTTCACTCTCGGTACAATAAAGTGGTTGCTGCTACAATGGCCGGTGCTTTCACATCGCTGATGTCAGCAGTGCTGACAGGCGCCATATTATGAGCATCGGCAAAATTTCCAAAGTGCAAAGGTACAAAATAAAATAAAGCAAAGACCAAAAATTTTGGTAAAAAATTCTAAAACCTTTTGAGATAAATAATATTCTGGCTATGAAATATATTGATAGAGAGATTGTTATGAGCGTGCTGTGCCAGGCGGGCTGAAATATCAGCAATAGTGCCGGAGCTACCAAGGCCAGGCCCGCATAGGCCTGCGTGGCCGCAAAACCGCCAAGCCATCGGCGCAGGCCGTCGGCCGTCGTGAAGGTGTAGCCCACCAGCCAGTAGGCGCAACGTTGGAAGATATAGTATGCGCCCAGCAGCCCCATCGACGCCGTGGCGCCGGCAAATGTCGCCGGACCCGGCACGCCGTGCAGGTTATAGAGCACCACGCCGCCGAAGATTACAAAGACAAGAGCCAGGACGGCGGCTATGTGTACGGGCACCGATTGCTCGTCGTCGAAGACGTTGGGGCGGCGCCTCACACTCCACAGCTCGGCGCGGTATGCCTTGAGGGCGCGCCGCATCGACCCGGCATTGAGGGCGGCCAGCACGAGCGTGCCCATCAGCAGGGCTGCAAGTGGTGTGGAGTTTATATATGATGGCGACATACCCATCGGTGCCACGCCCTCGCGCAGTCCCGACGGTACCTCGGGCAGGCGCGACTGCGCCATGGTGTCGGCCATGGCCTCGCGGCGCAGACTGTCGGCCTCGGCCACGGGGATGAAGTGTGGTATGCGCCCGGCCACCGTGTCGGCAGCTATGCTGTCGACAAGCACGGTGCTGATGCCGTCGCGGTACATCTGCGCTGCCTGGTGGGGCGGCTCGAAGGCCGTGGCGGCTACGGGGTGTATGTCGAGGCTGTCGGTGGGCATGTCAGAATTTCGGCGAAACCTTGATGTGGCGGCAGGGAGCCAGGGCGAATTCTACGGCCTCGCCTACCGACGATGCCACGCTGAAGAGCCTGAAGTGGTCGGCGGGTATGAAACCTTCCTGTATGCCTTGGTGGAAGAGCGACAGCAGCGGCGCGTAGTAGTCGTTGATGTTGAGGATTACCACGTTGCCACGGAAGAGGCCCAACTGTCGCCATGTGATGATTTCCATCAGCTCCTCGAATGTGCCCACGCCGCCGGGCATGGCTATGCAGCCGTAGGCCAGTTCGGCCATCCGCGCCTTGCGGGTGTGCATGTCGGGCACGATGTCGAGCACGTCCATGCCGGCGTGGTTCCAGCCCCGGTCAACCATAAATTGTGGTATTACGCCGTGTGTACGGCCCCCGGCAGCTATCGCGGCGTCGGCTACGGCACCCATCAGGCCGCTGCGGCCCGCGCCCGACACGAGGGTGACGCCACGGGCGGCGAGGGCGCGGCCAAGCTCGGCTGCGCTCTCGAGATATATCGGGGCAAGGTGCGCCGACGAGCCGCAATATACTGTCACGGCAAGTTCCTCTAACTCTTTCATGCCGCAAAGGTACGAAAATTTTGAGTCATGTCAAAAATAACGGAAAGATAGGCCCAAGCTCCGATAATAGTTACAACTTCTCCGTACTATATTTATACTGCGTCACTTTTCGTATATCTTGGCGGCTTTGGCGAGCTCGTCGGCGACGAGGCTGCGCAGCTCGGGCGGCGAGAGGACTTCGATGCGCGGCCCGTATTTCAATATTTCCTCGACCAGGTCGAGGCTCACGCGCAGGCGATAGTGGAAGATTGAATATTCGTCGTGTATGAATTCCTCCTGCGAGGCATGTAGGGGCAGGGCGCGGAAATATTTTGCCAGCCTGGCGTCGACCTTGAGCGCCACCCGGCGCACGGGCGTGGCACTGACAACGATGCCGAAAGAATTGGCAATATATTCTGCAGCGTCAAAGGCCGGGTCGGGGCGGAAGGTCTCGGGCAGCAGGCGTAGGCCGGTGATACGGTCGAGGGCGTAGGTCTTGATGCGCTTCTGCTCTACATGCCGCCCCACCACATACCAGCGCTGGCGGAAGAGCTTCACGAAATATGGCTCGAGGACTATGCCGGTGGTGGGCACTGTGCGGTAGTAGGGCTGGTAGGTGAACTGTATGCGGCGGTGGTTGCGCAGGGCGTCGATGACAGGCGCAAGGAACTCACGTGCCGACGGAACGTCTTCTACAAATATTCGGTCGGCCATGTCGCGCGACTGGCTTATTACCTCGTGTGTGGCGGCGGCATTGAGCAGCCATTCGGTCACGGCCTCGCCGCCGTCCTCGTCGATATAGTATTCGAACGTCACCGGGTCGCACTTGATTTCAATCTTGAAAAGTTCCTGAGCGGCTTCGCGGTAGTTGCAGAATGTGCGGCGGGGCAGCGGGTTGCCGTTGGAATAGGGCGACCGCCGCCATAGTTCGTCGATATCGGCACGGGTGATGCGCCCATAGCGCCGTATGGTGTCGACAAGCCACAAATATCTGTTGAAAAGGTCGTGAGCCATGATAATAATTTAAAAATCCATGACTGGGTGGAAGAAACATAAATACATAAGGTCATAAGTGACAAAAGAAAATATAAAAATTTTTATGTTCCTTTTGTCTTTTTGTATTTATGTTTCCTTATATCTTCCACGCGCAATCAGGTTGATTTGACATTCGTTGCTGTTGCTGAGCAGAGGAGACATAAAGACATAAGCTCATAAGAGACAAAAGAAAATATAAAAAATTTTATGTTCCTTTTGTTTTTATGTCCTTATGTTTCCTCTTGTTATCCATGCGCAATCAGGCTGATTTGACATTGACGCTGAGCAGCCTCAGGCCGATTACGGTGATAAGGGCGTTGATGATTAGGAGCTCGAAGCTGGTCTCATAACCCCAGAGCTGTTTGAGGGCGTACTGCAGGCACCACGACAGCACCGGGGCGGCGACGCATACCACGGGCACGAGGCGGTCGCGCACGGGCCGTTGCCAGAACATGCCGTAGACAAACAGGCCAAGAATCGGCCCGTAGGTGTACGAGGCCAGGGTGTAGACCGCCGATATGGCATCTTGGTCGCTGAGGTAGTAGAAGGCTATGATTACAAGGCCCATGACTACCGACATGGCCATGTGCACGACCTTGCGGGTGCGCGTGAGGCGTTTGTCGTCGTGGGTCTTGTGCGCCCCGAGGATGTCGACGGTATACGACGTTGTCAGCGATGTCAGCGCCGACCCGGCGGCAGAATATGCGGCCGAGATTAAGCCTAATACGAAGAGTATCAATACGATTACGGGCACGTCGGGGTGCTGCGCCACCATGCCGAAGAGTTCGTCGGTCTTTTCGGGGATGGCTATGCCCTTGCTGGTGATAAACATCACCAGCACCGTGCCCAGGATTAGGAAGAGGGCGATGACGAAGAACTGCGTCACACCGCTGACTATCATGTTTTTCTGACTCTGGCGGCTGTCGCGGCAGGCGAGGTTGCGCTGCATCATGTCCTGGTCGAGGCCGTTGGTGGCGATGGCCATAAACACGCCGGCAAGGAACTGCTTCCAGAAATATGTGCCCTCCTTGGGGTTGTCGAAGAAGAACATCCTCGACGACGGGTGGTCGGCAATGGCGCCGGTCAACTCACCGAAGCTAAAGCCCATGTTGGTGGCTACGAAGTAGATACACAGGATTACCGACATGATAAGGCAGAAACTCTTGATAGTGTCGGTCCAAATCAGGGTCTTCACGCCGCCCTGCACGGTGTAGAGCCATATAAGCGCGATGGTGACGATTACGTTGAACACGAAGGGTATGTGCAGCGGCGAGAAGACCAGGAGCTGCAGCACGGCGCACACCACGAAGAAGCGCACCGCCGCCCCCAACATCTTCGATATGAAGAAGAACCATGCCCCGGTGCGGTAGGTAGAACTGCCGAATCGGTCTTCGAGATAGCCGTAAATCGATATGAGGTTGCGCTTATAGAACAGCGGCACCAGTACGAAGGCTATGGCGGCATAGCCCACGATAAAGCCCAATACCATCTGCAAGTAGGCATATCCCTTGCCGACGACCATGCCTGGCACGCTGATAAATGTGACTCCCGATATGGCCGCGCCTATCATGGCGAAAGCCACCAGCGGCCACGGTGCCTGGCGCCGTCCGGTAAAGAAGGTGGAGTTGTCGCTGCCGCGTCCGGCAAAATACGACACCCCCATCAGCAGCGCGAAATACGCCGCAATAACAATAATCACTATAACTGCCTGGCTCATTATTTGTGTTTTTCGAAATAGTTTGTGCGGATTATTCGGTCGGAGGTCTTGCGGGCGTCGCGGAGCATTTTTAGCTTGTCGGCGTTGACGGCTGTGTCGCCCTCCTCGGCCATTGTCATCGATGATATGGCCATGCGAGCCTTGCCCGGTTGGAAAATCGACTCGCCCATGCCGTGCCACCCATATGCCTCAAGACCCATCAGGTTGAGCAGGGTGGGGTATATGTCAATCTGCCCGGCCACATCATCGTAGCGTCCGCCCACGGGGGAGTTGAGTATAATCATCGGCGTGTGCTGGCCGGGGTCTACGAGGGCCAGGGCTGCGGCGTGGAGCTCGGCACGTTCGCCGGCAAGTCCCTCGTGGTCGCCGGTGATAACGACCATTGTCGACGCGCCGTCGCTGCGGCTAAATACGTAGTCGACCAACTGGTGTAGTTGGCTGTCGGTATAGTGGGCCATGTTCACATAGTCGGCAAGGCGTTCGGGTAGGTCGTTTGTGCCGGGCGCGAAATCTGCGTCCCTCATGTCCTGAGGCAATTTGAAAGGATTGTGGCCCGAATATGTGATAAAGGTCAGCATCGCCGAGCTATCGACAGACCACATGGCCTTGTCCGACTGCAATTTAGCGGTGCTTTGCCGCAGGAAGGAGCCGTCGGACAGCTTGGCCGGATTGCCAATCAGTTCGTCGAGCTGCCAGTTGCGGCGGTCGAGCAGCGAGTCGTAGCCAAAGGCGTTGGCTATAGCTGCCTGGTTCCACGTGATTGGCTTGTCGCAGGTGAAAATCAACGATTTGGTGCCATATTTGTCGCGCATGGCCTTGTTGAGCGACGGGTAGGTGACGTCGGGAAACTTCATGCTGTAGACCGACCCCTTCATGGGCAGCAAGCCGGTATTGAGCATCAGTTGAAAGTCAATCGAGCGTCCGGCATCGACCTGTGTCAACAGTCGCGGCACGTAGAGCGTGGCGCTGTCGGCAAGCAGCGAGTTGATGTAGGGAGTTATTTCCTTGCCGGCTATCCGTGCCTCCACAGGCCAGCTTTCGAGCGACTCGCACACGATTATCACTACGCTGCGACGTGTTGCCGCGCTGTCGCCGGTGAAGTAGAGGCCGTCGGGCAGACTGTCGAGTGCGGCGAGGGGTGTCAAGGTCGTGAGGCGGTTGTGGGCGTCGAGCCATTCGTCGAGCGCGGCCTGGCCGCCTTCGCCAGAGGAGTAGTGGCGGTCGAGCAGCGAGTAGGCTATGTGCCCGGCAAGAGTATAGGTCGGCACTCCGGCCGTAGAGTAATAGCAGCTTTGTACTAATTTGTCGTATGCCTTATAGAAACCTCCGCGCAGGGCAATCCCGACGGCACATATCAATATGCCGGCAGCTAAAAGAATCGAATATCGCAATCCGAGCCGTCCTATGTCGCGCCGCCTGAGTCGGTAGGCCGTCAGGCATCCTCCGGCAAGTATGACGATTGCAAGTGCGTCGGGCCAGCGGAGCGACGCCCTCACCGAGGCTGTGAAATCTGCCAGGTTGCCTGCCAGGAGGTAGCTCTCTGGCGGTATGGCGGCGAAGTATGTGCGGCAGTACATCAGATTGGCCAGCATCACCATGTCGGCAATGGCAATCACGACGGCCTGGAGCCATACCTTGCGCGTCAATACATAGGGCAGCGTGAGCAATAGCGCGGCGGTGAGTGTCACGCACCACAGCAGCCAGTCGCTCATGGGGCGGAAGGTGGTGCCCAGGCACCAGTCGATGTCGAACCAGAGGAGCGACAGCAACGAGGTGAGGGCCATCATGCCGAAGCGCGACTTCCACATAGTGCACGTGAAGAGGCTTTTGATTTTCGTAAGCATCTTATTCGTCGTATAGCAGATATTTGCGGCGCTGGGCCTTGAAGCGTGCCACATCGCCGGCCCATGTTGCCTTGATTTCGTCGGCACTCTTGTCGGCCTCTATCATGGCGCGGATGTCGCCACGGCCTATGAGCAGTTCGAAGAAATTGCGGAAGAATTTGTCGCCCATGCCCAGGTCGCGGTAGGCATCGATGATATATTCGAGGTTGATGCCCTGCGCTATGGCCTCTTCCTCGCTCATGCCGCCGAGGTCTACGCCGTGACAAAGCCGGTCTTTTTGAGGCGGGTTCTTGGCGCCGGCCATGCTGCGGGGGGTAAAGGTGAAGCTGCGTCCCTTCATGTCGGGATGGCCGTATATTTCGAACGGCCGGTCGGTGCCGCGCCCCAGGCTGACAGGCGTGGCCTCGAAGTAGCATGTCGACGGGTAGAGGTATATGGCCAGCATCGTGCGCAGGTTGGGCGACGGGGCCACCGGCAGGCGGTAGCGTGTCTGGTGGGTGTAGCCTTCGCACGGTATGACGGTGAGCGGCACTTTCGCTCCGTCTTTTAGCCAGCCCTCTCCGTTGGCCATCTGCGCGAGCTCGCCCAGGGTCATGCCGTGGACTACGGGTATGGGCAGACGTCCCACGCCCGACGAGTATTTCATGTCGAGTATGGGGCCGTCGACAGTCATGCCGTTGGGGTTGGGACGGTCGAGCACGACAACGTCCTTGCCATAGACCGAGGCGGCGTTCATCAGGTCAATCATGGTGCAGTAATACGTGTAGTATCTCAGCCCCACATCTTGAATATCAACGACTAAAACGTCGAATTTATCCATCACATCCTTTGCCGGCATACGCTTGCCCTTACCCTCGTAGAGCGAGGCAATCGGCAGTCCTGTGGGGCCGTCGATGCCGCTGGCCACGTGTTCGCCGGCATCGGCAGTGCCCCTGAAACCGTGTTCGGGCGAAAAGAGGGTCACCACATTTATGCCGCCGTCGAGCATCAGGTCTACGGTGTGGCGGTCGCCTACCATGCCGGTGTGGTTAGAGAAGAGGGCCACGCGCCTGCCCTCGAGCAGGGGGAAATATTTGTCGGTCTGAGCCGCCCCGACACGCACCTCGGCATAGGCCGCCAAGGCAACAAGCAAAAAGGATAAGGAAAATATAGTACGTCTGAGCATAAGGTGTTAGAAGTGAGTAGTTATTAGTTAGCTGCGGTGCTGAAGAGAGGAAACATAATTACAAAAATTCAAAAGTGACAAAAAATTTTATGTACTTTATGCCTTTGTGTCCTTTTGTTTCTTCCGATTCTCAACGGCGCCTGCCCGGACTACTGGTGAGGGGTTTGCTCCCCCAAAGGTAGTGCAAAAAACAATTACAAGCAAATTAAAATTTGCAAAACAGCAAAACAGTCTTTTGCAGAAGCTCGGAAATAGCCATTTTTATTCAATTATTACGCTGTAGTGGATAAAAAAGTAGGAATTTTATCCAGTACAGTGGTTTTATTGGATAAAATCGGGGTTTTTGTGCCTGGTATAGGGCCGCTTTTGAAACTCAAAGACAAAGGTTGCAAAAGTTTTGATGTTTCTTTTGTCGTTATGTTCCCCTCTTGCTATCGCGATGCGTATTTGTTAATAAATCATAAATTAATGTGCATGGGTTGGAAAGATTTGTTAACGGCACGTCAGTTTTGCACTAATTGTTGTTAATAATGAAAGGTAAAGGCCGTAACTTTGCAAGATAAATCAGAAGGATATAATAATGTCGAATATACTTACCACCCTGATAGACGACCAGCTAAGGCGCTATGGCGCAGACCGCGTGGCCTACAGCACAATCGATTACGACGGGCGTCGCCTGGTGACTGTCACCTGGGGCGAGTTTGCCGAGACCGTCGAAAAGGTGGCATGCGCTCTTGAAGTATTAGGTGTCGAGCCGGGCGACATGATTGCCATTTTCTCACCTAATTGTCAAGAGATACTACAGACCGATTTCGGCTGCTACCGTAACCGCGCTGTTCCTGTGGCAATATATGCCACCAGCAGCCCGGAACAGGTGAAATATATAGTCAATGACGCCGGTGCCAAACTGCTCTTTGTCGGCAGTCAGAGCCACTACCGCGCGGCCAGGACGGTCTTTGCCGACTGCCCGGACTTACATAAGATTATAGCCATCGACCCGGCGGTGACCTTCGACGAAAACGACAGCGACAGCCTGCGCTTCAGCGAACTTGTCGAACTGGGTTCTATGGCCTCCGACAAGTGCCGCGACGCTGTGACCCTCCGCGCTGCCGAAGCCACTCCCGACGACATCGCAACACTCATTTATACCTCGGGCACGACCGGCGAACCCAAGGGTGCCATATTGCCCCACAGTTGTTTCAATGCTGCGATTGAGTTGCATCACAAACGCCTCGACACACTCAGTGACGAGGATACGTCGGTATGCTTCCTGCCCCTGAGCCATATCTTCGAAAAGGCTTGGACGTATTTTTGCCTTTCCAAAGGCATGCGCGTGGCTATCAACCCCGACCCGCACCGCATACAAGAGGGCATACGCATCGCACGCCCCACATGTATGTGCAGCGTGCCTCGCTTCTGGGAGAAGGTCTATACCGCCGTGCAGGAAAAAATCGGCTCGATGAAGGGCCTGTCGAAACTCATGGTCGAGCGTGCCCTCAAAGTCGGGGCCAAGCGCAATCTCGACTATGTGCGCCTCGGCTTGCCGGTGCCTAAGTGGCTTGAACTTCAATATAAATTCTTCGACAAACAGGTGTTTGCCAAGTTGCGCCACACCATAGGCATCGACCACGGCAACATCTTCCCCACCGCCGGCGCACCCCTGTCGGCGACCATCACCGAGTTCCTACATTCGTGCGGCATAAACATCGTAATCGGATATGGACTGAGCGAGACAACTGCCACGGTAAGTTGCTATCCTACCATTGGTTACGAAATCGGCAGTGTGGGCACCACATTGCCAGGTGTCGAGGTCAAAATCGGCGAAGAAAACGAAATATTGGTCAAGGGGCCCACGGTGATGCGCGGTTATTATGGCCGTCCCGACGACGATGCCAAGGCATTTACGCCCGACGGTTGGTTCCGCACCGGCGATGCCGGCCTGTTTGACCAGAGCGGTGCCCTGGTGCTGACCGAGCGTCTCAAAGACCTCTTCAAGACCTCCAACGGCAAGTACATAGCCCCGCAGGCTATCGAGAGCCGTCTGGGCGAAGACCGATATATCGAACAGGTGGCCGTCATCGGCGACCAGCGCAAATATGTGACGGCCATCATCATACCGGCATTCGAGGCCCTCAAAGAGTATGCCCGCAAGAAAGGCATAACTTTCGACTCTCTCGAAGACCTTGTCGAAAACAACGAAATACGTAAATTTATCGCCGAACGAATCGAACGTCTCCAGAAGGGTTTGGCCGGCTTTGAGAAAATAAAGCGATTCACCCTCTTGCCCCGCGAGTTCACTATCGAGAACGGCGAACTGACAAATACCCTCAAAATCCGCCGCCCGGCTATCAACAGCCACTACGCCAACGAAATCGAGGCGATGTATTGTTAACCATTTGGCCGATATGATGAAACATAACGACATAAAAACATAAGTTACAAAAATTTTATGTCCCTTTTGTCTTTTTGGCCTTATGTTTCCTCTCCTCAGCAACGGCAAACTCTCAACTCTCAACTCTCAACTAAATGAAACAGACAACACAAATATCGCAAGGAGCGGAACCTGAAAAAGCCATACTCGTTGGCCTTGTGACACCGCAGCAAGACGAGGCGAAGTCGGCAGAATACCTCGCCGAACTTGCCTTTCTTGCCGACACCGCCGGTGCCGAGACTGTTTGTACCTTTACCCAGCGTCTCGACTACCCCAATCCGCGAACATTTGTGGGTAAAGGCAAGCTCGACGAGATAAAGAACTACATCGAGGAGCGCGGCGACATCGACATGGCCATCTTCGACGACGACCTCACCAGCAAGCAGGTGCTCAACATCGAACGTGAGCTTGGTGTAAAAATCCTCGACCGCACGTCGCTCATTCTCGATATCTTTGCCAACCGTGCCCAGACGGCAAACGCCAAAACGCAGGTCGAATTGGCTCAGTACCAATATCTGTTGCCTCGCCTTACACGAATGTGGACGCACCTCGAGCGCCAACGCGGCGGTATCGGTATGCGCGGCCCCGGCGAGACACAGATTGAGACCGACCGCCGTATCATCCTAAACCGCATATCGCTGCTCAAGCAGGAGCTTGCCGCAATCGACAGGCAGAAGGCCGTGCAGCGCAAAAATCGCGGCAAACTGACCCGCGTGGCCCTGGTGGGATATACCAACGTGGGCAAGTCGACGCTGATGAACCTCCTCAGTAAGAGCGATGTCTTTGCCGAAAACAAGCTCTTTGCAACCCTCGACACAACCGTGCGCAAGGTCGTGATTGACAATCTGCCCTTCTTGCTCACCGATACCGTCGGGTTTATACGCAAACTCCCCACGCACCTTGTCGACTCTTTCAAATCGACTCTCGACGAGGTCCGCGAGGCCGACATACTTGTACATGTCGTAGATATATCGCACCCCAACTTCGAGGAGCAAATCGAGGTCGTAGACCGCACCCTGCGAGAGGTATGCAACGGGGCCGACAAGCCTATGCTGCTCGTATTCAACAAAATCGACGCATTTACATGTAAGCCCAAGGACGACGACGACCTCACCCCCCGTGAGCGGTGCAATATCACGCTCGACGAACTCAAGGCGTCGTGGATGGCGAAGATGAAAGACAACTGCGTGTTTATCAGTGCCAAAAAAGGCACCAACATCGATGAGCTAAAGGCGCGCCTCTACACCATGGCCCGCGAAATACACCTAACCCGCTTCCCCTACAACGACCTCCTCTACGAACACTACGAGGAGTAGCCGTAGACTTGCGAGTGGAGTGTGCGCTCTATGTCACTGGGGTCGAGGCCGGGGTCGGTGCTCATAAGGCACAGCGGCACCGACGGGAGCCCGGGAGAGTAGGGCGGCTGCACATAATCATAATCTAATAGCGCGAAGCCGCATCGCTCGTAGAAGGCTATGCGTCGCGGCGCCATGGGGTCGGGATGTGTCGGCGGCTCCACTTCGAGCACCACGGGCATGTCGAGCATCTGCCTCAAAGCCGCCATTGCCGCCGCGCCTATTCCGCCACCGCGCTGCGACGGTGATACGGCGAAATGCTCCACGTAGGCATAGCGTTCGAATGTCCACACGGTCACAAAGCCGACAAACAGGCCTTCATTATTATATAGGCCCCACAGGCGCGGCATCGTGCCTGTGTCGGCAATCTGCAGCCAAGGGCGACGTTCCTCGGGTGGGAAAGCGGCAAGATATAGTTCTTCGGCTGCGGCCATGTCGGCTGCGGTTACGGGGGCGAGGTTTATCATTTTCCGGTCAGTATGCCACGGATGTCGTGGAGTTTGGTCAGGGCTTCGAGAGGGGTGAGGTTATTGATGTCTACGCCGAGGAGTTCGTCGCGCACCTGGCTCAGCACGGGGTCGTCGAGCTGGAAGAACGACAACTGCATTCCGCCGACGGTTTCGGGGGCCTTGACGGCGACCTGTGGCTTGCCGCCTGTGGCCGATGCCTGTTCGAGCTGCGCCAGCACCTGGTCGGCTCGACGTATGATGCCGGCCGGCATACCGGCGAGCTTGGCTACGTGTATGCCGAAACTGTGTTCGCTGCCCCCTCTGGCCAGTTTGCGCAGGAAGACCACCTTGCCCTCGATTTCCTTGACCGACACGTTATAGTTGACAATGCGGCTGTATGTCTTCTCCATGTCGTTGAGCTCGTGGTAGTGCGTGGCAAAGAGGGTCTTGGGGTGCATGTCGCCGTGCTCGTGTATATACTCGACTATGGCCCAGGCGATTGATATGCCGTCGTAGGTCGAAGTGCCGCGACCGAGCTCGTCGAAGAGTATCAGCGACCGTTCGCTCATATTGTTGAGGATTGATGCAGCCTCGTTCATCTCGACCATAAATGTCGACTCGCCCAGCGATATGTTGTCGCTGGCGCCGACACGGGTAAAAATCTTGTCTACGACGCCTATTTTCGCGCTCTCGGCGGCTATGAAGCAGCCGATTTGCGCCATGATTACGTTGAGGGCCGTCTGGCGCAGCAGGGCCGACTTACCCGACATGTTGGGTCCCGTAATCATCATTATTTGGGTTGCATTGTTGTTGAGCTCTACGCTGTTGGTGATATAGGGTTCGCCCGGCGGCAGTTGTTTCTCTATCACCGGGTGACGCGCCTCGGTAAGGCGCAAGTCGAGCGAGTCGTCGACAATCGGGCGGTTGTAGCGGTTTTCGATTGACACACGGGTGAAGGCGTTGAGCACGTCGAGCCGCGCCAGCATCGTGGCATCGAGCTGGAGGGCAGGTATGTACTGAGCCACGGCGGCAACGAGGTCGTTATAGAGCCGTGTCTCGAGGGCTTCGATTTTTTCCTGGGCTCCGAGGATTTTTTCCTCGTACTCCTTGAGTTCGGGCGTTATATACCGCTCGGCGTTGACGAGTGTCTGCTTGCGTATCCACTCGGCCGGTACCTTCGACTTGTGGGTGTTGGTCACCTCTATATAGTAGCCGAATATGTTGTTATAGCCTATTTTGAGCGACCCGATGCCCGTAGCCTCTATTTCGCGTGCCTGCAGCTTGGCGAGGAAGTCCTTGCCCTCGTATGCCATAGTCCGCAGTTGGTCGAGCTCTTCGTTTACGCCCTTGGCTATGATTTCGCCGTGGGCCGACGCTGCGCCTGCGTCGTCGCACACTTCGCGCGATATGCGCGCACATATTTGTTCGCAGGGGTTGAGCTGTTCGCCTATGGCGGCGAGCTGGGGCTGGCCCGAGCTCATGCACTGGCGTTTGAGCGGCACGATGGCTGTCAGGGCGTTGCGCACCTGCAGCAGTTCGCGCGGCGATATGCGTTCGCATGCTACCTTGCTCACGAGGCGTTCGAGGTCGCCGATGGTCCTGAGGTGTTCGAGCACGTCGTCGCGGCGGTCGGGGTGGCGGAAGAAATGTTCTACTATGTCGAGGCGCTCGTTGATGGCCTTGGGGTCTTTGAGCGGCATCTGCAGCCAGCGGCGTAGCAGGCGCGCACCCATAGGGGTGACGGTGCGGTCAATCACGCCCAGGAGGCTCTTGCCGTCGGGGTCGAGGGGCTCGAAGAGCTCGAGGTTGCGCATCGTGAAGCGGTCGAGGCGCACGTACTTGCCGGCCTCGATGCGGCTGATTGACGTGATGTGCTGTATATGTGTATGCTGGGTCAGGTCGAGGTAGTGGAGCACCGCCCCGGCGGCTATTATGGCCGAGGGCATACGGTCGATGCCGAAGCCCTTGAGCGATGCCGTGGCAAACTGCTTGCGCAGGCGTTCGTCGGCGGCAGTCGAGGTAAACAGCCAGTCCTCAAGCTCGAAGACCGGGCACTGGTGGGCAAACTCGGTGGCGGCGCGTGCCTTGCCGCCGCGCTGCACCAATAATTCTTTTGGTGCCATCGAGGTCAGTGTCTTGTCGATATAGTCGATGGGCCCCTCGGCGGCGAGAAATTCGCCCGTCGATATGTCGAGCAGGGCCAGGCCGGTCATGACCTTGCCGAAATGAACGGCGGCGAGGAAGTTGTTTTCGCGGCGCGACAGCACATTGTCGTTGAGGGCCACGCCGGGAGTGACGAGCTCGGTTATGCCGCGCTTGACCAGTTTCTTTGTCAGCTTGGGGTCTTCGAGCTGTTCGCAGATGGCCACACGCTTGCCGGCACGCACGAGTTTGGGCAAATAGGTATCGAGGGCGTGGTGGGGAAATCCGGCCAGCTCTACATATTGCGCCACGCCGTTGGCTCGCCGCGTCAGGGTGATGCCGAGTATTTCCGATGCCTCAATAGCGTCGTCGCTGAAAGTTTCATAGAAATCGCCCACGCGGAAGAGCAGTATTGCGTCGGGATGCTTTGCCTTCATCTCGGCATATTGCTTCATCAGCGGCGTCTCTACAATCTTTTTGGCCATTCTCTTTTAAGGTTAAAGGTTGAGGTTTAAAGGTTAAGGTTCTGCGTAAGTCAAACTGTTCAAAATTCAAAATTCCAAATTCAACATTAACCTTTAACTTTTGATTCCCGGGCCGGGATTGCGATTGATGTATATGCCTGCAGGGCCGCGCCGGCCAGGGTGAAGGCTATCCAGTCGCGAAGCTCCGCGCCGGGGTAGAAGAGGAAGAAGGCTGCCACGCAGAATATCACCGCTACCCACACCTCGAGGCGGTAGAGGCGGCGTAGGCGAAGGTCTGATGCCGTGCGGCGCTGCATAAGCCTGGCGATGAGCAAGATTACTGCCCCGGCAGCGAACACGTAGCGGTACGACGTCAGTGCCCACTCGTAATCGCGCAGAAAAAACGGCGCCACTGTCGCCAACAATATAAGTAAAAGCCCGAATGGCACAATAAGGTTCTTCATATCCACTTATTCAAATAGGTAAACATCCTCGCTGGCGCGCTTCATGCCATATTGTTCGCGCACCACCTGCTCCATCAGCTCGGGGTCGCTGGCGAGGCGTCCGTTGAGGTCTTGGTAGTAGAGCATGGTGTCGCGTTCGGCGGCAAGTGCGTGCTCGAGGCTGTCGATTTTATGGTCGTAGTCTATGCTGCGGAAGACTGTGCTGTCGCCCGAAAATATTATGTATGCCACCACTAACAGGCACACTATGGTGGGTAGCGGCATAAAACGCCTTACCCACGACCATGCAGATTGTAATCGTTCGTTCATTGTCAGGAGAGGGTTATTTCAAAAGGTCAGGACGCAGGCGCGCCGTGCGTTCGAGCGACTGCTCGTGGCGCCACTCATCGATTTTGGCCTGGTGGCCCGACAAAAGTATCGGCGGCACGCCCCAGCCATTATATTCTGCCGGGCGCGTATAAATCGGGGGCTCCAGGAGGTTGTCCTGGAAGGAGTCCGACAGTGCGCTCTGCTCGTCGCCGATGGCTCCGGGTATGAGGCGCACGATGGCGTCGGTGATGATGGCCGCCGGAAGCTCGCCCCCTGTCAGCACATAGTCGCCTATTGATATTTCCTTGGTTATCAGGTGCTCGCGTATGCGGTAGTCGATGCCCTTGTAGTGACCGCACAATATAATGATGTTGTCGAGCATCGACAGCGAGTTGGCCATGCGCTGGTTTAGCACCTCGCCGTCGGGGGCGGTAAAGATTACCTCGTCGTAGTCGCGCTCGGCCTTGAGCGCGCTGATGCAGCGGTCGACAGGCTCGACCTGGATTACCATGCCGGCATCGCCGCCGAAGGGGTAGTCGTCGACCTTGCGATAGCGGTTGGTGGTATAGTCGCGCAGGTTGTGCACAGCTATCGTACAAAGGCCCTTGTCCTGGGCACGCTTGAGTATCGAGCAACCCAGGGGCGACTCGAGCATTTCGGGTAATACGGTGATGATGTCGATGCGCATGTTTGTTTCTTTGGAGTGCAAAGATACGAAAAAGTCGAGAGTAATGCCAAATTTATTTGAGCATTACCGAGCGTGAGTATCTTCGGCGCAGCCACGGTACGAAATTTTTTTGATTGAAAAGTAAAATTTATTACAACAACTATTGACAAAAGCAAATTAATATTGTAACTTTGCAAGCAAATCAATAACACTCCGCTACTATGAAAACTTCGACCAAAATGCGCAACGCCGACCTTGTCGCCAATGCCAGCCGATTACTTGCTTTCGCAACGCGCAGGGGTAAAACTATGAATATCAGTCAACTACTCCTTGCCGCACTGTCGCGGCAACCCAAAATGCACTATATCGACTTCGACACCGCGTCGAGAAAACTACACGCAATCGAGCGTCGCGGCCTCGAAGCCGTAGTGCGCACACCACTTGCGCAGCAACAATGGGCCGAGCTGCGCGACCAGGTGGCCGAGGCCATGTCGACGCGCCGCCGCCTCAGCTTCGTGCAGGCCCTGACGTTCGTGTTACACTTCAGGCGACCATCGCGTTTCTATATCGCCCCCAACTCCGCATTTAAAATCCTCAACCGGCACTTCCGCCCCTCCCTGGTAGAAGTCGTCCGGGGCTAAAACCGCATCAAAAAAATAAATCGGGCTTAACCGAGCTTAATCCCGTTAATCCTTAACCTTTAACCTCTAATCTCTAAAAACAATGACCCTTTCCTTGTCAATCGACCGAATACTCGACAGTGTCTACGCCCACAGCGCGGCCGAAATCGTCGCAACGGGCACCGAGCGCCCCGAACTCCTTGGCACTTCCCATGCCAAAATGTTGCGAATCATAGTGCGCGACACGATTGCCTCTATGTCGTTTGTCATGGCTCATGCCATTACAGGCAGCAACATAGGCGATAATCCTATCCCCGACATCATAACAATTGATTTCAACCTGCCCGACGGCTTGTCTCAAACGATTTTCCGTGCCGCCGTAGAGACCGCCGTTGCTGCCGGCACACTGGCTCAGGCATGGAACGGCAGCGAAAGCCCTATGAGCGACCGCTATAGCCGGGCCTACGACATGAGCTTGCAGGCTATCTTGCGCATGGTCGGAAGGGGTGTTCTCCCGGGGGCAATCTCCCCGACGGCTTAGGCAAATCGGTGAAGGCTTACAATGGAAGCAAATGTGTTACAATGTAGTGACAAATACATATTTGTAACAATCATGTAACATTTTTGGTTTAATATATTATATTGATTTACAACGATTTATAAGCAATAAATATTTACTTTTCTTGTTTTTACATTTGTTAACATTAAAAACCTTGCACTGAGTGAAAAAAGGGTGTAATTTTGGAATGTCGAAAGACAAAGACATATCTAAACCCCTTAAAAACTTTACCACTATGGCAAGCGTTAAATTCCAGAGCAACCTGATGAACCTTCAGGCAAATTTATTAAACTTCGCATATATGCTTACGTCAAACCGCGACGATGCGTATGACCTCCTTCAGGACACAACCCTCAAGGCTCTCGACAATGAAGAGAAGTACTCAGAAGGAACAAACTTCAAGGGCTGGGTGTTCACAATCATGCGCAATATTTTTATCAACAACTACCGTCGCGGCGTGCGCACCGCCACAATCGTCGACACCACCGACAACCTCTACCACCTCAACCTGAGCCAGGACAGCGGCATCGACTCGCCCGAAGACAGCTACAGTGCCAGCGAAATCCACGATGCCATCAACTCGTTCAGCGAGGAATACCGTGTGCCGTTCTCGATGCACGTTGCCGGATACAAATACAATGAAATCGCCGACCACCTCGGCCTGCCCCTCGGCACTGTAAAGAGCCGTATCTTCATGGCCCGCAAGCGTCTCCAAGAGCGTTTCGCCGACTACCGCTAATCAATCCCCCAAGCCATAGGGTCAAGATTAACACCTCCCCCACGACTAAGATTCAAGTAACGGCCTAAGCCAAAAGATTCAAGTAAAGATATATACGACACAATTACATACTTACATAATACACATAGCCATCTTCATACCTTGCGGGCGCGACATTCCAGAGTCGCGCCCGCATTATGTTTGCATAAGATGTAAACTTGGCGTAACTTTGCAGAGTCATGACTTCACGCGCACGCAACGATATTAGGTCGCAGAGCCTCGATTTGCTCAGGTTTCCCCTGGCGTTGTTCGTCGTGGCTGTACACGTGTTCACGCCCTTGCCGCAGATTTATGACGGTGCGGGGTTCCCCGTCGCTGACGCGCTCTTCCGCTTCGTGCGCGCCTTTATCAAAGACCAGAGCGTGCCGGTATATTTCTTCATCGCGGGATACGTGTTCTTCCTCGGCATGAGCCTGACTATGCAGAGCTATATGGGCAAGATTCGACGCCGCTGCCACTCGCTGCTCATACCGTATATCGTGTGGAACACCGTCGCCATACTCTATGTGCTCAAGGTCATGCTGCCGGGCATGGGCGCCGTGTCTGATTTCGCCGACACATCCCAACTCGACCTGTCGCTATCAAGCTTTATCGAAAGTTTCTGGGACGACAGCTACGGCATCATTCCCTATGTCAACAGTTGCAACGACGGCACATTCCCCATCGACAAGCCCCTGTGGTTCGTGCGCGACCTCATGCTCATGGCCCTCGTCTCGCCGGCTTTCTACGCGCTCTATAAATTACCTCGGATTACAACCCGTATCGTCTTGGCCGGTGCCACGCTGGTATGGGCGGTAAAAATCCCCGGGCTCGGGCATCTGGCGCAGCTCCTCGAGGCCTTCGTGTTTTTCGCCTGGGGCGGCTATCTGAGCTATCACAAGCGCGACATGATAGCCGAGTTCCGCCGCTATTCCCTTGCGTCGTTCGTGCTTTATCCGCTCCTTGCCACGGCCATACTGTTCCTCGCGCCCTTGTGGCCGCAGGCCATGACCTATGTCAAGAGTGTCAACATAGTGGTCGGCCTCTTTTTCTTCTACAACATATCGGCGTGGCTGGTGTCGCATGGCCGTTGCCGGGCGAGTGCGTTTCTATCGTCGGCCTCATTCTTTATATATTGCGGCCATTTCATCATCCTCGACCCCGTGGCGAGGCGCGTCTTCGCCCTGACCGGTAGCGGCGGCGACATGGCCGTGATGTGCGGCTACCTGCTCACCTATACCGTGATTATAGGCATATTGCTCGGGGCCTACGCCCTGATGCGGCGCTATACGCCGCGTTTCCTTGCCCTTTTCACCGGCGGCAGGGTGTGATTTTGTTTTGCCGGGCAAGAAATAAATGCGTATATTTGTAGTGTGAAGCGGCTCAGCGACAGAGGTGCCCGGGCGATAGCCATAGGGCTTGTGGTGCTCACGGCGGTACTTGCCGGGGGTGTGGCCTTGTGGCGCGTACTGCGGCCGCGCCAGCCTCATGTCGAGGTCGACTATGCGCGCTACCCTGTGCGCGGCCTCGATATCTCGGCCCACAATGGCTCCCCTGATTTCGACTCGATTGCCGCCGCCGGCATCGACTTTGTCTACCTCAAGGCCAGCGAGGGCCTTACGCTTAATGACCCGGCCTTCCTGCGCAACTACCTTGCCGCCAGGCGCGCCGGGCTCAAGGTCGGTGCCTACCATTTCTTCCGTTTCGACTGCGACGGCATGGGTCAGGCTGCCAATTTCCTTACCTCGACCGAGGAGTGCGACCTGCAACTGCCTATGGCAATCGATATCGAGGAGTGGGGCAACCCTGCCGGTGTGGCGACCGAAATCATCAACGAGCGTATAGCTGCGATGGTGGCCATAGTCGGTTCGCAGCGCGGCCCCACTATAATATATACCAATAAAAACGGCGACGCACGGTTTGTACGCCACCAGTACGACAGCCTCGACGGCAGCGACCCCGAGCTGTGGATATGTTCGTTTACCGACCCTCCCCTCACGCGCCGCCCCTGGCGTATATGGCAGCACAGCCACGTGGGCCGCGTACCTGGGGTCAAGGGCACGGTAGACCTCAACGTTTTCAATGGCGACACACTTCACTGGCAACTTTGGCTCGACTCGCTGAGCAATACAATAAAAAGCCCCATAAATCGTTAAAAGTATGACCAACTTATGCAGGCTAAAGGTTTGAGTGCCGTTGCTATTTGTTTCAAGATTAAAAAAGAGGAAACATAAGGACATAAAAACAGAAATACATAAAAATTTTGTTCTTTTTTGAACTTTTGTCTTTTTGTAAATCTTCTCAGCAACGTCTCGCTCTTAACCCTTGACCTTCTTAAGTTGATGCTTGCGAAACTTAAAAAACACGCGCTCTCCATGCTCAAACCGACATATACCACATACATAATCACTGCGTTGCTGATGCTGTTGGCTCCTTTCGGCGTCAAGGCATTCGACACCGGGGTCTACACCGACAAGTCGGCCCTCGCCGAAGGCCGCTGGGTCAAGGTCAGGGTTGATGCCGACGGACTCTATTGCATACCGACGAGCCGGCTCCGTTCGTGGGGCTTCAGCGACCCGCAAAAAGTGGTTATTAAAGGCTATGGTGGCCGCCGCCAGGACGACGTGCTGTCGCTCGGCAACTATATCGACGACCTGCCGGCTGTTCAGTCGCTTGTAACCCAGCAGGGCATTGTCTTCTACGGCGTAGGGGCCGGAGAATGGACCCGGGCTGTTTCTAATGGCTACTACTATTCCCAAAACGACTATTCTGATGCCGGATATTACTTTATAGGCGAACTTGCCGATGGTGAGGAGGCGCGCCCGATTGACGCTACGGGCTATGCTCCCGGGGCTGAAGCTGCTCTCGCCGACAGCTATATGTGCCGTCTGCACCATGAACAAGAACTCACCCAGGTGCAGGGCGAGGCCGGCCCCCTGCTGCTTGGCGAAGACATGCGCTTCACCACCAGGCGCAAGGTGTCGTTTGCCACGCCCGACGCCGTGCCGGGTGGTGCGCTCGCGTACCAGGTGTCGGTAATCACGGACATGGATGGCAGGGGGAGCCTGAAGGTTTCGCTCTTTGGCAGCGAGGCATCCTCGACCACGATAGAGGCCACTTCTAAGAGCGACTATATACACGGCACCGAGACCATAGCCCGCAACAGCGTGGCCTTCGCCTCGCCGGCCCCGGCCTCGACCGAGGTAGAGGTGGCCTTCAACGGCGGCGGCACGGTCTCGGCTGCAAACCTCAACTATGTCAGCATCAACTACGAGCGTAGTCTGGCCCTGCCGGCTGCGGGCTACATGTCGTTCAGCACCGACAAGGCCGCCAACCGTCTTGCCTGCACCAATGCTTCGGCGCTTACACTGTGGGACGTCACCGACCCGCTCAATCTCAAAGCTGTCAATGGCGCGGCCGACGACGGCGCATACCGCTGGGGCATGAACGGCACCGCCATGCGCGACTATGCCGCCTTTACCGATGCCTCGAGGATGCCGGCACCGGCACTCGTTGGCACGGTGACAAATCAAAACCTCCATGCACTGAGCGGTATCAACATGGTTATCGTGACCCCGGCACCCTTCCGCGAACAAGCCCTGCGCCTGGCCGACTTCCATGCCTCCTCAGGCGACAGTCTTGCCGTGGCCGTGGTCACCCCCGACGAAATATACAACGAATTTTCGAGCGGCACCCCCGACATCGGCGGCATACGCCGCTTTTTCAAGATGCTATACGACCGTGGCGGCTTGCGCTACGCCATCTTGTTTGCACGTACCACCCTCGACAATCGCGGCCTCACAGCCTATGCGCCCGCCTATCCCACGCTGCCCTCGTGGATGCCGCGAGGGGCTGCAGCGTCGCTGAGCGACAACACCGGATATTGCTCCGACGATATCACCGCCATGCTCGAAGACGGTTCGGGCGCGTCGATGAGCACTGACAAGCTATCCATAGCAATCGGCCGAATACCCGTCACTACGGTACTCGAGGCGCGCAATGCCGTCGACAAGAGCATAGAGTATGTCAACAAGTCGAAGAAGTCGGCGTGGAAGCATCGCTTCCTCTTCCTCTGCGACGACGAGGACAACGGCATACACCTCGACCAGACCGAGGCCCTCCTCGGCCAGTACGACACCTCGGGTGGCGGCTATATGCTGCCGCGAAAAATCTATATCGATGCCTACGACTATGTTGGCAGCACATATCCCGACGCGCGCAACGCCATGTACCGTATGCTCGACGAGGGAGTGGTGTGGTGGAACTTTGTGGGCCACGCCAGTCCTACGGGCTGGACCAAAGAGGGGATGCTGTCGTATAGCGACCTCAACAGCCTCTACCTGCGCCACTGGCCGTTTATCTATGCCGCCACGTGCGACTTCCTGCGCCTCGACTCGCGCCGTATCAGCGGTGGCGAACTGATGTATCTCGAGCGTTACGGCGGTGCCATAGGCATGATTAGCGCGGTGCGGCCGGTGTTTATACCGGCCAACGGCAGGCTCACCGCCGCCATAGGCCGCGCCCTCGCCAAGACCGGTGCCGACGGCCGTAGCCTCACTCCCGGTGAAATTTACCGCCAGGCCAAAAACGACATTCGCGACGATAAGAACGAAAAGCCCACGTCCGACGAAAACCGCCTCCGCTACATCTTTGTCGGCGACCCGGCCCTGCCCCTGGCGATGCCCTATAACAACGTGCGTGTCGACAGTATCAAGGGCGCGCCTCTCTATGGCCAGGGCGCACAGCCTACCCTGGCGGCTCTCGAGCGCGCAAACATATCGGGCACAATCACCGCCGCCGACGGTTCGGAACTCGGCGACTTCGAGGGCGTGTTGATGATTGACATTTTTGATGCCGAGCGCACCGTCACCACAAAGGGGCGCGGAGAGGGCCGCGTGGCAAACTTCGAAGATATCGGCGAACGGATATACACAGGCTCGACTCTGATAAAGGACGGCCGTTTCAGCCTCGACGTGGCCATGCCTGCCGAACTGGCTCAGAACTTCCGCCCGGCAACTATGTCGCTCTACGCTTATTCGACCGTCAACAATACCGAGGCCGTGGGCCTATGCCGCGACTTCTATGTCTACGGCTACGACGAGACTGTCGCGCCCGACGACAAGGCGCCTGTGATTGAGTCGCTGGTTCTCAACCACAGCGATTTCCGCAGCGGCGACGCCGTCAACGACACCCCCATGCTCATAGCGCAGCTCCGCGACGATGTGGGCATCAACATATCTTCTGCCGGCATCGGCCACCAGCTTACGGCCATAGTCGACGGCACAAAGACTTTTACAGGCCTGTCGGACTACTATACCCCCTCGGCCGACGGCAGCCCGTCGGGTGTGCTCAACTACCCCATGAGTGGGCTGCAGCCCGGCCCGCATACCCTGACCCTGCGCGTGTGGGACACCACGGGCAACCCTGCCGAGAAGACTGTCGACTTTACCGTTGTAGAGGGCATGGCACCCAAGATTTACGATGTCTACTCCGATGCCAACCCTGCCTCGACAACGGCCAACTTCTACCTCAGCCACAACCAGCCCGACGGTAATGTGACCGTGACCGTGACAGTCTACAACCTCATAGGCCGACCGGTATGGAGCGGCACTTCGAGCGGTCGTAGCGACATGTTCCTGTCGGTTCCCGTGAGCTGGGACCTCAGCGACAATGCCGGCCGCCGCGTGGGGCGCGGCATCTATCTCTACCGCGCCACCATCACCGCCGACGGCAAGAGCTACGAGACTGCCTCGCGCCGCATAGCCGTTACAGCGCGATGAAATGTGAAAATATATTAAAAATTGCGATTGTGAGTGATAATGTTTGCCCACGTCGGAAATAATATCTAAATTTGCACTCGCAAAAAGCGCATGGCCCATTCGTCTATCGGTTAGGACGCAAGATTTTCATTCTTGAAAGAGCAGTTCGATTCTGCTATGGGCTACTTAATTAATCAGAAAATAAAGAATTACCGCATACAAAATGGCAAATCACGATTCTTCTAAAAAGCGTATCCGCCAGACAATCGCCCGTCGTCTGCGCAATCGCTACTATGCCAAAACTGTCCGTAACGCTGTCCGCGCTCTCCGCAAGATGACCGACAAGGCCGCTGCCGAGGCTCGCTACCGCGAAGTGACCGCCATGCTCGACCGTCTGGCTGCTAAGAACACCATCTCTAAGAACAAAGCCGCCAACCTCAAGAGCAAGCTCGCACGCCACATCGCAAAGCTGGCTGCATAACCGCGCTTTCTTAAATCGTCTTTCCTCTATCACGGAGGCTCTGATGGCCCATTCGTCTATCGGTTAGGACGCAAGATTTTCATTCTTGAAAGAGCAGTTCGATTCTGCTATGGGCTACACTTCGGCTCTAATCGATTTACGGTTAGAGCCTTAACTTTGTTAGTTTGAAGTTTGAGGTTTAAAGTCTATATAGATTATCCTATCCCTCCCTTGCCTTTCTCCTTAAACCTTAAACTTTAACCCTTAACCATTTAAGTTGAAGCTTGCGAAACTTAAATCAAATTACTATCTATGATTAAGAACCTTCTTTTTGACCTCGGCGGCGTTATTGTAGATATTGAGCGTCAGCATTGTGTCGATGCCTTTGCCGCTCTCGGACTTCAGGACCCCGACTCTTTCTTCGGCCTCTATGGCCAGAAAGGTATATTCAAAGCTATCGAAGAGGGTTCTATCAATACCGATACATTCCATAGCGAGTTGCACAAGGCCCTCCCTGCCGGTGTGACCGACTATCAGATTGACACAGCCTTTCAAAAATTTATTGTCGGCATACCTCTTCACCGCCTCGAGGCCCTGCGCCGCCTACGCTGCGAGGGCTACGGCATCTACGTGCTCAGCAATACCAACCCCATTATGTGGCGAGGCGTCATTGCCAGCGAGTTTGGCAAGGAAGGTCTCAGGCGCGAAGACTATTTCGACGGCATCGTCACATCATTCGAGGCCAAGGCCCTCAAACCCGACCCGGCAATCTTTAACTACACTGTCGAAAACCTCGGCATCGTCCCGGCCGAAACTCTCTTCTTCGACGACTCGGCCGCTAATGTAGAAGTTGCCAAGTCGCTCGGTTTCAACGCCGTCGAGGTCAAGCCCGGCACCGAGTTTGTTGACTATTTACCCTCGAAATAATGAAGTCGATAGCCGCAATCGGCATGTTCGACGGTGTCCATCTCGGGCACCGCGCCATATTGTCGGCTTTGGTCGAAAAGGGCGCCGAGACTAACTGCCGGCCTATAGTCTTTACATTCGACACCCATCCGCGCGAGACGCTTACCGGCGAGGCTATGCCGCTTATCACGCCTCCAGACCTCAAGCGTGAACTGATTGAGGAGGTTTTCGGCTTGCCGGTCAATGTGATGAACTTTTCGAAGGCCGACTTTGCCATGCCGGCGGCGACCTTTTTGCAACGACTCCGAGAACTTTATGGTGTCGAGGCTCTCGTCATGGGCTACGACAACCGCATAGGCAGCGACCACCTCGATGCACGGTCGCTTGTCGGCGACCTCGGGGCCGAGGTCTATACCGTAGGTCGCGTTACCGCCGGTGACTATCAGCCAAGTAGCTCGGCAATACGCAATGCCGTGATTGCCGGCGACATAGCCGCTGTGCGCGCGATGCTCGGCCATGAATATACCGTCCGTGGCAAGGTGGTCGAGGGCAACAGGGTAGGGCGCACTATCGGTTTCCCGACGGCCAATATCGAGTTGTCAGACCCGCGCCAGCTCCTGCCGCCCGACGGAGCCTACGTTGTCGACGTGCACCTCGACGGCAGCACCCTTCGCGGCATGGCCAATACGGGCATGCGCCCCACGCTCGACGATGGCCGGGGCAAGACCCTCGAGGTTAATATCTTCGACTACGACGGCGACCTCTATGGCCGCACCCTCGACATCGATATCCTCGACCGCCTCCGCCCCGAAAAGGCATTCCCCACCCTCGCCGCCCTCAAGGCACAACTCGCCCACGACCGCGCCGCCGCCCGTGCCTGGGGCGAGTAGTCATAGACTTGCGAAACTTAGATAAAGAAATATAATTCACTATTTTTGACAAATTTGCAAGCCTGTTCTTTGGCGATATTTTCGTATTTTTGCAAAAAATCTGATAATCATGAAACGCATACTGTCATTATTACTTGCCGGTACCATGCTCTCAGCAGCAGCAGAGACGGCAGTCCTCGAGGCTAACAAGCCCGGGGCCGAGGTTTCGCCGACGATGTACGGCATCTTTTTCGAAGACATCAACTATGGCGCCGACGGCGGCCTCTACGCCGAGATGGTCAAGAACCGCTCATTCGAGTTCCAGCAGCCGCTGACTGGCTGGACGGCATTCGGCAACCTTGCCGTGCGCGACGACGGACCATTCGAGGCCAACCCCCATTACGTGCGCCTGTCGCCCTCGGGCCACAGCGACAAATACACCGGCCTGCAGAACGAAGGCTTCTTCGGAGTGACCGTCCACAAAGACTCTACCTACCTCTTCTCGGCATGGCTCCGCGCCCCGGAAGGCCCTGCTAAAATACGTGTCGAGCTGGCCGACCCCTCGTCGATGGGCGAGACTCAGGTCTATGCCAAGGCCGACATAGAGGTGACATCTAAAGACTGGCAGCGCTACACCGCCACCCTCAAGGCCAACAACTCGGTCAACAAGGGCATACTGCGCATCTTCCTTGCCCACCCCGATAAGAACGTTGTCGATGCCGAGCACATCTCGCTCTTCCCCGAGCACACCTGGAACGGCCTGCGCACCGACCTCGTGCAGGCTCTCGAAGACCTCAAGCCAGGCGTGTTCCGCTTCCCCGGCGGCTGCATTGTCGAGGGCACGGAGGTCGGCGACCGCTACCAGTGGAAACACACCGTGGGCCAGGTTGAGAACCGCCCCACCAACCTCAACCGCTGGCACTACACCTTCCCCCACCGCTTCTATCCCGACTACTATCAGTCGTACGGCCTCGGCTTCTACGAATACTTCTTGCTGAGCGAGAAAATCGGTGCAGCACCCCTGCCCGTGCTCAATGTCGGCATGATATGCCAGTTCCAAAACCGCGACCCCAAGGCCCATCCGCACATGGACGAGCTGCAGCCCTACATTCAGGACGCCCTCGACCTCATTGATTTTGCCAACGGCGACACCACCACCGTATGGGGCAAGCTCCGCGCCGACATGGGCCACCCCGCACCCTTTGGCCTCAAATACCTCGCCATCGGCAACGAGCAGTGGGGCCCGACATACGTCGAGCACCTCGAGCCCTTCATCAAGGCTATCCGCGCCAAATATCCCGATATCAAGGTCATCGGTTCGTCGGGCCCCGATAGCGAAGGCAAAAACTTCGACTACCTCTGGCCCGAAATGACACGCCTCAAAGTCGACCTCGTCGACGAGCACTTCTACCGTCCCGAAAAATGGTTCCTCTCCCAGGGCGCGCGCTACGACAGCTACGACCGCAAAGGCCCGAAAGTATTTGCCGGCGAATATGCATGCCATGGCAAGGGCAAGAAGTGGAACCACTTCAATGCCGCCCTGCTCGAAGGCGCCTTCATGACCGGCCTCGAGCGCAACGCCGACATCGTTGAGATGGCCACCTACGCGCCCCTCTTCGCACACGTCGAGGGTTGGCAGTGGCGTCCCGACATGATTTGGTTCGACAACTCGCGCTCGATGCGCACCTCGAGCTACTACATACAGCAGCTCTATATGCACAACCGTGGCAGCCGCGTGCTGCCCCTGCTCAGCGACGGCAAGCCCCTCACCGGCCAGGACGGCATCTTTGCCTCGGCAGTCATCGACGAACCCTCGGGCGACATCATCATCAAGGTAGCCAACACATCCGACACCGAGCAGCCCTTCGCTGTAGACTTCAAGGGCCTCAAACGTAAACAGGTCTACACCAAGATTATCAAGACCCGCCTCGAGGCCCCGTCGGAGACCGCCGAGAACACCCTCGACAACCCCGAGCTGATTGCACCCGTCACCACCACCGAGGGTGCCGACATCAAGGGGCGCACACGTTGGAGCACTTTCTTACCGGCAAAGACATTCACCGTATATCGCTTTACTAAATGAAAAAGATACTTGCAAGTCTTATACTGTGCATGGCCGCGCTTGCGCCGGCCATGGCGGCAGAGCCGGCAACCGGGAGTTTCGAGGCCGGCAAAGGCACCTTCCTGCTCAACGGGGAGCCTTATGTGGTAAAAGCCGCCGAGCTCCACTATCCGCGCATACCCGAGCCCTACTGGGACCAGCGCATCAAGCAGTGCAAGGCCCTGGGCATGAACACCGTGTGCCTCTACGTGTTCTGGAACAGCCACGAACCTCGCGAAGGACAGTTCGACTTCACGGGTCAGAACGACCTGCGCAAGTTCGTCAAGCTCTGCCAGGAAAACGACATGAAGGTAATCCTGCGCCCCGGCCCCTATGTATGCGCCGAGTGGGAGATGGGCGGTCTGCCATGGTGGCTGCTTAAGAAAAAAGACATCCGCCTGCGCGAGAACGACCCCTACTTCCTCGAGCGCGTCGACAAGTTCCAGAAGGCCGTGGCCGAACAGGTCGGCGACCTCACCGTTGCCAACGGCGGACCAATCATCATGGTTCAGGTCGAAAACGAGTACGGCTCCTACGGCATCGACAAGGAGTATGTAGCCAACATCCGCGACATGCTCCGCCGCAACTTCGGCGACAAGGTGACGCTCTTCCAGTGCGACTGGTCGTCGAACTTCCTCAACAACGGCCTCGACGACCTAATTTGGACCATGAACTTCGGCACCGGCGCCAACATCGACCAGCAGTTTGCCAAACTCAAACAGGTGCGTCCCGACAGCCCGCTGATGTGCTCGGAGTTCTGGAGCGGATGGTTCGACAAGTGGGGTGCCAACCACGAGACACGCCCCGCTGCCGACATGATTGCCGGCATCGACGAAATGCTGTCGAAGGGCATCTCGTTCAGCCTCTACATGACCCACGGTGGCACCAACTGGGGCCACTGGGCCGGTGCCAACTCGCCCGGCTTCGCCCCCGACGTGACCAGCTACGACTACGACGCCCCCATCTCTGAGTCGGGCCAGCTCACACCCAAATACCACGCCCTGCGCAAGACCCTCGCCAAATACTACGACGGCAAGAAACTTCCGGCCATCCCGGCCTCTATCAAGGCCGTCACAGTGCCCGAGTTCACCCTCACCGAGGTGGCACCCCTCTTTGCCAACCTGCCCGAGCCCAAGGAAGACGCCGAGCTTAAGACCATGGAAGAATACGACCAGGGCTTCGGCTCAATCCTCTACCGTACCACCCTGCCCGCCCTCACAGCCGGCAGCACGCTCACGGTCAGCGACGCCCACGACTTCGCCCAGGTATTTGTCGACGATAAATACATCGGCAAGCTCGACCGCCGCCTCGGCGAGAAAGAGCTCACCCTCCCCGCCGTCAAAGAAGGTGCCAGGCTCGACATCCTCGTCGAGGCCATGGGCCGCATCAACTTCGGCCGCGCCATCAAGGACTTCAAAGGCATCGTCGGCGAGGTAACAGTCACCGAGCCACGCGGCAAGCACAACTTCACCTGCAAGCTCAAAGACTGGAAGGTCTACAATATCGAAGACACCTACGACACCTATACCGCTATTGGCGAGTTCATGCCTACGGGTGCCTTCACCCCCGGTGCCGACGGCCGAATGCCTCGCGGCGTATATCGCGGCACCTTCAATGTCAACAAGGTGGGCGACACCTTCCTCGACTTCTCTACCTGGGGCAAAGGCCTCGTATATGTCAACGGCCACCCCATGGGCCGCATCTGGGAAATCGGTCCGCAGCAGACCCTCTACATGCCCGGCTGCTGGCTCAAGAAAGGCGAAAACGAAATCCTCGTTTTCGACATCCTCGGCCCACGCGACACCAAGGTCGCCGGCCTGCGCGAACCGCTGCTCGACAACCTGCTCGTCACCAAGCCCCTCACCCACCGCGTCGAAGGCCAGACCCTCGACCTGGGCGGCCTCAAGCCGGCCCTGACAGGCAGCTTCAAGGGCGGCAACGGTTGGCAGGAGGCATCGCTGGCCAAACCCGTCCGTGGCCGCTACATAGCCCTCGAGGCAGTCGATGCAGTCAACGGTGGCGACAATGCCGCCATTGCCGAGTTCTACGTTGTCAACGACAAGGGCCAGCGCCTCGTGCGCGAACCATGGACGGTGGTATATGCCGACAGCGAGGACGTTGACGGCGTCAACCGCTCGGCCGACAAGATGTTCGACCTTCAAGAATCGACCTACTGGAGCACCGTCAAAGGCACCCCCTTCCCCCACGTGGTAGTGATTGACCTTGGCTCGGTTCAAAACGTCGGAGCCATCCAATACCTCCCGCGCATGGAAGCCGAAGTCCCCGGCGCCATCCGCAACTACCGTTTCTACGTCAGCGAAAAACCCTTCAACATCAAATAAGCCCTCCTCGCCCGACATATTAAAAACATAAAGACAAAAAGGCAAAAAGTACAAAAAAGCCTTTTTGTCTTTGTTTTATGCAGTCCCCAATAGGGTTGCGGAAAGGCATAATATCGCTGACTTAAGGCCAAAAGTACATCCGTCTATTGTAGGGTCGCGGCATGCCGCGACCGGGCAGGCGAAGCTATTCCCTTATCAACCAAGGGGTAAATGTTTTTGGCACCCGGTCGCGGCATGCCGCGACCCTACAGTGGGTGGTTTGATAAAATGGTTTTAACCGTTAAGTTAGCAACATTGCGCCGTGCTGCGTCCGGGTAGGCGATGCCATTATAGGAGCTTGGCTCTCCGAGACAAGCCATAGGGTAGGCGAAACATTTATCCAATCCCATTAGGATACAAAAAAGATGTACAATAAACAGCATCGTTAGGAGCATGGCGCTCGATTTGCATTTATCAAACCATAACCTATAACCAAAAGACTACTAACAGTGAGCAAGCATACTTGCGAAACTTGAATCACTCTTATGTTTTTCAACACATTTAGTCAATAATCTAATAAAATTTATTAACTTTGCAATCGCAGACCGCCTCGCAGAAGCCCCGGCCTGGGACTAAGCGGGTGGGACGGCAATTATCGCGGAGCATTTTGCTCCGCAAAGACATAATAAAAAGCGTTTACTCGACGCTCTTTCTTGACTTTCCGAAATCTGGTAAATTTCAATCTTCGTCAAGAATGTAGCAAACGGTAGATGTCTATGTGGGTATGTATATTCCACCATTGGTGGGCGCGAGAGCGTCAGCTATTGGTATATACACATATTCTGCGTGAGGCTTCTGCAGGTTTGCTCGTTCAACGAAGATGGGCAATACCAGAGCCTCGGAAAGTGGAACGAGCAACAAGTACGGCTCTCACGCTTTTTCTTTATAAACCAATCAACGCCAACGAGGGGAGTCCGGCGGCATGTTAAAAACTATGTGTAATTCACTGCGTAAAGTGACGTTCAAACTTATGCATTACGAATTCGACCCTGATGCAACTCCAGGCGAAGAAGCCGAGATGGAGGAGTTGAGTAAAGAACGAGAGGGTTATTTTCATCGTTGGGTTGACGATGTGGATAACAGCAAAGACATTCCGTATGTCAAAACGATGGCATTGGTCGAGGAACTTGAAAACGGTTCGATGCATGTTGTCGAATATTACAATCTAACATTCAAGGAGAAATGACCAAAGAAGCTATATCAAGTCTACCGCTAAGCAATATACCTGAAGATGGACTCCGATTTTTCCATGGTCTTTCTATTTGGGTAGAACAATCTAAGAAGCTTAAACCTCACTTTATAAATTGGAAAAAAGGAATAAGGCATTTAACCAAACTTACCTGCATCAAACCAAAGAGAGGTGAGAAAAATGAAGTTCCTCAATCATTTCCTTGCGATACTTTATATGTACCATCCTCCAGTTTTGCTTTATCTGTTTTTTGCCAACTTAGACATAGTTTCTGCCATAACGACTTGACATACGATGAAGAAACCAAGCAATATAGGATTGATTTAACGGATAAAGTAAAAATAGCTGGTCAATTTTCGTTGGATGCAATCAAGGAGTTCGTTGAAGTTTTTCTATCTACTGTAAACAAAAATCACAAAGTAAAATCAAAACGAAAATCAAAATGAAACTCATCACTAAAAAACTATGGGTGTTCGTGGCGATGCTATGCACACTCATATCGGCCTCGGCATACGATTTCGAGGTCGACGGTATCTACTACAATATTAGTAGCGAAGCCAACAAAGAAGTATCAGTTACTTTCAAAGAGAAATATCGCGCATCCTATTCCGGCGTTGTCAACATCCCCGCATCAGTAAGTTACAATGGCGATACATATTCCGTCACTACTATCGGAGATTATGCATTTGAGGATTGTTCTAACTTACATAGTGTAACCATTCCCAATTCGGTCACTACTATCGGGAAGAGTGCATTTGAGGATTGTTCTAACTTACATAGTGTAACCATTCCTAATTCGGTCACTACTATCAAAGAACTTGCATTTTACAAATGTACGAATATGTGCAGTATAACTATCGGCTCAGGTGTAGAAAAAATTGGGAAAGGAGCTTTTTCATATAAATATGAATATATTAGGGATGAGGACTATACTAAATATTATGCTTATACGATTCCTAAAGTAATTTGGTTATGTAATACATGTCCGATTGGCGATAAGGAAGTAAAGGCATCAGTAAATTATGTGTCAAACAACGAGTTCGGACTAACAAATCAAGTAGTATATCCATTGCTGAGTTCACGTTTTGAGGTTGCCAGTATAGTTTACGTCCCACTCAGCCAATCGGAATTCGCCTGCGACATTATCGATTGCAACTATACCATTGGACTATCTCGAATCACTATTCCCGAGATAGTGACTTACAACGATAAGAAATACAAAACAAATAGAATCTGTGATTATGCATTTTACGGATTTACAAATTTGTGCAGTCTAACTATCGCCACAGGAGTAAAAGCCATTGGCTATAATGCCTTTTCATATAAAAAAACGGCTGAAGGTTCTAGTTATACTTATACGATTCCTAAAGTAATTTGGTTAGGTAATACATGTCCGAATGGCTATAAGGAAGTAAAGGCATCAGTAAATTATGTGTCGAATAATGAATTTAGGCTATCAAATCAAAAAGTGTATCCATTCCTGAGCTCACGATTTGAAGTTGACAATGTTGTATATATCCCTGTTAGCCCGTCTGAGCGCACATGCGATGTGATTGATTGCAATTACGCCCCAAGTTCGACCGAAATCGTGATTGACAGCATAGTAAACAATCGCAATATACAACTAAAGGTTTTAAATGTTAACCCTTATTCTTTTTATAAGAATCCTAAAATAACGAGTTTAAAAATAAGCAACAGCGGTAACATTGGCGAAAATGCTTTTTACAGTTGTGATGCACTTGAGACCGTAGTCGCAGGCAATAACGGCTCAATCGGTAAGGGCGCTTTTTATGAATGTAAAAGCTTAAAAACCGCTGATTTATCAAACAAAGGTTATGTGGGCGAGGAAGCTTTTTACAATTGTGATGCACTCGAATCCGTCACAGCAAGCAATATCGGTTACATTGGCGAAAAAGCATTTTACGATTGTGACGCACTTAAATCCGTCGTTGCAAGCAATAGTGGGTACATTGGTCGGAGTGCTTTTAACAACTGTAAGAATTTAAAAACCGCTGATATATCAAACAAAGGCAATGTGGGTTATGCAGCTTTTTACAATTGCTCTTCCTTAGAAACTGCCACGCTTAATATTGATAGTATTATAGGTGAGTCTTGTTTCGAAAATTGCGCAAATCTAAGTTCAGTCAAAATTGGCGCACAAGTCACAAAGATATACAGTAGTGCCTTTAAAAATAACACTTCTTTGCCGGAAATAATCATACCTGACAATATAACATCTCTGGGGAGTTCTACTTTTAGTGGGTGTAGTTCCTTAACAAATGTCACCATTGGTAAAGGGATTAACACATTACCCATTAGTTTATTTAGTGGGTGCAAGTCATTAGCATCCATAGTAATTCCCAATAATATTAATTCAATAAGTAATTGTGTATTTGATGGTTGCTCAAATTTAGGAGATGTAACGATTGAAGAGGGCGAATCGACTCTTAGCTTAGGCAGTAATGACTCCTCACCCCTATTTAGCAGTTGCAAGCTCGACGAAGTCTATATTGGTCGAAAACTATCTTATAGTTACTCGCCGTTCTATCGCAACACCTCGCTGCGCTCGGTTACTATCACAAATGCCGAGACCAAGATTTATGACAACGAGTTCTATGGGTGTTCAAATCTGCAAGAATTTGCCTGCGGTAATGGTATAACAACCATCGGCCAAAGGGCTTTCTCTGGTTGCTCGGCGTTGAAGACATATTCGTCGGGCTCAAAAGTAGAAAGCATCGGAGCCGAGGCTTTCTCTGACTGCACGGCACTGACATCTTTCACCTCGTATGCTGCTGTACCGCCCTCATGTGGCACCCAGGCTCTTGACGATATCAACAAGTGGGAGTGCACACTGCACGTGCCATCAGAGAGCATCGACGACTATCAGGCTGCCGCACAATGGAAGGAGTTCTTCTATATCGACGAGGCTTCGGGAATAGAAGACATCGCCGTTGACAACTCGCAGGCAACGGTCAAAATCGAAAGTGACGGCTTCTATCTCGAGGGCACTGCCCCGGTTCATGTCAGCGTGTTCTCAATTGATGGAAAGACATGCCTGTCGTCGGTCGTAGCCCCACACCAGACTATCACCCTGCCCACCGGCCTCTATATCTTAAAACTCGGCAACAAAACCATGAAAATAAAGATATAACACCGCCCGGTCAGATATTTCAGAAACATAAAGACAAAAAGGCAAAAAGTACAAAAAAAAGCCTTTTTGTCTTTGTTTTATATCAGTCCCAACGCAGCCAAGATGTAGTAACGCGCCGTGCTGCGTCCGGGTAGGCGAGGCCATTCCCTTGTCAGCCAGGGGATAAATGTTTTTGATACCCGGTCGCGGCATGCCGCAATGTCACTAACTTAAGGCTATAGGCCACGTTTGTAGTTTGTCAATGTCATATACTTGCCGTCAATCTTGATGACTCTTTTTTTGCGTGGCGAGCTACGGCCCGGCCTTATAATGGATTTTACATGTAAACAGAATTTAAGACAAAATGTTAATTCCCCGTCAAAGACTTTCCGAGGTTTGAAGAAGTCCTCTATCAGGGTGACGACAAGTACCCATGTGCAGTTCATGTCAATCTGATATTTTTTATAGGTGCCATTGGAAGCAAGCACCTTGTTGAGCGGTATTCTGATTAAGGTCCCCATATTATACAGCAGGATGGCGGCAAAGAAATCCTGACGGATGCAGATTTCCCTGATTCCGCTGAAAATCTCTATCTGCAACTCGTTTTTTGCAGTCCCTATCTCAGTTTCCACGTGCCATCTCATCCGGTAGGCCTCTATTATTTTATCGGGGGGGAAAGCGTCACTGCCAAGGTCTGTCATGAGCACGACAGGTTCTTCCCCGTCTTTCAGATATGGGCGTTTGATTAGCCTGACAGTCAGGGGCTCCGGTGTGGGATAATCTATGTCCCGTCTGTTTTTCGAAAGTTGCAGGACGATGGTCTCCTCCGATTTGTCCGAGTCCATAAACGCACTTATCTGGGGGTTGGAGTCTCGGCGTGCCCTTATGATAAAACCACCCGTGTTTTTATGGAACCAGTTCATGAGAAACAGGGAGGGGTATCCCCTATCCATCACAAACACAGAGCATTCAATGTCAATAGGCAATTCATGCCGGATGAGCAGATTTAAAGCAGCCTTCCTCTCCTCGGTCTTGTTGGGGACCATGTCTGCCGACAGGATTGTGCGGCTGACAAGGTCGGTGATGAATACGCCACGGGCAAGATTGTAACCCTTGTCTGTGCGGCCCCTGTATTTCTCATATAGCTCCGGGGTATAGGGCAGCGTCAGACGTGTGCCGTCGATTCCGCATAGATATTTGCCCTTATGCCATTTGGGAAAAATGTTATGGCTGTCGGCAGTTCTCAACAGCCAGGTGTCCAGGTCACGGAACAGCTCACTGGAAACGAACCCCCTCCTCTTGATAAATGCTTCCGGCGTTGTCTGCGGAACTTTCTCCTTGTCAAGGAATTCCATTATCTCAACAGAGAGAGTCCTTCTGAAGCAGGACATGACGGCCAGGACCAACAATCTGAATGTCCAAACCCTCACGCGACTAAACAATGTGGACTTTTTCTTTGGAGAGTCGCATTCGACATATGCGTCACGCAATGATTTGTTATCACACACTTCAACAATGTGGTCTCTGAAAGCGTTAAAAATTACACGAATCTTCTTATCCATAATTGTTAAATTTATTAGCATGTATATGCTTGTTTTGCAATCATATAACAATCGTGGATAGAAAAAAGGCAAGCCGACTGGTGACAGCCGGCTTGTTTCTTTGTGGGTAAGTCTATTCCTTAAGTTAGTGACATTGCGGCATGCCGCGACCCTACTGGTGGGCGGTTTGATAAAATTACTTTAACCGTTAAGTTTGAGACGTGCCGCGTCCCTACTGGAGGGTGGTTTGATAAAATGGTTTTTACCGTTAAGTTAGCAACATCGCTATGGCGGAATGGAGCGAAGGAAACAAAAGGACAAAAGGGCATAAGGGGCATAAAGGGGGCCTTATGGGGGCGCGATAGGAAGCGGGATTTATCGGGGATAAAATGAAACCCGGCGGCAAACGGGGGGTTGTCGCCGGGGTGGTATGACAAGATGTCAGTTTATGACATGTGTTCGCGGAGCTTTGCCTCGAGAAGGTCGGCCTGCTGGAGGCCTACGGTGCGCCATACGGCCTCGCCGCCCTTGAAGAGGATGAGGGTGGGTACTGAACGGACGTTATACTGCAGGGCCAGGGGGTTGTTCTGGTCGATGTCGACCTTGAGGATGTTGGCCTTGTCGCCGATACGTTGTTTTACTTCTTCGAGGATAGGGGCCTGCATACGGCAGGGTCCGCACCAGGTGGCGAAGAAATCGACAAGCGTGGGCTTGTCATCATTGATGAGTTGATTGAAGTCGCTCATAGCTTTTTTTATAGTTTATAGTTTACTGTTTATAGTTTAAAGTTTAAGGGCCTTGGCATGCTTGTGGCCTTTACTTATACCTCGAAGGTGATATTTTCAATCACTACTATAACAAATATCGTGCCGACAATGTTTGGGGCAAAACTTGTGGTATGATTTTCTTATACCGTGGGAAATTTGTAAATTTGCATGTTGAAACATGACTACAATCGACCTCATATTATTGGCCATAATCGGCATAGCGCTTGTGACTGGGTGGCTACGCGGCCTTGCACGGCAGGTAGGCACAGTTGCCGGCATCATCTTGGGCATATTGGTATGCCGTGCCTTCGGCGGCGGCATCGCCGATTATTTCGTGAGCCGTGGCAGCGAACATGCCTCGGTGGCGCGCGCGTGCGTGTATGCGGTGCTGTTCGTGGCTGTCTACCTTGGGTGCAACCTCCTGGCGAGGCTCATCAGCTCGCTGCTCAAAGCGGTGAAGCTGGGATTTCTCGACCGGCTGGGAGGAGCGGTGATGCGCACCTTCCTGTGGCTGCTGTTTACCTCGCTGGCCATCAACATATACCTGGGCATCTGCCCGTCGGACCGGCCGCGTTTCGAGCGGGCCGACAAGCCGTGGCGCAACATCACCGTGCAGTTGGCGCCAAAACTTTTGGGCTATCTCGCCAACTGACAAGCTGCCTTATTTGTTATCACTTTTGCATAACTGACAAGCAATGAACCAAACTCCCCAACCGCCGTGCGAGGCCGACGTACTGTCGCAGGCCACCTCGGGCGAATATAAATACGGATTTACCTCCGACATTGATACCGACATCATCCCTGCGGGCCTGTCGGAAGATGTGATACGCCTTATTTCGAAGAAAAAAGGCGAGCCGGAATGGCTTCTCGACTTCCGCCTTCAGGCCTACCGCTACTGGCTGACCCTTGAGCCGCCGACATGGGCCCATCTAAAAATACCGGCCATCGACTACCAGGCCATAAGCTACTACGCGGCACCGAAGGACAGCGAACGCCCCAAGAGCCTCGACGAGGTAGACCCAGCGCTAATCGACACCTTCAACCGCCTGGGCATACCCCTGGAGGAGCAGAAGCAACTGTCGGGCATGGCCGTCGACGCGGTTATGGACTCGGTATCGGTTCGCACCACGCACCGCGAACGCCTTGCCGAGATGGGCATCATTTTCTGCTCGTTCTCAGAGGCCGTGCGCGAGTATCCCGACCTTGTGCGGAAATACCTTGGCAAGGTGGTTAGCTACCGCGACAACTTCTATGCGGCCCTCAACTCGGCAGTTTTCTCCGACGGGTCGTTTGTCTACATCCCCAAGGGCGTACGCTGCCCGATGGAGCTGTCGACCTACTTCCGCATCAACGCCTCGGGCACGGGCCAGTTCGAGCGCACGCTCATTGTCGCCGACGACGATGCCTACGTGAGCTACCTCGAGGGCTGCACGGCGCCGATGCGCGACGAGAACCAGCTCCATGCCGCCATAGTGGAAATCATAGTCGAAGACCGCGCCGAGGTGAAATACTCGACGGTGCAGAACTGGTATGCCGGCGATGCCGAGGGTCGTGGCGGCGTATATAACTTCGTGACCAAGCGCGGTCTATGCCGTGGCGACTATTCGAAGCTGTCGTGGACGCAGGTAGAGACCGGGTCGGCAATCACGTGGAAATACCCGTCGTGCATACTTGCCGGCGAGGGCGCGGTGGGCGAGTTCTACAGCGTGGCCGTGACCAACAAGATGCAGCAGGCCGACACGGGTACCAAGATGATACATGTCGGCTCGAACACGCGCAGCACCATAGTGAGCAAGGGCATCTCGGCCGGACACAGCCAGAACAGCTACCGTGGCCTTGTGAAGGTTGCCCCCCAGGCCGAGGGCGTGCGCAACTACACTCAGTGCGACTCGCTGCTGCTGAGCCCGACGTGCGGCGCGCACACCTTCCCCGTAATCGAGGTGGCCAACAGCACGGCTGTGGTAGAGCACGAGGCCACGACGTCGAAAATTTCAGAAGACCAGATATTTTACTGCAACCAGCGCGGCATACCGACCGAGGAGGCCGTGGGGCTGATAGTCAACGGCTACGCCAAAGAGGTGATGAACAAGCTGCCGATGGAGTTTGCCGTCGAGGCCCAGAAACTGCTCGAAATCACGCTCGAAGGAAGCGTGGGGTAAATTCAAGTTTCGCAAGTTGAATACTTGCGAAACTGTTAGTAGTCTTTTGGTTATAGGTTATGGCTTGATAAATGTAAATAACAAAATTATTAGTGAAACAATTAGCGAACTAATGCTAACCACTAACCGACAAACTATTAACAGTAAGTAAGTCATAGACTTACGAAACTTAAATTAAAAGATATAGATTTTAGATATAAGATATAAAACGCGCACCATGGCTGAAGAATTATTAAAAGTACGCAATCTACATGCCGGCATCGATGGCAAGGAAATACTACGCGGTGTCGACCTTACCATACGCCCGGGCGAAGTACACGCCATAATGGGCCCCAACGGGTCGGGCAAGAGCACCCTGTCGGGCGTGCTTGCCGGTGACCCGCGATATACCGTGACGTCGGGTTCGGCCATATTTCACGGCGTAGACCTGCTGGCCCTGTCGCCCGAAGACCGTTCGCACGAGGGGCTGTTCCTGTCGTTCCAGTACCCGGTTGAAATACCGGGCGTGACGATGGTCAACTTTATGCGCGCCGCCGTCAACGCCAAGCGCAAATACCTCGGCGAAGAACCCATGAGCGCCGCCGACTTCCTGAAGATGATGCGTCAGAAACGCGCCGTGGTCGAACTCGACAATAAACTTGCGTCGCGCTCGGTCAACGAGGGCTTCTCGGGCGGCGAGAAGAAACGCAACGAAATCTTCCAGATGGCCGTCCTCGAGCCTCGCCTGTCAATCCTCGACGAGACCGACTCGGGCCTCGACATCGACGCCCTGCGCATAGTTGCCGGGGGCGTCAACAAACTGCGAACCGACAAGAATGCCACCATAGTCATAACCCACTACCAGCGCCTGCTCGACTATATCAAGCCCGACGTGGTGCACATACTCTACAAGGGCCGCATCGTGCATACCGGCGGCCCCGAGCTCGCCCTCGAGCTCGAAGAGCGCGGCTATGACTGGATTAAACAAGAAGCCGACCAGCTATGAACGCCATCGAAGCCTTAGGACAGTACCTGGTGCTGGTACAAAGTAACCCCGGCCTCTTCAGGGACGACCCGCCGCTGCTGGCACGCCTGCGCCAGGAGGCCCAGGGCCGGCTGCCCGGGGAGATTGAGTCGTACAAGGCCGACAAGACCATCCCTGTCGAGTGCCGCCCCGACACGATGTATGCCCCCGACTACGGCATCAACCTTCAGCACCTCGAGATGACGGCCGACGTGGCATCGGCCTTCCGCTGCGGCGTGCCCAACCTGAACTGCTATCTGGCGGTCGTTGTGGGCGACGTGGTGCATTTCACCGACTCGATGCTCAAAGCCCCCGAGGGCCTCGAGGTGTACAGCCTGCGCAATGTGCCCGAGAAGTATCTCAACATGGCGGCGTATATCGGCCGTCGCGGCGACAGCCTCAATGCCCTGCTGCTCTCCGACGGCATATATATCCGCGTTGCCGAGGGCTACGAAATCGACAAACCAATACAGATAGTCAACATATTCAACGGCAGCACGCCCATGCTCACGCCTCGCCGAGTGATAGTGGACGCCGGGCCGCTGTCGGCTGTCAAGGTCTTGCTCTGCGACCATTCACAAAGTCCTGATACACCGCATCTTGCATCGCAGGTAGTGAACATCAACGCAGCCGAGGGCGCGCATGTCGAAATCTACGACATCGAAGAAGCCGCCCCTGCCACACGCCGCCGCTGGCAGCTCATTGCCGAGCAGGCGTCGAACTCCGAGCTGACGGTGAGCAGCGCATACCTCCACGGCGGTGTCAGCGCCAACGAATATATAATCGACGTCAACGGCGACGGCTGCGCCACCAACCTGAGCGGCCTGGCAATATGCACCGGCGAACAGGTGGTGTCGAACAAAGTGACCCTGCGCCACCACGGGCAGCACTGCACCAGCCGGCAGCTATTCAAGAACGCCGTCTTCGACCAGGCTCACGGGGCCTTCGGCGGCCGCGTGATAGTTGAGGAAGAGGCTTGCCACACCGACGCGGCGCAGACCAACCGCAACATACTCGCCTCGCCCGACGCGCGCATGGACGCCTCGCCACAGCTCGAAATCTACTGCGACGAGGTAAAGGCCAGCCACGGTGCCACCACGGGCCAGCTCGACGAGAGGGCACTCTTCTATATGCAGAGCCGTGGCATACCCCGCGACGAGGCCCGGCGCATGCTCACCCAGGCCTTTATGACCGATGTGATTGACAACATCGGCTACGAGGTGCTGCGCCAGCGCCTGCATGTGCTTGTAGAGAAACGACTTAACGGCGACGCCGCATCGTGCAGCACATGTGCTACCGCGTGTCACTCTAACAATAACGAGCAATGAAACCCGATTTCGAGGCCCTCCGTGCCGACTTCCCCATACTCAGGCGCAAGGTCAACGGCCATGAGCTAATCTACCTTGACAACGCTGCCACGAGCCAGACGCCGCGCGTGGTTGTCGACGCTGTCGACAATGCCTACTACGACCGCCGTGCCAATGTGCACCGTGGCGTACACTCGCTGTCGCAAGAAGCCACTGCGGCCATGGAGGCAACGAGGGAGAGGGTGAGGGCGTTTGTCAACGCCGACTCGACCGACGAGATTATTTTTACCCGTGGTACGACCGAGGCGATTAACCTGGTCGCCTCGAGCTATGGGCAGCTTCTCGAGGCCGGCGACGAGATAATACTCACCATAATGGAGCACCACTCCAACATCGTGCCCTGGCAGCTACTCCAGAACCGTAAGGGCATTGTTATCAAGGTGGTGCCCATCCATGCTGATGGCACCCTCGACCTCGATGTCTATCGCAGCCTCTTTACCGAGCGCACACGCCTGGTGTCGGTATGCCAGGTGTCGAACGTGCTGGGCACCATCAACCCCATCGCCGAAATGGCGGCTATAGCCCACAGCCACAATGCGTTAATCTGCGTGGACGGGGCACAGGCTGTTGCCCACGAGCATGTAGATGTAAAGGCACTCGGGGCAGACTTCTATGCATTTTCGTCGCACAAGATGTACGGGCCAGCCGGCGTGGGCATACTTTATGGCCGTCGCGAGTTGCTCGAGGCGATGCCCCCGTACCAGGGCGGTGGCGAGATGATAGGCCACGTGAGCTTCAGCGGTACCACGTGGGCCGACCTGCCATATAAATTCGAGGCGGGCACGCCCGACTATATCGGCGCGGCGGCATTCCGAACGGCCATTGACTATATGGACGGCATCGGCATCGACAACATTGCCGCGCACGAACACGAATTGCTTGTGCATGCCACCGACGCCATGCTCGGCATCCCCGGGCTGCGCATCTATGGCACGGCTCCCGACAAAGCGGCCGTCATATCGTTCCTTATCGGCGACGCCCACCACTACGACACGGGAGTATTGCTCGACCAACTCGGCATCGCCGTGCGCACGGGCCACCACTGCGCCCAGCCGCTGATGGAAAGCTACGGCATCGAGGGCACGGTGCGCGCGTCGTTCGCCCTCTACAACACCCACGCCGAGGTCGATACCTTCGTCGCCGCCCTGCGCCGCGTGGCCGCGATGCTCACATAGCCTCCGCATGATATTTTGCCTGATTTTTCGTCTTATACCTGATATAGGGAAACATAAAGACATAAGGTCAAAAGTCACAAAAGGATTATTTCTTTTGTGGCTTTTGTTTTTATAATTTCGCTTATCACCCCCGGCAATGGCCAAATTGGGTAATGAAAACCGTCCAAATTGGGTAACAAAAATAGTCCAAATTTGGGTAATTGCTCCGTAATTTCGGTTTGGGCTTAAAAGCCCGGGGTGTCTGGTTGCTGGCTTTTGATTTTCTTCAGTTCGCAATTAAAATCTTTGAGAAATCTAACGCGCGCTTTTTCAAACACCGAGTTCATTGATGTTTTCGGGATGGAACCATTAGTGACAACCCTTGCGCGGCGGTCAATCCCACCATCCTTACATTTACCAAAATGATTTAGTGTTGCCTCCAACTGCTCTATGGCGTGTGCTATGTCTCCACCTTTTAGTTCAATAAAACATTCTCCCGACGGGATAATCTCACCATCAATATTCTTGCCAACGAGGAGTAGGAAATCGCACTTGCTGCGTCCCTGCCCAAGGATGATTCCGTCTACATGATAGATACAGCATTGAGTATCTGCAGAAGTTGACACTATATATTTCTTACCATTTTCGCTGATTGAAACGATAGGGCGATGCTTCCACGGTTGGGCAGGAGCAAATCCGGCCTCAGACAATATGGAATATAAGTTTCTCTGATTAGCCATAGATTATATTGTTCAAGGAGCCAATGAGATTGTCAGCGGTTTCAGAAATACCATCAAGTTTATCGCCAAAAATCATAGCCAAATCAGAATCTATAATCGTTTCGAGTTTTCCATTATTTATATACCAGCCACGGAAAGAGTCCTGGGGGAGTATCAGTTCCTTTTCTACAACCTCGACTGTCGCGGCCGGATTGATGGCAAAAGCTTTAGAAGCTAACAAAAGAATGCTCAGTGCCGTAAGTACGTAGGGGCTGTGGGTTGTCAGCACCGCCATCGAATCGTTAAATTCCTCTTTGCCCCTGACCCTACCGATTTTACGCACAATTTTCTGCACCAATTCCCATTGAGAGTCAGGAAAAAGGTTTTGCTCCGGCTCTTCTATAAATAGTTTTACCGCACGATAAGTCATCAGGTTTGAAATAATCACTTTTTGTGCATCCGAATCGCCTTTTGCCAAAGAGTTCGCTATCTTTTCAATATTCTCATTGTCAGCGATACTTACAGGGGCCTGAGTGCCTAAAGAATCACATTTATATGTAAGCAAAGCTTCGACCGGGAGTGCCGACTGAAGGCCGCTCGATGCATAGAAGGTGCTAAAGGTTTTATCGGGTGACGCAAGATGGATTATGTCACTGCCCGTTTTAGAATCATAAAAATATGAAACGCCTTTGATTGAGCTTAGATGAAGTGGCGCAGACTTGGTGAAACTATTGCGTGTCTTGCCCCATTCATATATAAAATCATACAACACATCGAAGTCTGATACACGATATGTCCTCTCCACATTCTTGACCGCAGAAACAAGATTGCGCTCAGACGGGATAAAAGCTATGGCAGAATTATGGCGGTGATTTATGTTGGCCTGTTTGATTGTGATAGCGGCATTTCGACGGGCTCCTAACTGCTTTATAGATATAAAATCAGAATCGTAGATTATTTCCGTATTTTCAGAAAAATAATTATCATTAAGCCGATAATAGTTCTTTAGCTCTTTGACAAAACGATTGTAATGCGTATAATCGTAATGCGCATTAGGACGACCACTCATAATAATTTTTTCTAACCACGTGCAAAGAGAAAGCACTTTGAGCACAGAGCTTTTCCCCGACCCCTGCGGGCCAATCAATAGATTGATGGTAGAAAGATTGAGTGTTTCGGAATCAACAATAGGCCCGAAATTCTTAAGGTGCAAAGTGGTCATATTTAATAAAAACTATTAGTCGGCACAAATTTAGTAATTTAGTTTCAAAACGACAAGATTTAATTCGTTCACAGTTTTTAAAATAAATTTTGCCGTACCCAATTATTACATTACTTAAGTTTCGCAAGTCTTAGACTTGCTCACTGTTAATAGTTTATCGTTTAGTGGTTAGCCTTAGTTCGCTAATTTTGAACACTAATAATATTGTTATTTGCATTTATCAAACCATAACCTATAACCTAAAGACTACTAACAGTGAGCAAGTTGCATACTTGCGAAACTTGAATTACATTAAATCACGATGTGTTGATTTCCCACAGTTAGAACACGCAGACGAGGGAGAAGCCGGCGCGGCCGGGGGCGATGGTGGGGATGAGCGACGAGGTGACTTTGGGGCTCTTCTTGCCGAGGTGCATGGTGCGCGTGTCGCTGCCACGGAAGAGGTTGACAACCTCGTTGACAGGGTCGGCAAGGAAGACAACTATATTTCCTATGATGCGCGAACCGAAGAGGGTGTAGTCGTGGCTGACGATGTGGCGTTTGAGCTTGTAGAAGCACTCGCCGATAACGCTGCCGACAAGCGGCGTGACGAAGAGGTCCTGGATTGACGGGCGCTCCATACATGCCTCGATGCCGTATTCCCAACCAATAGTCGATATACAGGCCGAATAAAGCAGGGACTGGTAGAAATTGAAGCCGCACGAACGGGCCGCCATGAAATAGGCCGCGCCGGCGTAGGGGTGAAGCACGTAGTTGAAGATGGGGTTGTCGTGGTCCCACTCGGGTCCACGCTTGAACACGTTCTTGAACCAGCGGTCGTAAAATGAGTCTTTTTGTAGCTCGGCCCTGTTCCACGATGTGGCATCTTCGGGCAGGCACTCGAGCACGAGCAGGGTCGACACGAAGGCACCGCTGAGTACCGCCGTGTTTATCCACATGCGGTGCCAGTTGGGCGCGCTGCCCGTGAGTGAGTACGGCAGCCCATAGATTGACGGGGGATTGGTCTTAAACTGCACCTGGCGGCAAAGGGCCATTGCCGAGGTGTCGATACGGGCTTCGTCGGCACTCAGCGGCTCAGTGACGACCTCGATGTATTCTTCGCTTACGACCACCTCGGGGAGGGTCGCAGTCTGTGCTTGCGACGGGAGCACTGCTGACAGCATTAGTATGATAGAGATAAATACGGGTTTCATAATGTCGTGAATCTTGGTTAAGCGCGTTGAAACGTTGTATATTAAAAACAATCAGACCACGATTTTGTCACAACAAAATTAAAAAAGAATTGAAAAAAGGCGAAAAATCAGTTGTCCGTATGGTCTAATTTTGTCGTCATAGACAAAATAATGCGACAATTATGAAAACATTTGTAATCATCGACAACGGCCACGGCATCGACACCCGTGGCAAGAGCAGCCCCGACGGCCGCTATCGCGAATGGCAGCGCACACGCGCCATGGCCCGGGCCCTCGCCGCCGAGCTGGGCCGGCGCGGCATCACCTCTACCCTGCTCGTGCCCGAGGACGGCGACACAGCCCTGCCGGTACGCTGCCGCAGGGCCAACGAATTATGTAGAGAGCATCGCGAAGCCATATTGGTGTCGCTCCACAGCAATGCCTCGGGCAGCGGCACGCAGTGGGGCATGGCCTCGGGGTGGAGTGCATGGGTGGCACCGAAGTCATCGGTAGCGGCACGACGACTTGCTGCGCTACTCACCGGCGAGGCGGCAAAAAAAGGAATGCTCGGCAACCGCGCAACACCGCCATGCGGATATTGGACTGCGAACCTTGCCATCTGTCGCGACACGCGCTGCCCGGCGGTCGTGACAGAAAATATGTTTCACGACAATCGTGCCGATGTCGACTTCCTGCTCTCCGAGGCCGGATTGCAGACAATTGTCCGACTTCATGCCGATGCAATCTGCACCTATTATGACGGGGTCTAAATGCACATTTCTATGCCTGGCGGCCTTTGTGGCAGGATTTGTGAGCGGACGCATGAGCCTGCGCGAACGACACAGCTATACCGTAGAGAAGTGGACCGACACCGTGGTCGTACGCCAGCCGGAAGTGATGGTTGTGCGCAGTCTCGAGCCTCGAAAAGCACGATTGGCGGTAGTTGCAGAGACTGTCGACACTGCCGACACCGACTCGGCACTCGTATCAGTGCCCATCGAGCAACACGAGTACCACGGCGAGGGCTATCAGGCCTGGGTGAGCGGCTATGCCCCGGCACTCGACAGCATAGCTATCGAGCGAAGCATCACGGTAATGCAGCCCACACGCGGCCAGCGGCGATGGAGCCTGGGCCTACAGGCCGGCGTGGGGCTGACACCGCACGGCGTGGAGCCGTATATCGGCGTGGGCGTTAGTTTCAGATTATACTGAGGAAGGGTCGGCGCGTGGGCAGGCCGAATACCTCGCCGATTTTCTCGCTGCTGAATAGCAACGCGGTCAGAGTCTCTATACTGACCTCGAGATTGGGGCGACGGTCGCATGTATCTGACTTCTCGCACCGGCCGTGGGCAATCTTATAGACAGCGCAATTATCGGCTATGAGGCCGTCGGAGACCTTGATTGACAAAGCGAGGTCGCTGTAGGCTGCGGCAAGAGCTTCGAAAAAGGGCATCGGATTTACAATCCGCGCCATGCCACGGCTGCGCAGATAGTTGCGACTGCCCGACAAAGGCGGCGTGCTGACCACGAAGGGCTTCGACGGTTCGAGTCGGCGCAACTCGGCAAGCACACGCAGCCCCACGGCCTCGCTATCGGCAAGCAGCATACGCACAGCCACATTGTCGTCGTCGGCGCAGGCAAACAATATGGCCGAGTCCTCGCCATCGGCAGCGGCAAGAATGTGCGAGTCGCCACGTGTCGACATCTCGTCGCGCAGACGTGCGAAATCGCGGTCGTCGTGCACCGTGCCGCAGCCGTTGCGCAGCTCGAGGCCGCGCAAAATCTCGGCAGCCGGTTCTACCAGGTCTCCGCGCCCACCTTCGAAGGCATGCAGGGCCGTGTAGCGGAACTCGTCGACATAGAACACCGTTGCAAACGAAAATCGGTCGTAGTAGAAAAAGAGATGCCTGTGCGGCGGAACGATTACGCAGAGGGAGTCCCCCCTGCTTCGCGCCGCCGCTAGGGTTTCGACAATGAGGTGCGAGGTTGCGCCCTTTGCCCGGGATTCTGGGCATGTGGTAACATATTTTATCGCCGAGGCCCCGAGCATCGAGCCGTGGTAGACAAAGCCGTATGGCATAGCCAACAGGGCCGCAACGGGCTTGCCGGAGCCGTCGAGGCCGATTTTTATATCATCGTCGTCAAGCTCGGCGGCATCGGTGAGCCATTTGCCATGCCCGTCGATGCGGTGAGCCTGCAGGTAGACCTGGTTAAATTGTTCGCGACGTGTCATTCGTTCCAGTAATTACGGACAGGGTATCGCTGCGGACGCATGAGAAGTCGCAGACCGGTAGAGAATGTCCAATAGTTCCACATCCAGTTTATAAACACCACGGCTCGGTTGCGAAAACCGACCAGCGACATAAGGTGAACAAACAGCCATGCCCACCACGCCAGGCGCCCCGAGAGGTGCGTGCGGCCCATGTCGACCACGGCGCGGTTGCGCCCTATGGTGGCCATGGAGCCTTTATCATGGTACTTAAAGGGCCTTGGTTCGCGCTCGGGACGGCTGAGGTTACGTGCCAGGTTCTCGCCCTGCTGCAGCGCGACCTGTGCAACCTGCGGATGGCCGTGCGGATAATCGCCGGTGACCATCAAGGCTATATCGCCAATGGCATATACACCGTCGGCACCTACGAGGCGGTGACACTCGTCGACAGCCCAACGGTTGCCACGCGCCGGCACTATGTCGGCGCCCGTGATTTCTATTGGCACGCCCGTGACACCGGCCGTCCATATCACCGTGTCGGTCTCGATAGTCGAGCCGTCGGCAAAGGTGAGCACTCGGTCGGCATAGCTCTTCATAGTCTTGCCGAGCTGCACCTCGACACACAGCTGGCGCAGGCCGTCGAGGGCGTCGGCACTCGACTTGGGCCCCATCGAGCGCAGGAGCGCGTCGGTGCCCTCGACAATTACCACGCGCACCTCGTCGGGGTTAATCGAGGGGTATTCACGCTTTATGACGAAACGCTTCATCTCGCCCAGGGCCCCGGCAATCTCTACCCCCGAGGCACCTCCGCCGACCACTACGAAGGTGAGCAGACTGCGCCTGCGGTCAGGGTCGTCGCAGAGCGAGGCTCGCTCCAGCCGGTCGAGCACCTCGTTGCGGCAGCGTATGGCCTCGGGGGCGCTTTTGATGGTATAGACGTGCTTTTCGAGGTCGGCGATGCCGAAAAAATTGTTTGTCGTGCCGGCTGCAATCACGAGCGAGTCGTAAGTCAGGGTTTCGAACTGGGTCGATACCGTCCGGGCCGCTACATCTATACTTTTGACCGAACCCATACGGTAAGTCGCGCCACGGAAACGGCGCCCATTGAGCTCGCGCCGCAAGGGGAAGCATATACTTGCCGGCTCGAGGCCCGACGAGGCCACCTGGTATAGCAGCGGCGGGAAGGAGTGATAGTTGTTGCGGTCGATTATGACGACGTCCCACATCTTTTTGTCGACATGTTTGGCAAGATTGAGACCGGCAAAACCGCCGCCTATTATTATGAGTCGTTTCTTGTTCATCGCTTATAAAGGTTGAGTGTTTATAGGTCAGGGTTTCGGGTTCACCCCTTGTACCGACCGGGTAGTAACGCGCCTGAGCAGATGAAACATAAGGACAAAATTTCAAAAGGGACAAAATTTATGTAACTTATGACCTTTTGCCATTTTGTTTTCTCTGACTGGCAAGACCGCCTACCTTAGCAACAAACGATGCGGCCTTAGAGTTTTAAAGGGTGTTTTGAGAATAAAAATTTGTGGATTGCGGAAATTATCGTAAATTTGCCAAAAAGTGAAACTTATGAAAACACAATATCAACGAATACTGCTCAAACTCAGCGGCGAGTCGCTGATGGGCCACCAGGGCTACGGCATCGACAGCGAACGCCTCGGCGACTATGCGCGTCAGATAGCCGAGCTCCGTGGTGCCGGCGTGGAAGTCGGCATCGTCATCGGCGGCGGCAACATATTTCGCGGTCTCTCGGGTGCCGCCAAGGGCTTCGACCGCGTAAAGGGCGACCAAATGGGCATGCTTGCCACCGTAATCAACTCGTTGGCCCTCAGCTCGGCCCTCGAGAGCATCGGCTGCCGCGCACGTGTGCTGACGTCAATCGGCATGTTTCCCATCGGCGAACCCTACAGCCCATCGCGTGCCATCGAGAGCCTTGAGAACGGCGTTGTCACCATCATCGCCGGCGGCACCGGCAACCCCTTCTTCACCACCGACACGGCGTCGGCCCTGCGTGCCGTCGAAATCAAGGCCCAGGTGATGCTCAAGGGCACACGTGTCGACGGCATATATACCGCCGACCCCGAGAAAGACCCCACTGCGACGAAGTTCGACAAAATCAGCTACGACGAAATCTACAACCGTGGCCTGCGCATCATGGACCTCACAGCCACGACGCTCTGCCGCGAGAACGGCATGAAGATTATCGTCTTCGACATGGACACCCCCGGCAACCTTGCCAAGGTGCTCTCCGGCGAGAACATCGGAACGCTCGTTTACTAATGTCAAATGTAGAATTGCCGTCGGGCATATCTGACATGAGGAAACAAAAAGACATAAGGGCATAAATTACATAAAAATTTTTATGTAACTTTTGATTTTTTGTCTTTATGTTTCCACTTCTCAGCATCGAAATAATTTTTAAACTTATAAACAAACTACAATATGACTGACCCCAAGACTTACATCACCCCGGCCGAGGAAAAAATGGAACTGGCCGTAGCCTATCTTGACGAAACCCTGGCACGCATCCGCGCCGGCAAGGCCAACCCAAAAATCCTCGACGCCGTGCGCGTGGAATATTACGGCTCGATGGCCCCGATTTCGAATGTAGCCAACATCAGCGTGCCCGACGCGAGGACGATTGTAATCACCCCGTGGGAAAAATCGATGTTCAAGGCTATTGAGAAAGCTATTATCAACTCGGAGGTAGGCATCACACCCGAAAACAACGGCGAGGTTATCCGCCTCTCTATTCCCCCGTTGACCGAGGAACGCCGCAAGGCACTCGTAAAGCAGTGCAAGGCCGAGGCCGAGACTGCCAAGGTGTCGGTGCGCAACGCCCGTCGCGACGCTATCGACGGTCTCAAGAAAGCCATCAAGCAAGGTATGCCCGAGGACGTGGAGAAAGACGCCGAGGCTACCGTGCAAAAAATACACGACAAATACCTCAAGAAAATCGACGACCTCTTCGCCGCCAAAGAGCGCGAAATCCTCACGGTGTAAGAGTTTAGAGGCCGCCCATCACACTGGGTCGCTACACTCGCCGATTGGCTCCTGAGCAGAAAATCATAAGGACAAAAAGGACATAAAATTTATGTAACCTTTGTCCTTTTGTCCTTTTGTTTCCTCCGACCCATATTAGTGCCGCTTGGGCGAAGGGATGAAAACTTTTTGTCGCCGGCAGGCGTTACTACTATGAAGACCTGCGGTAGGTGGCGTAGGAGATTGAAATCTCACCCGCACTTTAGCGGCTGAAATTGCCGCTGACGCTGCATCTCTCTACTCAAGTCTTCAAGCGGAATAATTATTTATTATGTTAGCAAGTCCTCGCGCAATGCGAGGACTTGCTGCGTTTATGTCCGGGGATTATAAATAGTGTTATAGATAATGGCAATTTATCTATCATATTTCCGGCGAGGCATATAAGTCGTTGATAAAAATCCTCATCAGGGGGTCGGTAAGGCTGTAGCCTTCCTCTGATTTATAAACCATACCCAATTTAATCAACTTCGACAGGGCACTTTGCACCGAGCTTGATGAAGGCAGGGCATGACGTTTTATAAACTCCGCTGACATGGGACTTTCCACAACCTTGTCTTTAGCCACAGCGAAGAGTGTCGATTTCTGCCGGACACTTACGTTAGACAGCATCTCGCGGTATATCACTTCGTTAGCGGCAAGCATAGCCTTGACAGAGTGTAGGACAGTCTCCTGTCCGCATACTTTACCTTTGGCGGTTTCTGCAAAGGCCCCGTTCATAGTCCGCTGCATATAGAATGTGTTTCCATCGAAAAGGCGGAAAGCCCAACGTATAGGGGCTTCTTCGATTTCCTTTTCCCTCTGCCTGAAAAGTTCTTGGGCAAATTCGACATACACATCCTCGCTAATCGGACCGAGGTGCATAATCTCGGAACTGTTATAGAACGGCCGTTTTGACGATACAAACATCTCCTGCAATATCGTCTGCTCACTGCCTGCAAACACGAACGAGGCATTGCCGAGGCGTTGCGTATGGCTGCGCAATATGGCCTCGGTGTTCTTCTCGGGATACTTCGTAACCTGTTGAAACTCGTCTATCACTATGATAACAGGCTTCTCGCTCTGCTCGATGTAGTTGAAAATTTCTTCGAGGGTATATTCGGGATGTTTGATGTCGCCCAACTGAATATCGAAGGTCGGGAAGCCGCTCACGGGGTCGAAACCGAATGTCCCCTTAAGCGATTTAAGGGCCGCAAGGAAGCCCCTAACTCTCGCCTCACCCTTTGATTTAAGGACCTCGAATATCTCTTTGCCCAGGAGATACGTAAATTCGGCTAAAGAGTTTGTTTGAAGTATATCGAAGAAGAACGTAATATACTCGTCCGCAACTTCTTTAGAGTCTTGCAGAGAAACATAGATGAGCGAAGTCTTACCCATGCGTCGGGGCGATATCAGCACAACGTTTCTACCATTGAGCAAGGCAGAGGTAAGGTTTTGCTGCTCTACGACACGGTCGCAGAAATAAGGCCGCTCAATTCGATGGCCAAGAATGAAGGGATTACGAGGCTTTTCCATGACTCAAGTTTTTGCAAAAATAGCAACAAATTCCCGATTATGCAAATCGCATAATGCGATTTGCATAATTGCCAAACTCGGATATTCGACGACGAGTGAAATTTCGGCTTGGGACGGTGAAGTTTTACCATCCCCAAAGGACTACCCTGGTGTAATACCGATATATTGCCAATACGATAAAAAACAAGCCTAATAAAATGTAACCATTCGATTTCTTGCGCGTCTGGGCATAATCTTCACCGCCGGAGTCGAGGTTTTTCCTAAGCTTTACTCCTTTTACTATATAGTAGATGCCTATAGCAATGAAACCGATTGTAAAAAAGTACATCATACTAATAAGACATTCTGCTACATGCAAGGTTTGGAATGGGTTATGAATCCTAAGTTTGAATATTATTACTAATGCAACAGCGGTTACTGTAACGGCTGTTGCATTAGCGTGGGAGAGGTTAGTTGCTGAAGGAGAAGTGTTTGCGACGGATGATGGTGATGACGAGGTATATGCACGCCATGGCAAAGTTGAGTATGAAGGCGAAGCCGGTGACATTGCCCGCTCCGAAGAGGCTCCTGAACGAGTCGACAATCAGCGGTGCCAGAGCTATGGCGGCATAGTTTGCCACCAGTACGAGCGACAGGCTCAGGGTGTTCTTCGACGGGTCGGTCACGGCGTCGGGAGCCTTGTTGTAGACCATGGGCTGGTATATTCCGTAGCCCGCGCCCATCAGGGCCGCGCCGACTATCATTGACCATTCGGTGTGGATGAAGGAGAAAAATGCCAGCCCGACGCATATCATTACGGCCGTGGCTATCGTTGTCATGCCGCGCAGGGTGCTTAATATCTTGGGGAGTATGAAACCGGGCATGAAGATAAACAGGAAGTAAACCGCCGTTACCGTGCCGGTGATTTCGGGCGACCAATGTTCTTTTTCTGCCAGGAAGGGGCAGAAGTATGTGATGATGATGGTGGCGTAGGTTGTGAAGAAATAGGCTGCCGATAGCCCGAGCATACGGGGCACTATTATGCTGCCACGCTTGGCGGCCTGCTGCGTGCTTGCCGGGGCCTTGGCGTAGTCTGCCGCCGGGATGCCGCGAAGCATGGGCGACAATGCGAGAGGTATGAGCGGCATGAGGTAGACGATAAACGGCAGGTGCCAGTTGCCGTGCGACAGGAAGCCGACGGCAAAGGTGGCCACGACGACCGACAGGTTAGATATGCCCGACTGTATGCCCATCTGCTGCATACGGTACTGCCCGGCAAAGGTGTCGGCTAACAGGCCGGTGGAAAACGGGATGAGGACACCGGCCGCCATGCCCAGCAGGCAACTGATTACTATCAGCGCCGCCATAGATGATGCGAAAAAATATGCGATGCCGCATGCCAGGAAAATAGCCAGCGAAGCCATCACGTATGCGATTTTGTGCCTGCGCTGCGCCAGCCATCCCGAAAGTGGCAGGCAGGGGATGATGAGGAGGTTGGGCAGCATGGTCAACAACTGTTTCTCGAGGGTGGTGGTGTGGGGGAAGACAGTTGAAAGCGTGCCGAGCATGGGCGATATTGCCACGCCGGGCAGATTGACTACGAGCGACAGCGACAAGATAGCCACCAGTGTGGCAAGGGGCAGGGGGGATTTCCCGGTTATAATTTTCATAACGGCAAAGTAATATTATTAAAAACACACCGTTGCCGGTTTTGTTTGAGAAGTGTGAAATTTCTCGGAATTACGTATTTTTATGGAATTTTACGGAATTTTGAGTTTGAGATTTGCTCGAATGGAAAATAATGCTTACTTTTGCGCCACATCACTTTGTATAAAATAATGACGTATTGATAGATGGGTAAAAGTCCTGTCTGTCTCCTCTCCTATTCTTATGTGTAATAAGAAGCGAAAAATCGAGACTGATGACTTTCTGAAAGCAGCTGTTATAACCGTGCTTGCTTTCGGCTTGTCGTTTGTGCTGATGCAGCCGTTTTCTTTATCGATAGCTACACTGATTTCGTCGAACGACCGCCACGACTTCAATATCACCGATTTCTATAACATCATCGCCGACGGGCGTGCCGTGCGCACCCTCGACCGCGACATCGTGATTGTCGACATCAAAGATGCCACACGCGAGGACGTGGCCTGTCTCCTCGACGCGCTGCCCGATTTCGAGCCGCGCGCGGTCGGGCTCGACGTGATGTTCGACGTGCCCCATGCCGACGACAGCCTGCTGCTTGCGGCGATAGCGAAGCTGCCCGACATGGTAATGGTTGTCGATGTAGAGGGCGACACCGAGCGCGATGCCAAGACATTTCATGTAGGGGAGACATCGTTTTTCTATGACAGCATAGACCACCGCAGCTATGGAGCCTCTAACCTGCCGACAAAATATGCCGGGGGAGTGGTGCGTGAGTTCGCAGTAGATTATCCTCAAACAATTACCCCCCCCCAATTTTGTAATTAGCTCATTTCCAGTGGCTTTGGCAGAGAAGATTGACTCCTCTGCCGTGGCGGCACTGCGCGCAAGGGGTAACAGGCTCGAAAATATCAACTACCCCTCGCGCACGTTTACCTCTATACCATGGTACGATATTGCCTCACATGCCGACGATTTGCGCGACCACGTGGTGCTAATCGGAGCAATAGGCGTGCCCGAGGACATGCATGCCACACCGCCACAAAAAAATATGTCGGGTATAGAAATCCATGCCTATGCCCTGAGTACGATATTAAATTACAATTACCTTGATGTACTGGGCACCGGCAGCAGTATGGCAATCGCTTTCGGGCTGTGCTTTGTGCTGGCCCTTATACATGTGAAGCTGCCCATAGAATTTAAGTCGCTTGCCCTGCGCATAATACAGGTCATATTGCTCTACCTGGTCATACGTATAGGCTATTACTATTTTATCGACCGAAGTCTCGTCATCAATTTTTCGTATGCCTTGCTGATGATGACCTTTGTGCTGTTTGCCTGCGATATATGGTTCGGAATCGTGGGCAGCGTGAAGTATTTCAGAAAGAAAAAAGAAAAAATAGAACAAGCCTTTACCAGGCTTGTAAAACCATCGAAATCGCTATGAAAATGTCTAATCCCAGTTTTAAGCCTTACCGTCTCGTATGTGTCGCTTTATTGTTAATGCTATTTGTGTCGGCTGCCCACGGGCAGTACTCCCTATCGTCCTTTACCGGCAAGGTTGAGATAAAGCATGCCGGCAAGGTCGTTGCTGCGCAGAAGGACATGAAACTCGGTGCGGCCGACCTTGTCGTGATAGGTCAGGGCAGCAGCGTGGAAATATTAGACAAGCGCGATTCGCAGCTCTATAGCCGTGACATCCCCGGCGAAATCGGAGTGCGTTCGCTCATCTCCGAGGCTCAGAAATCTGCCGGCTCGAATTCCGCCGCCGTGCACCGCAAAGTGTCGTTTGGAAAACCGTCGGAAGAAGAGGGCAAAATGTATGTCGAGAAGGGTAAAATCACCCTCGCCCTCGAAGAATATGACCCTGCCGGAGAGAACTTTATGATAGATGCCAAGGTTATGGCGCAGTATATTGTAGATATGATAAAGGCCGGCCTCCCCGACAGTCTGACGACCTTCCCTGTGCCCATTGAAAACAGCACGACAGAGCAGGGCGGCATGAAATTCCAGATTGACAACAATTCGACAGAACCATTATATATCAATGTCATAAAATTTGTGCTTACCGACGACGGTTGCCAGTTGCGTATTTCGGAGCTTGGCCAACCCGTCGGTTGCTATGTGCTGCTGCCCGAGCAGTTGATTATGCGAAGCCAGAACGAAGGCCTCAACCTTACAGACATGCACATGCTTGTCGCTACCCACTATTACTTCTCTATCGACGAGCTTATATCCGAGCTGAAATATGAAATAGCCCAGCCGGCGTCGGAAAAGCCGCTCGTCAAGTTGCCAATATATCTCAAAAGGCTCTGAAGTTGCCAGCCAAGCCATTATCACTAACCACTGCAAAAACTAATAACTAAACCTTAATATGAAAAAGCAAAATTATCTATTGCGCAACATTGCCTTCTCGCTATGTGTGGGCTGCCTTTGCGCACCGGTTTTTGCCGAATCGGTCGACGATTCGTCGCAAGACCTGACCAAGACGTTCAACCGTTTCTCTACCACGCCCGAAGGGCTGGTAATATCGGGCCCCGGTATTTATACCAGGACTGAGAAAACGCTTCGCTCGATTTCTGGCGACGAACTTACCACACTCGGCGACCAAATCCTCGATGCCGATGCCAACCCCTTCGGCACCAACTTCTTTATTGTGAGCCGTCATGGCAAGAAAAACGAGGCAGTAATCGTGGCTAACGACCAGTTTGCCAGCAAGCTATACAAGGTCAATGCCAAGAAGCTGGGCCGGCCGTCGGCTGTGGCATATACCCCCGATGCCCTCCGCATACTTTTGGCAACCGATTCGGGCCTGATAGTGCTCAATGCGCCCGACCGCATGGTAGTAGACAAGATGCCGCTGCCGTATAAGAAAGTCGACATGCTGCTCCCGAGTGCCAACGGCTACTTCCTGGCCGTGGTCGACAGCACGAAAATGTCGGTCTACAATCTCGAGGAAAAGACCCTGCGCAAGGAGTGGGACTTCGAGGTTAAAATCAACGATATCGCTTTCAACGACAACAGCACCGAGCTTGCCGTGGTTACCGACGACGGCAGCCTTAGCATCTTCGACACGCGCAACTTCCTGATTAAGAAGTCGATTGACGACCTTGGCGAGGCTTTGTCGTGCAGCTATAACTTCGATGGCAAATATATAGCCGTTGCCGAGACTCCCGAAAAGATTGTGATTGTCAACCTTCTCAAACCCGACGACCGCGAAATCATCAATGTTCCCGCCAGCGGTCTTAGTATCTTGCGCTTTGTGCCCGACTGCAATAACCGTACCCTACTTGTCTACAACAGCGACAGGGCTGTCAATGTGCGGCCGATGGGGCACCTTCAGCCTTATTATGCCCGCCTTATCAACGACGAGGCAAACGAAAAACTCAACGAGTGGCTCAAGATGATGCCGGGCGAGACCATGGAAGAGTATAAGGCCCGTGTCAACGACGAAAGCCGCGAACGGCAGCGCCGACTCTTCGAAGACGAGATTTCTACGCGCCTCGCCCCCGACATGCTGTCGATGAGCTCGGTGTCGCTCGGCAAGTATAACAGGGCCAACGGAGTACTCGAGGTCGACTTCTCTAACATGCCCTCAATCTTCCTGCCCGTTCCCGAGGGCGACCTGGGTGCCTTTACCGACAACAGCGGCCTTGAGTTCCGCAATGCCAAATACGGCGTGATGGCCGATGACGGCTTCGAACTCATCTATGCCGAGGTATATAACAATGCCAACGGCAAGACATACGTATATAACAACATCGAGCGCGCCCCGCTCAACTATATGGCCGATACCGACAACACGGTGTCGCTCGAGTTAATCCTGCAGCAGCAGATGGAAGAGCAGCGCCTCGAAGAAACCCGCCAGCGCGTAATCGAAGAGGCCAAGCAGCGCAATGTTATTTCCGACCATACCAACATCACTGTCAACTCGCGCATCGACCCCGACTATGATGCCAGCGGCAAGAAAATCTTGAATTACCATGTCAACTTCTCCTACGAGGTCGACCCCGGCTTCACGGCAGTCGAAGACTTTGCCCCCGGCAAATACCACGCCGAGCAGTCGGGAGCCGCCAGCGCCATGCTGTCGCTGGTAAAGCAGGCCCTCGAGGGTGACTTCGCCCAGTATGTAGTGCCCGGCAAGAAGCTCAATATCACCATGTCGGGTACGGCCGATGCCACGCCCATCGTCAGCCGCATACTCTACGACGGTGCGTACGGCGATATTGTAGAGGTGCCGGTCTACCAGGACGGTAAAATCGCGCCCATGACCCTGCGCAAAAACGACCAGGTTACACAGAACGAGCAGCTTGCCTTCCTGCGTGCCTACAGCGTGAAAAATTATCTTAATGAGAATATTGATGCCCTCAAGGACATGAACATAGGTTATCGCTACGATATCGATGTCGCAAAAGACAAGGGTAGCGAGTACCGCCGCATCACGATAGAATTTAACTTTATCGACGCACTATAATATTGATGAGAAAAACAGTTTTTTCAGCGATACTCATGCTAATCGCGAGTGTTGCCTGTCCCCACTTGTGGGGGCAGGAAGCCCTCGCCGTCCCCGACAACCTTATGCCCGGTCTATTAGGCGACAGCGTGGCTGTCAGGGCTGATTCACTTCTAAACCGGTCTCTCGAGACATTTAAGACCTTAAAATTCAAGAAATTTGACGGAGCACCTCTCGACAGCGTCAGTCCGTTGGCATACGAATGTTTCGAGCAGGGTTGCGAGGCTTTGGCTGCACAGACGCCCGATTCGAAAGAATGGTACCAGGCCAAAGAAGTGTTGCGCGATGTGTCGCGCGACCTGCTTGCCGGTGCTTTCTTCTATTCACGAAACGGCAACCAGCCCGATATGACTCGCTTTGCCCGTGCCTTTCTCGACATATCTCTCTTAGATGCCTTCAAGGGCGAGGAAGTAGAGGTAGACCAGGGCACGCTGGCCATGCTGGCCTATATAGCGGCATCCGGTGCATATAATGAGAAAAATTTTGCCAAGGCAATAGATTATTTCAGGATTTACCTTGCCACCGGCGACGACAAACAGCGAGAACAGGTCTATATCTTCATGACCCAGTCGTGTCTACAGTCAGGACAGTGGGACCTCGGTATAGCTGTCGCCGACGAAGCCCTGAAAGTCTATCCGGGCCAGAAACATATCTTGCTTGTTGCCATGCAGATATGTATCGACGGCGGGCGTGGCGAACATTTGCAGAAATTCCTTACGCAGGCCCTCGAAGCGAACCCCGCCGACGAGCGGCTGCTCGATATACAGGGCAAGCTCTACGAAGATGCCGGCGAATACGAGCGTGCCCTCACTACATACAATACCCTCGACCAGTTGAAACCCAACTCGTTGTCGACGGCCAAGCACATCGGCCTGTGCTACTATAATATGGCAGTGGGATTTTTCAACGAGGCCATAAACCAGCCCGACGGCAAGGCTGCGGCCCGGCTGCGCCGCAAGGCAAAGAATTATTTTGCCTCGGCTGCCGACAAGTTCCGCGAAGTGCTTGTGTCGGCCCCGACACTTGTGCCCTATCTCCGCAGCCTCGGCGTGTGCTACCTGTGCATGGAAGACAAGTATAATTTCGACAAAATCAACGAGCGTCTGATGCTGCTCAAAGAAGACCCCCTGGCCGATGTCTTCATGCCGCCACCAATGACCTATAGCGGCAATGGCGAGCTCAACTATGCCCAGTCGCAAGGCTCGGCGATGAAAGATGCCCCCACATATAGCGACTATGGCCGCGAGTATATAACATCGCGCCTGTCAGACTGGGCCCATAAAGGCGAGTTTGAGAAGATGGAAGACTATACCAGGCGTGTAAATCAGGAGACTATACGCAGTGAGTATGAAAAGCTCAAGAAGGAAGCCTCGAAGAAGTATCTCGACGAGTATTCTTCGCGCCTGCGGATTAACGACCTCGTGTTGCAGCCCTACGACGCAAGCAACGAGGTGTTCAAGATTGTGTCGTCGTTTGGCCCGGTGTATGTAAGGGTACCTCTCAAAAACGGCGAGGCTGAGACCTTCAAGGAAAACTGGAAGAGCATACGCTTCCAAAACCCCGAGTTCTTTATCGACGACGACAGCGTGCGTATTGCCGAAATCACGTTTATAGCAGCCAATGGCAAGAAGTACGATTTCAAGAACTCTCGGGCTGTCGATTATAGTGTGCCCGATATCTATATCGACTTTGCCTCTATCCTCGGCGGTCCGGGCGGCCCGAAGACCGGTGGTGGCGGCGGTGACCAAATCACAATTGCCGGTACGTCGGATGTCGACGGCGAGAATATCCCGGTAACAGGCAAGACCTCGCCCAATATGCTGGCCTTGGTGATTGCAAATGAAAAATACAAGAATGTGGCCAATGTGCCGTCGGCCTTTGCCGACGGCGCCACCTTTGCCGAATATTGCAAGAAGACCCTCGGCGTACCCGAAGGCAATGTCACCTTCTGTAGCAATGCCTCGCTCGGCGAGATTTATGATGCCATGACCGACCTCGAGCGCAAGGCTGCTTTGGTGGGCCCAAAGGCCGAAATCGTGGTCTACTATGCCGGCCACGGGCTTCCCGACGAGAACACCAGCGAGGCATATCTACTGGCGTCGGATGCCAACCCGACCAATGCACGCACCTGGTATAAGCTTTCGGATTTCTACTCGACCCTTGGCAACCTCGATGCCAAATCGGTGATGGTATTCCTCGACGCATGTTTCAGCGGTGCGGAGCGCACCACTGGCGATGCTACAATCATGGGGCGTGTCGGTGCCCGTGGTGCCGTAATCAAGGCTAAAGAGACCGCGCCGAAAGGCAACATGTTCGTGCTCACGGCTGCCTCGGGCAATGAAACGGCCCTGCCGTATCATGAGAAAAACCACGGGCTGTTTACCTATTACCTTCTAAAGAAAATCCAGGAAACCAAAGGCAACGTGACGCTCAAAGACTTGTCGGAGTATGTTATAGGCCAGGTGACACACCACTCGAATTTTGTAAATCAGAAACCCCAGACTCCCACTGTCGTTACGTCGGGAATGATGAGCGACAAGTGGAAATCTAAGAAGCTGGCCCAATGAAGATAATCCGATTTCTCGCAATAGTATTGCTCTGCCTGTGCTGTATCTATGCCACAGCACAGGACACGCGCACCGTCGTAGGCGAGTTTACGTATTACGGCGATGATAACACCACGCCCAAGATGGCCCGCAGCAAGGCTCTCGAGGGCGCCCGGCTGCAGGCCCTTGCCAAGGCGTTTGGTACGACTGTCACGCAATCGGTGATTAGCGACGAGACTGTGCGCTCGGGAGAAGAGGATTCATACTTCCGTTCTCTGAGCGAGACGAGTGTCAAGGGCGAGTGGATTAATGACGTTGGTGAACCCGAATATAAGGTGTCGTATGACGACGAAGGACATATCGTGATGTATTGTAAAATCAAGGGCCTCGCCCGCGAATTGACAAACAAAGCAGCCGACTTCGATGCCGTGTTGCTTCGCAACGGTGCCGAACTGCGCAATGCCGACACCCGTTTTAATTCGGGCGACGATATGAGGCTTTACTTCAAGGCGCCACAAGACGGCTATGTGGCCGTGTACCTTGTCGACGACTCCCGCATGGCCTATACGCTACTGCCCTATACCGGCAGTGCCGACGGCTACGTAAAGGTGAGCCACGGGCGTGAATATATGTTTTTCGACGCCCACCGTGGCGACCCGGTTCATGGCGAAGTCGACGAAATGAGGTTGGAGACCAACAAGGTCACCGAACACGACAGGCTCTATGTCATCTTCTCGCCAAACCCCTTTGTCAAAGCCAACGACTCGTATACGGGCGAACAACTGCCCCGGTCGCTGCCGTTCAACGACTTCCATAAATGGCTCACTCGCACCCGTAAGAACGACCCCGAACTCGGGTGTCACGAAATCGAAGTAGTTATAAACGGGAAGAGCAACGAATAAACTTAATTTACCAATCTAAATATTTCAGGTTATGAAAAAAATCCTTATCCTCCTGATGGCCCTGTGCCTGATGATTCCGACCGTTGATGCCGCCGGTAACAAAGAGCTTGAAAAAGCACAAAAGAAAGAGATGAAGACCAAGATGAAAGAGTTTAAAAAAGAAGGGTGGAAGCTCTTCGGTAGCACCCGCACCCTCGAGGTAGCCCTGCTTACTCACTATGACAAACTCAATACTCTTGGTGACGACGGCTACGAGATTGTCGGTGTGGCGTCTAACTTCAAATCGAAAAACGTAGGCAAGCAGATGACCATCAACAGCGCTTGTACCGGCTACGCCTCATTGGCAGAGACCACGGTCGAAGGCATGATAACGAGCGACATGGCCGCCAACGGCACCGATGGCAGCGGTGAGTTCGAACACTACTATGGTGCCTACAAACGCGGTGTTATGAAGGAAATTAAGAACGTACTGTCTGAGAGTTTCTCGATTATCAAAGACAACCCCGACGGCACCTATGAGATGCAGACTTTCTATATCGTAAACGAAAATGCTGCAGCCAAAGCTCGCGAACGCGCCCACGAACAAGCAGCTAAGGAAACCTCTCTTGCCCAGGAAAACGCCAACAAAATCGCCGATTTTGTGCGCCAGGGCCTTAAGAAGTAAATTGTTTTTTATATAACCCAATGAGGGTGTATCAAAATTAGAAGTCGTCGGAGACGACGTTTTCATGGTTAACCCCACCATCATTGGTGGGGACTATCAAGAACCAGTGAAAAAATGGCCTCGGAGAGGTCGCAAAACACCTGTAATCAATTGTTTGCATCCTCTCCGAGGATTTCCTTAGTTTTGGGTCCCGTTTTTCCCCACAAATAATTGTGGGGTTAACCACGAAATCGTCCTCTCCGAGGACTCCTGCCTATATCCTTTGTGTTACACCCCACTGTGATAACAACCATTGTAAACCAATGAATATGTCAAAAAGAATCCTGTTTTTGTTTTGCTTCGCTCTGTGTGGTGCCCTGGCACCATGTGCGCAGCAGTATGGCAACGATGCCAAAAGTTCCTTCGAGGAGTTTCGCAAAGGTCTCTTGAATGATTATAAATCCTACCGCGAGGGTATTTTGTCGGATTATGCCAAGTTTCTTGACGGCGTATGGGTTGAGTACAATGGTTTTCGAGGCGTGGAGCGTGACAAGACACCTAAGCCTACCGTGCCCCCAACGAAACCGGCTGTCGACGAGACACCGCAGGTGCTGCCTATTCCGGAAGTGGTCGTAGAGCCGGTTGACGAATCTGTCGTGACGCCCGTAGCGGACAATACCCCTGCCCTTAGGCCCCAAAGCGGTGAGCCTTTCAAATTTGACTATCGCGGGATTGCCTTTGAGCTGCCACAGGTAGATATCAGGCTGATGGACAAGATGTATGACACTTCTGACTATGCCTCGCAGTGGCGCAAGCTCGATGCGCAGCCCGACGCGGCAAAGTTGGTCGATAACATCGACCGCTTGGCTAAGAGCCTCAATTTCAATGGTTATCTCACCTATGACCTCGCCCTTGAATACGTGGCCTCTCGTTTCCCGGGCGCGAGTGTGTCGTCGCGCACATCGCTGGTGCACTACATAATGACACATCTCGGTTATGACGCACGCCTCGGTGTGACTCCCCGGGGCGACGCGCTGATTATGTTCCCGTCGAAGCAGACTATATATGGGCGCATATATTTCAGATTTGGCAACGAAAAATATTACGTATTCACCGACCCGGCTGTTAAATTGTCGACCGATGATATGCGCGTGTCGACCTGCGAACTGCCTGCCGCTGCCTCGAAGGCTTCGAAACTCGACCTGAGGCTCGGCGAACTAAAAATCCCGTACGAGGAGCACCCGTTCAGTGTAAGTTTTGGCGGCCTTGAAATCCATGGCAATACCAATGCCAAGCTCTATCCGATATTGTATAAATATCCGCAAATGCCGATAGGCGATTATGCCCAGTCGGTTGTCATGCCGTCGTTGCGCAGCGACATTGTAGAGCAACTTAAGTCCCAGCTTGCCGACAAGCCAAAGGCTGAGGCAGTCAACGCGCTTCTGCAGTTCGTGCAAAGCGGATTTAAGTATGCCACCGACCATGAAAATCATGGTTTTGAAAAGCCTTATTTCTTCGAGGAATTGCTATACTATCCTAAATGTGACTGCGAGGACAGGGTAATCTTCTATACCTATCTGCTTTGGAATGTTCTCGGAGTCGAGAACCACCTGCTTGCCTATCCGGGCCACGAGAGCGCCTCGGTAGTACTGCCCGAGATTACCAAGGGTGATGCCTATACCTACGAAGGCAAGACCTTCTATATCTCCGACCCGACCTACATCGGTGCCAAAACCGGCATGTGCATGCCCGAATACCGCACAACTTCGCCCGAAATCGACCATATTTATCGGTAAGCGACACAAAAATATAATTAGAGTTAAACAAATTTTGTCCGATTCGCGTTTTTCATAAAACTTGCGTTTATGAAGAATTTGTGTTTGATTTTGTTTATTTTGTGTGGAGCCCTTGGTGTTTCTGTTGAGACGATTACTGCTACGTATTATGGTTCGGAGGTCGACCTGACGCAGAAGAATAATCCATGTAAGGGAAATACTGATGGCGGTGTGGCTGTCGTAGTTACTACAACTGTTACAGCAGTTAAGGGTGAAAGTAATCGGACAGTGGTGGAGCGGAAATATAAACTTCGCGATGGCGAAGTGCTTAAAACCGAGCGGGAAGTGGTGGATGCCCCTAAGGCTGTCGTGCTTCATAAACTATTCCCTCGCCAGTATCCGAAGGTCAAAATCTGAGGATATACGCTTTTTCCTATAATGTCTTAACTTTTATATTGCATATCCTATGCGACTGGATGTAGATACAAAAAACCTCGGAAAGGGTGGCCTGTCCGAGGTTTTTTGTGGGTTGTGGTGAGGCTTATTCTTCGTCCTCGTCTTCTTCGCGCATGTTGTGGAAGACGTTCTGAACGTCTTCGTCATCTTCGAGCTTTTCGAGGAGCTTGTTGATGGCTTCACGCTGCTCGGGGGTGACGTCCTTGAGGTCGTTGGGGATGCGAACGAACTCCGACGAGATGATTTCGTAGCCGTTCTCTTCGAGGTGCTTCTGGATGTTAGAATACTCTTCGAAAGCACCGTAGAGCACGATTTGTTCGTTGCCGTCTTCGTCCTCGTCGGTATCGAGTTCGTCTACGCCGTAGTCGATAAGTTCGAGTTCGAGGTCGTCGAGGCTCACGCCGTCTTTGGGTTTGATTTTAAATGTGCTTTTGTGGTCGAAGAGGAAGGTGAGCGAACCCTGGGTGCCGAGGTTACCGCCGTGTTTGTTGAAGTATGAGCGGACGTTGGCCACGGTACGTGTGTTGTTGTCGGTAGCTGCTTCAACGAAAATCGCGATGCCGTAGGGGCCGTAGCCTTCGTAAGTAATTTCCTTGTAATCGCCGGCATCTTTGTCGGTAGCTTTCTTAATCGCGCGTTCTACAGTGTCCTTGGGCATGTTTGCTGCCTTGGCGTTCTGCATAAGGGCGCGGAGGCGGGGGTTGGTGTCGGGGTCGGGACCGCCTGCCTTGGCGGCGATGGTGATTTCCTTGCCTATACGGGTAAATGTACGCGACATGTTGCCCCAGCGTTTGAGCTTGCGTGCTTTGCGGTATTCAAATGCTCTTCCCATTGGTAGATGGTATATTTAGTTTATTAGTTTTATCGTAATTCTGCACCGAGCTTGTGAGTGAGGTCGTTGATAATCTTGCTCATCACACGCTCGATATATTTGTCTTGCAGTGTCTTTTCGTCATCTTGCAGGGTCATGGTGATGGCGTAGGACTTCTTGCCGGCGGGGAGCTTGTCGCCTTCGTAGACGTCGAAGAGCTCGACTGAGCGGAGGATGCGTTTGTCGGCGGCGCGGACTACGGCCTCGACTTCGGCCATGGTTACGGCCTTGTCGAGGAGCAGCGACAGGTCGCGCACCACGGGCTGCGTCTTGGGCAGCGGGGCATAGAGAGCGTTGCGGCTGGCGGCGATATGCGATATGGCATCCCAGTCGAGTTCGGCGTAGTAGACGGGGCCTTTGCAGTCGGTGCGACGTAGCGGTTCGGCAGCAACGACACCGGCGAGGCCGAGGAGCTTGCCATTGACGGTTGTAAAGGCGAGTGCCTGGCTGAAGATGGAGCCTTCGGGGCAGGTGGCAACGGTAGCGACTGCATCATTGATGCCGCAGCGAACGAGTACGCTGTCGACTGTGGCGCGAAGGTCGTAGAATGTTGTTTCCTCGCTTTGACGCAGCCAGTTGCCCTGGCGCATGGCCCCGGCAATCCACAGGCCCATGCGGCTCTTCTCGGTGTAGGGGGCGAGGGGTGCCTCTTTGGTGGGTTCCTTGGCCGGGTCGCGGAAATAGATGTTGCCAAACTCGTAGAGCGCGGCATCGGGGCTGCGGCGGTTGGTGTTGTGGGCGATGGTCTCGAGTCCGCCGTAGAGCAAGGTCTGGCGCATCACGTTGAGGTCGATGCTCAGGGGGTTGAGGAGCTTGACGCAGCAGTCGGCGCTAAGTTCTGACGGCTCGGCATAGTATGCCTCGGCTGTGAGCGAATTGTTGAGGATTTCGTTCCACCCGGCACCCGAGAGCATGTCGCTGATGGTGCGTCGCAGGTCGTCGGCAGCGTCGACAGGTGTCTTATACGACAGGCTGGCGTGCAGGCGGTTGTCCATCGGTATGCGGTTGTAGTCGTAGATGCGGAGGAAATCCTCGATAACGTCGCAGGGACGGCGAACATCCACGCGGTATGTCGGCACGGCCAGTACGAGGTTCTCGCCATCGCCTTTGCGCTCGATTTCGAGGGCGTCGAGGATGGTGTCGATAGTCTCGTGGCGGAACTCGGTGCCGATTAGGCGGCCGAAGTCGCTATACTGCATGATGACCTTGTAGGGGGCGACGACTGTCGGGTAGTAGTCGGTGACGGGGCCAACTGTGCGACCGCCGGCAAGCTGGCAGATGAGTCCGGCGGCATAGCGCATGGCAAATTCGCAGCCGTTGGGGTCAACACCGCGCTCGAAGCGGAACGACGAGTCGGTCGATATGCCGTGGCGGCGTGCCGTGCGGCGCACGCTGGTGGCGTTGAAGCAGGCACTCTCGAGGAATATGCGCGTGGTATTGTCGGTCACGCCGGCGTCGAGACCGCCGAATACGCCGGCCATGGTCTTGGGAGCCTCGGCGTCGCAAATCATCAGGTCGGCGGCATCGAGGGTGCGCTCAACACCGTCGAGGGTGGTAAATTTGGAGCCCTGCTCGGCGCGGCGCACAATGATTTTGTTACCGGCGAGGCGGTCGGCGTCGAATGCGTGGAGGGGCTGCCCGATGGCGTGGAGGACGTAGTTGGTGATATCGACCACGTTGTTGATGGGGTGGAGCCCGATAACCTTGAGGCGGTCGGCCAGCCAGTCGGGGCTGGGGGCGATTTTGACGTCTTCGATGGTTATGCCGCAGTAGCGTGTCACGCCGCCGTGGTCTTCGACCGACACCGTTACGCCGCCCTCGGCGGTGCAGTTGATTTCGGAAGCCTCGGGCAGGTGGGCCTTGACGTTCGCGATGCCGCGACCGGTGAGGGCTGCGGCAATGTCGCGCGCAACGCCGTAGTGGCTTGCGGCATCGATGCGGTTGGGGGTAAGGTCGACCTCGAGCACGAAGTCGTCTTCGATATTGTAGTATTCGGCAGCAGGGCGGCCTACCATGGCCTCGGCAGCAGCCGGCAGCACGATGATGCCGTCGTGCGAGTTGCCGATGCCGATTTCGTCTTCGGCACAAATCATGCCGAAAGACTCCACGCCGCGAATTTTAGATTTCTTGATTTTGAACTCGCTGCCGTCGGGGGCATAGAGGGTGGTGCCGACTGTGGCGACCACGACAATCTGGCCGGCGTCGACGTTGGGAGCACCGCATACAATCTGGGTCGGGTTGCCGTTGCCTTCGAGGTCGACGGTGGTGATGTGCAGGTGGTCGCTGTCGGGGTGCGGTACGCAGGTGAGCACCTTGCCCACGACGATGCCGGCAAGACCGCCGCGTATGCTCTCGACGCGCTCGATGGTGCCGGTTTCAAGGCCAATCGATGTCAACAGGTCTCCTAAAGCCTCGGGAGCAAGGTCGAAATCGACATAATCTTTGAGCCATTTATATGATATGTTCATCGTACTTGTGATGTTAATCTATTTTAAAGTGCAAAGTTAATGATTTTTGCCGAAAAAAACACATGCTCAGGCGTGGGAGATGGGCACAAAATCAGCCGATTTGCACGAAATATCTATCATAGCCTAAAAACGGCCGAACGAGCCCGCTCCCGAGGGACGCCCCATGTTGCGGCGTGCGTCGCGTTCGTTGCGGGGGCTGAAGGGGTCGTAATAGTCTTCCTCTTCTTCTTGTTTCTCTTCTTCGGGGGCTTTCTCGCCTCGTTTCAGCTTGGGCTTGTTTTTCTTTATGGCGTAAGGCTTCTGGCGGTCGAGGGGCAGTTCGGTGATATCCCATGCCTGTTCGACATCCCAGTTTTTCTTCAGGTCGAGTTTCTTGGCAAAGTAATATACTTCTTCGGGCTGTAGCGAGTCGAGGGGGTTGCCGGTATCCCATTTGCCGTTGAGGTTGTCGTCGATAAACAGGCGCATGTAGTATGCGCCGGGCGCGAGGAGCTTGAAACGCGCAATGCTTTCGCCCACAGGCTTTACGACGCGGTAGAGTGGGGCATCGCTACTGTTGAGAAGCTCAACCACGGCCTGCACCGAGTCGAGGCCGGCGAGGGCGACGTCGAGGTTGGCGTAGTCTTCAAGCTGTTTGGCGGTTATTTCTTGTTTCAAGGGCCTGTTGAAGGGGCCGTAGACGCTGCGCATGGCCATGGTGTCGACCACGAGACGGTATTTGCCTCCCGGTTTCCAGTCAATGTCGATGCGTGAGCGCAGCAGGGGGTTGAGGCTGTCGGGGCGCAGTGTGAAGGGCATGGGCTGCCACACGGTGTCGACCTGCATGTCGAAGTGCACGCCGGCGGTGTCGAGGCTCGCCAGCGGCAGGTTGGTCTCGAGCACGAGCGGTTGTCCGAGCTGCTGGGATGTGCCGCTCTTGAGGGTTAGCTGCAGGTACTCGAAGTCGGGGGACGGCAGGAAGGTGGTGTCGCCGGTGATGCTGTCGACAGTGAAGCGCGGCTCCTCGTCCTCTTTCTTTTTCTTGTCTTTTTTCTTCTTGTTCTTTTCGGGGTCTTTAAAGAAGAAGCGCAGGGTGTCGGTAGTCCAGACGCGCTGTTCGAGGCTGTCGAGTTTTTGATAACGCACGGCGAGGCGCAGCGAGTCGGAGTGCGCCACCATTGCCGTGTCGGCAATCCAGTAGGTCAGCGAGTCGCCTGTGGCGTTAGGGTGCATCAGTGCCCACTCTTTGTCGGAGCGGCCTGCGCCGGGGGCACCGTCGACGATGGTAAGCGTGGGCAGGCTGTCCTGCGGCGCGCCGAATGTGAGGCTGATGCGGCGTTGGTCGAGGCGCTTGTAGTCGGCCAGGTAGGGCGCTTTGTAGTTGACGTTGAACCAGGTGAGCAATACGTCGTTTGGCAGGTAGCGTATGCCCTCGCGGTGTACGAGCGAGTCTTCGCCGGTCGACGAGTAGAGGGTGTCGACAACCTCGATTGGCTCGGTCGAGGGCGATATGAGGCCGTCGTAGAAGGCTATGTCTTCCGAGCGGTCCCAGTGGTAGTCGCGGTTGATGTCGTTGATTGCAAAGATATGATACTGACCGGCGGGTAGGTTGCGGATGGTGAACTGTCCGAGTTGGTTGGTGCGTGCGATGCGGTCGAGGGGCAGCGTGGTCAGGGTGGTGTCGGTGAAGTCGGAATATACGCCCACAAGCATGCCCTGGGCCGGCTCGAGGTTTTCGGCTTGCAGCACCATGCCTGATATGCGCAGGGTGTCGATTGTGTCGCCGGTAGAGAAGTCGAGGGCGAAGCCATCGAGTATGTTGCCCTCGTTGAGGTCTTTTATTGCATCGGCAAAATCGACTGTATAGGTGGTGTTCGGGCGCAGCGTGTCGAAAAAATGCACCGTCAGGTTGCGGCCGTTGGCACTGACCTGGGGCGGCGTTTTCTGGGCCGGGGAGACTACGACCTTGCTGAAGGCATCCTCAAGTTGTATGTTTTCGTCGAAAGTCACCGACATGGTCTTGCGTGATACGTTCTTGGCACCGGGGGCCGGGTTCGAGCGCACGAATTTGGGTGGGAGTTCGTCGCGGGCACCGCCCTCGGGGCGCCCCATGTTGGCGCATGCTGCCAACAAGCAGGCAACCGCACACCACAGCAGCAGTCGCATAGTATCGGCAGCGTTCCTCATCAGTATTGCCTTTCGATTACAAAGTCAAACAGTGCGGCGAGCTGGGTGCATATATCGCATTGGGGCAGCTTGCCGAGCAGTTGGCGTGCCTGGCGGCATAGGCCGGCCATGACCTCGTAGGCAGCGTCGATACCGCCGTTGTCGCGTGCGAAGGCCATGATATATTCAATTTCGTCGTCGTCGAGGTCGTCGCGCTTGAGCATAGCGGCTATTTGGTCGCGCTTCGGGCCCGAGACGCGCTCGAGGGCGAGTAGCAGGGGCAGCGACACCTTGCCCTCGCGCAGGTCATTGCCCGTGGGCTTGCCTACGAGTGTCGAGGGGTAGTAGTCGAACACGTCGTCGCGTAGTTGGAAGCACCGGCCAAACAGGAGTGCGAAGTCGGCGAGTATGCGCGTGGCCTCGTTGGGCGCGTCGGCGGCGAGGCACCCCATGCGCGCACTGGCCACGAAGAGCGACGCCGTCTTGTAGTCGACGATGCGGAAGTATGCCTCGGGCGTGAGGGTGTGTTCGCGTGCGTTGCTGATTTGGTCAATCTCGCCCAGCGACAGGTCGCGGCCCAGGTGGCACAGGGCGTCGATGATGCGTATGTCGCCTGTCGAGATTGCCTCCTGCATTGCCGACGAGGTAAAAAAATCGCCGACCAGTACAGCTATGTGATTGTCCCATACGGCGTTGACGGTCGGTCGGTTGCGGCGGGTCATCGAGTTGTCGACTACGTCGTCGTGAATAAGCGAGGCATTATGTAGGAGCTCTACAGCCGAGGCGGAGGCAAGGACCTTGTCGGTGACAGGGCCGAAAATCTTGGCGCACATAATGAGCATCAGCGGGCGCAACTGTTTGCCCTTGGTGCGCAGCAGCGACATGACTATGCGGCTCATCAAGGGGTTGGCGCTGTCTAAACGCCTGGATATACGCTCGTTGAGGCTGTCTATGTCGGCCTGGTGTGAGTGTGTGGTCGTTTCGAGTGTTGTCATCATTGCTCAATGATGTGCAAAGGTACAAAAAAATTTGTAACACACCAAAACAGCCCCGCCAGGGCTTGATTTTGATTTGCAACGTTGAAGGTGGTATCGACCGGTAGAAGCGATTTTTATCTCTTATGGCTTGCAATGTGGCAGATTGTGGCACTTTGGACGGGTTGGTTTTGCAGGGTATGGATTTTGTCGTATTTTCGCAAGCCTAAACAAATCGGAACGACTATTTTTAGCCTTGTTGCATATCGTGCCGCTGTCTGGCGGAATGTAAAAATACATATATAGTCGAACAGCAAACCGCCATTTTTGTTTTAATTATATCACTTGTGCGCGTGAGTAAAGTTTAGATTTGCCACTTTCAACTTTCAATATTATGAAACGATTTTTCTCCCTCATATTAATATCAATAGCTTTCGTGGCCAGCGGTCAGAAAATGGAAAAGCTGCCTTATGGCGACATGAATCAGTGGGTGACACGCGATATCAAGGAGTCGCGGGTAATAGGCGGTGATTGGAAAAAATGTTACGCCATCGGCCCCACGACCACCATACGCGGCGACGAACCGTATGCCAACATGGGCGGTTCGCCATGGGCGACGTCGAATGTCATGGCCAAGGTGATGGGCATTACGAAGGTGAGTAACGCCGTGTTTCCGCACCAGCGCGCTGCCGGCAACCAGTGCGCCAGGCTGTCGGCGATTATGGAGCATTGCAAGGCCGTGGGCCTGATAAATATTGATGTCGTGGTGGCCGGGACGATGTTTCTCGGCGAGATGCTCGAGCCAATAAAGGGCACTTCGGACCCCTATAAAAAAATGGAGATGGGCATACCGTATACCAAACGCCCCGTTGCCCTGTGCTATGACTACAGCCTCACTATCCCTGCCGGTGCGCAAAAGACCTATTCGAGCGGCTTCGGCAAGAAAAAGACATATCCCGGCACCGACAAGGCCGAGGTGTTCATTATATTGCAGCGACGCTGGGAGGACGAAGACGGCAATCTACACGCCATGCGCGTGGGCACCGGGCGCGAATTGCTGGGCAAGTCGACAGCCGGATGGGTCAACAAGCACATGCTCAAAGTAAACTATGGCGACATCACGGGCAAACCTTTCTATAAGTCGTATATGTGCCTTATACCCGAAGAAAAAAGCTACTATGCGCGCAACAGCAAGGGCAAGATGGTGCCTGTTGTCGAGGAGGGCTGGGACGCCCCTACGGCGACGCCGACGCACATGCTGGTGATGTTTTCGGCCGGTAGCGGCGAACCGTATGTCGGCACTATCGGTACTGATTTCTTGGTTGACAATGTGGCATTGTTGTTCTGATACAATTTTCGCAAACGAAAATTGAAGGTTAAGGGTTAAAGGTTAAGGGTTAAGGAGATGGTCAGCTTTGTGATTAATTGTATAGTTTAATCTCTCGGCTTGGGATTTCTCAGCTCATTAACCTTTAACCCTTAACCTTTAACCATAAAAAAAGGCATAAAAATCTGCGGGCCTGTCGTCACGACAGGCCCGCAGTGTCTAAACCTTAAAAATCTAATCCTATGAAAAAACTAATTCAATACTTTACTTCTTTCTGCTGTTGCTACTACTAATACGTAACAATAGTGCCAAATGTTGCATCGCGAAGGCACGAAAGTGCGATTTTTATAGCTTTTTTGCAAAGAGGTGGGCTGAATTTGCAAAATTTTACGTAAGTTTGCATCATGTCTTATTTCAATGTTACCATCCTTGGGTGTGGCTCGGCCACGCCTACCCTGCGACACAACCCCAGTGCCCAGCTTGTCACATACAGGCGCCACAATATGCTGGTCGACTGCGGCGAGGGCACGCAGTTGCAACTGCGCCGCTACGGCATATCGTTTGCCCGCATCGACCATATCTTCCTTAGCCATCTCCACGGCGACCATTTCCTGGGACTGCCGGGGCTACTGTCGACGATGGCCCTGCACAGTGTAGAGGGCGACGTGACGGTGCATACCTTTGCCGAGGGCGTTGACATATTGAGGCCGCTGATAAATGCCGTGTGCCGCGAACGCACATACTCCCTGCACTGGGATGTGGTAGAACCCGGTACGACCTCGACGGTATTCGACGACGGCTCGCTGAGGGTGACGGCATTCCCGCTTTATCACCGCGTGCCGTGTGTGGGCTACCGCTTCGACGAAGTCAATAAGCGGCGGCATATCGACCGCGAGAGTTGCGACTACTACGGCGTGCCAAATTTCCTGATGAACGAGATTAAGGATGGTGCCGACCTGGTGCTGCCCGACGGTGTCGTAGTGCCCAACGAGAGGCTGACTACCGACCCCACGCCGCCGGCAAGCTATGCCTACTGCTCTGATACGGCGATGGATATGCGCGTGGCCGAGGCTGTGAAGGGGGTGGAAGTGCTATACCACGAGTCGACATACGGCGATGACGGGCTGCACAAGGCTGCGCCTCGCGGCCACTCTACGGCGCGCCAGGCCGGGGAGATTGCCCGTGCGGCAGGGGCCGGGACGCTCGTGCTGGGCCATTATTCGAAAACCATCTTCGACGAGGCGCGTCTTGCCTCCGAGGCCGCCGAGGTGTTCGACGGAAAAGTAATAGCCGGTAACGAGGGCATTAAAATAGACCTTGCATGATTTTTGCCGACGAATATTATATGGGCCTTGCCCTGTCGGAGGCGCGTGCTGCCGCCACAGAAGACGAAATACCCATCGGGGCCATCGTTGTCGGCCCCGACGGGCGCATACTCGGTCGCGGACACAACCAGACCGAGCGGCTGCGCGATGTGACGGCACATGCCGAGATGCTTGCAATAAGCGCAGCCGCCCAGACCCTCGGGGGCAAGTACCTGGCCGGGTGCACGCTCTATGTCACTGTTGAGCCTTGCCCGATGTGCGCCGGGGCAATCGGGTGGAGCCAGCTCGGACGCATCGTCATCGGGGCCCCCGACCCAAAGCGCGGCTACAGCCGCATACTGCGGCCCGGCACCACGCCCTTCCATCCTCGAGCAGAGGTTACGGTGGGCGTTCTCGAAGGCCCCTGCCGGGCCATTATGCAAGATTTTTTTATTAATAAACGAAGCAAGAAGTAGATATGCACTACTTTCTCATAGCCGGAGAGGCGTCGGGCGACCTGCACGGCTCTCATCTAATCAAGGCCCTCAAGCGGTATGACCAGTCTGCCGTGGTGACCTTCCTCGGCGGAGACCTGATGGCGGCTGCCTCGGGCGAAGAGCCGGTCATACACTATCGCGACATGGCCTTTATGGGCTTTAGCGAGGTGCTGCGCAATCTCGGCAAGGTGTTTGGCAACCTCTCGAGGGCCAAGGACGCCCTCGAGATGGCCTCGCCCGATGCCCTAATCCTTATCGACTACCCGTCGTTCAACCTCAAGGTCGCAGCCCGGGCCGCGAAGCTCGGCATACCAGTCTACTATTATATCTCGCCCAAAATCTGGGCCTGGAAGAAGTGGCGCGTGCGCGACATCCGCCGCGTGGTAAGGCGCGTGTTCTGTATCTTGCCGTTCGAACCCGATTTTTACCGCGCCAACGACTATACCCGCGCCGTATACGTGGGCAACCCGTCGGTCGCCGAGGTAGACCACGACCTTGCCAATGCCATGCCGCGACAAGATTTTCTGGCCAGGCACAAGCTGCGCGACAGGCCGCTGATAGCCCTGATGCCCGGCAGCCGCCGTGGCGAAATCCGCAACAACTTGCCTGTCATGGTCGCCGCCGGCGACACCTTCCCGCAATACCGCGCCGTCATAGTCGGTGCCCCGGGCATCGACGACAGCCTCTATGCCGACTGCGGTGCCGGCAATATACCCGTGGTGCGCGAACATAGTGCCACCGACATACTCGTGCATTGCCGCGCCGCCCTGGTCACATCGGGTACGGCGACGCTTGAGACGGCCCTGGCCGGCATACCCCAGGTGGTATGTTACCGCGCAAACGGGTCGAAGCTATCCTACAACCTGATGAAACGCATACTCGATATCGACTATGTGTCGCTACCCAACCTGATAGCCGGTCGCGAGGTCATACCCGAGATGCTTCTCCACAACTGCACCCCCGAACTTGTCGCCGATAAATTAGCCCCGCTCCTACGCCTCGACAGCGCGCCTCGCAAGGCCCAAATCGAGGGCTATGCGGCTGTGCGCAAGGCTCTTGGCCGCGCCGATGCCGCCGCCACGGCGGCAAATGCGATAGTGAAAGACCTCGTAAAAGACAAAAAAGTGGGCCGACATTTGCATAATTGACAAAAAAAGTCTAACTTTGCACACGCAAACCACAAGGAGAGATGGCAGAGTGGTCGATTGCGGCGGTCTTGAAAACCGTTGAGGGTCACACCTCCGGGGGTTCGAATCCCTCTCTCTCCGCTCGTAACGCTGAAAATCAGCAACTTAACAAATAAGTACCCGAAAAGTACCCCAAAGGGCTTTTCCGGGTACTTTTCTTTGTTATGGCTTACTTCTTGCGTGTAGATACGGCTCAAGCCGACCCCACAGTGAATAATAGTAGATATAAGAGAAGGGGGTTCTCAACGATAGGAGCTTGACTCTCCGAGGCAAGCCGTAGGTCTTTAACTGCTTGTGAATGAGTGGAAAGCACTGTTTCGAAAATGGCTGGTTCCGGAGGCCCCAGCTCCTAAATTAGCCACAACTCGACCCAACTATAGATGCACCGTAATTTCGGCTTGACTCCAAGTTTCTATAATTCGCAACAATGACGAGCCAAATGTATATAAAAACATTGGATTTGGCATTCTCTTGGAATCTCGTTATTTACGATTCTCATACCCTTCCTATTACGTTACGCTTCCAAATGTGCCATAAGAATCATAGATTTGGAATAGTGGCGTGAAACGAGCTATGGGATAGCATAATATAATAACGATGCGTCACACTTCCAAATCCTACCGTGCGAGTCAACGACTTCGAAGTATTTTTGTAAGACTTTCTTATTCATATTTCACTGAAATTACGTAACTTTGTAATAACTAAATTTATTAATCATGAAAAAAATATTACTCTTACTCCTTCTTGTCTTGAGCTATGTTGGTTATGCAAATGCGGCTGAACCTGCTACTATTGTTGCGCCGACAACAAATGCTGTCAACAATTATCTTCTTTATCCTACAACAAACATATACACCTTCCTAAAACTCGATACGAGGAATGGCAAAATTTGGCAAGTTCAATACTCAATGGATGATAACGAATTTGAAGTAGTACTCAATTCTCGTGAATTAGTAACCGCAGGTAAACCTGGACAATTCGCTTTATATCCCACTACCAATAACTGGACTTTCCTTCTCCTTGATACAATCAATGGAGATGTTTGGCATGTACAATGGTCTCAAGAAGCAGACAATCGAGGTATATTCCCAATTCGTTCAATTTTTTAATGAAAAAATTTTTCTTACTTCTCATGTTCGCGTCCTTAGCTTGCTCAAACATACAAGCTAAGAAGCTTTTTGTTGAGATGGAATTTCATAAAAATTCCATTAAACTCGACGATGGCTCTAATAAAAAACGACAGGCTATCAAAGGGAAAGATGGCAAAGACTTAAAGTTTACATCACTCATAGGTGCTCTAAACTATATGTCGTTACAAGGCTGGGAATTAGTCGATACAAAATCTGTAACATCTGGAAGTGGTTATGTAGGTGCTTATGGCGGTGCAAGTTCTACAAGCACAAAAGTTTACTACATCTTCTCCAAAGATGTATCAGATGAAGAATTAGAGCAAGTTGTCAATAATAGCTACAAAGACGATTAACCGCGCCTTTCGCGCACCTCATATAGTCCATGACTTTGTTGAAAATTTCAGCAAGTTATGGACTTTTCTTTTTCCGACCTCGACCTTAAGCTCGATGGGCTTCCGCCCATCAATTACAACTCTGTCGAAACGCTTCCGGGCTTCAAGGCCAGCGTAGCGTTCACCGTCAACTCGGCAACGGTTTTCCGTGAAGACATCCACATCGTGCCGACCATCGTTGACGATACACTCTCTTACGTTCCGTGAGGGGAGCACGTAAATAAGTATCTAAAACAAATGCTAAATTAACGTAAGACTATGCTGTGTTTATCAATGAGAATGTGGTTTAGGTAAAACGTTTTATCGGTTTCAATTTCATTCTCGGAAATGACAATGGTTCCGTCTTTCACTCCTTCTTTAATAAGTTTGTCAAAGTTTTGCAGGGTGACTACGTATTGTCTCTTTGTCTTAATAACTGCAAAGTTACGAAAAATGTTTTATTTATAAGTAAACAAGTGGAGTTTTTTGACTCAAAGTTTCATGATTATTGCTCAAGCCGAAACCACAGTGAATAATAGTAAATATAAGAGAAGGGGGTTCTCGACGATAGGAGCTTGACTCTCCGAGGCAAGCCGTAGGTCAGCCAGTACATTTAATTGCTTGTGTATAAATGAAAAGCATTGCCTCGAAAATGGCTGGGTCCGGAGGCCCCAGCTCCTACATTAGCTATATCTCGACCCAACTATATATGCACCGTAATTTCGGCTTGTGCCGTTGGAATTACAAATGAAATGAGACAACTATAAAGAACTTCGAGGTCATTGGCCGAGGCGGTATCTACACATCCTGACACACCCTTAAATGTTTGCGAGAATGTAGTCTGGCGAGATTTCCAACTTCGAGAAAGCGAAAAGTTTCTTGCCGAGGTCTTTTATAGAAGCTCCGATATGGTAGAGTGTATCATCGATAATCAGAAATCTATCATGAATTCGGCTTGCAGTTTTTATTTCAATAGGTGCATACTGCCGATTATGACGGTTGATGCTTTGTTGGAATGTGCGGCTTATCTCCCCGGTATATATCAGAGCTGACACATCGTTGTTTCGGTTATCAAGTTGAACCAATACTGATTCGTCAACATAGTTGTCAATCAGAACAATCCGTTTTTTCGCACTCTTGATAAGGCGGCAAATAAATTCGTGTGCATCAAATATTTGTCCATTGAAGAATATACCTTCTCTGGGCGGTAAGGATGTGCGGATGAAGAAATCGACTTTGTCGGTCAGGTCGTCAAGTCTTTTATCATGCTCCAATAAGCGGCGGTCGATACGACTTTCCAGATATATCAAACGCTGGTTAATGCTATATCCTCTTAAGAGATATTCTTTCAATACCTTGTTTGCCCACTGGCGGAATATGGTTGCGTTTCGACTGTTCACCCTGTAACCGACAGACAGGATGGCGTCGAGGTTATAATACTTGGTGGTATATCGCTGATTGCCGTCATTACCCATATGTTCCAAAATGGAACATGTGTTATTTTCTTCCAATTCGCCAGTCTTGTAAATATTTGCCAGATGTTTGGTTATAGCTGGTCGCTTAGTCCCGAATAAATCGGCAATCTGCTGCTGGGTCAGCCATACAGTTTCTTTGTGTGGATACTGCTGTTGGGGTGGGGTTTTGGCAAAATGAGGGTTGTGAACCAACTTGAACCTCAAAAAATTTTTTTTGCCGTTTTTTATTGTATAATTTTGAGGCCACAATAAATTTTGAACCAAAAAATCACTTGTCCTAATGAAAAAGGTAGTTCTTTCAATGTGTGTAGGTATGGCGTTTTTTGCCATATCGTGTTCGAAGAGCACCACTGATGAGCCAGCCCCACCGAGTCCTGTTCCCGACGATAAAAAGGTGGAAATCAAAATCAGCCCGGCCATCGACGAATCTCGTGCCACTGACTATGGTTTCGAGACAGGCGACCATATCGGTCTCTATGTGGTCAATTACGACGGCGCAACCCCGGGAGTGTTGGCCGACCGTGGCAACCATGTCGACAACATGCGTTTTACCTACAATGGTACCTGGAATCCCGACAGTCCTGTCTATTGGCAGGATGACGCTACCCATGCCGACTTCTATCTTTATTATCCCTATAGCCAGGTATCATCGGTTGACGCCTACCCGTTCGAGGTGCGTGCCGACCAGTCGACCGAGGCGGCATACAAGGCTTCAGACCTTATGGTCGGCAAGGCAGTAAATGTAGCCCCCACGGCCTCGGCAACGCGCATCCCTGTCAGCCACGTGATGAGCCGTATCATGCTATATCTCGAGCCGGGCAATGGCTTTACAAAGGAATCGCTGGGCACCGCCGACGTGTCGGTCAAAATCAACGGTGTGAAGTGTGGCTCGACGGTCAATCTTGCCACAGGAGCGGTTACACCCACCGGTAATGCCACAGTGGTAAGCCCCCTCTTTGCCGACAATGCCTACAAGGCTTTGATTGTGCCTCAGACCGTAGCCGAGTGCAACCTTGTCACTGTCACTGTCGATGGGCGTGATTTCAATTTAAAGAAAGGTTTCACTTTCGAGGGCGCCAAGAGCCACAGATTCACCGTTACCCTGAGTAAGACATCGAACGGTATCAATGTCGGCATCAACCCTTGGGCTGACGATGGTGTAGATAATGGCGGCACAGCCGAATAGATAACAGTTATTTGATGACAGAAATAGTAAATGCTATGAAAAAACTTATATTCGTTACCGGATTATTGGCTGCTGCGATGGTTTCGGCATGTTCGGAAGACGATTTCAACGTCCCCGGCCAGGAAGCGCAAGACAGCGGTAAAATCAGTCTTGCCGGTGAGATTACCCAGGAATGTACCACACGAGCCAACGACGACGGCTTTGCCGACGGCGACGTGATGGGAGTTTATATCGTCGATTACCAAGGCACGCAGCCCGGCACATTGCTCACTTCGGGTAACCGTGGCGACAACGTGCGCCATACCTTCGATGAGGCTGCTTATAAGTGGAGCTCGGCCTACGACCTCTATTGGAAAGACAAACATACACGCATCGATGTTTACGGTTATTATCCCTTCGGCTCTCCCGACGATGTGAATAAATATAAATTCACCGTCAAGACCAACCAGGCGCGCACCTACGACAATGGCACCATGGGCGACTACGAGGCATCAGACTTCCTCTGGGGCAAGGTGGCCGGCGTAGAGCCGACGACAAATGTGATACGTCTGCCGCTGACACACCGCATGGCAAATGCGCGTGTGACACTCGTAGAGGGTAGCGGCTTTGCCGAGGGCGAATGGGCCGAACTCGATAAGCAGGTACTTGTTACCAACACGGTTCAGAACGCCGTTATCGACCTCGCGGCCGGTACCGTGACTCCCGATGGCGAAATAGGGGCGAACTCGATTATCCCGTCGAAGCGTGGCGACGAATGGCGCGCCATCGTGGTGCCTCAGACCGTCGCCGCCGGTACTACCATGTTCAGCATCACCCTTGGAGGCATACCCTATAAATTCGAGAAGAACGAGGCTTTTGAGTATGTTGCCGGTAAGATGAACAATTTCGGCATCCGTGTCGACAAGAAAGAGATGAGCGGCGACTACACCCTGACCCTCATCAGCGAGAGCATCACCGCCTGGGAAAACGACCTCGTCAGCCACGACGCCACTTCCAAGGAATATGTGATAGTGAATGTGCCCGAAGCCGGTACGCTCGCCGAGTGCATCGCGGCCGCCGGCAAGGACTACAAGACCCTTCGAAACCTGAAAGTCACCGGTCAGATTGATGCGCGCGACTTCCGTTTCATGCGCGACGATATGGCTGCTCTCCAGGCAATCAACCTCAAGGAAGTACGGATTAAAGGCGCCCATGCGCCCGTTGAGGGCGCCCCGGAAATATGGGGCCTTGACGACCAGCTCCCTGCGCGTGCCTTTGAGAATAAGAGGTCTCTTACATCAATTGTACTTCCCGACAATATCAAGTCGATTGGCGAGGCTGCTTTCAACAGTTGTGTCAATCTTACGGGTTCACTCATAATCCCTGAGGGGGTAATAGATATTCAGGTCGCAGCTTTCGGCAGTTGTCGGTCACTTACAGGCAAACTTTCGTTGCCGTCCACTCTTCGTTATATAGGCAGCGGACAGGACGCAAACGGCAATATCAAACCTGAGAGAGGAATGGAGTTGAGCTATTATGTGGGTGTGTTTTCAGGATGTGGTTTCACCAGCGAGGTCGTTATTCCTGAGAACGTGGAGCTGATATGTTGCTTTGCTTTCCGCAATTGCAAGGGCCTCTATGGCAGTCTGCGTCTGCCCGAGAAGCTTAAATTGCTGGGTTCAGGTGCTTTTGAAGGATGTAAAAATCTTACGGGCTCACTCGAAATACCTCAGGGAATAACCGAGATTCCATGGGTTGCTTTCTACGACTGCGGTTTCGATGGCAATCTCTCCCTCCATGATGGAATAGTATCGATAGGAGAAGAGGCTTTTAGAGGTTGTCATTTCAAAGGTGAACTCGCGCTCCCTAAAAACCTTACGTCGATTGATAATGGTGTGTTCTATGGTTGTGACTTCTCAGGCGAACTTGTCCTGCCTAAGACTTTGGTAACAATCGGAGACAAAGCATTTGCCTACAACTGGCGACTTATGGGCACGCTCGAATTTGCCGAAGGTCTTCAGACCATCGGTGCCGGTGCTTTTGCCCATTGTCGCAGTCTTGAAGGTCTTGTTTTTCCGGAAAGCCTCGAGAACATACGCTATGAAGCAAGTTTTGGTGATGACGGTGGCGCATTTCAGGGCTGCTACGGCATAGGCTCGATTGTGAGCAAAAGCGAGATTCCGCCCTACATACAGCCCGGCGCTTTCGACGGCGTGGCCAAGGACAACTTCACTCTCGAAGTACCCGAGCCTTCGATTGCACAATATACCACGGCTGTGGGTTGGTGCGATTTCAAGCGCATAGCCGCCCACCACGAACTTGTATGCCGCCCGTCGGTGGCCTGCGCATTGAGCACCGAGCACAAGCAGACGCTCGTGATAGATGCCGAAGGCGAATGGGAAGTGGAATCCATTCCTGACTGGTGCAGCCTGTCGCAGACATCGGGCAGCAAGAAGAATGAAATCACGCTGACCATAAAATCGTCATCGCCCACCGAGTCGCGCGAAGGCGACGTGGTATTCCGCCTCAAAGACAAGGACTATACCCACAGTTGCCATGTTACCCAATATGGTTACCAGTATGGTGAAGACGAATATCTCACGTTGCAGAAAGCGACCAAAGGCAATAACGGCGGCATAAACATCGTTATCCTCGGCGACGGATACGATGCCAAGGACATCTCCGACGGCACCTACCTCGCCGACATGCAGCAGCAAATCGAGTATTTCTTCGGTATCGAGCCTTACACCACATACCGCGACTACTTCAACGTCTATACCGCGTTCCCCCTCTCGACAGAGTCGGGTGTCGGCACGGTAAACACAATCCGCTATAATAAGTTCGGAACTACATATACCGGTGGTGTCGGTCTGAAATGCGACTACGACATGGTCTTCGACTATGCCATGAAGGCGCCTACAGTCAATGCCGGTAACCTCGACCAGTCACTGATTATCATCGTACCCAACAGCACCGACTACGGCGGTATATGCCAGATGTGGTCAACCGGAGCCGCCATAGCATTCTGCCCCAAGAGTACCTACGGCTATCCCCTCGACTCACGAGGCGTAATACAGCACGAAGCCGGCGGTCACGGTTTCGGCAAGCTCGGCGACGAGTATATATACCACAATGCCTTTATCGACTTCTGCGACTGTACTTGCTGCGACCACGTCGACGGAGTGCTGTGGGCCAAGTCGCTCGGCTGGTACGACAATCTCGAGCTCACCGGCAAGATGCACGAAGTAGGCTGGAGTCACTTGATTTTCGACCCGCGCTACAGCGACATTGTCGACATCTACGAGGGCGGCTATAAGCACAGCCGTGGCGTATTCCGCTCAGAGCAGAACAGCTGCATGAACAATGACATACCTTACTACAGCACTATTAGCCGCGAGAGCATAGTCAAGCGCATCAAGCGCTATGCCGGCGAAGAGTTCGATTTCGAAGAGTTCGTGGCCCTCGACAAACGCACCTCGCAAGTTGCGTCGAGAAGTGTAGACGAATCATCGGTCAACATCCGCACCTACTCTCACGAGCCGGTAATCCACAAGGGCAGTCCGCTGTCGTCACGCCGCCATGCCAGGAATAAATAATCCAAGTTTCGCAAGTTTGCAAACTTGCGAAACTGTTGGTAGTCTTTAGGTTATAGGTTATTGTTTGATAAGTGCAAATAACAATATTATTAGTGCAATCAATTAGCTGTTTAAAGCTAACCGTTAACCTCTAAACTAATAACAATAAGTAAGTCATAGACTTGTGAAGCTTAAATAAATAATTTTCGCAATATATATGAAACACAATATTATTTCAGCACTCAGCGTTTTACTGTTGACCGTTGGTCTTACCTCCTGTACCGATGAGTCAATGGAACCTGACAACATACCAGGCGATAAAGTCGCTATGAATTTCACGTTTAGTCATCCGTCGCAGTCGCGAGCTACCGAAACGTCCTTTGAACCCGGGGACGTGGTGGGGCTCTACGTGTCGCCGTCCGACAAAGTGCTCGAGATAGCAGGCAATACCGTCAACAACGAGACTGTCACCTTCACGGGCACTACGTGGACGACCACGCGGCAGCTCTATTGGGATGCCGGCACATATAATGCCTACGCCTACTATCCGCGCCTCGACAACATTATCTCAATCTCCGACCTCCCCTTTGAAATCAGCCTCGACCAGAGTGCCACAACTACCGATGCCCTTAGCAATTACGAGGCTTCCGACTTTCTATATGCCTCTTCTCGAGGCGTTACGGCGTCGGCAAATCCTGTCAGCCTCCAGTTCCGCCACATTATGAGCAAGATTTCGATTCGTCTCATTAAGGGCGAGGATTTCGAGGGCGAGCTTCCCGACAAGGCTACCGTCTATATCCACAACACCGTCACCTCGGCCACAATCGACCTTGCCGCCGGTGTCGCGACGAAGGCTGCTCGCGGCGAACGCAAGAGCGTAATTGCCCGTCAGGACGGCCCGACGACCTACTCGGCCATTCTCGTGCCTCAGCGCATGGAAAACCGTATGCCGCTCGTCGAGGTGGTAATGAACGGCGTGTCGTTCCTCTATGAAAGCAAGTTCCTATTCAAGCCCGGTATTCATCACATCGTCAACCTCGTTGTCGATAAAAATCCCGAGCAGGTTAAGATAGAAATAGGAGGAGAGATTACCGACTGGAATTAATGATATTTAAAAGGAAGTATTTAAATCTTTTTCTTTTGACCATTAGTGTTCTAATGGGTTGGTGGGCTGCCTGTCTCTACAGGCGGCCGCCAATTGTTTTAGACACCGAGACCCCGAATGTGGCTCAAGAGGCCGTAAAACCCGACACGGTCTTCATCATGTCGCAGCCTGAGCCGACGGCTGCCCCCGCCGCCGATGCGCCAAGCACCTCGGCCAGGGAGATGCCTGCGCAAGCGGTAAAAACGACAGGCTTTCGCGACGCGGAGCCGCGTGCCATGCTTGCCGACCACCCCTTCAGGCTCGAGGCTGCAAAAGTGCTGAGCGGCCGACTCGAAGCGACCGACTCGCTCAGCCGCCACAAAATCCTGAGCTACTGCGAACATCTGCGCACCTCGTACACCACCCGCGACATCGACTTTATACGCCAGGTATTCAGCGACAACGCCCTGATTATAGTCGGTCACGTGGTCAAAACAGGAGCCAAACCGGGGGCTGCGATAAGCAACAACAGCAAGGTCGTATATAATATCCGCACCAAGCGCGAATATCTCGAAAACCTGTCGAGGATTTTTGATTCAGGCAAGCCAATAGACGTTAAATTCTCGGAGTTCAGGATTATGCGTCATCCCACTGTCGAAGGTCTCTACGGCGTGACCCTGCGCCAGGAATATTCCTGCGGCAACTATAGCGACGACGGCTATCTGTTCCTGCTATGGGATTTCAGAAACATGTCGATGCCGCTGATTCACGTGCGCACGTGGCAGCCGTCAATGTCGGTAGGCCCTGACGAAGACGATATAATAGGCATAGGTGACTTTAACCTCGAATAAACTTAGTGATGAAGAACCATCATCCGTCATATATAATCTTTGCAATACTGGGATTGCTCATTGCCTGTACGGCTACAGCCCGGGCACAACGTTTTTCGGTGGCGTCGTTCAAAGTGCTGCCCAACGATGTGTCGGCATTTATAAATCCCGTCCGCGACCTCAATGACGAGGACTGCGGGCTGATTAAAGTCATGGCCTCGGGCGATTTTGCCTTCTCCACACCCCTGGGAATTGTGAAGCGCGAGGACAAGGTAGGCGAAATCTGGCTCTACGTTCCCCGTGGCACCAAGAAAATGACGCTTAAGCACCCCGTGTGGGGCGTGATGCGTGACTATCTCCTCCCTACGCGCGTCGACAGCCATATGACCTATGAGTTGCGCGTCAACGAACCTGTGACCAACATGGTGTCGACATCGGTAAAAGTCGACACGGTGGTGTCGACCGTGCGCGACACCCTGGTGCTTACACGTGTCGACACGCTCGTGGTGGCACCTAAAAAGAAGCCCGTGCCATTACGTTTCGGTGCGCTTGTCACGGCCGGCTACGGTGGTAAAGCCGAAAACGCCTCGGGCGGTATAATGCTCTTTGCCATGAAGCGTCACGGCGGCTTTGTGCACCTGTCGACCAATTTCGGCAACATAGGGACCACCAGGGGCGAATGTGACAAAGACGGCCGGATAGGCGACAACCTGCCGTTCTACTCGGGGCATACGCGCAGAAGTGCGTTTATGGTCAATGCCGGCGCCATACACCGCTTGTCCGACCATGTGGCGGTTTTCGAGGGCCTTGGCTATGGCGACTCGTCGCTTGCGTGGGAACTGGCACCGTCGGAAGGCGGCGGATATGTGAAAAACAAATATTTTTGCAAGCACGGACTATCGTTCGAGGTCGGTGCAGTGTACCGCTACCGCAGACTGGCCGTGTCGGCATCGGTGAGGAGTATCAAGGGCACTGACTGGTTCGGTTCGATAGGCGTGGGCATTATTTTGGGCAAATAGTTGAATATGATTTTGAATAGACTACAGGCACTTGTGCTCTCGTTGACAGCTTTGTCGTTTTTGATGATGACTGGCTGCTCGGACTCCGATAAACCCGACAACCTCGAACCCGTAATCGAGATACTTCCGGCCACGGATATAACCCGTTGCGAGGCTGTCGTCTCGGGCCGGGTGCATAAGCGTGGCACTACCGGGCTGACGTCTCTTGCTTTTTACTATGCCCCTGAGGCTGGCGGCGGGGCATACGATTTTGAGCAGGTAGAGGTCTCCGGAGCCGAGACGGTAAGCACGTTGCTGACCAATCTCAAGCCCGGCACTACTTACTCTTGCTATCTTCAGGGACGGACGTCGACTGCCACTCTGCGGTCTGAGACAATCACCTTCTCCACACAGCCCAACGAACTGCCGACACTCACCCGGGCCGAGGCCTTGTCGACAGGCCCGACCGGCATAATCGTCGAATTTGAGATTACCGACGATGGCGGCGAGGCACTGCTCAGTGCCGGATGCGAAGTCGCTGATGTAAGCAATGGCTTGTCGTGGCGCGTAAATATTGCGGCTGATGGCCTGACGGTGGGCAAGCATCGCCTCGTGCTCGGTAACCTTACGCCACTGACGCAGTTCACTATCACGCCCTTTGCCGCAAACTCGATAGGCGAGGCAACGGGGCCGGCTATCGACTTCACGACTCAGAACAGCATAATCCTCAAAGAGGCCGGGGCATTGGCCTCGGTCTTGGAAGGCACTGCCGTGGTGTCGCTCAGGCGACTACTGATTTCGGGATATATGAACGGCGATGATTTCAGATTTCTGCGAATGTTGCTCGGCGCGCCGGCTGTGGGCGGTGTCACTAAGATAGAAAGCTCGGTAAGCGAAATCGACCTTACCGACGTGCGGATTGTAGAAGGGGGAGGCTCATACGACGGGGCACGTTTCACCGAGAACGACAAGGTGACCACCGGCCTTCTTGCCGACTGCCCCTCTCTGCGCGTGGCCTTGCTGCCATCGTCGGCAACGGTGCTTGCCCGCGATGCCGTGGCCCGTTGTGAGGCACTCGGAGAGCTGACCGTCCCGGCGGCTGTAGAAACGCTGCTGCCATCGGCCGGCTGCCCGTCGTTGCGGGCAATAGATGTGTCGGCGCCCAACATCGATTTTGCCGCCGTCGACGGCGTGGTGTTCAATCAGGATGTAACGGATATCGTATGGTTCCCTCAGGGTAAGACGGGCGGGTACACCCTGCCTTCGACGGTGACGAAAATCAGCGAGAATGCATTCCTGGGCACACAGATAAGCGGCCTCGTTATACCTCCGTCGGTCAAGACTATTGCCCGTGGTGCCTTTGCCGGTTCGGCATTGACCGAGATTACGCTTCCCGACAACTTGGCAAACGTGTCCGAGGGAATGTTCCAGGGTTGCGCTTCGCTCGCCACCGTGCGTCTCGGTACGGGTACAACCTATGTCGGCAACTATGCCTTCGACGGCACCGCGCTTACCCATCTCTATGTCGGTGCGGCTGAGCCGCCCTTTGCAGCCGGCGAGGCATTTTTCAACCGCAGTCTGGCGATGACCGAGGTTTGTGTGCTCCACGTGCCTTCGGGCAGCATAAAGAAATATCGTAACAATTCGAAATGGGGCCTTTTCGACCATATCGAGGAGTTTTAAGCTTGCAGACAGCAATGAAAGAACAAGATAGCGACTACACAGACCCCGGTATGGCCGACGACAGCGACTCGGCATACCTTGGGATTGACGAAGCTACGGTGAAGCTCGATTTTGGCGAACTATTTTCCCATGAGTTTACCAACATCAGGCCGTACTATAGCTCTCCTCACGGCCCTGTGGAGATTTATACCGCCAACCGCTACGGCAAGCGCTATATCCTCAAGGGGCTGAAGCGGCAATATCGCACCGACCCTATCTACACCATGAGCCTTGCCAAGGAGTTCGAAATCGGCATACAGCTCGACCACCCCAATATCAGGCGTACCATTGGTCTCGAGAATATCGACGGCCTCGGCAGGGTCATAGTACTCGAGTATGTAGACGGGTGCACGCTCGATACCTTGCTTACATCGTCGTCACTGACCATATCATCTGGCAGGGCGATTGTTGCCCAGATAGCCGATGCCCTTGGCTATATACACAGCAAGCAGGTTTATCACCGCGACCTGAAGCCGACCAATATACTGGTGTCGCACAACGGAAATGTCGTTAAAATCATAGATTTCAATCTTTCAGACCGCGAGGATTTCGTAATTCTTAAAAATCCGTCGGGTACGCGCCATTATATGGCCCCCGAACTTCTCAGTCAGGATATAAAGCCCTCGGCTGTGGCCGATATATATTCGTTCGGTGTCGTCGCCGGCGAACTCGCCCAGGCAACCGGCGACGAGGCCCTGGCCCAGGCCGTGAGAAAATGCACTAACGATAGACCCGACCTCCGGCCTCAGTCGGTGGCATATATAAAGCTGCCTTCGACCCGTATGTCGGTGGCCGACATGCTGTCGCGACTACTTTCTTCGCGACTACTCACGTATATTCTTATCTTCATAATAGCCGCACTGGCCGTTGCAATAATAATCATGCTAACAAAACACTCCTAAATCTTATGGACAAACAATATGCACTGGAATCACTAATAAATCTTACCAACCAGACCCTTGGCTATACACCAGGCACACCATCGGAGTTCAGCGAACTCAGTATAAGTATCCAGCGAAAGACCGGCCGCGTGATTAGCCTGTCGTCGATAAAACGCATCTGGGGATATGTTTCCTACGAGAGTTTCCCGTCAATCACCATACTCAACACCCTGGCTCAGTACAACGGCTTCAAAAACTGGGACACCTTCTTATTCAGCCACAACGGTACCGACTTCGATGATTCGGGCTTTATCGAAGAGTCGGTTGTCAGTGTAGAGAGGCTGCACACCGGCGACCGTATATTGTTGCAGTGGGGCAAGGGCAAGAGCTGTGAGATAGAATATTTATCAAACTTCAGGTTTCGCGTCAATCAGTCGAAGAATATCAAGCTGCTTGTCGGCGATACATTCACAATCAACATATTGTGCCTGCGCCACCCCATATTCATAAGCAATATAGAGCGCGGCGACCAGCATATCCCGGCCTATATCGGCGCCCGCAAAGGCGGCATCTCAGCCATCACCCTCATCCCGGCGTGAGGGGTTTCTCGGGGGAATTTTGATTTATGACGAAAATAGAGTAATTTTGTGCAAATAACCTCATAATCTTACTCCGGCGGGGGTGCCCCCGGCCGGGAAAATTTTTGTCACTATGGAAAAAACATGGCGCTGGTTCGGTCCTAACGATAAGATTACCCTCGACATGCTCCGTCAAATCGGAGTGGAGGGGATTGTAACGTCTCTGCACCACATACCCAATGGCGAGGTGTGGAGCTACGACGAAGTGATGAAGATGAAAAACTTCATCCAGTCGCACGGCCTGAGATGGTCGGTGGTCGAGAGCCTGCCGGTGAGCGAATCAATAAAATACGGCGGCGCAGACCGCGACGAGCTAATAGAGAAGTATAAGGAAAGCCTTGCCAATCTCGGCAAGGCCGGCGTGAAGACTATATGCTACAACTTTATGCCCGTGCTCGACTGGGCGCGCACCGACCTGGAGTATTCCAACCCCGACGGCACGTCGAACCTCTACTTCAACAGGGCCGAGTTTGCCTATTTCGACATATATATACTTGGCCGCGAAGGGGCTGAAAAAGATTACTCGCAGGAGACTCTCGACCGTGTAGGAGAACTTAAGTCGCGTATGACTGCCGAGGCCGCCCACCGTCTGGTCGACAACATCATAGTCAAGACCCAGGGCTTTGTAAACGGCAACATATCAGAGGATGACTCGGCACCCGTTGAGACTTTCCGCAGCCTCTTGAAGCTCTACGACGGCATCGACCGCGATGCCCTGCGCGCGAATATGAAGTATTTCCTCGAGGCCATAATGCCTGTCTGCCGCGAGTACGACATAAACATGTGCGTGCACCCCGACGACCCGCCCCTGCAAATTCTCGGTCTGCCGCGCATCGTGACCTGCGACGAGGATATAGAGTGGTTCCTCAACGCCGTGCCCGACAGCCACAACGGCCTCACTTTCTGCGCCGGGTCGCTCAGTGCCGGCGCACACAACGATGTGCCGGCGTTGGCAAAGAAATATGCCTCGCGCACCCACTTCGTGCACGCCCGGATATGCCGGGTAGAGCCCAACGGCGACTTCAAGGAGTCGTCGCACCTCGACCCGCGCCTGATAGATATTATTGCGACATTCGAGCGCGAACGCCCCGGCGTGCCCATGCGCGTAGACCATGCCCCGCTGATGCTCGGCGATGAAAAGATGGGCTATAATGCCGGTTATTCGTTCCATGGCCGTATGCTTGCCCTTGGCATGGTGTCGGGTATAATGGCAGTAGTAAACCAATAATTTAAGTTTCGCAAGTCACAGACTTGCGAAACTGTTAATAGGTTATCGTTTAGTGGTTAGCCTTAATTCGCTAATTGTTATTACTAATAATATTGTTATTTGCAATTATACAACCATAACCTATAACCAAAAGACTACTAACAGTGAGCAAGTGCAAACTTGCGAAACTTGAACCAATAAACTGATAAACTATGAACAATCTGTTTTCAATCAAAGATAACGTGGTCGTAATCACCGGCGGCACGGGAGTGCTCGGCACGGCTATAGCAAAATATCTCGCCCAGGAAGGCGCAAAGGTTGTAATCCTCGGTCGGCGCAAAGAGGAAGGCGAACGAATTGTGGCCGAAATCAAGGCCGACGGCGGCGAGGCAATGTTCCTGGTATCCGACGTGATGAACCCCGAAACCGTCCAGGCCAATTGCGATGAAATCATGGCGGCTTACGGCAAAATCGACGCGCTGCTCAACGCTGCCGGTGGCAACATGCCCGGCGCCACGATTGCCCCGACAGGCAACTTCTTCGATGTCAAAATCGAGGCCTTCCAGAAAGTGCTCGACCTCAACCTTACCGGCACGGTCATACCCACGCAGGTATTCCTCAAACCCATGGTCGAGGCCGGCAAGGGCGCGATTGTCAACTTCTCGTCGATGGCCGCTTTCCGCCCCATGACCCGCGTGTTGGGCTATGCCGCCGCCAAGGCCGGCATATCGAACTTCACTGCCTTCCTCGCCAACGAAGTGGCCACCAAGTTTACATCTAAAATCCGTGTCAATGCCATAGCTCCCGGCTTCTTCCTGACTAACCAGAACCGTGCGTTGCTTACCAACCCCGACGGCAGTCTCACCGAGCGCGGCGCCGACGTAATACGCCAGACCCCGTTTAAACGCTTCGGGTCGCCCGAGGAGTTGTGCGGCACCATCCACTACCTTATCTCGGACGCCTCGTCGTTTGTGACCGGCACTGTCGCCGTTGTCGATGGCGGCTTCAACGCATTTGCAATGTAAACTCTTCGAAAAATTGTAGTTCCGTCGGTGAAAAACTCTTAAAATGGTATAAACCAAAGTAGTTTTGGTGTTTGCCGTTTAGCATAAGAGTCGTAATTTTGCAGCTCGAAAACTTCAGGAACTTGCAAACGACGTAACTACAATATGCTGACAACAGGAAAACTCGGATTTTGGGGGCTTACGGCCATTGTCTTCGGTCTTATGGTAGGGGTGGGGATTTATAACCTGCCCCAGAATATGGCTGCCGTGGCCTCGCCGGGAGCGGTGTTTTGGGCATGGGTTGTCACCGCCCTCGGCATACTGCCGCTCGTCATGGCCTTTAAGTGGCTCAGCGACAAGTATCCGCAATATAATGCCGGCATATACCAGTATGCCCAGGCCGGTTTTGGCAACTATGTCGGTTTCAATATCGCGTGGGGCTACTGGCTGTGTACGGCCTTTTCGAACGTCGCCTACGGGGTGATGCTCAATGACGCCGTAGGCGCCATATTCCCGCCCTTGTTAGACCATGGGTGGGAGACGGTCGTGTTCGGCTCGGTGCTGATATGGCTGATGTACTATATAGTGTCGAGGGGCATACGTACTGCCAAGGTTGTCAATACGCTCCTAGCCTTGGTCAAGGTCGTAATGCTGGTGTTTATCATCGTCACGTTCTGCCTCTTGTTCAAACTCGATGTGTTCAATTCGGGGCTGATTGACAACTGGGGTCTCACCACCCCGACGGCCACGCAGATAAAGTCGACCATGATGGTCACATTATTCTGCTTCTTCGGGGTCGAAGGGGCAGTGATGATGTCGGCCCGTGCCAGGAAAGCCGCCGATGTGGGGCGTGCCGGCATTGCCGGGTTTGTCATATCACTTGTGCTCTATATGGCAGTCTCGCTGCTATGCTACGGTTTGCTCACCAGGTCCGGGCTGGCGCAGTTGCCCGACCCGTCGATAGCCTATATCATGAAGGAGACATGCGGGGCATGGGCATATTGGTTTGTGATTGCCGCCGTGGTGGTCTCGCTTGTCGGGGGCTGGGTTGCATGGACTCTTGTCGTAGCCCAGGTTCCCTACGAGGCAGCTCTGGCCGGTATTTTGCCCTCGGTGTTCAAACGCACCAACGACAAGGGTATGCCCACCTTCGGCCTCTTTGCCTCGAGCGTGGTCATGGAGATTTTCTTGCTCATGGTTGTGATGGCCGACGACGTCTACCTCGCAGCCCTGCACATAACCGGCCTTATGATAATACCGTGCTACCTGTTTACCGGCCTCTTCCTTTTGAAGAAGGCCGACAATATCAGGGTTAGGACGATAGCCGTCGTGACGACTCTTTTCTGCCTGTGGATGGCCTATGCCGGCGGCCTGCTCGAGATGTTTATGACCTCGATATTTTATCTTGCCGGTATCGGTTTTTATTTAAAGGCACGTCGCGACGACGGCTTTGACCGGCACCACTTGTTTACCCGCCGCGAAAAATACCTGCTCGTCGCCATTATCGCAGCCTCCGCCACTACCCTGGTGATTATAGCGCAGCGAATAGTGAGTTTGTGAACCATTTATGCGATGTTTCAGTCGCGAGGAAACACTAATTCTACAAGCCCGATTGACCCGAGGACCCTTATATCAACTGTAGGTAAGGTCTTAGTTGTAAGTAACACTATCTTGATAATTAAGTGTCTTTTTAAGGCTTAATATTCTCTTTAATGATACTTACAAAGTTGGCTTATTATATCCAAACTAACAAAAATATGGGGCAAAAAACACCACCAGCCGTCGACATGGGTCGGCGGCTGGTGGTGTATGGGGTTGTGGCGTATTATTCGCCGGGGTTGATAGCGTCGTTGGGGCAAACGCTTGCGCAAGTGCCGCAATCGATGCAGGTATCGGGGTCGATGTGATAGATTTCGCCTTCAGAGATAGCGCCTACGGGGCACTCGGGGAGGCAGGTGCCGCATGCTACACATGCGTCTGTAATTACGTATGCCATAATTGTAATTTTTTGTTTGGAAAAATATTTACGTTGTTGTTTGTTGGTGCAAAATTAGTGTTTTTTTTTGTTTATCCCAATCTTTGACGGCAAAAATTGCATGTCAATGTCTTGTGGCGGCCTTGGCGACGTATGCCTTTGTGCGGTAGGTGGCGGTACGGCCAGTGAAGGGACTCCAGCCGCAGGGGCTGAGAATGTCGCTTTCGCTGATTGCATATTCCTCTGACGGACTGATGACTGTGATGTCGGCCGGCTGTCCGACAGCGAGGGTGCCATAGTCTTCGAGACGGAAGACGTCTGAGACTCCGGCGCTCATTTTCGACACAACCAACTCGACGGGCAGGTAGTTGAGGAGCATAGGTACGGCGAATTGAATAGATGGCGCGCCCGAAGCGGCGGTCAGCGCGCCTCCCTGCTTCTCGCTCATCAGGTGCGGAGCGTGGTCGGTGGCTATGGTGTCGATGCGTCCGTCGGCGACTGCCTTGCGTAGTTCCTCGGCATCGCCCGGGGTCTTGATTGCCGGGTTGATTTTATGGCGGTTGTCGCGGTGCGCCTCGTCGGCCAGCCACGGGTCGAGGTACATGGGCGTAGTCTCGGCGGTGACGGTCTTGCCGAGGGTCGGCCCCTTGTCGAGCAATTCGCGTGCCTCTAATGCGGTGCTGATATGCGCTATGTGGAGGTGCGCGCCGGTGCGGTGTGCCAGCTCGACGGCTGCCGCTGCCGAGCGCAGGCATGCCTCGGCACTGCGTATGCGGTGGTGTTCGCTCACGGGCACGGCCTCGCGACTGCCATAGCGGCTGACTGCGGCGGCTGTGTTGGCGGCGATGATGTCGTTGTCTTCGGCATGTACGACTACCGGCAGGCGGTGGTCGGCACACCAGCGCATCACGTCCTCGAGTTCGCTCTGCGAGGGCGACGACATGGCACCGGTCGACGTGCCGAGAAAGATTTTAATGCCCGGGGTGTCGCCCGGACGTAGCTTTGCCAATTGCGACATAGCCCCCGGCGTGGCGCCGAAAAAGGCACGGTAGTGCGTGGCGGCTGTGGCCTGTCCGAGCTTATTCTTTTCCCACAGGGCCTCGGCCGTAGTCGTGGCCGGTATGGTGTTGGGCATGTCGAAGACGGTGGTAATACCGCCGGCCAGGGCGGCGCGGCTCTCGCCGGCAATCGTGGCTTTGTGCTCGAGCCCCGGTTCGCGGAAATGCACATGCGAGTCGATGAGGCCGGGACATACGTATGCCCCCCCGGCGTCGATAATCTCGTCGTCGTCGAACAGGTCGAAAGGCGTGGGGTCGCCGCTGCCCACGAGCGTTATTATTTCACCGTCGGTTTTAAGCCATCCACGGCGAGTGCCCTTGCGGTCGACCAATATGGCGTTGTGTATCAGCATGTCGGCTTATCGTTTGTAGTTTTTGAAAAGGCTGTTCCACTTGAGGCGGATAACTCCGAAGACCGCCTCGCCGAATATGCCGCTGTTCATCTTGCTTGTGCCGAGCACGCGGTTGACGAAGATGATAGGCACCTCCACGACCTTGAAGCCGTACTTGTATGCCGTAAACTTCATCTCGATTTGGAAGGCGTAGCCCTTGAATTTTATCTTGTCGAGCTGCAAGGTCTCGAGTACCCTGCGGCGGTAGCACACAAAGCCGGCCGTCGTGTCGTGGATGGGCATGCGTGTGATTAGCCGCACGTATTTCGATGCGTAGAACGACATGAGCACGCGGCCCATGGGCCAGTTGACCACGTTGACGCCCGTCACGTAGCGCGAGCCCACGACCACGTCGGCATCGTCGTCGATGGCCGTCTGGCGCAGGCGCAGCAAATCTTGCGGATTGTGTGAAAAGTCGGCATCCATCTCGCAGATAAACTCGTAATTCTTTGCAAGACAATGCTTGAAGCCTTCGATATAGGCAGTGCCGAGACCTAATTTGCCGGCGCGCTCGATGATTTCAACGCGCCCCGGGTATTGCCTGATTTTGTCTTTTACGATGTCGGCCGTGCCGTCGGGCGAGTTGTCGTCGATGACGAGCACGTCGAAAGGAACCGGAAGCGCGAGGACGGCATCGATGATTGCGGCCGCATTCTCGCACTCGTTATACATCGGTATGATTACGGCAGCATCGCTGCGCTGGGTGGCTTCTGTCATAGGGCTTCGTATTTGCTTGGCAAAATTAACGATTAACATTCACTATTATATATCACGAGATGTTAAAAAATATTGATGTAAAACGAAAATTTATATGAAACAGCGTAGGTTAGTAAAACATAAATGTACACAGTCGACAACAATGATTGATAAGCCACAATTTACCCCCGACAATATCACTACCCTCGGTCCCGGCCAGGTATTTGTCTTCGGCAGTAATCTTGCCGGTCATCACGGCGGCGGTGCCGCCAATTACGCTCATCGCCATTTCGGAGCCGAGTGGGGTGTAGGCGAGGGCCTCAGGGGGCAGAGCTATGCCATACCCACCATGTTTGCCACGGCAGAAGACATTAAGCCTTATGTCGATAAATTTACCGACTTTGCCCGTGACCACGGCGAGTTACTGTTTCTTGTCACGCCCATCGGTTGCGGTATTGCCGGGTGGCGCCCGGCCGATATTGCGCCATTTTTCCGCGATGCGCGTTTGCTGCCCAACGTTGTGCTCCCGCGAAGCTTTGTCGATATTCTCGGGCCGGTGTGTCCGCCTATGCCGACGTGGGATGTGCAGTCGTTCTGTAACCGCATGGCACATTGCCGCTACGGCATGGCGGCAGGCTCGCCAGAGGCATTCGACTTCCTTAAAGAATTACGGAAAGAGGTCTATGTCAATACTATAACCATTGTCGGCCGGGGGCGCTATGTGGGCGGCGAACTGCCCGACACGTGCCCGGTACGTCTCGATGACGATGCCGCAATGATGGCCGATACCGTGTTTGTCGACAAGCCTTTCTCGGTTACCGCCGTGCCCGCGCGGTCGATGCCTACGAGTTTCAATGTTGTCAACGAGGACTGCCTCGATGTTGCCGCCCGTCATGTGCGCGAGGGCTACCTGCCCGCCGTGCTCAATTTTGCAAGCCGTCAGAACCCCGGTGGGGGCGTTACAAAAGGTTCCGGAGCACAGGAGGAGAGCATCTTCAGGCGCACGGATGCGTTTCGGTCGCTATATCAGTTTGTCGACCGCGACAGTCTGCGCCAGCTCCTTGCCCCGTCGGGCCAGGACGGCATAGTCGGTTCGCGCTCGGAGCGTTACCCTATGGAGCGCGACTTCGGAGGTATTTACACCCCCGGAGTCACTGTCTTTCGTCAGAACGAGGCCAAGGGCTACGGGTTGCTTGCCGAGCCCTTCAAGGTCGGGCTCGTCACTGTGGCTGCTATCAATCATCCGCAGTGCGTCGACCCCACGCACATGACCCCCGACTGCGTGCAGGGCACCCTCAACAAAATTCGCACGGTGCTGCGCCTCGCGCTGCGCGCCGGTCACGATTCGCTCGTGCTCGGGGCTTTCGGATGCGGGGTTTATGACAACCCGGCCACACAGATGGCCCAACTGTTCCGGCAGGTTTTTGACGAAGCCGAGTTTAAGAATAAATTCCGACTCGTCACCTTTGCCGTCCTCGACAATGGCAAGACCACGCCCCGCAACCCCGTCGGTCTCTATCAGGCCTTCGCAAACGTATTTGGCAGAAGAGATTAAATGTTTGCTAAAATATAAAGACAAATAATATGCTACCCGGACCTCCTAAAATCTTAACCTGCCCTTTTTGTGGCGGACATAAGGAAGTAATGAGCCTTATCAGCGGCAACACATTCCAACTCACATTGTGGAGTGATGCGCGTGTCGACAACCCCATGTTGCCCCGTGTGTCACAAATCCAAAAATGCCCGCATTGCGGAAAATATTACTTTCTCGAAGATTCAAAACCGGAATATGCCGAAGATGGCTATAGCGGTGAACTTGGCAATTTGAACTTCGATGAACTGTGCGAGGCCAAACGGCAACTCAATGTCCCCGGCTTGGATAAAGACCCTCTCGTAACTCTCGATATGATGCTGGTCTGGGCCTACAACGACCTCACAAGATACGTTGGTCAAACCCCGACACAGGAGCAGACCGATATTTACAACTCGGTTGTAGACGAACTTCTGTCGCCTCCACTGGTCAATATGATTGACCCTTTGTTCCATGTTGAATTGCTGAGGGAAGCCGGCCGTTTCGACGAGGCCGTTGAAGCGCTTCAGTCCATACCCTCGGGTGAACACGACTGGATTACTGACGCAATGAAGAGCCACATCGCCGACGAGGACACCAAGCCCTTTATGCTAATCTGCCACGGCAACAAATTGGAATTATAAATCCGCTAAGTGATGGATGTCAATTATAATTTGAGTCGTTTTATAGATGCTCAGCGCCTTGTCTATGCTATGGCTCTGAGGGAATTACAGGAAGGTCGGAAACGTTCTCACTGGATATGGTATATATTTCCTCAATTAGAGTGCCTTGGACATTCATATAATTCAAAATTCTATGGCATATCGGGCGCCCAGGAAGCCAAAGCTTATCTTGATAACCCGACGTTGGGTCAACGATTGAGAGAAATTTCGGAAGTTATTCTTAACTTGCCCACTAATAATGCAATAGAGGTATTTGGTGGTGTCGATAGTCTGAAACTCCGCTCTTCAATGACGCTATTCGACGCCGTGTCTCCCAACGACGTATTCGCTCGTGTCCTCGAGAAATATTTCTACGGACGACGAGATAATCGTACACTCAATATCCTGCATAATCAAAATAGTGAGGGTGTGTAAAAATGAAAGTCGTCGGAGACGACGCTTTTGTGGATAACCCCACCATCATTGGTGGGGTCTGACTAAAATCTCTAAGATAAAAGACCTCGGAGAGGTCGCAAACGGTATATTCCAAGCCGATTGCATCCTCTCCGAGGATTATTATTGTATTGATTTCATGACTACCCCCACGAATAATCGTGGTTAACCACGACATAGTCCTCTCTTACCTTTGCGGCGTCTAACAACAATGGCAAAATAGGAGTTCAGAACTTTCATTTTGTCAACTGGATTACTTTTTGTAGTATTGCTAGAGAAGTAGTTCAGTGGAGGCCGAGTACATTCGTCCCTTGATAAGTTTTTACTATATCGCCTCGAAGATTTCAACCGGCCTCTTTTTTTATCTTTAGAATCTGGGCAAAGTATGATAGGACGTCTGACGATCCTGAGTGTAAAAGAGAGTAGATGAAGAAGATAAGTTGGACTATTTTTAACGTCACCACAAAATTCTTCTAGACAATGAAATCAAAAATTCCTACAGACAGGTATTTCCGGCAATGTGTCGGTATCGACGTGTCCAAGAACAAATTCACCGCGTGCATGTGTATGCTCAGCTGGGGCTGTCCGGCGCAATTTACCGAACCAATCGAGTTCGTCAATACGAAAACAGGCTTCAACCAGCTGGTCAAATGGGCGCGTAAGGAGGCAGAGAAGGGCCAGCCCCTGCTGTTCCTGATGGAGCCGACGGGAACATACTATGAAGACCTTGCCTACCACCTTCACAAGCTATCGTTCACAGTCTTTGTCATACCGCCGGGCAGGG
>CEAR01016757.1_pt1 | contig 185711 bp, 166 predicted proteins | sample 557461 | NCBI WGS metagenome assembly CEAR01 (sample SAMEA3182075, study PRJEB8094) | gut metagenome | biome: human; feature: gut; material: Stool; isolation source: human stools | place: Canada | collected 2012-03-14 | reverse complement strand
GATACTGGATACCATCGAATACTACGAAACCGGCGCCGAGACCGTCGCATTCACCGCCGCCGCATTCATCGGCTGTGAGCTGGTCGATAGCTGCACCGCCGAAAACTACAATTAATCCGGAGGTACACACATGGCAAAATGGACAGGTGTTGTCACCAACAAGGGCGCGGAGCTTCTCGCCGCATGGGCGGAGGGTACGACCCTGAATATATACTCTGCGGCCGCCGGCACGGGCACCGTCGCCGAGGCCGCAATGATAGCTCAAACCGCGCTTGCCGGGCAGAAGCAGGCCGCAAGCATCGTAAGCCACAGCAAGGCTGACGGCGCCACCGGCCTTAAAATCCAGCTTCAGATCACCGCACCGTCAACCGGCTACACCCTTAATCAGTTCGGCATATGGGCAAAGGTCGGCAGCGGCGAAGGCAAGCTGCTCGCACTATTTCAGAATTCCGAAGGCATCGACGTTCCGTCGGCATCCGATTCACCGGACTTCGTTTATACGTTCTATGGCCTGATCATGATATCCAACACCGGCAGTATCTCGGTCACGGTCGATGCAAGCGCCGTCGTCACCAACGCTACGATGCAGGCCGCGATCGCCGAAGCTCTTGAAAATCTGCCAGAACCCATCATCGGCACCGCGCCGCCGACTGCATCGACTGTTGGAACGGTCGGGCAGCAGTACATAGACAAAACGAACAAGCGCGTGTGGTACTGCACGGCGGCAGAAGCGACGGGGTATACATGGATATCGCCGGACAAGGACTTAGCCGACGCTATCGCCGGAAAGCAGGATGCATCAAGCGCGGTCAATTCGTCCAACATCGGCAGCCAGACGGTCAAAAAAGCAAAATACGCGACCGACACCATCGCCGTCGGCACACCTGCGCTGCGCAATCAGTATTTCGTATCGGCAGAAGCCACGCCCACGGTCAACGGTCAAATCGCGTGGGTGTACGGTTAAGGAGGTGCGGTATGGCATTATTACCAAGCGGATATACAAAGCTTGAGTATATCGAAAGCAGCGGCACACAGTACATTGATACTGGTGTGAGCAACTTCCGCACGCAAAGTACTCGTGTAACTCTTGATGTGGACTGGTTATCAGGCCTGGGCTATTATTTTGGATGCGCTCAATCAGGGCTTAGTTGGTACGTTGAAGCGTTTCAGCCAACCAAGGTTTATTCGGGTTACTTAGATGAAAGTGAGTCAGCGGACATAGCTACAGTAATCGGCCGATATACAGTAGACAAAAACGGTGTCTCCACGAACGTAAATGGAGTAAAAATACAGCATGCCTCGGCGGACAGTTCTGCTTCAATTCCAATATGTCTTTTAGCGTGTGGGGGCAGCTCGGGGGTGTCCGGTATTGCGGATGCGGCAAGAATTTATTCGTGCAAGATTTATTCAGGCTTAACACTTATCAGGCAGTTTGTGCCTTGCAAAAATTCCTCCGGTGAAGTCGGCCTATACGATGAAGTAAACGACGTATTCTATGGCAATGCTGGTACAGGCGTGTTTATTGCAGGCCCGGAAGTACCTATCAGCGGTCCTGGCGGTGGGGGCAAGCACAAAACCTTAATCGCCGGTACGTCTTACGGTATCAAAGGCGGTAGAACATTAATCGGCGGCACCGGCTATGACATCAAGAAAGGCCGGACGCTTATAGGCGGCACGGGGTATGATATCAAATTAGCAACGCCCTTAGCAGAACTGCCCGAAGGCAGCATCATCAAACTAAACGAAGATGATACACCCGTAGAATTCTATGTTGCAAAGCACGACTATGAGAGCGACTTGAACGGTGCAGGAAGAACGCTACTTGTACGCAAAGATTGTTACGCTTCATATAATCTTGCGCACTATAGCAGTCCCAGCAATTATTTTCCTGATACCGGCGTTTACAAAGTGCTAAACAGTACATATAAAGTCAAATTAGATGCAGCAGTACGCATTGCAATGGGTACAACGTCATGCAAGACGGTGAAAACCTACAAACCGACGGGCTCAACTTCCATACGTGGGAGAATGACTACTGTGTCTGCGGCTGTTTTCACATTATCAAAAACCGAAATTAATAATAGCCTTAACTACAATTTGTCCGAAGGTACACAACTGCCTATATCCGATACGTTGAAAACAGCACTTTTCAACGGAGAAGCTGTAAACTGGATTACAAGAAGTTCGTCAGCAATGAACAGCATATATGTTATTACTTCAAGCGGGTCGGTTTCGAGTGTGTATTACCATCAAAATTCAGATAACTACTATATGCGCCCGGTTTTCACTCTGCCCGAAACGATGGAAGTTGACGGCGATTTCAACCTAATCGCAGCATGAAAGGAGACGCAATGACCTACATCAAAGTAAACAACACACTATATCCCGCGACGATAGACGGCAGGATAGCCGACTATGCATGGAACAGGCGAGATACAAAGTCTATCACGCTTGAAATGGCATACACCGACGTGCTTGCGCTGCTGCCTGACAATACGCCGTGGTCGATAGTGCAGAAAGACACCGTGCAGAAGCTTGACGATAACGGTCAGCCGATGACGGACGAGAGCGGCGAACAGATAACCGAAGAAGTCACGACCGAGTTTGACAATTCGGAATACAGCATGTCTGGCGTTATCACCGACAACCGCGACGGCACATGCACCATTAAGATGGGCAAGCCGACAGAGATAGAAAACATCCTTAGTGAGCTGGAAAGCGAGGTAGGTACAAATGAATGATGAAATTCGCGCAAGAGTTGACAACCTTAAGCAGGGCATATCAGCCCTTAAAACCGTTTCCGACACTATAGCCGAAGTCGGCATAACCATTGAGGACAAGCCCACGGATATGCCGTCAAGACCCGGTTACAAGTGGGTTCCGCATCAGGCGGCGGCAGGCGGCGCTATCACGTGGATTGAAACCGAATCCGAGGATAAGACCGGCACAGCGGAGCAGCCGATAAGCTTCACACCGGGCATGACGGTTTATCCCAACTACTACTACACCGACGGCACCACAAGATACGTCTGCGTGCAGGGTGGTAATCCTGAAACGATCGGCGAGGGCGATTATTTCATGGCGTTCTAAAACAAAAAAGCTCCCCGTAATGGGGAGCGAGGATGCTTCGGGAGAGCCTATTGCCACGACACATGGAGCTGGCGGTTATTTGCGGCGCAGTCGGAGAGATAGAGATTTATAAGCGTCTGATAAGGGATGCCGGACTTCGCGGACTGGCCTTTGAAAAAGTCAACGGTATCCGCGTCAAGGTTTATGGTTATCTGCTTCTTGAGCTTTTTGGCGTAGGGGTTCGGACGGGGATTCAGTTTTTCAATCTCGTATTCTTTACGCATTTTATTTACCTCCTTAGAACCTTTTTTCATAGATCGAGCGCTCTGTCCGAGTCGCTTTTCTGGCGGAAATAATTCTTATTCGCTCATCTTCGCTGCGGTAGCAATGGCTGACTATGCACACGCCTTTTTCACTGCTCATGCCGATGATCAGAAATCTGTCTTCGGCTTCGGAATGGTCGGGGTCGTCGAATAAAACGGCATAGTCATCATAGAAAACGGCTCGTGCTTCCTCAAAAGAAACACCGTGCTTTTTGATGTTGGCAAGAGCCTTGTTTTCATCCCACTCAAATATCATCGCGGCACACTCCATAATTATCTTATAATTATATTATACACATAAAGTCCGAATATGCAAGAGGAAAACACAAAAAAATACAGAAAGACGGTGGTTTATGACATGACCTACACAAACAGTCCGCTTGTGGACTACACGCAGATATCCCCACACCGGGGCAGCCGTAACGGGCACGCGATAGACACTATCACAATCCACTGCGCAGCGGCACAGGCGGCAGTTGAAACGTTAGGCAGGCTGTTCCAGACCAAGCAGGCAAGTGCTAACTACGGTATCGGCGCAGATGGGCGCGTCGGAATGTACGTCGAAGAAAAAGACAGAAGCTGGTGCACGTCCAACAACGCCAACGATGCGCGCGCCGTGACCATCGAGGTTGCGTGCGATAACCGGCACCCCTACGCCGTTAAAGATGCCGTGTATAAAAAACTGATAGCCCTTGTGGCCGATGTCTGCAAGCGAAACGGAATTGCAAAGCTGGTCTGGTCAACGGACAAATACGACCGCATGAACCACAAAGGCGGCTGTAACATGACTGTACATAGGGACTATGAAAACAAAGCCTGCCCCGGTCAGTGGCTTTATGACCGTCACGGCCAGATCGCAGCGGAAGTAAATAAAATTTTGGAGGATGAGGATATGGTGAGATGGGCAAAGCTTGATGATATCCCCGAGGGCTACCGCGCAATGGCGCAGCGTTATGTTGACGCCGGAGCACTGCGAGGCAAAGGCAACGGGGAGATTGACCTGAGTGAGGACATGCTCCGCGCTATGGAGATCATGCGCCGCTACTTCGAAAGCGAGGGCAAGTAAGACATGTATCGAGGTACAACGCCGACACTGAAATTTACGCTGCCGTTTGATACCTCGGAGCTTGCGGCAGCGTGGGTAACGCTTGCACAATCAGGCAAGGTGGTTATCGACAAGCCAATGGCCGACTGCGTGCTGGACGGTTACACATTATCGGTTACTCTAACTCAGCAGGAAACGATCAAGCTGACGGCGGAAAACCGAACCGACATCCAGCTTCGTGTGCGCACGACCGACGGCGCAGCACTTGCATCGGCAATTTTCCGCGAGGAAACCGACCGGATTTTAAAGGACGGGGTGATCTGATGCTGACCTTTGCGGTTCGGTTCGATATGCCCGTGCGCGAGCTGGCGGTAGATTTTGTGTCGCCGCCTGAGCTGCGTGTGGATTTCTCCATGTCGCCGGTGGTTCTGGCCGTAGATTTCAAAGGGCTGCTATTCCGCGATAAGCCCGTTTATGTCGAGCCGGAGCTGTACAAAGGCGACTACGAGGTCGAGCCGTCATTCGACCGGCAGCAGCTGCCGACAAAAGCAAAGAAGATGACCGATGACCTCACTGTTGAGGCGATCGAGGTTCAGCGCGTGTCCAATGCGGCAGGAGGCCGCGTACACGAAGATAAACGGAGTGTGGGTCAAGCAGACCGATATGGCGGCGTTGAAAAATGAAATGAAAAACATAAATTTAAAACTCGGAGGATATTAAAATGAATGCACCCGATAAAGTCACGGAGATCAAAGGTACAGCGACAGCGATTGCTGCGATAATCACAGGCATTATAGGCTGGGCAGGCTGGGCGGTGATGCTCTTCCTTGCGCTCATCATAATCGATTGGACGACCGGATCGTGTGCCGCGAAAAAGGCCGGTGATTGGAATAGCTCAAGGAGCAGAGAGGGACGCTGGCACAAGGTGGGCGAGATTGTGGCCGTTGTTGCGGCTTTCATGTGTGACATAGCGCTAAAAATAGGCATGACAGGGTTAGGGATAGAGTTGCCAATAGACTATGACACATTATTCGGACCTCTGGTGACAATGTGGTACATATTCACGGAAATCGGATCGATAGCCGAGAATGCCCAGGCATTGGGCGCCCCTGTTCCGAACTGGCTCACGAGCGGGATAAAAAAACTCAAGGACAAGACCGACGATATCGGGAACAAGTGAATTAGGAGAACAACAGCCCTCGGCGCACCTGCCGAGGGCTGAAAAAGCATCATAAGAAAAATAAAGCTACTTGATTACGCCAAGCTGTTTCAAACTAAATACAAGTGCACCCATTTTTCCGACTAAAAGAAAGCAGTAGACCTGAGTTGTCGTAAAATTGTCGTAAAATTGCGCGTTAAACAATGTGTTTTTGCGCGAAAATCCAAACGATAAAGTTAGAAAATATACGGCACAAAAACGCCGCAAACCATTGATAAACAAAGAAAATCCCGAAGTTTCAACGACTTCGGGATTTTGCTGTGTTTGGAGCGGATGACGGGAATCGAACCCGCGTCACCAGCTTGGGAAGCTGGGGCCCTGCCATTAGACGACATCCGCAATTATCGTGGTGCGGAGATTATTTTACACCAACGGGAGAGAATATGCAAGCAAAAATACCATGCCGCCGAAAATGCAGGCAAACAGTTGACCGGCAACTCATAGTATGGTAATATAAGAATAGACTTTTTGTATACTTAACGGGAAAATAATTTACAAGGGGGAGAAAAATGAAAAAGTCAAAAAAGCTTCTGAGTCTGCTGCTTGCGGTGCTGCTGCTTTGCAGCCTGTTGCCGGCAGCGGCATCGGCCGAGGGGAACCCGGAGGACGACTATCCGTTCGTTTTTGTCCACGGCCTTATGGGCTGGGGCGAAAGATCGATGCTCGATCCGATCATGCCGTATTGGGGCATGACAACGGGCAATCTCATGAAGTACCTGAACTCAAAGGGCTACGAGAGCTATGCCGCTCAGGTCGGACCGCTCTCCGGAGCATGGGACAGAGCGTGCGAGCTTTATGCGCAGCTTGTCGGCGGAACGGTTGACTACGGCGCTGCGCACTCGGCGGCCAAGGGTCACGATCGCTACGGCATAACCTACGAAAAGCCGCTTTTTGAGGGCTGGAGCGCGCAGAAGAAAATTAATCTCATCGGACACAGCTTCGGCGGCGCGACGACGCGCCTGTTCCTCGAGCTGCTTGCAAACGGCAGCGCGGAAGAGGTCGCGGCCGCAAAGGCGGCAGGCACAAAGGTATCTCCGCTGTTTGAGGGCGGCAAGGGCAACTGGGTGTATTCGCTCACGGCGGTTGCTGCGCCGCACAACGGAACCACGTTTATCGAAACCTGCGATGTTTCGACCAAGGTGGTAACCGATGCAATCTATAATTTCGGCGCAGCTCTCGGCCTTACCAAGCTTAAGGGTGTGTACGATCTCCAGCTTGAGCATTTCGGGATCTACCGCAAGGACAGCGAGACCGATATGCAGTATCTCATCCGAGTCCTCAACAGCAGCAACTTCATGAGTCATAATGACAATGCAATATACGACCTCACCATAGACAATGCGCTGAAGATAAACGACGGGATAGAGATGCAGAACAATGTTTATTACTTCTCCGTCTGCGGCGACGCAACGCACCCGAGCAGCGTGAGCGGAAACGAAGTGCCCGACTCATCCGTGTTTGCGCTGCTTAAGCCCTTTGCTGCGATGATTGGTAAGTATTATGACAAATATACTGCCGGCGGCGTTTATATCGACAGAACGTGGCTGCCTAACGACGGCATGGTAAACGTCGTGTCCGGCCTGTATCCTGTAAACAGCAAGCTCAAGTGCGAAAAGTCCGACGGAAGCCGGGGCTTTGTTGTCTGCGACGGATACAACAAGGAAAGCTATGCGAAGGGTATATGGAATGTCTTCCCGACTCAGCCGTACGATCATCTTAGCATCATCGGCGGCATTCTTTCAAACACCGTTTCAAATACCCGGCATCTGTACATGGAGCTTATAAGCAGGGTTACGAGTACCTATGGCAGCAGCACTCCGGCCGAAGAACCTATCGGCAAGACGATGTCATTCACTGATGTTGCGAAGGATCGCTGGTCGTATGATTACATCCTCAAGATGTATCAGCTCGGCGTTGTAAACGGCCGCTCGGACAGCATATTTGATCCGACCGGCAACGTAACGCGCGCAGAGTTCGTGAAAATGCTCGCCTGTCTCGACGGAGTGGACACGAGCGCTTACGGAAAGTGTCGCTTCACCGATGTCAGCGATAAGAGCGTTTTCGCGCCGTATGTCGAGTGGGCTGCAAATAACGGCATCGTACTCGGCATTGATTCGGCAACCTTCAAGCCGAATGACAACATAACTCGCGAGCAGATGGCGGCCATAATCTGCCGCTATGCCGACTATGCCGGCATAAAGCTGTCCGACGATGCACCGGCCGCTGCCTTTGCCGACAGTGCGCAGATATCAAAGTACGCAGTCGATTATGTCACGGCGCTCCAGCGCGCAGGCATAATATGCGGAAAGCAGAACGCCGACGGAAGCTTCAGCTATTATCCGAAATCGTTTGCAACGCGCGAGCAGGCATGCAAGGTGCTCAGTCTTATATAAAATCGTTGAATAATATGTTAAAAAACCGTGGGAGACCACGGTTTTTTATTGCAAAGAGTATAGACGTTTAGTATAATATATCTAATAAATATATTTAAGGTAGGTAGGCTATGGCGTACGTTGAATTTGAAAAAGTTAAAAAGACATATCACATGGGCGAGGTGAGCATCGAAGCACTCAAGGATGCGACTTTTGAGATCGAAAAGGGCGAAATATGCGTTATTGTCGGCGCATCGGGCGCAGGAAAAACCACGCTTCTGAATATCCTCGGCGGTATGGACAGCCTTACATCCGGCCGCGTTGTGCTCGACGGGAAAGAAATATCCTCGTATAACGCAAACGAGCTTACGACCTATCGCCGTTATGATGTGGGCTTTGTGTTCCAGTTTTATAACCTTGTTCAGAACCTCACGGCCATTGAAAACGTTGAGCTTGCCGCACAGATATGCAAAAACCCGATGGACGCTGCGGAGGTCATCGACCTTGTCGGTTTGCACGACAGGGCGCAGAATTTCCCGGCGCAGCTTTCCGGCGGCGAGCAGCAGCGCGTTGCGATAGCGCGTGCGCTGGCAAAAAATCCGAAGCTCATGCTCTGCGACGAGCCGACAGGAGCGCTTGACTATAACACGGGCAAGGCAGTGCTCCAGCTTTTGCAGGATTGCAGCCGGAAAAACGGCATGACAGTGGTTATCATAACCCACAATCAGGCGCTCACTGCAATGGCGGACAGAGTAGTTTCGGTAAAGAGCGGTGTTGTCACCGACGTCAGCCGAAACGAGCACCCGATCCCAATCGAAGACATAGAGTGGTAAAGCAATGAACAGATCCATCATCAAACTCACAAAACGAGAGATCCGCAGCAGCCTCGGACGCTATCTTGCGATATTTGCAATAATAGCGTTGGGGGCCGGCTTGTTTGTCGGCCTGCGCCTGTCGCGCCCGGATTTTCTCGAAACGTATAATAATTACACTAATAAGACGAATTTTTATGATTTCCGACTTGTCTCAACGCTCGGACTTACCGACGAAGATCTTGCCGAGGTCAAAAAAATGGACGGGGTGAAGCTTGCCGAGGGCGCAGTCGGCGCGGATTTCTTGTTTAACACCGCCGATGAGGATAACCTCATCATGATGGCGCAGAGCATACCCGAAAATGTGAACCAAATTAAGCTGAAGGCAGGCCGTATGCCGGAAAAGGCAAACGAGTGTCTCGCCGACCCTGATATGTATTCAAAAGACGATATCGGAAGTACGATAAAGCTTTCGAAGGATAACAGCGAGCAGACCTTTGATACTTTTGCGTATGACGAATATACTATCGTCGGACTTGCCTACAGCGTTTTGTATATAAATACGGAGCGCGGCTCCAGCACGCTCGGAAACGGCAGCGTTAAGGGTTACATCTATATTCCGATGGACGGTTTTTCGACGGATTATTATACGGATATCTATGTTTGCGTCGATTCCGAGGGCTATGTCTACTCCGATGAGTACGAGCAAAGCACGCAAAAATATGTTGACGGGCTTGAAAAATTCATGTCCGAGCGCGCGGTTATAAGGCGTGATGCCATCATTGATGACGCAATGTCTCAGCTTGACGATGCAAAAAAACAGTATGAGGACGGAAAGACGCAGTACGATGCAGCCAAGGCTGAGTATGATGCCGGCTACGCAGAGTATGTGCAGAAAAAGAGCGATACCGAGGCTCAGCTTGAACAGGCACGCAAGGAGATCGAGAACGCAGAAAGGATGATGGGTGATTCATCCGTTATTGATCAAAAGCAGGCAGAGCTTGACGCGGCAAAGGCGGAGCTTGACAAGGGGCAGGCCGAATACGAGAGAGGCCTGAAACAGTTCAATGCCAAGGCAAAGCTCGCCTACGGCGCGGTGGATGAGCAGATAGCTTATTACGAAAACCGCATAATCGATAAACAGAACGATATTGCTGCGCAGAATGCCGAGATCGAAAGCCTCAATGCGCAGCTTGCCGAAGCTCAGGCAAACGGTGATATCTTAAAGGCAAGGCTCATAGAGTGGAAGATCAAAACTGCAAACGACCGTATCAGCCGTGATAATGCGGATATCGAGCGCTATAACGAGCGCCTTGAGGTCCACCGTCAAAAGCGCGCCGAGGTCGATGCCGAGCTTGAGCCGTATCGCAAGCAGCTTGAGGATGCAAAGGCTCAGCTTGACGCAGGCTATGCCCAGATAGAGTCCGGGCAGGCGGAGCTTGATGCTGCGCGCGAGATGATAAGCAGCGGCGGCGCACAGCTTGAGGCGGCAAAAAAGCAGTATGAGCAGGGCAAGGCGGAGGCCGAACGAGGCTTTGCCGAGGCTGAAAAGGAGCTTGCCTCCGGCAAGGCTCAGCTTGATGCGGCAAAGGCAGAGCTTGATAAGGGCGCAGCAGAGCTTGATTCTGCCGAAAAGCAGATAAAAAATATCAACCACGCCGATACGTATGTGCTCGACCGCGATACAAACGCGGGATATGTCTGCTTTGAAAGCGACACAAACGTTGTCCAGAGCGTGGCGTCCGTGTTCCCTGTGTTTTTCTTTCTTGTCGCGGCGCTTGTGTGCCTTACAACGATGACGAGAATGATAGCCGATCAGCGCACGCAGATAGGCATTATGAAGGCGCTGGGCTATTCTTCGGGCGCAATAATTGGGAAGTATATGTTCTATTCCGGCAGTGCCACCGTGTTCGGATGCATTTTCGGCATTGCGGCCGGAAGCTTTGCCTTTCCGGCTGTTGTGTGGTTTGGCTATGGACTTATATACAATCTCTCCGGACTTACGTTTACAATGGATTGGCCGTTGGCAGCCGGGATAACGGCAGCAAACCTTGCAGTCACGCTGCTTGTTACATGGTATTGCTGCGCCAAGGAACTCAAATGTGCTCCGGCGGAGCTCATCCGCCCGAAAGCGCCCGAGGCCGGAAAACGCATTTTGCTCGAGCGTATCCCGGTAGTGTGGAACGATATGAGCTTCATGCAGAAAGTCTCGGCGCGCAACATCATGCGCTATAAAAAGCGCATATTCATGATGCTTCTGGGCATCGGCGGCTGCACCGCGCTTGTGCTTACGGCGCTCGGACTTAACGATACTATCCAGAATGTCGTGACGCGGCAGTATGATGATATAATCCTCTATGATTATGAGATCACGATGGCGTATGACATGAATGAGGAAGAGCAGGAGATATTCTTCCGTGACGCAGGAGACGATATAAAGGATGCAGTGTTTCTCTATCGTGGCCTTGCGGAGGTGTCCGGCAGCGATGCCATAAAAAGTGCAACGCTCACCGTGACCGACGGCAAGAAGCTTTGCAAGTACATTGACCTTAGCTATGACGGAGAACCCATTGACTATCCCGGCAGGGGCGAAGCGGCAATTAACTATAACCTTGCCCGGCAACTCGGCGGAATTGAAGTCGGCGATGAGATAAAACTGACGACCTCCGAAAAAAAGGAGCTTACAGTTACGGTCAGCGCCCTGTTTGATAACTATGTTGACAGCTTCGTTTTCATCTCACCTGAAACCTGTGAGGAGCAGCTCGGCGAAGTGCCGGAGTATAAGTCCGCGCTTGCAAACGCACCCGACGGGGCTGATGTAAACCGCTGCGCCGAAGCGCTCACACATGACGTGGACGGCGTGCGCGGAGTCACGCTCAGCACCGACATAAAAGAGCGCATGAGCAGCATGTTGGACGGCCTGCTTGTCGTTGTTGCTGCGATAATCCTTTGCGCAGGGCTTTTGGCATTCATTGTTCTATATAACCTCACTAATATCAACATATCCGAGCGCATACGCGAGATAGCTACGCTCAAGGTGCTGGGCTTTTACCCAAACGAGGCGGCACACTACGTTTTCCGCGAAAATCTTATTCTTACGGGAGCCGGAGCGGTGTTCGGCCTTGGTCTCGGCGTTGCGCTGCACGCCTTTGTCATGAATGCGATAAAGGTCGATATGATGTATTTCAAGCCGCACATCAGCTTTTTGAGCTTTGCCGTTTCTATCGTCATAACCTTTGTGTTCGCCATGATAGTAAACGCCATCATGCGCCGCAGGATAGACAATATCGATATGGCCGGCGCGCTCAAATCAATAGAGTAATTTGACAACGTGCGGAGAATATATTATATTTAAATGTGATTAATTTATAATATCAGGGATGCATGATATGGAAAATTTGCAAACTTCGCTGCCCGGCTGGGAGATAGTGCGCTGCATCGGCAGCGGCAGCTCCGGCAAGGTATACGAGCTGAAGAAAAAAGATGAATACGGCGGCGACTTTCACTGTGCGCTCAAGGTCATAAGCGTTCCGGGCTCGCAGAAAGAGTATGACGAGATGCTCGAGAGCATGAGCGAGTTTGCCATGCGCGCAAAGCTCCGCGAAAAAGTCGAGGAGATCAGCAACGAGTATCGTCTGCTCGGCGCTCTGCGCGGCCACCCGAACGTTGTCAACTGTGAGGATCAGATGATCATTCCGCACGAAAACGACATGGGCTGGGATATTTATATCCGCATGGAGCTTTTGCAGTCTCTGCCGGATTATGTCCGCGAAAACGGTATGACGGTCGACAGCGTTATTAAGCTCGGCAGCGACATGTGCTCGGCGCTCGAGCTTTGCCGCGAGAATAATATAATCCACCGCGACATTAAGCCGCAGAATATCTTCGTCAGCCGCTACGGAGTGTTTAAACTCGGCGACTTCGGCGTGGCCAAGGCCTCCACCATACGCACCTCGGCCGATAAGGTCGGAACCTATTCGTACATGGCGCCCGAGGTCTACAAGGGCAAGGGCTATGACGACCGTGTGGATATATACTCGCTTGGCATGGTGCTCTATTGGCTGTTAAACGATCGGCGCGGCCCGTTTCTGCCGATGCCGCCGCAGGTACCGACGCCCAAGCAGATTACCGATGCGCAGATACGCCGCTTCCGCGGCGAGACCCTGCCGCAGCCGAAAAACGGCAGTGCTGCACTAAAAAAGGTCGTTATGACGGCGTGCAGCTATAAAATTGCTGACCGCTATGCAGGGCCGACGGAGCTGAAAAAAGCTCTTTCGCTCGCAGCGTCGGGAAGGGTAGAGCCCGAGCCTGTGCAAACCTCGTTCGGCAGCGACGATATGACCGTGCGTGAGGATTTCAAGGCCGATCCGCGCCCGGAATACATACCCGAAACGCCGGCTGAGCCGCGACCGCAGCCAAAGCCGAAGCAGCAGCCGCGTCCCGAGCCTGCGCAGCCGAAAAAAGCTCCGCCCAAGCAGCCTGAGCCTGAGAAAAAGCCGAAAAAGTCCATGTTCGGCTATATACTGGCGCTTGTGCTCATCCTTGCGGCCATGGCAACAGCGGTGATCATTTTTGCACTGTCCGGCAACAATGACGGAGGCAAGGATGATACGCCGACGGCAAGCGCCTCTCCCACGCCGACGGCAACTCCGGAGCCGGAGAAGCTTGACGTAAAATCCGTCGTTCTCAGCTCGCCGAGCCTCACGATGACGGTCGATGACGAGGCTCAGCTCAAGGTCAGCTGTATGCCTGAGCCGTCCGCCGGGCAGAAAGAACCGGAGTATATCTGGAAAAGCAGCGATACGAGCATTGTCACCGTTTCGCAGGATGGCGCACTCAAGGCCGTAAGCGAAGGCTCGGCCACGATCATGGTCTATGTCAGCGACAAGATGGAGGTTTACGATCAGTGCACCGTCATTGTCGAGCGCCCCAAGGTCACGGAGCTGAGCATCGAAGAGATGCCCGTCAAAACCGTGTACACCGTCGGCGAAGAGCTTGATACGACCGGCCTTGTGCTCAGAGCGTATTACAATAACGGCTCTGCAAAGCGCATAACCGACCCGAGCGAATTCACGGTCGAGTGCGACATGACCGGCCTCGGAAACCGCGAAGCGACCGTCACTTATGACGGAAAGACCGTCACATATACTGTAAGAGTCAGCCTGTTCGGCTGATAGGCTTGTTGTTATGTAAACCGCATCACGCGTGAAGTCAAAAACTCCCGTGTAAGTATGCCGGAAATTTGTTGAGTATCACAACTTGTCAAATGGGCAAAATGTGGTATAATGGCATAAAAAGAGGCTGAAACGAGCGTTTCAACCAAAATACAACCTGTATGCTCGGCTTTATCGTGACCCCTCGATCGGAAACGATATGCCACAAAATACAAACGCACCGCACGGTTATCCCCCGTGCGGTGCAACTTTTTTAGTCTCTGTTAAATTCCCTAAGCTCAAGTCCGGGGTTTTTGGTGAGCGCCCAGTTAACGCACCATTCGGAGGTGAACAGCAGCAGGTTATTTCCGCGGAAATCCTGAACCCACTTCGTGTCGCTCGTTAGATTGAGGTCGTTGGGGTTTATGCCCTCGTTATCTATCCAGCGCACGACCTCATACGGCATGCTGCGGCGGCGAACGTCAACGCCGTACTCGTTTTTCAGTCTGTATTCAAGCACTTCAAGCTGAAGTATGCCGACGACGCCGACTATGATCTCTTCAACTCCGGTGTAAGGCTCGTGGAATATCTGAATTGCGCCCTCCTGCGCTATCTGCATGATGCCCTTTTCAAACTGTTTGCGCTTCATTGTGTCGATACGCTCAACGCCGGCAAAAATCTCAGGCGCGAATGTCGGTATGCCCTCAAACTCCACCTTCATGGACTTGTCGCATATCGTATCGCCGATCGAGAAAATGCCGGGGTCGAACACGCCGATGATGTCGCCTGCGTAGGCCTCGTTTATTATCGCGCGCTCCTGCGCCATGAGCTGCTGCGGCTGCGCAAGACGTATGGCCTTGCCGCCCTGAACGTGGAAATATTCCTTGTCGCGCTCAAACTTGCCCGAGCATATGCGCATGAAAGCGATCCTGTCGCGGTGGGCCTTGTTCATATTCGCCTGAATTTTGAACACAAAGGCGGAGAACTTATCGGTGAACGGATCGACGATCTCGTCGCCTGCCTTGCGCGGCAGGGGAGGCATGGTCATGTCAAGAAAGCTCTCCAAAAACGGCTCAATGCCGAAATTGTTGAGCGCCGAACCGAAGAACACGGGGCTGAGCTTTCCGTCGCGAACCTGATCGATGTCAAATTCATAGCCTGCACCGTCGAGCAGCTCAACATCGTCGCACAGGGTCCTGCGCAGCTTTTCGCCGATAAGGCTGTCGAGCGTTTCGGTGTCGTCAAGGCTGCATTCGATGGCCTTGATCTTGTCCTGCCCACGGTGGAATTCGCTGAAGGCGAGGATCTCGCGTTTTTCGCGGTCGTAAACACCCTTGAAGTCGATGCCGCAGCCGATGGGCCAGTTCATCGGATATGTGCCGATGCCGAACTCCTGCTCCAGCTCCTCCATAAGATCGTAGGGGCTGCGTGCCTCGCGGTCAAGCTTATTTATAAAGGTGAAGATGGGGATATTGCGCATTGCGCATATCTTAAAAAGCTTCCTTGTCTGCGGCTCGATGCCCTTTGCCGCGTCGATGACCATGACTGCGCTGTCGGCAGCCATCAGGGTGCGGTAAGTGTCCTCGGAAAAATCCTGGTGTCCCGGAGTGTCGAGGATGTTTATGCAGTAGCCGTTATACTCAAACTGCATGACCGAGGAGCTTATTGATATTCCGCGCTGCTTTTCAAGCTCCATCCAGTCGGACACCGCGTGACGCGCCGTAGCCTTGCCCTTTACAGAGCCTGCCAGCTGTATAGCCCCACCGTAGAGCAGCAGCTTTTCGGTAAGCGTTGTTTTGCCGGCGTCAGGGTGCGATATGATAGCAAACGTTCTGCGCCGTTCGATTTCCTTTCTTATATCAGCCATATACGCTTCTCTCCAAATATTTTTTCACATAGAATAATATACTATCATATATACGCTGCAAAAGCAAAGCTTTTGTGCATAATAAAACCGGCCAGGCCGGCTGACACAAGAAAACATAAGCTGACAAGAACCGAACCTCTATCGCCTGTCAGCGCGCCCTTCCGGCTATTTTCGCCTTTTTTGCCTTGATGGGCGCCAGCCCACCTGCACCAAAGAAAGCCGAAAATTTCTCGAAAAGCACAGCCGACAGGTGCCTTGCAGTTTTGCCGGAGCAGATTTTTGCTCAGGCAAGGCAAAGCTCGCGGAGAATACTGTCGTATTGTCAAGAGCTTTAACGCAGCGTGGGCGGAAATCTGCCCGTCAAAACCGATAGCGGTTTGGCTCTTGTCAGCTTAAGCCAAAAAAGGCGGAGCAAGCACGAATGTCTTCGTTGCGACGGCTTGGTATACACAAAGTATGCCTGCGCCGCCGCGCCTTGACCTCGCACTTGCTCCGTCATTTTTGGTGCTTTGCAGTTTTGAAGCTGAGATTGTTTGCTTATGCAAGGACAAAGTTGCAGAGTATACTGTCGTATTTTCAAGACTTTGGACGCAGCAAGGGCGAAAAAGATCGTTTCAAAACCGTATATTTTCTTGTGTCAGCCGGCCTTAATGACCGGTTTTAATCATTTTCGATCACGCTCACGATTTTCGTCGGGGTCGGGTCTAACTTATGCCGTGCGCGGCTTAGAACGATGGCAATCACTATGCCGAGTATCGCAGCGCCGAAGGCCACGGCAATACATACCGATTCACTCAGCGAGAAAGCGGCGGCTATGACATAGCCCAAAATGAGCATAACAAGCGGCAGAACGTAGATTGCAAGCGCGCCCTTCACGACACCCTTCGTCGGCGTTTCGATCATAACGTGCTGGCCGCGATGCGCTCCAATGGGATTCTGCACGACGGATTTCATGAGGTGCTCGTACTTGCACTCGTTGCAGCCGTTGCAGTCGCCGCCGCATATGCCGAGCCTCTCGACGACGACCTCGGCAAGCCCGTCATCACGATTCTTTGTTATAATTGCTTCCTGAAACATTAATCATCACCTTTACAAATTATACACCCTATTATCACTTGTAGCAAGTGGGGGTTTATGTTATACTTACAGGTGAAGATAAACAGGAGGTGGCTGCTGTGCCCAGTGTGCTCAACCTTAAAAAATCAAACTGCAAGAATTGTCACAGATGCATAAGAAAATGCCCGGTCAAGTCTATCCGCTTCACGGGGCATCAGGCACATATAATAAGTGACGAGTGCATCCTGTGCGGTCAGTGCTTTGTTGTCTGTCCGCAGGAGGCAAAGGAGATCATTGATGACCGCGAGAGGGTCGGCGTGATGCTTCAGGGAAAAGCGCCCGTGATAGCGAGCTTTGACCCGTCCTTCTATGCCTGCTGGGAGGGCTGCGGAGCAAACTCCGTGCGCAAGGCACTTATAGAGCTTGGCTTCACCGACGCCGAGGAGACCGCTATAGGCGCGACGATAGTCAAGCGCGAATACGAGCGGATGCTGCGCGAGGCAAAGCAGGATGTTATCATAACCTCGGCCTGTGCGTCGCTTAACCTTCTTATTGAAAAGCACTTTCCCGAGCTGCGGCAGTATCTGGCTCCCGTCGTGTCGCCGATGATAGCTCACGCGATGGATATAAAGCGCCGCATGCCGGAGGCAAAGGTCGTTTTCATCGGTCCCTGCGTCGCAAAAAAGCAGGAGTACGAGGGAACATGCGTTGACGCGGTCCTCACGTTCGAGGAGTTTGACCAGATGCGCATATCCGCCGGCATTGAGATCGAGCACGAATTCGGTGAAAGCTTCCCCGGCAGGGCGCGCAGCTTCCCGGTCACGGGCGGCATAATAAGAAGCATGGATATACCCGACAAGGGCTATCAGTGCATTGCGACAAACGGCCCGAAAAACTGCATGAATGCGCTAAACGACCTCCAAAACGGCAATATCCACAAGTGCTTTATCGAGCTTGCCATGTGCGACGGAAGCTGCATAGAAGGCCCCATTATGGAAAAGTACATAAACTCTCCGATCCGGCATATATACTCTGTCTGGAGCAATGTCGGCAAGGAGGATTTCGACGTTCCGCAGCCGGAGCCGGAACAGCTCAGGACGCAGTATATCGGAACCCCGGTGCATAAAAAAACTCCGAGCGAGGCCGAGATACGCGAGATATTGTCCAAGCTCGGCAAAAACACAAAGGGCGATGAGCTCAACTGCGGCTCCTGCGGCTATAACACCTGCCGCGACAAGGCTATCGCGATCTACCGCGGCACCGCGGACTACAGCATGTGTCTGCCGTTTATCATGGATAAGGCCGAGCGCTTCAGCACCAAGATACTCAACAATATGCCCAGCGGCGTTGTTGTTGTCAACGAGGATCTTGAGGTGCAGCAGCTAAACCGAACGGCCATGCGCATGCTCAATATAAGCCACGAATCCGACGTTCTGGGCGACAGCGTTGTAAGAGTGCTCGACACGGCGCCCTTCTTCACCTGCCTTGAGACGGGCAAAAGCGTCAAAAAGCTGCGCGGATACTTCTCCGATTACGAAAAGTACTTTGAGCAGACCATAGTGTACGACCGCTCGTCAAAGATACTTATCGATATCATCTCCGACGTCACCGAGGAAGAGGAGGAGTCCATGCGCCGTAAGTCCATAAGTCAGCAGACGGCGGATATAACCAACAACGTTATCGAAAACCAAATGCGCATCGTTCAGGAGATAGCCTCGCTCCTCGGCGAGACTACGGCCGAGACGAAGATCGCCCTGACGAGGCTGAAGGAGTCGCTGAGCCTTGAAGAAGAATAATCTTTGCAGCGAGATAGCGTATATGAGCCTTAACCACGACGGCGAGCAGCTGTGCGGCGACCATGTCGAGATCGTTGAAAACGAAAACTCTACCATCGTCGTCCTTGCCGACGGACTCGGAAGCGGCGTTAAGGCGAGCATACTCTCAACGCTCACATCAACGATAATATCCACGATGCTTGCGGCAGGGCTTGATATTCGTGATGCAGTCGAAACTATTGCCGACACGCTGCCGATATGCTCCGAGCGGAAAACGGCGTTTTCGACCTTCACGATAATAAGGCTTGAGGATAATGCCCATGCGGACATAATCCAATATGAAAATCCGAACGTTATACTCATCCGCAACGGAGTGCAGTATGAGTTTCCGCTTTCGACGATGAAGATCGGCGAAAAGACTATATACCGCTCGAGCCTTGAGCTTGCCGACGGAGATATGTTCATTGCGCTCAGCGACGGTATGCTGTACGCAAGCGATAACGGTGTGCTCAACTCATCCTGGGACAGGGACGCGATAGCAAAATTCATGGAGCCGCTGAGCGAATCGGGGCTTACATCGAATGTCCTTGCAAATCTCCTGATGGAGGAGACCAACAAGCTCTACGGCAGAAAGCCCTTTGATGACGCAACGACCTGCATAGTTAAGATCCGCCAGCGCCAGACCGTCAATATAGCCATAGGGCCACCGGAGAATATCAGCGATAACCACCGCATGATGGCGCTGTTTTTCGCAAAAGAGGGCAAGCACATCGTATGCGGAGGAACGACCTCGAAGATCGCGGCGGAATATCTGCACACAACGGTGCAGACGGAATATACCTCGCCAGACCCGGATATACCGCCGATATCGCATGTTCAGGGCATTGATCTTGTCACCGAGGGCATTATAACCGTTGACCGCATTCTGGCCTATTCAAAGGACTATGTGAAGGATAACCGCAGCTTTGAAAAATGGTGCTATAAGAAGGACGGCGCGTCACTTGCGGCACGCATACTTTTTGAGGATGCAACGGATATAAACATGTTCATCGGCCATGCGGCAAATCCGGCGCACGACGGACTGCCCATTAACTTTAACGTGAAGATGCAGATACTCAAGCAGCTTTCGAAAAATCTGCAAAAGATGGGCAAGCGCGTTAAAATACACGATTTTTAATGTAAAAACGGCTCTCACAGAGAGCCGTTTTTTGCTATAGCTATATGAGTATATCGTCTTTGCTGACATTTCCCCAGTCAAACTCGGAAACGAGCTCTGCGGCTGAATGCGGCGAGCCGTCCGAGATTCCTAAAAGCCCGGCGATATAACCGATGATCTCATCGGGAGCGTGCGTTTTCAGAAGTGCCTCGGCGCCAAGCTCGCCGTAGCGCTTTGAAAGCTTCCTGCCGTCGGCACCGACTATAAGAGGAGCGTGATAATATTTCGGCGCATCGCCGCCTAATTCGGAAATGAGCCATATCTGCCGCGCCGTTGACGAAAGCAGATCGCGACCGCGCACGACTCGCGTAACGCCCATATCCATATCGTCAAACGAAACGGCAAGCTGATACGCATAAACACCGTCAGAGCGCTTTATAATAAAATCACCGCTGTCGGCAAGGTTTTCCGAAAATTCACCGTAATGTCCGTCGCAAAAGCTTATCGTTTTATCCGGAACTTTTATCTTCCACGCGGCCTTTCGTCCGGCAGCTTCAAGCTCACGCCGCGCCGCAAGGCTCAAATGCCGGCATTTGCAGCCGGGATCGCTGCGGTGCTCGCCGGGGTGCGGAGCGGAGGCGGCGAGCCGCTCGCTGCGGCTGCAATAGCATGGGTAGAGCAAATCCCTATGCAGAAGTAGGTCAAACACCTCATCGTATTTCTCGTTTCTTTGGCTCTGCGAGTAGCCTGCGTCCGGATATCCCTCGTCCCAGTCAAGGCCGAGAGCTTTGAGGGCAAACGCAATGCTCTGCTCGCTTTCCCTGCTGCTGCGGTCGGGGTCGAGATCTTCCATGCGGAAGATAAGTCTTCCGCCCACGCTGCGTGCATCGAGCCACGCCAAAAGAGAGGACGATAAATTCCCGATATGCAGCTGCCCGCTCGGACTTGGAGCAAACCTGCCGGTTTGAATTGGCTGTTTATACATAATTGAGCCCCTGAGTATAGTTTAGTACAGACTTGGTACTTATATATAAGCACATTTCGACAAAAAAATAAATATTTATCTATCTTTTTTCCTGAACATGTGATATAGTAAGTGCAAATAATATTGCATACAAGATGCTATGAGAAAGAGGTAACATAATGGCGAGTTCAACAAAAGAGGCATTGGGGAATGCCTTGAAGAAAATGCTGTCGGTAAAGCCTATCGACAAAATAACCGTCAAGGACCTTGTTGAGGAGTGCGGCGTAAACCGCCAGACCTTTTATTATCATTTTGACGATGTTTATGATCTGCTCGAGTGGGTGTTTGAAGAGGATACTAACAAGGCTCTTCCGCATGAGATATACTACGATAAATGGCGCGAAAACGTCATCGAATGGTTTCAGTATCTTCAGGATAACCGCAGCTTCGTTCTGAACATCTTCAATTCGCAGAACCGTTCGTACCTGCTCAGATACTTCAAAGGCCGTCTGCATTACTGTGTGCACAGCTTTGCGGCTATCTGCGCCGAGGGCAAAAACATCGAGTGGTCAGATCTTGAGTTTGTGTGCGAGTTCTATGTCAACGCAGCCATCGGCTGGATATCGCAGTGGTTTGACATGGGCATGCCGCAGCTCGATGATCACGATAGAGAGCGTTATATCAAGATCCTTGACGGCAGCACCGAAAATCTGCTGGCAAGATTCCAGAAAGACTGAAAAGATCGTTAAATTTGGCCTTCCGAGTATTCGGAAGGCCATTTTCTGTTGAAAGATTAATTTTTTCGCGGTATAATATTCTATTATGCACAGCAATAGGAGCACTAATATGAAAGAGCAGAAAACCAATGTAATGCGTCTGCTTGAGCAGAAGAAAATTAAGTATACGCCGCATGAGTATCCGCACGGCGACGATGCCGTTGACGGAGCAACTGTCGCCGCGATATGCGGACTTGACCCGTCACAGGTGTTCAAGACACTTGTTGCGCGCGGCGCGAGCAAGAGTATATATGTCTTTGACGTTCCAGTTACAGGCGAGCTTGACCTCAAGAAGGCCGCAAAGGCGGCAGGGGAGAAGTCGATAGCAATGATCCACGTCAGCGAGATCAATGCGCTCACGGGGTATATCCGCGGCGGCTGCTCGCCGATAGGCATGAAAAAGCAGTACAAGACCTTTATAGACATAAGCGCGCAGGATAAAGAAACGATAATGGTCAGCGCAGGCAAGATCGGCTATCAGGTCGAGCTTGACCCAAACGCGCTTGTGGATATGATACGCGCAAAATTTGCAGATCTGGTAAGCGAAAATGAATGATTATATAAAAATTAAGGGCGCAAGAGCCAATAACCTGAAAAATGTTGATATCGAGATACCGAGAAACAAGCTCGTCGTTATGACCGGCGTTTCCGGCAGCGGTAAATCAAGCCTTGCGTTCGATACCATTTATGCCGAAGGCCAGCGCCGCTATGTCGAGAGCCTGTCGTCCTATGCTCGGCAGTTCCTCGGCCAGATGGATAAGCCCGATCTTGACTACATTCAGGGCCTTTCCCCGGCAATATCCATCGATCAGAAAACCGGCTCGCGCAATCCGCGCTCGACCGTCGGCACGGTAACGGAATTATACGACTATATGCGTCTTCTCTGGGCGCGCATAGGCAAGCCCCACTGCCCCAAGTGCGGCAAGGAGATCCGGCAGCAGACGATAGATCAGATAATCGACCAGCTCATGCTGCTTTCCGAGGGAACAAAGCTCATGATACTTGCACCCGTAGTTCGTGCGCGCAAGGGCGAGTATGTCAAGGTATTCGAGGATGCGCGCCGCTCGGGCTATGTCCGCGTACGCGTTGACGGCAGCATGTACGAGCTTTCCGAGGAGATCAAGCTCGATAAGAACAAAAAGCACACCATCGAGGTCGTTGTCGACCGCGTCGTTATAAAGGATGGTATCATGCGCCGTCTTGCCGATTCCGTGGAAACGGCGGCCTCGCTTGCAAACGGCCTTGTCATTGCCGACGTTGTCAGCGAAAACCGGCAGATACTCTTCTCGCAGAACTATGCCTGCCCCGACTGCGGCATATCCATCGAAGAGCTGACTCCGCGCATGTTCTCGTTCAACACGCCTTACGGCGCATGCCCCAAGTGCGACGGGCTGGGAATGCAGCTTCTTGTCGATCCGGATCTCATCATCCCCGATGACAGCCTGAGCATCAATGGCGGAGCCATAAAAGCCACCGGTTGGGGCTCGGGCGCAGACTCCATTGCGGCAATGTATTATAACGCGCTTGCCGAAAAATACGGCTTTACGCTTGATACGCCCATATCCGAACTGCCCGATGGCGTGAAGGACATTCTCCTTTACGGCAGCAAGGGCGAAAAGCTTGACCTCAGCTACGAGCGCGAGCGGAAGAACAGCTCGTTTGCAGGCAAATTCTCGCGCCCGTTCGAGGGTATATGCAAAAACCTTGAGCGCCGGTATTTCGAGACGCAAAGTCCTGCCATGCGCGCCGAGATAGAAGAGTGCATGTCCGAGGTCACCTGCCCGGAATGCCATGGTCAGCGCCTGCGCAAGGAGGCGCTTGCGGTAACCGTCGGAGGCATTAACATCGCGCGCATGGGCGACATGTCCGTGACCGAAGCGATAGAATTTGTCGAGTCGCTCGAGCTTAGCGAAAAGGAGCATATAATTGCCGACAGGATCCTTAAAGAGATCAAGGCGCGCCTCGGCTTTCTCAAAAATGTCGGACTTCAGTATCTCAGCCTCTCGCGCGGCGCGGCGACGCTCTCGGGCGGCGAGAGCCAGCGCATAAGGCTTGCAACGCAGATCGGCGCTGCGCTCACGGGGGTGCTGTATATCCTCGATGAGCCGAGCATCGGCCTGCACCAGCGCGATAACGAGAAGCTTTTGAAAACGCTTGAGGATCTGCGCGATCTCGGCAATACGCTCATAGTCGTCGAGCACGATGAGGACACCATGCGCGCTGCCGACTACATCGTTGATATAGGTCCCGGAGCGGGCGTTCACGGCGGTAATGTCGTCGCGGCAGGAACGGTCGAGGATATCTGTGCCTGCCCGGAGTCGCTCACCGGACAGTACCTGAGCGGAAAGAGGAAAATCCCCGTTCCGGCCGAGCGCCGCAAGACCGATAAGGGCTTTATACACATAAGCGGCGCTGCCGAGCACAATCTTAAAAACATTGATATAGATATCCCCAAGGGCGTTATAACCTGCGTCACCGGTGTTTCCGGCAGCGGCAAATCGAGCCTTGTAAACGAGATACTGTACAAAACGCTTGCCCTGAAGAAAAACCGCGCAAAGGTAAAGCCCGGCAAGTGCGCCGGAATAAGCGGAATTGACGATATCGACAAGGTCATAGACATTGACCAAAGCCCTATCGGCAGAACGCCGCGCTCAAACCCGGCGACGTATACAGGGCTGTTTAACGATATCCGCGAGCTTTTTGCCTCCACCGAGGACGCAAGACTGCGCGGCTATAACTCCGGGCGATTTTCCTTTAACGTCAAGGGCGGCAGATGCGAGGCCTGCAAGGGCGACGGTGTGCAGAAGATAGAAATGCACTTTCTGCCGGATGTGTATGTACCCTGTGACGTGTGCAAGGGCAAGCGCTACAACCGTGAAACGCTGGAGGTCCGCTACAAGGGCAAAAACATAAACGACGTTCTCAACATGACCGTTGAGGAGGCCTGCACTTTTTTTGAAAACCTCCCGAAGCTCAAAACAAAGCTCGATACGCTTTATGAGGTCGGCCTCGGCTATGTCACGCTCGGCCAGTCGAGCACGACGCTCTCCGGCGGCGAGGCTCAGCGTGTGAAGCTTGCAACCGAGCTTTCGCGCCGCAGCACAGGATCAACTGTGTATATCCTCGACGAGCCGACCACCGGCCTGCATATGGCCGACGTTCACAAGCTCATAAGCATAATCGACAGGCTTGCCGACGCCGGAAACACCGTCGTTATAATCGAGCATAACCTCGATGTTATCAAAACGGCCGACTATATAATCGACCTCGGCCCCGAGGGCGGCGACGGCGGCGGAACGCTTGTGTTTGCAGGAACTCCCGAGGAATGCGCCGCCTGCACGGACAGCTACACGGGGCAGTTTCTCAAGAAAATGCTTTAACACATCCGCGCCTTTCCCGTAAAATGAAACGGGAGGGGATCGCATGACGGTATACATAGCCGTGGGCTTTGCCGCGGCAGCGGTGCTGTGGCTGATAATTTGGTCTGTAAAGGGGCTTCTGCTCACACCTGTAAAGCTCGGCAGGAGCACAACGGCAAATTTGCTGCTGACGGTGAGCGGAGCCGAGCCGATGCTGGAGTACACTCTGCGCAGTCTTGTGTGGCTGCGCGAGAACGGAACGCTGAAAGCGGAGATAGACATAAAAGCAATTGACACGGACGACGAAACGCGCAGCATTCTGCGGCGCTTTGAGACACAGTACAGATTCGTAAACTACACAGAGGAAATAAGTGACGATGCAGGAATTAAGCGAAATTAACGGAACGGTTGCCGCCGTTATATTCAGAAACGACGAAAACGGCTACGGCGTTGTGAAGCTCGAGCTTGATAACGGCGAGACGACCACGGCGGTTGGCTGCCTGCCGTATGTCGCCCCGGGCGAAATGATATCGGCAGAAGGCTCGTGGATGACCCATGCGCAGCACGGCAGGCAGTTCAAGATCGAGCAGTGCAGCCGCATGCTGCCGACCTCGGCCGAGGCAATATATGAATACCTTGCCGGAGGCACCGTGCGCGGCGTCGGGCCGGCAACGGCGGCGATGATAGTTGACCGCTTCGGCGACAAGGCGCTGGACGTTCTGGAAATGCAGCCGGATAAGCTTGCCGAGATAAAGGGCATAAGCGCCTCCAAGGCGAAGGACATAAGCGCAGGCTTCAAAAAGCAGGCCGGCGTGCGAAGACTTACCGAGTTTTTGTGCTCCTACGGTATACAGCCGATATTCGCCCTGCGCATGTTCAAATTTTACGGTAATTCCGCAATAGAGGTCGTTCACGAAAATCCGTATATACTCGCATCGTCACACATCGGTGCGAGCTTTGCCGAGGCAGACTCCCTGGCGCTCGCCCTCGGCCTTGACGGCGACAGCTTAAACCGCGTATGCGCCGCCGTCGTTTTTGAGCTTGTGCATAATTCCGGCAACGGCCACTGCTTTATTCCGCGCGGAAAGCTCACGGCGGCAACCTCGCAGCTGATAGGCGTGGCGCAGGAGCTTGCCGAGGATGCGGTGGATAGGCTCTGCGAGACCGGCGAGATAGTCTGCTGCACCGTCGCAGGGCTTGACGCCTGCTATCTTTCGCACCTTTACGAGGCCGAGACTTATACCGCAGACAGGATCAAAGCCATGTGCCGCGCAAAGGACGGCGGCAGGGTGAACATTGACGCGCTTATCGACCGCCTTGAAACGGCAAACGGCATTAAATATGCCCCCATGCAGCGCGAGGCGATAGCTCTGGCGGCCAAAAACCGCGTGCTTGTCATAACCGGCGGCCCCGGCACGGGAAAAACGACCATACTCAAAGCCGTGCTTGCCATGTACGACGAGCTTGAGCTTGAAACATACCTTGCCGCCCCAACCGGACGCGCGGCAAAGCGCATGAGCGAGCTGTGCGGCATGGAGGCCTCCACCATCCACCGCATGCTCGGCGCAAAAATGTCCGAGGACGGCGAGACCGTTGTTTTCGGCAAGGACGAGGAGGATAAGCTCGCGTGCGACGCGCTTATCATTGACGAGTGCTCAATGGTTGACATAACGCTCATGCACGCCATACTCAAGGCACTAAAATCCGATTGCCGCATACTCCTTGTGGGCGACGCCGACCAGCTCCCGTCGGTCGGCCCCGGCAACGTTTTTTCGGATATCATCCGCAGCGGCGTAGTTCCGACCGTGCGCCTGACGGAAATTTTCCGCCAGAAGGCCGACAGCCGCATAGTGCGCAACGCGCACATGATAAACAGGGGAGAGCACCCCGACTTCAACGAAAACAGCGGAGATTTCTTCCGGCTCAGACGCATGCAGGGCGGCTCCTGCGTTGAAACGATAGTGGAGCTGTGCAAACGCCGCCTGCCGGAGAATATGAAGATACCCTCCAATCAGATCCAGGTGCTTTCGCCCAGCCGCAAGGGAGAAACGGGAACTGCAAACCTCAATAAATGCCTCCAGGCGGCGCTCAATCCGCCCGATGAGAGCAAAAAGGAAAAGCTTTTCGGCGAGACCGTGTTCCGCACCGGCGACAGGGTCATTCAGATAAAAAACAACTACGATATCGTGTGGAAGGACAAGCTCGGCAAAAGCGGCATGGGCGTGTACAACGGCGATATCGGAACGATCGTTGAGATCGACACGGCCTCGGAATATCTCAAGGTCGATTACGAGGATAAGGTCGCTCTTTACGGCTTTGAGATGCTCAATGAGCTTGAGCACGCATGGGCGCTTACGGTGCACAAGTCGCAGGGCAGCGAATACCGCGCCGTGATACTGTCACTCAACCCCGTTGCCCAGATGCTGCTTACGCGCGGTGTGCTGTACACGGCGGTCACGCGCGCAAAGGAGCTGCTCATCATGGTCGGCGATGACAGCGTTGCCCACAGAATGATAGACAATCACAAGCAGTCGCGCAGATACAGCGCGCTGAGGATCAGACTTGCCGATGAAAATACTTGATCTGATCACCCATCTGCTGTATCCGTGGAAATGCGTTTTCTGCGAAAGCGTCCTGAAGGACACGGACATATGTCACGAATGCGAGAAAAAGCTGCCGTATACGGTGGGCGACAGTGTGGCGCAGAAGTTCCCGTTTATAGATAAATGCGTCTCGCCGCTTTATTATAAGGACAAGGTGCGCACCTCCGTTCACCGCTACAAATTCGGCGGCTGCTCGGCCTACAGCCGGCGTTACGGGATCCTTATGTCCGATTGCGTCGAAAATAATCTTGATTGCCGCAGTATTGATGTGATATCATGGATACCGCTGAGCAAAAAGCGCCTGCGCCAAAGAGGCTACGATCAGGCGCGGCTCATTGCCGAGGAGATATCGTCAAAAACGGGGCTGCCATGCCGTCAGCTGCTGCAAAAGGTGAAAAACAACGGTGCGCAGTCGCTCACGCGCGACGCAAAGCAGCGCCGTGAAAACGTCGCCGGAGTGTACGCTCTGTGTGGGCAGACGGATGTTTCCGGCCTGCGCATCCTGCTCGTTGACGATGTTGTGACCACCGGTGCAACAATGAGCGAGGCAGCAAGGATCCTGCGCAAGGCAGGCGCAAAAGCGGTTTATGGCGCTGCTCTTGCGCGGCATGAAGATTAGCATAATTGGATAGAATTATAGAAAAACTCAGCCGCGAGGCACTTTCGCGGCGGATCGGAGCATTTTATGGTCATATACGAAAGAGATATAGCAGTTGATATGGGAACATCGAACACACTTGTTTTCTCGCAGGGCAAGGGACTTGTTCTGCGCGAGCCTACGGTCGTTGCGGTCGATAAGGTCAAGGACAAAATGCTCAAGATAGGCGAGGAGGCGAAAAAAACGCTTGGCCGCACCCCGGCAAACGTTATCGCCATCCACCCGATAAGAGCGGGCGTTATCTCCGATTACGATATGTCCGCGCTCATGCTGCGTGAGCTTGTCAGCAGAATAACCTCGTTCAGCCTGTTCAAGCCGAGGATACTCATGTGCGTTCCCAGCAGCATAACCGGCGTTGAAGAGCGCGCGGTGATCGATGCTGCGATCGAGGCCGGTGCGCGCAGAGTGTATCTTGTCGAGACCGCTGTTGCGACGGCTATCGGCGCCGGCGTTGACATCAAAAAGCCCGACGGACACATGGTCGTGGATATCGGCGGCGGCACGACCGAGATCGCGGTCGTCTCCATGGGCGGCGTTGCCGAGTGCGAGTCCATAAAAACCGCGGGCAGCACCTTTGACGAGGCGATAATCCGCTATATCAAGAAAAAGCACAATATGCTCATCGGCGCAATGACCGCCGAAGATGTGAAGATAAACATCGGCGGCGTGTATCCGCGCTCGGATGCGCCCGAGAGCATGGAGGTCAAGGGTCGCGATCTTATCAAGGGCCTGCCCAAAACGGTCAGCGTCACTGCTGAGGAGCTTGTCGATGTTCTGCGCGAGCCTGCGCGACTGATCCTCGAAAATGTCCACGCCGTGCTTGAGCGCACGCCGCCCGAGCTTATCGGCGACCTCGGCGTAAACGGCATGATCCTCTCTGGCGGCGGCAGCCTGCTGTACGGCATCGACCGCATGATAGAGGACAGCACGCATATAAGAACCATGATCGTTGACGATCCTCTCGCCTGCGCCGCCCACGGCGCCGGAAAGCTGCTCACAAAGCTCGACTCCATGCAGGACGGTATGATGAACTTCCTGCGCAACCGCGAAATGAGGAATTGAATGTAGATCTTTAATGCCCACGATTGTGCTATTAGTACAATCGTGGGCAAATTTTATGTACTTTTACTCTGCATAAATGACAAAGTGCACAAGAGATGGCGTAACTATTTATTAACTATGACTATTTAAGAGTTGCGTGATATGTGATATAATACATATCGAAGAGGGCGATTGATGGTCACCATCCCACCCTGCCGGCACGAAAGTGCCGGGTTGTGACCTTCAATTTGGGAGAATATGCCCCGCAAAATACACAATGCACCGCACGGTTATCCCCCGTGCGGTGCAACTTTTTTGCCCTTTTTAACTCTCAAAACTATCAAAAAGTGTACTTTTTGATAGTAAACCTCTTGCATAAAAAACGAGTTTGAAAGTGCTAACGACTGCCAAAAATACAAGTATTTTTAGACAAATAGATGGTAGAGTGTTGCATTTCTGTGAATACTCTGCTATCATGATATATAATGACAGTATGTATCAAAAATCACAATTTTTATACATGCTTATGTAAAAATTGAAATTTTGGGAGGAAAAGATGAAAAAACGAGTATTAAGCCTGCTGCTTGTGATGCTTATGGTCGTGAGTCTGGTGCCTATGAGCGCACTGGCGGCAACAAACGGACATACGGCAAATGAAGCCATAGGGTGGGTGCAATCACAAGTTGGCAAGGCGCTCGACTATGACGGAGTTTATGGCGCCCAGTGTGTAGACCTTATTAAATACTATTATGATTACCTTGGATGTGCCTCGTATGCAAGGGGCAACGGCTCGGACTATGCAACAAATGCCCTGCCGAGCGGATGGACACGCCTTAAAGGCGCTCAGCCACGACTTGGCGACATTCTCGTATATACCGGAGGATACAATAATTACGGTCATGTTGCGATATATGAATCCGATTATGTTTCCTACCATCAGAATTTTAACGGAAAGCAATATGTTGTACGAGCAACATGCAAGTATAACGCTCTCAACAATCCGTACTGGGGCGTTATCAGACCGGACTTCGGAGGATCAGCGCCGGTATCGGCGGCATCATGGGAAGGGCCGAGCGCAACAAATATTACGGAAAGCAACGCATATCTGTCCGGCAAGGTCAATTTCAGCCAGACAATGAACACGACACAGGTTGGTGTTCGGATATATGACAGCAGCAATACTCGCATAGCATTAAAAGACGAATACGTCAATTACAATACCACATATGTGAATATATGGTATGATGTTACGGGAGAGCTCGGAATATATCTCAAATCCGGACAAAGCTATAAATTCCAGTTTTATACTATTTCGAACGGGAAAGAATACTGGTCTCCGATCATAAGCTTTGCCACGGCGCATACTCATAACTATGCAAGCAAGGTTGTGCAGCCGACATGCACAGCTCAGGGCTATACCATGCACACCTGCTCATGTGGAAACAGCTACAAAGACAGCTATGTCAATGCCCATGGGCATAGCTATTCAGGCGGAGCGTGCACACGCTGCGGCCAGAAAGACCCCAACTATACACAAACAAGCGGAGTCAGCTATGTGCTTTCCGACGGAGTCCTGACAGTGTCTGGATCTGGTGAGTGTACAAATGCATGGATGAATAACTATAGTCCGAATAATGCCACGAAAATAGTTATAGGCAGCGGAATAACGAGCATCGGCAGAGCGGCTTTTCAGGGCTGCGCTTATGTCAAATCGGTTGATATAGCAAACGGAGTAACAAAAATTTGCAGAGGCGCATTCACTCAGTGCTGGGCTCTTGAATCTGTAATTATTCCGACCAGCGTTAATACGATAGAAATGACGGCTTTTGGTAATGCAATATCAGGGTCGACTATGAATGATGTCTATTATTGCGGCAGCGCTGCACAATGGGGAAGAATAAGTATCGGCGAGCATAATGACAGCCTGTTAAAAGCCTCATTCCATTATAATTATGATCCGAATATGAGCTTCACCGACGTAGCGGCCGGTTCGTACTGCTATGACGCGGTGCAGTGGGCAGTCGCAAACGGCATTACGAATGGCACCGATGCGACGCACTTCTCGCCGAACGCAGGCTGCACACGCGGCCAGGTCGTGACCTTCCTCTGGCGCGCAGCCGGTGAGCCGACCGTCGGCGGAAACGTCGGATTTGTTGACGTGGCGCCCGGCTCGTACTGCTACGAGGCCGTCAAATGGGCAGTCGCAAACGGCATAACGAAGGGAACCGACGCAACTCACTTCTCCCCGAACGCGACCTGCACTCGCGGTCAGGTGGTAACGTTCATGTATCGCGCCGAAGGTGAACCGGCAGTCGGCGGAAACGTCGGATTTGTTGACGTAGCGGCAGGTTCGTATTGCTACAACGCCGTGCAGTGGGCAGTCGCAAACGGCATAACGAAAGGCACGGATGCAACGCACTTCTCACCGAACGCGACCTGCACACGCGGCCAGGTCGTAACGTTCCTGTACAGAGCACAGTAAATAAAAAAATAGCACCCCGAGGGGTGCTATTTTTGACTTTATTACTCTTCCCAGTTGTGCCACACGTTCTGCACGTCGTCGTTATCCTCGAACATGTCGAGCATTTTCTGCATGTTCTTGATATCGTCCTCGTTGGTGAGCTTTATGTAGCCGTTCTGGGGCAGCATTTCGACCTGAGCAGACAGGAGCTTGTATCCGGCCGCGCTGATCTTCTCGGCAACAGGGGAAACATCGTCGGGAGCGGTGTAGACAACGAAGGTCTCGCCGTCGGGCTCAAAATCGTCAGCCCCGGCATCGAGAACTTCCATCATCACTTCATCTTCGTCAAGATCATAGTCCTCGTTGTCGATGACGATGACGCCCTTTTTATCGAACGACCAGGAAACGCAGTTTGCAGCGCCCATGTTTCCGCCGTACTTATCGAAGTAGTGGCGGATCTCGCCTGCGGTACGGTTGCGGTTATCGGTCATGGTCTCGACAATGACTGCAACGCCGGAGGGACCGTAGCCTTCATAGACGATCTTCTCGTAGTTATCGGTGTTGCCGGCGCCCAGCGCCTTGTCGATCGTGCGCTTTATGTTATCGTTGGGCATGTTCGCGGCCTTTGCCTTGGTTATTACCGCGGCCAGACGCGAGTTGTTGTTGGGATCGCCGCTGCCGCCCTCTTTAACGGCAACGATCATTTCACGGGCGATCTTTGTGAAAGCCTGCGCACGTTTTGCGTCGGCTGCGCCCTTAGTTTTCTGTATATTATGCCATTTGGAATGTCCGGACATATAAAAACAGCTCCTCTAATAGTATTATTGCGAATTAACGGCAATTATTTTACCACAATTCCTTGCCCATTACAAGGGTAAATTACCTGATTTCGCGGCACTCAAGGTAGTAGCGCTTATCGTTGCCGTGGCCGATGGAAAAGCTTTTCTTCGGGAACGGGCCGCTTTTCATGACGGATGAAAACAGCTCCGATTTTTCCATGCGCGGCAGGAGAATGCCGGCGCAGCCGAAGCGCTGCGACATTTCGACGCACTCGCAGTCGCCGTGGATATAGTCGATATATCCGCCGTGGCGCTCGGTGAATGCCTTGCAGAAGTCCTCGCATTTTCCGATAAGCTCGCCGATCGTAAGCCCCGATATATTAAGCCGCTCGATGCCCTCGCCGGTGACAAGATCAATGCTCCGGCCTTCGCCGATATTATCGGCGAAAAAGGCCTTGGCCTCGGCAAAAAAGGTCTCCGGCTCCGTGTCGAACACGACCTTGTGTATAGGCTCAAAGGTAATTGCCGCATCGTGGATGTTAACAAGCTCGGCAAGCGCATAGCGCGCAGGTGCGGTTTCGTATTCCGACTCCGGCAGAGTTTTTTTGACCTTTTCCCAGTGCCGCTTTGCGGCGGCAAGACTGTGATTTCCGTCGCCCATGGCAAAGACTATCGCGTTATCCGCCGAGCCGTACTTGCGCTGCAAAACGGCTTCGTCGCCGAGCTTTTCGGCAGCCTTTGCAAGCTTTTCGGTGTCGGCTACGAGCCAGCCGGTGATGCTGCCGCCGTCCTGCATCAGCTCAAAGTCATAGACCTTTTCGCCTTTCGTGACGGAGGAGAAAACGATGTTATCCGCATCATCCATGAATATCATGATGTGCGGCATCTCAAGCGGAGCGTTGCGGCGGATACGGATGCGCGGCGGCAGCCTGTCCTCAACGGTGTGCTCGGTAGCGCGTATCGGGCTGTGCGTACCCTCGACCCAGTCATAGGCCTCAAGATCGAACATGCCCATTATGCCGCGGCGCACCGCACCGCTTTTGAGCGTGCGCTCAAGGTAAATATAGCTGTTGCGGTATGTTTTGAAAACGCCCTCGTCGATATAGCACTGCATCGTTGCGTTTATCTTAACGCTTTCGGCTTCGGGGTCTTTTAAGCCAAGCTCGGCCTCGGGCAGCATCATATGAAGCGTTGACGGAGCATCGCCGACTATGCTGCGCACCTGCTGCCAGTATTCCGGCTCGGAGGTGAACTGATCGCAGGCAACGACGCTCCAGCGATGCATGTCACAACTCGGCAGCATTATATCCGCCGGTTTGAATATCCTCATATCACAGCACCTCCAGTGCGATCTGCGTCCATGTTTCCATACTGTCGTAATTATCTTTCAGCTCGGCCTTGGTCATCCACAGACCCTCGAGCTTTTCGGTCTCCTTGACGGAGACCTCGCCCTCGACGGGGAGGGTAAAGCATGCGCCGAGGTGAACGCTGCCGACGGCGTTCGAGTCGTCGTTTATAAATCCGCAGGGGCTAAGCTCGCCGTGCTTGTCAAGCTCGACCTCCTCGTGGATCTCGCGCCAAAGACCACGCATGAGAAGATCGCCCTGCTCGTCAACGGGGTTTATATGTCCGCCGATGCCGATAGAAATTTTGCCGTGCAGGCGCGCCTCTCCGCCCTTGTTGAGCCTGCGCGTGACGAAAACTTCATCGCCGCGGCGCAGGATGACGTAGGGGATTATCTGCTTATAGTCCGGGCGCTGCTCGGCCTCGTCGCGCGGCATGAACTCGTGCTCGGCTTTTATGATCTCAAAGAGCTCATTGGGGTGATCGGTTATAAGGCCGTTTCTGCCGGATAGGTATTGTTCGATTTTTTTGCGCTCTACAACTAATACCTGTTCCATTATTCTTCCCACTTTGCTGCTCTTTCAACTGCGCGCAGCCACTTTTTGTGCAGCGCGGTCGCTTCCTCGGCCTCCATCTGGGGCGTAAACACACGGTCAGATTCGCGGATATCGGCAATGTCGCCGATATCTTTCCACACTCCTACTGCGAGTCCGGCGAGGAACGCCGCGCCGAAGGCCGTGGTCTCGACCATCTTGGGACGGTCGATGGGCTTGCGGAGAATATCCGACTGGAACTGCATCATAAAATTGTTTACAGATGCGCCGCCGTCAACGCGCAGAACACTCAGCGGTTCGCCGGCGTCTTTCTCCATTGCGTCTAGCAGATCCTTGACCTGATAGGCGATCCCCTCGAGTGCCGCGCGGACGATATGCGCCTTAGTTGAGCCTCGAGTCAGGCCGACTATCGCACCGCGCGCGTACATATCCCAGCGCGGTGCGCCAAGACCGGTGAACGCCGAAACGAGATATACGCCGCCGTTATCGGGAACGGAGGTGGCAAGCGTTTCGCACTCGGAGCTTGTGCTCAAAAGCCCGACCTCGTCGCGCAGCCACTGAATGGAGCTGCCGGCGTTGAATACGCTGCCCTCAAGTGCATAGGTCGTTTTGCCGTTAATGGACCACGCAACGCTCGTAACAAGGCCGCTTGCGCTGCGAACGGACTGGCTTCCGGTGTTAAGGAGAGTAAAGCAGCCTGTTCCGTAGGTATTCTTGGCCTGACCCTTTTCGATGCAGCCCTGGCCGATGAGCGCTGCCGCCTGGTCGCCTGCGCTGCCGCAAACGGGAATGCCTGCAAGCATCTCAAGCCCGGTTATTCCGGGTGCGACCTTGCCGTAAATCATCGAGGACGGTACGGGCGTCGGGAGCATCGACATGGGGATGCCGAGCTTTTCGCAAAGAATCTCGTCCCATTTGAGCTCGTTTATGTCAAACAGCATCGTGCGCGAGCAGTTGGAATAATCCGATACATGCGCCTTGCCGCCTGTGAGGTTCCAGATAAGCCACGAATCAACGTTGCCGAACAGCAGCTCGCCGCGCTCGGCGCGCTCGCGCGCACCCTCGACGTTGTCGAGTATCCACTTTATTTTCGTGCCTGAAAAATATGCGTCTATGAGAAGGCCGGTTTTATCGCGGACATAGTCGCCGATGCCGTCGGCGGCAAGCTTATCGCAGATAGGAGCCGTGCGTCTGCACTGCCAGACGATGGCGTTATACACGGGCTTGCCTGTGTTTTTATCCCAAACGATCGTAGTCTCACGCTGGTTCGTTATGCCTATGCCGGCTATGTCCGTAGGGGAAAGCTCGCTTTTTTCAAATGCCTCGGCAAGGGCGCGAAACTGCGTTTCCAATATGACCATCGGGTCGTGTTCGACCCAGCCGGGCTTGGGATATATCTGTGGAAAAGGATACTGCGCTATAGTTACAGGCTTACCCTTTGCATCAAAAATTATCGCTCTTGAGCTGGTCGTTCCCTGATCGAGTGCGACAACATAACCGTTCATATGATTACCTCCATACTGATTTTGCTAATTCCGTTGCATTTTGCTGCAAGTATGCTATAATTCATATAATAACATATACGGAGGTCGTTTTCCATGCCTAGTTTCAATGATTTTTATTTTAATTCAAGCACGGGCAAAAACCGCATCCATGTTCGCAGATGTGTTCCCGACGGGCAGGTGCGCGCGGTCGTGCAGATAATGCACGGTATTGCCGAGCACATAAGCCGCTATGATGATTTTATGGCGTTTCTTGCGTCTAACGGTTTCGTTGCCGTCGGCACAGACCATCTCGGCCACGGTCAGAGCATTGAAAAGCCCGAGCAGATGGGCTTTTTCGCCGAGAAAAACGGTTGGGATTATATCATAAAGGACGAGGAGATACTTCGTCTTGCAATGAAGCAGACCTATCCGAACGTTCCGTTTGTCCTGTTCGGACACAGTATGGGCAGCTTCATGGCGCGCACGCATCTTATCCGCTATCCCGGCGGCTTTGACGCCGCGATAATAAGCGGCACTGGCAATCAGGGCGCAGCACTCGTAAACGGCGGCCTTTTCATGGGAAATCTCGTCACGGCTCTCAAGGGCGCGCATCATTACAGCAAGTTCCTCAATAACCTCGCCTTCGGAAGCTATAATAAGATATATGAAAATCCGCGCACCGAGTATGATTGGCTCACGCGCGACACTGACGTTGTTGATAAATACATTGCCGATCCGCTTTGCGGCTTTATACCGACATGCAGCCTGTTCAGGGATATGATGACCGGAGTTAAGTTCATTACAAACGTCAACAATCTCAAGTCGATGAAGAAGGATATGCCGGTTTACTTTATGTCCGGCGATAAGGACCCCGTCGGCGAATGCGGCAAGGGCGTAAAGCTTGCATATGAAAACTTCAAAAAGGCCGGCATGAAGGACGTTTCCATAAAGCTGTATAAGGACGGCCGCCACGAAATGCTAAACGAGATAAACAAGGCTGAAGTCTATGCCGATATCCTCGCCTGGATAAACAGCAGGATCTGATCTTAAATATTCAAACACCGCACGGTTCATTTTCCGTGCGGTGTGTTTTTTACTTTCTGCGTCTGTTTCTGCGCTTTCTGATCTTCCTCGGATCGGGGATTAGCACGCCCACTGCAACATAGCCTATAACAAACAGCAGTATGACTGATATAACAAGAACAACACTTTCAATGTCCATAACGGCACCTCATCTCTTGGTCCAAAGCTGCGGCGACAGCAGCAGAAGCAGGGGGTATATCTCAAGCCTGCCGAGAAGCATGGCAAATGACAGAACAAGCTTTGAAAACGCCGAATAATCGGCATAACTCAGGCTCGGGCCGACTTGCCCGAAGCCGGGGCCAATGTTGTTCACGCAGCTCACGGTAGCCGAGAAATTGGTCTCTATCCCGAACGGCTCAAAGCTTATGAGCAAAAACACGGCTCCGATAACCGCAATATACAGTGCAAAGTAAGAAAGAATCTGCCTTTCGCCCTGTGCGTCAACGCGTCGGCCGTTTAAAATGACTGTGCTTACCTCGCGCGGACGCAGAGCGTGACGCAGGTCGTTGCGCGCTATCTGCGCAAGCACTGTAACGCGGCTCATTTTAAGACCGCCTGCCGTTGAACCCATGCAGCCGCCGAAGAACATGAGAATGAGCAAAACGGCCTTGGCAAGACTCGGCCAGGCATCAAAATCCGCAGTGGCGTAGCCTGTCGTCGTGACGATGGAGGATACCTGAAAAGCGGAAAGCCTGACCGCGTCGGCGATGCTGCCGTACAGGGGCATGATGCTCAGCACGACGATTATCATTGCTGCAAGGCTTATGCCTAGGTAGCATTTAAGCTCGTTTGATTTGAGCACCTCGCGCCATCTTTTGATAAGCAGCAGATAGTACATGTTAAAGCTCACGCCGAACAGCAGCATAAACACGGTTATCACCCATTGACAGAAGTGTGAGTACGATGCGATGCTGTCGGCCTTTATTCCGAAGCCTCCCGTGCCGGCTGTGCCGAGCGCGTGAACGATGCTGTCAAACAGCGGCATGCCGCCGCACAAAAGGAGCACGGTCTCAAGCACGGTAAGGGCAAGGTATATGTAATACAGGATCTTTGCCGTTCCGCTTGCCCGGGGCGTGAGCTTATCCACATTGTGCCCCGGCATTTCAGCACGAAGAATGTTCACCGAGCGCTCGGGCGTTTTTTCCATGACGGCCATTATGAACACAAGCACACCCATGCCGCCGACCCAATGCGTGAAGCTGCGCCAGAACAACAGACCGTGGCTGAGCGCTTCAACATCCGTGAGGATAGATGCGCCCGTTGTCGTAAAGCCGGAAACGGTTTCGAAGAACGCATCTATAAACGAAGGTATACTGCCGCTTATGACAAACGGCAGAGCGCCGAACAGCGATATTCCGATCCACGACAGAGCCACTATCGCAAGCCCGTCGCGAGTGTACAGATTTTTGCTGTCACTGCGGCAGAAAAACTTGAGGGCGGCCCCCACAGCGGCAGCCGCAGCAGCCGATATCACAAAAGAAAGAGAGCAGCTTTCGCCGTAGATAAGCGAAACGGCAAGCGGAAGCAGCATAAGCGCGGCTTCCAGAAGAAGCACTCTTCCTACTGTATGAAAAACGAGCTTTATCTTCATTTTGCTATCACATCCGAAAGATCGTACAGCTTTCTGCCGGCGGCGATTATTATCACGCGGTCGTCGGGCAGTATAACGTCGTCGCCGCATGGGATGATGTTTTTGCCGCCGCGGATTATTCCTGCCAGCAGAATGTCGGGCTTGAGGTCAAGCTGTTTTACGGGAATGCCCGTGTAGCCGAAATCCGGAGAAACGATAAACTCAAGCGCCTCGACCTTGCCGTTCATGAGGCTGTAGAGCGTTTCGACCCTGCTGCCCATGGAGTTTTGCAGCGCGCGGGCGTATCTTAAAAGAACATCGGCGGTTATATGCTTTGGCGATACGGTGCATTCAACTCCCAGATGCTCCGAAAGCTCATGGTAGGCGTCCTGATTGAGCTTGGCGATGACCTTCGGCACACCGCGGTCGAGTGCGTAGTACGAAAGCAGCAGGTTTTCCTCGTCCATTCCGGTGAGTGCCACGAAAGCATCGGCGCCGTCAAGCCCCTCCTCATCGAGAAGCTCGTGCTGCGAACCGTCGCCGTGAATGACAACAGCGCTGCCGCCGAGTGCGGCGGATATATCATCGCAGCGCTTTGCGTCCTTTTCGATTATTTTTACGCCGTTTCCGCTGCGGATAAGCTCATCGCTCAAATATTCCGCTATGCGGCTTGCACCGAGCAGCATCACATGCTTTGTGCGCTTTTGCAGTATGCCCATGTTGCCGAGCAGCTTCTGCATATCCTCGGGCGCGGCTATAAGGCCGAGCTTATCTCCTGCACGCAGAACAAAGCTTCCGCGAGGAATGTACGCGGTCTTGTCACGCAGCACTGCGCACACAAGAAATGATGCCCCGCTTTTTGCTCTCAGCGCCGAAAGCTCAACTCCATCGAGCGCAGAGCCGGGCTTGACGCTCATTTCGGCCATCTCAAAGCGGCTTCGCGTAAAGCTCTCGGATTTTACGGCAGACGGAAACTTTAGAATGTTATATATGGCCTTTGCCGTAAGTCTTTCGGGATTGATGACCATCGAAAGCTCAAGCTGATTTTTAATAAAGTCAAGGTTTTCGCTTGTGTATTCGCTGCCGCGTATGCGCGCAACGGTGTGCTTTGCACCCATGCGCTTTGCAAGAAAGCAGCTGAGCATGTTTATCTCGTCCGAGCCTGTTGCCGCGATGAAAAGCTCGGCGCTGTCGGCGCCTGCGTCCGACAGAGTTTTAAAATGCGTGCCGGCGGCGCATATGCCCATGACATCGTAGTTTGTGCTGACACTGTCTATGACCTCACGGTTGGAGTCAACAACAACGATCTCATGTCCCTCGCTTATAAGGCTTTGCAGAATGCTTTGGCCAATTTTACCGCAGCCGACTATAATGATTTTCATAAATCGCGCCTCGTTTGATCTTTTTATGATTAGACTATAGCACCGGCGGCATTATAATGGGATTAGAGGATCGCCCAAAACATTAAAGTTTTATTAAAACACAGACTAAAAATGGGAAAACGGTTTTCTGGCGCCGTTTTATATGCTATAATTGCGGCAGAAATGAGGTGGAAGAATGCAGCGCGAGGAAAAAATACTTGTATGCCTGTCCGGTTCGCCGACGAATGCGCGTGTCGTCAGAGCGGCTGCCAAAATAGCCGAGGCATTCCACGGAACGCTCACGGCGCTTTTTGTTGAGCCTGCAAATTATGCTGCCGAGCCTGACAGCCGCCTTGCGGAAAATATTCGCCTCGCAAAGCAGCTCGGAGCACAGATCAGAACGCTTTACGGAGATGATGCCGCGGCAGTCATAGCCGAGTATGCGCGTGTTTCAGGCTCAACAAAGATAGTGATAGGACGAAGCCCGGGTAAGCGCGGCTTTTTTTCAAAAAAGAGCATAGTCGATCGCTTGGGTGAGCTTGCGTCCGATATAGACATATATATAATCCCCGACAAAAGCGAGACCTCGGATACGCCGCGCGGCTCGGCACGCAGTCAGGAGCGGCTCAGTCTTTGCGATACGCTTATAACCGCCGTTATGCTTGCTTTCTGCACAGGCATAGGCTATTTGTTCTCCGATCTTGGATTTTCTACGGCAAACGTTATAGTCATTTATATAATCGGCGTTCTCGGCATTGCCATGCTCACCGCCGGACGCAGCTACAGTCTTGCCGCGTCAATACTCTCGGTCCTGATATTCAACTTCTTTTTCACGGAACCGTATTTTTCGCTGTTTTCGGACCCGAGCCATATTATGACGTTCATCGTCATGCTTGCAGCGGCGTTTTTCATATCGTCTATAACGGCGAGGATAAAGCGCCAAACGCATCAGACGGCGCTCAGAGTGTACAGAACAGAGATACTTCTCGAAACAAGCCAGAAGCTTCAGCAGGCGATCGGCACAGAGCAAATACTTACGGTGACTGCCGGGCAGCTTGTCAAGCTGCTTGAGCGCAGCGTTCTGATATACCCGGTCGAAAACGGCTCATTGAGCGAGCCTATGCTGTTTCCCGTGAACGAAAACGCCGGCTTTGACGATTATCTTACGCAGTATGACCGCGACAGCGCGCGCTGGGTGCTCGAAAACGACCGCCGCGCCGGAAACGGAACGGACACGCGTCAGAAGTCAAACGGCATCTACATGGCCATCCACGCAAACGGCAGAGTGTTTGCCGTTGCGGGCGTGGCAATGAAAGCCTCTCCGATGCTTGAGAGCTTTGAAAAGACATTGACTGTTGCGATACTTGACGAGTGCGGCCTTGTGCTTGAAAATGAGTATAACCGCATCGAAAAGCGCAGGATCGAAGAAAAAGCCAGAGCCGAGGAGCTGAGATCAAACCTTCTGCGAGCCATATCTCACGATCTGCGCACGCCGCTGACGAATATATCCGGCACTGCGGCGCTGCTTATGGAAAACGAGCTTTCAGAGGAAAAGCGCAGACAGATGTATGTATCGGTATACGATGACGCGCACTGGCTCATAGACCTTGTTGAGAATCTTCTCTCAATAACTCGCATGGAGGGCGGCAGCAGAATTGAGAATATGCAGCCGGAGCTTCTGGACGATATCTTCCGCGAGGCGGTTTCGCATTCGGACAGGCTGCTGTCGGAGCATGAGCTGGAGATAAGACTTGACGATGAGCTGCTCATGGCGTATATGGACGCAAGGCTCATCGTTCAGGTCGTGATTAACCTTATAAACAACGCCGTGAAATACACGCCTCGAGGCTCGCATATCTGCCTTGAGGCATCGGCACGGGATGACAGAGTGCTCATAAGTGTTGCCGACGACGGAAACGGCATAAGTGACGAGGCAAAAGGAAAGATATTTGATATGTTTTACACAGGAAACAAAGCAAGCAGCGACGCAAGACGCGGCCTCGGACTCGGGCTTGCACTGTGCAAGAGCATTGTCCAAGCGCACGGCGGCAGCATAGCGGTTTCCGACAACACACCGCACGGAGCAGTGTTTACATTTGATCTTAAAAGGGCGGAGGTGCAGCCTGATGAATAAACCGCAGATACTTATAGTTGAGGATGATAATGCCGTTGCAAATCTCATCTCGGCAACTCTTGAAACGCAGGACTACGCCTATAAGCGCGCAGCCACCGGAGCGGGAGCCGTTATGGAGGCGTTATCGTGCAAGCCGGATGTTGTTCTGCTTGACCTCGGCCTGCCGGATATGGACGGGGTCGAGATAATAAAAAAGATCCGCTCGTGGAGCAATATGCCGATCATAGTGGTCTCGGCGCGCAGTGAGGATTTTGACAAGGTATCGGCGCTCGATGCCGGAGCGGACGATTATCTGACAAAGCCGTTTTCCGTAGATGAGCTGCTTGCGCGTCTGCGCGTTGCGCTCAGACGTGTCCGGTACGACGGTGACCGGCTCGGCGAGGAGTCCAGCACATACGAAAACGGCGATATGCGTATAGACTATTCGGCCGGCTGCGTGTATATATCCGACGCCGAAATACACCTGACCCCGATAGAGTACAAGCTCCTGTGCCTTCTCGCGAAAAACACCGGCAAGGTGCTCACGCACAATTACATTTTAAAAGAGGTATGGGGAAGCCCCACTGCGTCTGACGTATCGTCGCTTCGCGTTTACATGGCAACATTGCGCCGAAAGCTTGAAAAAAACTCAAACGGTGTTCAGTATATCCAGACGCATGTCGGCATCGGATACAGAATGCTCAGGATAACGAACAAATAATCAAATAGTGTATGCTAATGCATAAAACTATTAACAAAAATTTCGTGAAATATTGCTGCCTGCGGTGTTAAACTATACACAATATATATTTTGATGGGAGTAAGGCGTATGAACGAAGTAAAATCCCCCAAAAAGCCGCTGATGTATTACTATACGATAGTGCTCATCCTTTTGCTGGTGTTCAATTTTGTCGCAATGCCGTGGATAAGCGAGCATCAGATCAAGGAAGTTGACTACAACACTTTTATCAATATGGTAGATAACGGCGAGGTCAGCACAGTTGAGATCCAGCAGCAGAACAACCGCATTCTTTTCCAGGGAAATGACAACAGAAAAATTTACAAGACTGCCATGCTGCCTGATAACGACCTCGTTTCGCATCTGCTTGACGCAAATGTTTCCACCACCGGCGAGGAGATCGAGCAGACCTCGGCATTGGTGAGCATCCTTGCGTGGGTGCTGCCGATCATACTGTTTGTCGCTCTCGGGCAGTTTATGTCACGCAAGATGATGGAAAAGATGGGCGGTGGGAACTCCATGATGTTCAACATGGGAAAGTCCAACGCCAGGGTCTATGTAAAATCTGCGGAAGGCATTAAATTTGCCGATGTCGCAGGTGAAGACGAGGCAAAGGAAAATCTCTCCGAGATAGTTGACTATCTGCACGATCCCGGCAAATACCGCGAGATCGGTGCATCGATGCCAAAAGGTATACTGCTTGTCGGCCCTCCGGGAACGGGTAAAACCATGCTCGCAAAGGCCGTCGCCGGCGAAGCGGATGTTCCGTTCTTCTCAATGTCCGGCTCCGAGTTTGTCGAGATGTTCGTCGGTATGGGTGCAAGCAAGGTGCGCGATCTGTTCAAACAGGCGAAGGAAAAAGCGCCCTGCATAGTTTTCATCGACGAGATCGACGCTATCGGCAAAAAGCGTGACGGACAGCTCGGCGGAAACGACGAGCGCGAGCAGACGCTCAACCAGCTTCTCACCGAGATGGACGGCTTCGAGGGCAATAACGGCGTAATAATCCTTGCCGCAACAAACCGCCCCGAGTCGCTCGACCCGGCGCTTACGCGCCCAGGCCGCTTTGACCGCCGCGTTCCCGTTGAGCTTCCCGACCTCAAGGGCAGGGAGGAGATACTCAAGGTCCACGCCAGGAAGATAAAGATAGCCGAGGATGTTGATTTTAACAAGATCGCGCGCATGGCCTCCGGTGCATCGGGCGCGGAGCTTGCAAACATCGTTAATGAAGCGGCTCTGCGCGCCGTGCGCGACGGACGGCGCTTTGCGACTCAGGCAGACCTTGAGGAGAGCATCGAGGTCGTCATAGCCGGCTACCAGAAGAAAAATGCTATTATGACCGACCACGAAAAGCACATAGTTGCATATCACGAGATAGGCCATGCCCTTGTCGCCGCAAAGCAGACAAATTCCGCGCCCGTGCAGAAGATCACCATCGTTCCGCGCACCTCCGGCGCGTTGGGCTACACCATGCAGGTCGAAGAGGGCAACCATTATCTTATGAGCAAGTCGGAGATAGAAAATAAGATAGCGACCTTTACAGGCGGACGCGCTGCCGAGGAGGTAGTGTTCGGCTCGGTAACGACGGGCGCGTCCAACGATATCGAGCAGGCGACAAAGCTCGCCAGAGCTATGATAACGCGCTACGGCATGAGTGATGATTTCGATATGGTCGCAATGGAAACCGTCAATAACCAGTATCTCGGCGGCGACACATCGCTTGCATGCTCTGCCGATACTCAGGCCGAAATTGACCGGCAGGTCGTTGCGCTTATCAAAAAGCAGCATGACAAGGCCATAAAGATCCTTACCGATAACCGCGATAAGCTCGATGAGCTTGCACGGTTCCTGTATGAAAAGGAAACCATAACCGGCGAGGAGTTTATGGAGATATTAAATAAGTAAACAGCGCATGAAAACGTAAGGAGCCGGGAAGCCCGGCTCCTTGCGTTTTCACCGTTTATCAGGCATGCGATGCTAATGCATGGTAAATGCAAAATGCCGAAACGATGCTGAAACGGAAACCGACAATCACGCAAAAATTGTACAATTATTAAAAAGTGCTGAAAAATGCGCAAAAACACGTTGCATTTCGCGTTAATTTGTTGTTAAATAATAATGTTATAAAATAGTTTGACCTGTTGCTTAAATGAGGAAGGCTTATGAACCTTACGGACATTTTATCGGTGCTCGGCGGTGCCGTGCTCGGCGCTGCGGTGGCGTATATCAACATGCGCATAAGCAAAGCGAACATGAACGCGTCGAATATGGCTGCTGTAATGGGCGTTAATATGCTGCGGCTGCTGCTTGACGCGGCTGCTCTTGCCGTTTGCTTCTTTGTTTGCAAGGCATATGATCTTCCGATGACGGCAACGCTCATTGCGGCGGCCGTCGGTCTGTCCGGCGGCGGAATGCTGTTTTTGAAGATGATGGTCAACAAAACTCAGCCGCAAAGTAAAGATACGGCGGACGGAGGTGAAAAATAATTGAAAGAATTCTTTGAAAACTTTTTGATGCCGACCAAGACTATCTATTCTATGTGGGTGATAATGGCGGTCATTTTGCTGTTTAGCATAATAGCGACGCGCAAGATGAAAGACGTGCCCGGCCTGCTGCAAAACATTGCGGAAATGGCTGTGGGCGGACTTTTGAACTTCTTTGCCGGAGTCCTGGGAGAGAAGAAGGCACGGCACTATTTCCCGATGCTGGGCTCATTCTTTGTCCTTATCATCGTGTGTAACTATTCCGGACTTATTCCCGGATCGGGAGATCTGTTCACGGTCCCTACATCGGTGCTGACGGTAACGGCGGCGCTGTCGACCATATCTTTTGTCGCCATCCAGTCGTCCGGCATAAAAAAGCGCGGCCTTGGCAAATACCTCGGCACGTTCTTCAAGCCCTTTGCGTTCCTGTTCCCGATCCTGATCCTCGAACAGTTTACGCGTCCGCTTTCCATGGCATTGCGACTTTACGGCAATATCTACGGCGAAGAGCTTGCGGCGGAAACGCTGTTTGAACTGTTCCCGGTAGGATTGCCTATAGTCATGCACATACTTAGTCTTCTGTTCTGCTTCATTCAGGCAATGGTATTTACCATGCTGCTTGCAGTATTCATCAATGAAGCGACCGAAGACGAAGAATAAACAAGTAAACACATACACAATTATAGGAGGAAACACAAATGTCAATAGCACAGGGTCTTATCGCAATAGGCGTTGCACTGGCCATCGGCCTGAGCACGATCGGCGTCGGTATCGGCCAGGGTCTTGCAGCCTCGAAGGCACTTGAGGGTATGGCACGTCAGCCGGATATGAAAGGTCAGCTTCAGTCTGTCATGATCCTTGCAATGGGCTTTATGGAAGCGCTGGCCATCTATGGTCTGGTCATCGCATTCATGCTTATTGCCAAGATGTAAGAATAGAAATAGCATCTTGAAAGGGGGAGACCAGATTGATTTTAGACATAGTTGGACTGCAGATCAGCGTACCTGAGTTCATACTTACTATTATCAGCTTCTTCCTGTTTATGTTCCTGTTGAACAAATTCCTTTTCAAGCCCGTTCTCAGCTTTATGGACGCGCGCAAGGCACGCATTGACGAGGGCCTTGCCGAGGGAAAGAAAGCCGAGACCGCACTTGAAGAGAACAAGGCACAGCTTGCACAGGAGCTTGCTCAGACCGGCGCTGAAGCCCGCGGCGTTATAAACGCGGCACGCAGCGATGCCGAAAAGGCAAAGGGCGAGGTGCTCAATGCCGCCCATGCCGAAGCCGAGCAGCTTCACAAAAATGTCCGTGAGCGAGTGAAAAACGAGGAAAAGGCCGCCGTCGGCGAAATTGACGGCAGCATGCCCGAGCTTGTCGCTCTGCTGTCCGACCGTCTTGTCGGCGGCGGCGCGCAGGATAACAAGGCGCTCATCGACGATTGTGTCAGCAAAACCAAGGAATGATCCCGATGTATAACAGGAATTACGGGAAAGGAGGGATAGTTCTCAAGTGGATATCATATGGAAAATAGTTAACTTTATCATACTGTTCGGCGCTTTGTATCTCATCTGCCGAAAGATGAATCTTTTCGACAAGATGTTCGGCAGCCGCAGACGCGGCATAGGCGAGGAGATCGAAAACTCCGAAAAAGCCAAGGCTCAGGCCAAAGCTCTCGGAGAGGATATCGAAAAAGCCAGAGCCGAAAACGAAGAGCGCAAGCAGCAGCTTCTCAAGGATGCCGAGGCCCAGGCCGAAGCTGACGGAGCGGCAATAGCGGCTGCCGGAGAACAAGAGGCAAAAAGCCTTGTCGAGAATGCTGAAAAGAGCGAAGCTCAGCTTATGGCTCAGATGCGTGACAGAGTGTCGTCCGACGCTGTGCGCCGCGTAGCCGAGATAACCGCAGAGGTACTTCGCAACGGCAATTTTGAGGACTCCAAGCAGGCGCTGAATGATAAGTTTATCGAACAAATTAAAGAATTGGTATCGGCAATGCCGAGTGACATTTTGAACATGAACGAACTTAAAAAACTTGACATTTCAATAAAGAGCGCGCAGCCGCTGAGCGACGAGGAAATGAAGAAGCTCACGCAGATAATATGCGAGACCTTTATCTCATGCCACAATGAGGTCGATTCCGATGTTATAGGCGGCGTGCGTATGCAGGTGGGCGATACAGTTTATGACGGAACGCTTGCCCACACGCTCGACAGGCTCAGCCAGGATGTTGAAGACAACACCCGCCAGAGCGACAGTCAGATGAGATCTATCGCCGACGGAATCAAGCAGCAGCTTGAGAAGGTCAACGGCGATATAGACGTATTCCAGACCGGCGAGGTTCTCACCCTCGGCGACGGTATCTGCCGCGTATCCGGCCTTGCCGACGTTATGGCAGGCGAGATGCTCGAGTTCCCCGGCGGACTCAAGGGCATGGTGCAGGATTTGGACAAGAACAATGTCGGCGTTGTTCTGCTCGGACCGTTCGGCCATCTTCAGGAGGGCGACAGTGTCCGCCGCACAGGCAGGATCGTTGAAGTTCCTGTCGGTGATGCGCTTATAGGCCGCGTTGTTGACGCAATGGGCAGCCCTATCGACGGCAAAGGCCCCATCAAGACAGACTCCTTCCGCCCGGTCGAAAGCCCGGCTCCGAGCGTGCTTTCAAGAGAGCCCGTTTCCGTGCCTCTGCAGACCGGCCTGAAGGCTATAGATGCGCTTGTTCCTATCGGCCGCGGCCAGCGTGAGCTTATCATCGGCGACCGCCAGACCGGTAAGACCGCGATCGCGCTTGATGCTATCATCAACCAGAAGGGCAAGGATGTCATCTGCATCTATGTTGCCATCGGCCAGAAGGAATCCACCGTATCGAGCGTTGTCGAAAAGCTGCGCAGCCACGGCGCGATGGATTACACGATCGTCGTTGCCGCAACGGCATCTGAGCCGGCTCCCATGCTTTATATCGCGCCTTACGCAGGCGCTGCAATGGGCGAATACTTCATGTACAACGGCAAGGACGTTCTCATAATATACGATGACCTGAGCAAGCAGGCCACCGCTTATCGTGAAATTTCTCTGCTGCTTCAGAGACCGCCCGGACGCGAAGCATACCCCGGCGATGTTTTCTACCTGCACTCCAGACTGCTTGAAAGAGCAGCTCGACTCAACGCAGAATCCGGCGGCGGCAGCATGACCGCACTGCCGATCATCGAAACCCAGGCAGGCGACATCTCCGCTTACATCCCAACAAACGTCATTTCCATTACCGACGGTCAGATCTTCCTCGAGAGCGATCTGTTCCACTCCGGTGTCCGTCCGGCAATAAACGTAGGCCTCTCGGTATCCCGTGTCGGCGGTGCAGCCCAGCTCGGCGCCATGAAGCAGGTCGCAGGCCGCCTGCGCGTTGACCTCGCTCAGTATCGCGAGCTTGCATCGTTTGCACAGTTCGGATCGGATCTTGACAAGTCCACCCGCGATACGCTGCATCGCGGCGCACGTATGACCGAAGTTCTCAAGCAGGGACAGTATGTTCCTATGAGCGCTGCCGATCAGGTAATTGCGATCTTCGCAGTTTCCGAAGGCTACGCCGACGACCTTGAGCTTTCGGATGTTGCACGTTTCGAGTCTGAGCTTATTGATTATGTAAACCGCAGCTACCCTGAATTCCAGGGTGAAGTGCTCAGCGGCAAGAAGCTGAGTGCAGATCAGCAGGCAAAGCTTAAAGAATGTATCGTAAATTTCAAGAAGACTTTCTGATAAACGGAGAAGGGAGGGGCATTAATGGCTAATATGCGCGCCATTCGCACGCGAATAAAAAGCGTGAAGAACACCGAGCAGATAACCAAGGCTATGAAGATGGTCGCGGTGTCCAAACTGCGCAGAACGCAGAGCAGCATGCAGGCAATGCGCCCCTTCTCTGAAAAGAGTCAAGAGGTCATGGACACGCTGCTGTCGGCTTCGTCGGGACTGGAGAATCGCTTCATAAAGCCCCATAAGGAAGTCAAAAAGGTCTGCTATGTCCTGTTTTTGGGCAATCGTGGACTCTGCGGAGCGTATAACAGTGCGATTTTGCATTATGCAAACTCCGTCATCAAGCAGGCCGGTAAGGAATATGGCCTTGTTGTCTGCGGCCGCTGGGGCAAGGATGTTCTTGCAAACAGCAAGCTCAATGTTATAAAAACCTTTGCCGAGCTGAGTGATACGCCGAATATTGACGAGGCACTTGAGGTCGCAGATTATCTCAAGAGTCTGTACACAAGCGGCGAATATGACGAGGTCCACCTTGTCTACCAGCACTATGTCACGGCGCTGAGACAGGATGCTACCTGTGTGCAGTATCTTCCGGCCGCGCCGGAGAAGAGCGATAGTCAAGGACATGGCAGAATATTTATCTTTGAGCCGGATACGAACAGCGTTTTGGAAAGCGTAATGCAGCTTTACCTTAATAACAAGATAATGAGCGTTCTGCTCGACTCCAAGTGCGGCGAGCACTCGGCGCGCATGACCGCGATGACCGCCGCTGCCGACAGCACCAAGAGCCTTATTTCCGAGCTTGATCTCAAGCTCAACCGCGCGCGCCAGGCCGCGATCACGACCGAGATATCCGAGATCGTCGGCGGTGCATCCGCGCTTAAAAAGAAAAAGTAATCATCCCTTTAAAACCCCTTAAACAGGAGGTATGTCAATGGAAAACGGAATAATCAGAAGGGTCATAGGCCCCGTTGTTGACGTCCAGTTTCCCTCCGGCAAGCTGCCGGATATCTATAATGCTATCGAGGTAAACCTCGATGACCATAAGATCGTCATGGAGGCTGTTCAGCACATCGGAGATAACAGCGTAAGATGCATCTCGCTGTTTTCGACCGACGGACTGTCCCGCGGCTGCCCTGCGGTCGATACGGGAGCACCCATTAAAATGCCCGTCGGCGAAGCGACGCTCGGCCGCATGTTCAATGTCGTCGGCGAGCCTATCGACGGTAAGGGTCCTGTAAATGCTGAAGAGTATATGCCCATTCACAGGCAGGCACCTGCGTTTACGGATATTGCCCCATCCACCGAAATACTCGAAACCGGCATCAAGGTCGTTGACCTGCTCGCGCCTTATTCCAAAGGCGGCAAGATCGGCCTGTTCGGCGGCGCAGGCGTCGGCAAGACAGTGCTTATCATGGAGCTTATCCGCAACGTTGCTTACGAGCACGGCGGCTACTCCGTTTTCGCCGGCGTCGGCGAACGCAGCCGTGAGGGTAATGACCTCTGGCACGAAATGACCGAATCCGGCGTTATCAATAAGACTGCGCTTGTATTCGGACAGATGAATGAGCCGCCCGGAGCGCGTCTGCGCGTTCCTCTGTCGGGCCTTACCATTGCGGAGAACTTCCGTGATGAGTCCGGCCAGGACGTGCTGCTGTTTATCGACAACATATTCAGATTCACTCAGGCAGGCTCCGAGGTTTCGGCGCTGCTCGGACGTATGCCCTCGGCCGTCGGCTATCAGCCGACTTTGGCGACCGAAATGGGCTCGCTGCAGGAGCGTATAACCTCCACGCGCAACGGCTCTGTAACCTCGGTTCAGGCGATCTACGTTCCTGCCGACGACCTTACCGACCCTGCTCCGGCAACGGCGTTTGCTCACCTTGACGCAACCACCGTTCTGTCACGAAGCATCTCCGAGCTCGGTATTTACCCGGCCGTCGATCCGCTCGAGTCCACCTCAAGAATTCTCGATCCGAACATCCTCGGCAAGGAGCATTACGAGACTGCACGCGCGGTTCAGGCTGTGCTCCAGAAGTACAAGGAGCTGCAGGATATCATCGCGGTTCTCGGTATGGACGAGCTGAGCGTTGAGGATAAGGCTACCGTCAGCCGCGCAAGAAGAATTCAGCGATTTCTCTCGCAGCCATTCCACGTCGCCGAAAACTTCACCGGCGTCAAGGGCGCATATGTCAAGATGGAGGATACCATCCGCGGCTTCCAGGCTATTCTGGGCGGCGAGTGCGATGACCTTCCCGAGCAGGCGTTCCTCATGTGCGGAACGATAGATGAAGTGCTCGCAAAGCGCGATCAGTTCAGGTAAGAGCCATGGCAGATAAGATCCATTTTCAGATTGCAACGGCAGACGGTGTGGTCTGCGATTCAATGGTATGCTATGCGCTTGTACCGCTGTCAGACGGCGACGTAGGCGTGCTTTCCGACCATGCTCCCATGATCGGTGCGCTCAAGGAAGGCGTCGTGAAGTATGTCAGCGAGGGTGAGGACCATTTTGCCGCAATAAGCGGCGGAGTTCTCAGCGTAGCCGATAACGAAGTTATCCTGCTTGCACGCACGGCAGAGAGAGCCGAGACCATTGACCTTGCCCGCGCCCAGGCGTCCGAGCGCAGAGCGCGTCAGCGCCTTGAGAGCAGAGCAGCCAATGTTGACCTTAAGCGCGCAGAGCTTTCGCTCCAGCGTGCCATCGCCCGAGAAAAAGCATATACAATGCTTCATAAGTAAACAAAAAAGCCGCCGGCAGGCGGCTTTCTTGTGCCTGAAAATCCCACGTTCCGATTGGAACGTGGGATTTAGATTTTATTCGGTTCGCAGGGCGACGACGGGATTCTTGTTTGCCGCAACTCGGGATGGGATAAGTCCGGCAACGACAGTCAGCAGCATGCTGATGGCAATCAGCGCAATGGCTGCAAGCGGCGGCAGCACGGCGTTTATTGAGTAAATGCCGGTCAGATGATGGACGACGGCGTTTATCGGGATGCACAGAAGTATGGTAGCCAAAATTCCGATAAGTCCTGCTCCGAAGCCGACTATAACGGTCTCGGCGTTAAACACGCTCGAGATATCCTTTTTCGAAGCGCCGATAGCGCGCAGAATGCCGATCTCCTTCGTGCGCTCGAGAACGCTGATATAGGTGATAATGCCGATCATTATGCTCGAAACAATAAGGCTTATAGCAACAAATGCTATGAGAACATAGGATATGACGTCGATTATCGTAGTCACAGAGCTCATTATAAGCGCTACATAGTCGGTGTAGTTTATCTGATCTTCGGGGTCGACTGTCGAGTTATAGTCCTCAATCACCTCGGCGACGGCATCCTTTGCGGCGAATGTTGCAACGTAGATGTTAATGCCGGAAGGTGAGTCGAGATCAACATAGCCCAGTGTGCGCAGATTCTTTTCATAGCTTGAATCGGAGAATGTCTCCGGCATAAGCTCATCGTATATGAGCTTGTAGCCTTCATCGGTGAGATAGCAGTTATCAAACGCCTCGGCAAGGGAAGCGGTCGAGAGCTGGCTCATCTGCTTTTTCACCTCGTCGGCATAGGCGGTTTTTATCTGCTCGGTCATCATCTCGCGCATGTAGCTGAACAGCGTCTCGTCGTCCATTGCCGAAAGCATATCGGCATACTCCGGATAGTTTTCAACGACCTGCTTTTCTATATCCTCGCGGGATACGCCGTCAAGCTTTTCGTCGATCATTGAGTTTACATACGAATCCGGAGCAAGCGACATATAAGCTGTATAAAGCTCGGCCTTTTTTGCCTGATCTATGCCGGCGCAGTAGTCCTGCACGGCCTTTTTAATGTCGTCCAAGGATAGCGTTTTGTCGTTTTCTTTAAACGGCAGCCCGGTGAACACATCGTGCTGTGCATCGTCAAGCTGCTGCTTAACAAGCTCCTTCTGCGCCGTCTGCTCGACGACATATTTGGTCAGTGCGTTTGTATAGCCTATCGCACCGTTCATCATGCCGGTGACGGCATCCGCGCTCTGGCGCACAACGCCGACTATTTTAAGCTCTATACCGTTGGCGTACAGCGTTTTAAGTCCAAGCTCATCGCTGCTGATGTCCTTGTATTTGCCCGTTTCGGGATCCTTTTGCCAGCAGTCGGCAGGGAGAATGAGGCTGAAGGTCTTTTTGCAGACATCGGCATAGCTCCAGCTTTCAAGCTTTGTTGTGTCAACTTCCTCGCCGCTCATGTAGCCCGTCATGGCCGACAGCATGTCGTTTGATGACTTCAGTCCCAGCGCATACAGCACCATGTCGGATACCTCGTTGTTTTCGTCAACGATCAGAACAACCTCGTCATAGTTTTTCGGCCAACTGCCGTACAGTACATCGTACTGGTTTTGCAGCATGGGGCTTATCAGTCCGTCGTCGCCCGGCAGCATCTCCTGCCAAACGACAAACTGGCTTTGCGTGCTGCTCATGCCGGAGGAGGAGAACATGTTGTTCATTGACTGGCTTACAGATTGCTCAGCCTCGTCGCCGATCACGCCGGCGCGCATTTTGCTCATAAGGCTCATGACGTCGGATTTGACGATCTTACCGTCGGCATCCTTCGTGTAAAGGTTCATCGGCAGATTGTAGGTGTACTGGATGTTAGTCGCGTTTTGGCTGAGCTTTGAGTCCTTACTCATTTGCTCGTCGAGAAACACCTTGAGATCTGTTACGTTGTTTTCCTGAATTTCGGCGCTGGTCATGGCGTTCATCATTTCATACATGATGGTGTTGCCGTAAACCGCGTCCTTGTCGTGCTTGTTCTCGGCGTTTTCGGAGTTTATGCCCATGAGCGTCGTCATGAGCGACGACATGTCAACCGACTCTGCCTGTATCGAGATAGGATAGGACGACAGCGTGTCCTCCTGAACCCGGTCAATATAGTTGTTGACACCGGTCGATATCGACAGTATCAGCGCAATGCCGATTATGCCGATGCTGCCTGCAAAGGCTGTGAGTATCGTGCGCCCCTTTTTGGTCATGAGGTTATTCAGCGACAGCGAGAGCGCTGTGATATAGCTCATTGCGGTCTTGCGCTGCACAGGCTCCGAAACCTCATCAACCTGCGCCGAATACGGCATCGTATCGCCGGTTATCAGTCCGTCCTTAAGCCTGATTGTGCGCGAAGCGTAGCTGTCGGCAAGCTCGGGATTGTGCGTGACCATGATGATGAGTTTATCCTTGGATATCTCCTTGAGTATCTCCATGATCTGCACGCTCGTTTCCGAATCAAGAGCGCCCGTCGGCTCGTCGGCCAGCAGAATGTCCGGGTCGTTAACAAGTGCACGGGCGATTGCAACGCGCTGCATCTGGCCGCCGGACATCTGGTTCGGTTTCTTTGCAAGCTGATCGCCAAGCCCGACCTGCTCAAGCGCTTTGACGGCACGCTCGCGCCGCTCTGATTTGCTAACGCCCGAAAGGGTGAGCGCAAGCTCGACGTTTGCAAGCACCGTCTGGTGAGGTATGAGGTTATACGACTGAAAAACAAAGCCGATCGAATGATTGCGGTAGGTGTCCCAATCGCGGTCGGTGTACTCTTTGGTAGATCGGCCGTTTATTATAAGGTCGCCGTCCGTATACTGATCCAAACCGCCGATGATGTTCAGCAGCGTTGTTTTGCCGCATCCGGAGTGGCCGAGCACGGCGACAAACTCGGATTTTCTGAACTCAAGATCGATCCCCTTGAGCGCATGCACAGTCTCGTTGCCGACAGCATAGTCCTTGGTTATGCCTTTTAGTTTGAGCATTCAGAACTTCTCCTATTTTAAATGTATAATGGAATGATTATCGGCTTTTTTGAAATCAAAGTCAAGGGCTGTAACAAAAAGTTCAGAAATTGCAAGTGATTTTGCGGTGTTGACATTTATGACACCATGGGTTAAAATAACCCTGTTATGCCTCCGTAGCTCACCAGGATAGAGCGTGCGCCTCCTAAGCGCAAGGTAGTGAGTTCGAGTCTCGCCGGGGGTGCCAGGTCGGAGCAAGCAGGCACGCTTGCTCTGACTTTTTAGCATGTGATAAAAAAGGGGACGGGAAAGGATGAAAACCGCAGCAATAATACTGGCAGCAGGGAAGCCCTCGGATATAAAAGCTCCGAAGCCTCTTATTCATATCGGCGGAAAAAGCATGTTGGCCTATGAGATTGAGATGCTCAAAGCCGTACCCGTAGACGAGATCGCAGTTGTAGTCGGTTATAAGGACAGTGTTGTCAAGAAGCACCTTGAGAACTATAGGGTCACAATTGCGGCAAACCGGCATTTCAGCGAGACTGAGATGCTTGACTCCGTCCTGCTTGGGGTAGAAAAGCTGAATACCAAGCCGGACAGGCTGCTTGTTCTGCCGGCCGACACGCCTCTTGTGAGCGAGAAAACGTGCAGCACGCTTCTGGAGGCCGACTGCACGATCGCTGCTATACCGAGATACAACGGCTTGTCCGGCCACCCGATAATGCTCACGGCCAAGGCGCTCAGGCTCCTTGCCGATTACGACGGAGGCAACGGAATGCGCGGCTTTGTCGCCAACAATTCGGATGGGATTGCGTACATCGACGTACCCGATCCGGCAATATGCATGCGCGCCAGGGGAGATAAGTTTATCGAGCAGCTTACCGCTTACGAGATCGAACGCCGCACCGATGGCCGACTGCATGCCGAGATCGAGGCAAATCTTGCACTCGGCGTTACCGTTATGAACGCCGAACTCAGCCGCGTTTTAAACCTTGTAGAGAGCACCGGATCTCTGCAAATGGCAAGCGACTGCGTCGGAATTTCCTACTCAAAGAGTTGGAAGAGTATCAAAAATCTCGAGCTTGCGCTGGGTGTCAGCATAATCGAAAGCACCGTCGGCGGCAAAAGCGGAGGCAACTCGCAGCTGACTGCGGCAGGGAAGTACTTTTTGCATCAATACGACGAAATGCTCAAAGATGCCGAGAAACTGGGTAAATGGCTGTTTTCTCAGTATTTTTCTGACGAAACTATGCAAAAGATACAAAAACTCGGCTGATTTTTCTACACTCTTTACCTGCCTAAACTGCGTTCTGTTTTTAAAAATATAACAAGTGGAGCAGCAATTTATATTAATTATTGATAAATAATTAATTTATATCGCGAAATATTAGAATCGTGAGGAACGATAGTTTTCGATCCTCACGATTTTTGCTATTTTTATGACAAAAACGGCGAACCTGTTTAATCACTGAGATTTATCAATCAGCACGACACAATTTGTTTATTTTTAAACGATTAATAATTGCAAAATAGCACCTGTCCGAATCAGTCATAAAAATACCAATTTCACGAGTTTTTCACGGTTTTTAGTCCTTGACTTTGCTCAAAAGTTAGTTTACTTTTTAACTTGTCAGCAGGAGGGTGCAGCAAGTATTAACCCTCTCTGCACTCAGATCGGCCATCTGTGAATCAGAAAAGAAAAAAGGTGATCCGATGGAAAAAACAAATAAGATCCAGCTTTCCACAGCCCTGAAGCTCGGCGGAGCCTTTATGGGCACCTGCATCGGCTCCGGCTTCGCAACCGGCTCGGAATGTCTGTCGTTCTTCATAACCTATGGGATCAAGGGTGCGATCGGTGCGCTGATCATTTCCTTCGTCATCTACTTCCTGTTCACGAGGGAGCTTTTCAACAAGGGCCAGGAGCTGTCGGAAGAGCAGTGCACGTCGCTGTTTACCTATTACTTCGGCAAAACGGTCGGCTCGATACTCGACTGGTTCTGTGCCATCCTCGTCGGCGGCTGCTATCTGATCATGCTCTCGGGCGCGGGCACAACGCTTCACCAGTATTTCGGCATCCCCGTTGTCGCAGGTTCTGCGATAATGGCTGCGGCGGCGATAGTGACGGTCTGGTTCGGACTTCGCAAGCTCACCTCCGTGATCGGCTTCATATCTCCGTTCATGGCTGCTCTGACCATCATCATCGGTGCAATGGCGCTTTTCAAAGCGGACTTTTCGGTAACGGCCTCCACTCTTGAGCAGCTGCATCTTTCCAAGGCAGCGCCCACATGGTGGATCGCAGGCATCCTTTATCCCTGCTTCTGCATGCTGACCCTGACTCCGGCGCTGCCCTCGATGGGCGCAACGGCGCCGAATAAAAAGACCACGACCTTCGCGGCAGCCTTCGGCGTAACGTTTTTCCACACTGCGCTTGCAGTCGTTGTAATGGCCATCTTCGGAAACCTCGCCGTTGTCGGCACATCACAGGTGCCGAACCTCGAGCTTGCCGGACTGTTCAGCCCGGCGGTGCGGACGCTGTTCATGGTAGTGATCGTCATGGCGATCTACACCACGGCCTGCCCTATGGCATGGGGCTTCTGCGGCAAGATCGCAAAGGACGAAAAATCCACCAAGTACAGAGTGTGCATTCTGGCGCTTACAATCGTCGGTATGGTATGCTCGTATCTTTTCCCGCTGTCAACGCTCATCAACTTCATGTACGGCATTTCCGGATATGTCGGAGCCGTTGTTTCGGTTGGAATGATAATCAGCAACATCGTCAGAAAAAGAAAGTCTAAAAAAGACTTGGACGCAAGCAAATAACAAACAGGGGAGGCAACAGTAAATGAGATTTGTAAAAAGCATTTATGCGGTTGATTCTCACACAATGGGTGAGCCCACTCGCGTTGTAGTCGGCGGCATTCCGAATGTGCCCGGCAACACCATGATGGAGAAAAAGCACTATCTTGAAGAGCACTACGACAATATTCGAACGGCGCTGATGCTTGAGCCTCGCGGCCACAGAGATATGTTCGGCTCGATCATTCTCCCTCCGTGCGATCCCGAAGCGGATCTGGGCATCGTTTTCATGGAAGGCGATGGCTTTGTGAACATGTGCGGACACGGTTCCATCGGAGCATGTGCCGTTGCGGTTGAAACCGGACTCGTCGAGGCAAAAGAGCCGTATACAGATATAACTCTTGAGTGCCCTGTCGGTCTGATCAAAGCTCGGGTTGAGGTTGATCATTGCAAGGCAAAGTCGGTCACGATAGTCAACGTTCCGTCGTTCCTTCTTTACAGCGACGTTGAAGCCGACATACCCGAGCTCGGTAAAGTTAAATTCGACATTGCCTATGGCGGAAATTTTGCTCTGCTCATACACTCTGATTACCTCGGCGTTGATATCTGTCCAGAAAACCTTTCGGTGCTGATTGAAAAGGCAAACATCATTCAAAAATGGGTGGATGCCAACATGGAGGTAAAGCATCCTACAATGCCGGAGGTAAGCGGAGTTGCAATGATTGAGGTTTACGGTCCTCCGAAATCTCAGGATGCAGATTATCAGGATGCGGTTATCTTTGGACATTCCATTGACCGCTCTCCCTGCGGCGTGGGCACATGCGCAAAGATGGCGACGCTCGTTGCAAAGGGCGAGCTGAACATCGGCGATAAATTCGTTTATGAATCCATCATTCGCACAAAATTCTCCGGCAGACCTCTTGAGAAAACAAAGGTCGGCGATTATGACGCGATAATTCCCGAGGTAACGGCGTCCGCCTATATAACCGGCTTTAATCACTTCGTTTTCGATGAGGATGACCCTGTGCTCTACGGCTTCAGAGTATAAGACAGAGTTAAAAATATACAAAGGAAAAATAGGAGGATATCTATGAACAAAAAAGTAGGCACAAAAGCTTATGTGTGCGCCTTCTGCATTGCGGCCGCGTCAAACTTCGGCTTCTCAGTGATCTATGCGTACACAAGCTACTATGTCGCATTCCAGACGGCAACAGGCTTTACTAATACACAGCTTGGCCTTCTGCTTACCGTTCTCGGCATTGCATCGACCATTCTGTATCTCCCGGGCGGATATCTGGCGGATAAGTTCAGCCCCCTCAAGCTTATGACCATCGGTCTTATAGGCGCAGGCGCAATCGGCTTTATTATTGCCCAGTTCCCGAGCTATCCGGTCATGCTCGCACTCTACTTCATCTGGCCGGTATTCGCGATCCTCATTGCTTGGAACCCGCAGATAAAGGTTCTCAGACTTATAAGCGAAGATGATCAGCAGGCAAAGATCCAGACCATGCGCGCTTATGGCCGTACTCTCCCGATACTCATTATCTCGCTGGCAGGCAGCAGCCTCTTGGCTCTTCTCCAAGAAGCAACCGCTCTTAAAGTTACACTTTACATGTACAGCAGCCTTGCAATAATCTGCGCGATCATTGCAGCAATTACTTATTCTCCCGTTCCCTCCCAGCTTGCGGCAGCTCAGGAAAAGAGCGTTGACCTCAAAGAATACGGTAAGGTTCTGAAAATGCCCGAGGTATGGGCAATAGGTCTTATAGGTTTTGCAGCTTACACTGCAAGCACCGGCGTGACCTATCTCCAGCCGTACCTAGCGGATGTCTTTGGATTGAGCGCCGCAACTTCCTCTGTCTTTGCAATTATAGCAAAGAACTGTGCACTTGTCGCGGCTCCTATTATCACTTGGATTGCTATTAAGGCAAAAATTCCTGTAACCAAGGTTCTCGGCTATTCACTCATCCTTGCTTCGGTTTGCTTTATAATCTACGTCCTGATGCCGACACAGACTCTTATCCTTGCCCTGTGCATAGTGTTCTATATGGTTTCCGCACTGTGCATCATGTCCACTTGGGCACTCCAGTTTGTTCCCGTATCCGAGGTTGAGATCCCTATGGCTGTCACGGGCAGCGCAATCGGTGTTATTTCGATGTTCAGCTTTGTGAGCGATATCTTCTACTCCGCAGTCTGCGGTCACTTTATTGATACCTATGGCCTCGGCGGTTACAAGTGGATATTTGTAATGACGGTTGTTGTTCTTCTCGCGGGTGCTGCTGCCTGCATGTACATCGTTAAGAAGATCAAGGCGCGTTCCGCAAAAACTCTGTAATCATCAAAATCTGCATGATATAAAAGCGCAAGACACAAAGGAGACGTAAACATGCAAAACAACAAAATTGATTGGAAGCGTGCCATAATCCTTGGCGGTGCGTTCATGGCAACCTGCATCGGCTCTGGATTTGCAACAGGCTCGGAATTCCTGTCCTTCTTTGTTGCACACGGAATTCCCGGTGCAATCGGAGCGATAGCGATTTCGCTGATCATCTACTTTCTGTTCACCAAAGAGCTGTTCAACAAAGGCCAGGAGGTTTCCGAAGCCGACCAGCACAACATTCTTGCCTACTACTTCGGCAAGGTAGCCGGTGAAGTTTTCGACTGGTTCAGCGCCATTCTCGTCGGCGGCTGCTACCTGATCATGCTCAACGGCGCAGGCACCACTCTTAACCAGTACCTCGACTGGGATCCCCTTATCGGCGCATGCCTGATGGCCGCAGCTTCCGTCGTCACCGTTTGGTTCGGCCTGCGCAAGCTCACCGATATCATCGGCTCTATCGGACCTTTCATCGCACTGTTCTCCGTAATCATCGGCGTTGTTGCTCTTACCAAGGCAGACTTCAGCAACGTTGACACTGTTCTTCCCACTATGGAGCTCAGCAAGGCTTCTCCCACTTGGTGGCTGTGCGGCATCGCATACCCCTGCTTCGCAATGATGACCCTTACCCCGGCTCTTCCTTCCATGGGCGCAAGCGCAATTAACAAAAAGACCACCACTGCAGCAGCAGTATTCGGTGTTATCTTCTTCCACGCAGCAATTGCGATCATCGTGTTCGCAATATTCGGCAACCTCGATATCGTCGGCACCGCTCAGGTTCCTAACCTCGCTTTGTCCGGCCTGCTCGGACCTGTTGCTCAGGGCATCTTCGTTGTAATGATCATCCTCGCGATCTACACCACCGCTTGCCCGATGATGTGGGGCTTCTGCCGCAAGATCACTACCAATGAGAAATCCGCAAAGTACAGGATCGCGATCATTGCTCTGACCGTTCTCGGCATGATCGGCACTCGTCTGTTCCGTCTCGGTGACCTCATCAATGTTATCTACAGCATTTCCGGCTACGTCGGAGCAGTTGTTCTTGTCGGCATCCTCATCAGCAACATAATCCGCAAGAATAAGGCAAAATCGGCAGCAGCTGAATAATTCTCTCCCTAAACCAAATACACAGCGTCCCGAGATACCCGGGAACGCTGTGTAAAAAAAGCTTACATTTATCAAATTTGCTGATGTTTAGGCAGATTTGATGCAAATTATTAATAAATTGTATACAACGGCAGCATGAAAGGAGGGCGGCAGAAAATGACCCAGCAACACACTAACAATCACGCCGAAAAAGACACCAACAGGCTCATAACCGATGATTATGAGTGCTTCAAGGACTGCCGGAACTGTCCTTTCCCCGGCGCAAAATGCTATCAAACCAAGTATGACCACTATAACACCGGTCTGCTAATACACAAACAATAAGGAGCAAAACATGGAAAAGAAGATTCTCAATGATTTCTGCTTTCATAAGCCGAAAACTCTTGATGAAGCGCTTGTTCTGATAGATAAGTATCAGGAAAACGGCCTTCTGATGGAGGGCGGCTCTGAGGTTATTCCCAACATGAAGTCGCTTGTAGTCACCCCGGATCACATCATATCCCTCAAGCACATTCCCGAGTTTGATTACATCACATACACTCCCGGCGAAGGCCTGCACATCGGCCCGAGCTGCACCCTGACCAAGGTCGAGTACGACCCCAACGTACAGAGCGTTTATCCCTCACTGTACATGGGCGTACACGGCATGTCCAACACCAATATCCACAATATCAGCACCGTGACCGGCAACATCTGCTACGCAGTACCCTCCGCAGATACCGCGGCTCCGCTGCTGACCCTCAACGCAGAGCTGAGCGTCAAGTCCGTTGACGGCGAGCGCAAGGTTCCCATCACCGAGCTGTTTGCCGGCGTTCGCCGCACAACGCTCAAGAAAAACGAGATCGTTACGGATATCTTCGTTCCGCAGCCCGATCCGAGAGCCGTTACCGTATACTATAAAAACCCCTGCCGCAAGGCGCTTGACCTCGCAATAGCAGGCGTTGCAACCTACACGGTTCTCGACGATAACGGCGTTGTTGAGGATGTTCGCATTGCCATGAGCGCAGTTGCCGTCGTTCCCAAGCGCGCATACGAGGCAGAGGAGATGCTCAAGGGCAAGAAGCTCACCGAGGAGCTTATTAATGAAGCCGCAAACCACGCCTCGCTGCACGAGTGCTCGCCGATAAGCGACATCCGCGCTTCCGCCGACTACCGCCGCGAGCTTGTCCGCCTTTCCGTGCGCGACGGCCTTATGCTCGCAATCAAGGAGGATAAATAAGAAATGACACAGATAGTTAAACTTCATGTTAACGGCGTTGACTATGAGTTGGCGCTTGATACCAGAACCACGCTTGTTGACGCTCTGCGTGACCATCTCGGCCTCAAGGGCGTTAAGAAAAGCTGCGACGAGGGCGAGTGCGGCGCATGCACCGTCCTGCTCGACGGCGACGCGATCGCATCATGCACATATCTTGCCGTCGAGGCCGAGGGCCACGACATCGTGACGATCGAAGGCCTTGCAAAGGACGGCGTTCTGCACCCGATGCAGAAGGCGTTCATCGACTGCTTTGCCGTTCAGTGCGGCTTCTGCACCCCCGGCATGATCCTTGCCGCGGTTGCAATGCTCAACCACTATCCCGATCCCACCGAGGAGCAGGTTCGCGATATCATGCGCGGCAACATCTGCCGCTGCACCGGCTACACCAAGATAATCGACGCGATCATGCAGGCAAAGGAAGTTATGAAAAAGCAGGCGGCAGGGGAGATCAATGAGGAGACGCTCCCCAAGCCCGAAAGCGTATACAAGGCCGGTCCCATCGCACAGTGCGGCGGCTGATAGGAGGATGCACAATGGCAGATAAAGAATACTATTCCATAGGTAAGGGCGAGATCCGCCAGGACGCAGCGCTTAAGGTCACCGGCGCCGCTCTCTATTCCACCGATATCCACCCCAAGGGCATGGTCTACGGCAAAATTCTCGGCAGCCCCATCCCTCACGGCATAATCAAGAGCATCGACATATCCGAGGCAGAGAAGCTCCCCGGCGTCGTCGCAGTCGTGACCGGCGAGGATGGCCCCGATCATCCGACCGTCGGCGGCTACCTGACCGATAAGTTCATCATGTGCCGCGTCGGCGATAAGGTCCGCTGCGTCGGCGACCCCGTTGCGGCAGTTGCGGCAACCTCCGAGCAGATCGCCGAGGCCGCATGCAAGCTCATCAAGGTCGAATACGAGCCGCTGCCCTATGTCCTCGACCCCGAAGAGGCATACAAGGAGGACTGCCCGGCAATCGTACACGATGATGTACAGAGCTACAAGCGCCTTGACCTTCACGGCGTAGCTCACAGCTTTGACCGCAAGCACCCCAACCAGGCCATCAAAAGACGTGTTCGCCACTGCGACCAGTTCGGCCTCAACCCCGACGATTACGCAACGCCCGAGGAATACGATGCAGCCTTCGGCGCAAAGTTTGACGAGGTTTACGAGAACGCATATCTCAAGCTGCCCGAGCAGCGCTATGAGTTCCCCCGCGTGAGCCACTGCTTCATGGAGCCGCACGTCACTGTTGTTGAGCCTCTCACCGACGGCGGCATCGAGGTCTGGGCAAGCGAGCAGGGCGGACGCCTTGTAAAATACAGCATGTCCGCAGCGTTCGGCCTCAAGCCCTCGGATTTCCACATGCACGTTCCGTTCATGGGCGGCGGCTTCGGCGGCAAGGACGATTGCCCCGTAACAGGCCCCTGCATCATGCTTGCACTCAAGTCCCACAGACCCGTTAAGATAGTCCAGACCCGTGAAGAGGTCTTCTCCAACGGCACTCCCCGTCCCGGCGGCGCTATCTACGTCAAGGACGCATTCAATAAGGACGGCTCACTTGCGGCGCGCAAGGTGACTGCATTTATAAACTGCGGCGCTTACACCACCTCCGCTCTTGTCATGCTCGACCACAGCGTTTACGGTGTTTCCGGCAACTACCGCAACCCCTGCCTCTGGGTCGATGCTTACGGCGTTTACACCAACACCGAGAACAACGGTCCTTACCGTGCACTCGGCTGCGAGCTGTTTGTTTACGCCATCGAGCGTAACCTCGACCTTGCAGCGGAAGCACTGGGCATAGATAAGTACGATATCCGCAAGATAAACGTTCTCCGCAAGGGCGATATCGACGGCCACGGCCAGCTTGTTTACAACAACGGCAGCGACGAGGCTATCACCGCAGCGGCAAAATTCATCGAGTGGAATAAGCCGGCTCACGCTCCCGAAGGCCCATGGAGATACGGCAAGGGACTTTCCCTCGGCAATAAGTTCACCGCTTACGGCAAGACCGGCACCGAGGCAAACGTCACCATTCTCGACGACGACAAGATCGAGGTAGCCGTCTCCCACGTTGAAATGGGTCAGGGCGCGCTGACCGTTGACTGCCAGCATGTTGCCGAGTTCTTCCACGTTCCCATGAGCCAGATCCGCATCCGCAATGAGAACAGCGACTTCATGCCCTACGACGAAGGCACCTACTGCTCGCGCGGCACCTATATAAACGGCAACGCCATCATCCTTGCGTGCGAGGATGCACAGCGCCAGCTTTTCGAGCGCACCTCCAAGCGCCTCGGCGTTCCCGTTGAGCGTCTTGCCACCGCAGACAGCAAGGTATATGACAAGGAAAACCCGGATAATTTCCTGTATTTCCATGACCTTTACGAGCACGGCGGCTGGGCGCCCGAAAGCAAGCTCGTCGGCCGCGGCACCTTCTCTCCTGAGCAGGCGCTCAATAACCCCAAGAACGCTCAGGGCAACCCGGTGCTGTTCTACTCCATCGGCTCCTGGGGCATGGAAGTCGGCGTCAATATCGAGACCGGAGAGGTCAAGCTTGTCAACTGCGGCGGCTTCTATGATGCAGGCCGCGTGCTCAACCGCAAGACCTGCGAAGGACAGATCGAGGGCGCGCTCTCCATGGGCCTCGGCCAGGCGATCTTTGAGGAGATCATGATAAACGATCAGGGCCGCGTAATAAACGGCAACTACCGCGACTACAAGATCCCCACCTTTATGGACAGTCCTACCAACGATAAGCTCCACGTTGACTTTGTCGGCGATCCGTTCCCGACCGGCCCGAACGGCGCAAAGGGCGTCGGCGAGGTCGCACTCATCCCCGTTATGGCTGCGTTTGCAAACGCAATTTACGCAGCAACCGGCGCAGAGATCCACAATATCCCCATGACTCGCGAAAGGATCCTCCAGTCTCTGCGCGATAAGGAAGCAGCAAAAGAAGCGTAAATAAAGAAAAAGGAGAAAAATCGATGGAACACAAATCGGATTTTCTGGTGCTCGGCGGCGGCATTATCGGCTGCTCCGTGGCATACTTTCTCAGCAAAACCGGCGCTTCCGTCACAGTTCTTGAACGCGGTGATACCGCGTTCGGAACGGCGGGCGCATCGGGCGGACTTATAAACTGGATCACCTGCGGCGAAACGCAGATGGAGCTGTTTATGAGAAGCCAGGATATGCTCGAGCATCTTCAGGAAGAGCTCGGCGCGGACTTTGAGCTTAACTACAACAGCTACAACATGCAGATCATCTCCAATCAGATCGAGTGGGACGCCTCGGCACAGCTCGTAAACGACTTCAAGCTCCCCGGCTTTGAGGCAAAGCTCATCGACAGCTACGAATCGCACCTGCTTGAGCCTTGCGTCACCGAGGACATGCTCGGCTCGATCTATGTTCCGAGAGTGCACTATCTCAACCCCATAAAGTTTGCTCTTGCCTACCGCAACGCAGCCGTGAAGCACGGCGCAAAGTTCGTTAACGGCGCAGAGGTAACGGAGATACTGCATGAGGGAGCTCGCGTTATCGGTGCAAAGGCAAAGGGCGAGTGCTGGTATGCCGGAACGACGATCAACTGCACCGGCGTATGGTCGGAGAAGGTCTCCGCAATGGCAGGCTCGACCGCTCCCATACATCCCATCAGAGGCGAGTTTGCGATAACCGAGCCTGTTAAGCACTTCTGCAACACAACGATCAGCAGCGCTCAGTATCAGACCATCGTTCAGCACCCCGAGCTATTCCCGGCAGCGGCTATAAAATATAACCTCGGCTTCTCCGTCGAGCAGACCTCTACCGGCGCGTGCATAATCCACGGCACACGTGAAATGAACTCCGGTCTTGATAACGGCGTCATTCCCGAGGTCATCGAGCTGCTCATTCAGACCGCGTGCAAGTTTATCCCCAAGCTCGGGACCCTGCGCATCATGCGCACCTATGCAGGCGTGCGACCCGGTACTCCCGACGGCGACCCGTACATCGGTCTTGTAAGCGGCGTTCCCGGCTTCTGCGAATGCTGCGGCCACGGCGGCGAGGGCATAGCTCTTTCGCCTGCGACCGGCGAAGCTATCGCCGAGCTGCTGATCGACGGCCACACCAAGCACTGCGATATCTCTCGCTTCTCGCCCGACAGAGTTGGGAAAGCCTGAATACGGAAAGGAATGGTCTAAATGAGTCAATCCATGAGAATAACGGATCATCCCATCCTCGGAGCGGATGAACCGAAGAAAAAAGTCACAATTTACTACGAGGGCACGCCAATCGAGGCAAACGAAGGTGAGCCTATTGCAATCGCTCTGGCCAACGCAGGTATCCGCACCCTGTATGTTACCGAAAAGATGAATAAGCCAAGAGGTATTTTCTGCGGCCAGGGCCGCTGCGGTTCGTGCCGTATGATAGTTGACGGAGTTCCCGATGTGAAAACCTGTTCCACACCCGTTAAGGACGGCATGATAGTGCAGGTTCAGCACGGTCTGGCATGAGGAGGTATTGACGTGAAAGAACTTGAACGCGAAATACTTATAATCGGTGCAGGCCCTGCCGGCCTCTCGGCAGCTATCGAGGCGGCAAAGGCCGGCGCAAAGGTGACTGTTGCCGATGAGCACGACACCATCGGCGGTCAGCTCTATAAGCAGATCCACAAATTCTTCGGCGCGGCCGATAATCATGCCGGTATGCGCGGCTTTGAAATAGCACGCAAGCTCGAGCAGGAAGCAAAAGAGCTTGGCGTTGAGTTTTGGCTCAGCACGGTTGCCTATGGCATCTTCAAGGAAGGCGTCGGCATTGTCCGCGACGGCGATAACTTCATCGTCAAGGCCAAGAAGGTCATCGTTGCAGCAGGCGGCATTGAAAACACAACGGCTTTTCCCGGCTCGACTCTGCCCGGCGTAATGCTCGCCGGTGCGGCACAGACCATGGCAAACATCCACCGTGTCCTGCCCGGCAAGCGTATGGTCGTTGTCGGCAGCGGAAATGTAGGCCTTATAGTCGCATATCAGATGCTTCAGGCCGGTGCCGAGGTGCTCGCAGTTGTCGAGAGGGATGACCATATAGGCGGTTACGGCGTGCATGCAGAAAGACTGCGTACGGCCGGAGTCCCCATTTTCACCGATACAGTTATTAAATATGCATCCGGCAAGACCTCTGTTGAGGGCGTTACCACCGTCAAGCTTGACGGTAACGGTGCCGAGATCGCCGGAAGCGAGCAGGAATACACGGCCGATACTGTTATTATGGCTGTCGGTATGGCTCCGCTCACCGAGCTTCTGTGGAACATCGGCTGCCGCTTTGAATTCATAGGCGAGCTGGGCGGTTACGTCCCCTTGCATAATGAATTTATGCAGACAAGCGTTGACGGAATTTATGCCGCCGGCGATATCACCGGTGTAGAGGAAGCCTCCGTAGCAATGGAGGAAGGAAGCATTGCAGGCATTGCGGCGGCCGCAGCCTGCGGATGTATTGACGCAGACAAATGCAAAGAGCTTTGCGCAAGTCACATTGATGCACTTGCCGTTCTGGAAAGCGGCGAATACGACGGTGCGCGCAGCGCCGCAAGAGCAAAGAAACTCGAGCTGTACAAAGCAAGCGAAAAGTAAGAGGTATACCACTATGCACGATGGAATTATATACACCGGAGTTCCGAACAAAGCGGAGCTTAAAAACGCTCCGGGAATACCGGCAGCCGACAGGATAAAGCCCGGCGGAACGGCATTTATCGAGTGCTTGCAGACAATTGCCTGTAACCCCTGCGAAGCAAATTGCCCGACAGGTGCGATAAGCATTGGTGCTCAGATATCGAACAGACCCGTGCTTGACACGAATAAGTGCGTCGGCTGCGGCACCTGCGTTTCCAAATGCCCCGGACTTGCTATAACCGTCATTGCGTGCAATCGTGCATCTTCAACCACCGTGCTATCCCTGCCTTATGAGTACTTTCCGCTGCCGAAAGCCGGTGACACGGTTGCGGCCGTGGACCGCGAGGGCAGATTCGTGTGCAATGCAAGGGTGCTTCAAGTAAAGCCCATGAGCGCACACCAGAGCACCAGCGTTGTAAAAATCGAGTTTCCGGAAGAATTCACATTCAAAGTCAAGTCTATAAATACCTTTCATTGGAGGTCTAAAAATGGATGACAATGTTATCATCTGCCGTTGCCAGGAGATAACCTACGGCGAGATCGTCAAGGCCATCGAAGACGGTGCGATTTCCGTCACGGGCGTTAAAAAGCGCGTCGGAAGCGGCATGGGCAGCTGCCAGGGCAAATACTGCGAGCACCTTGTTGCGCAGATCATTTCCGAAAAGACCGGAATACCGGTGAGCGAGCTACTGCCGGACACAAAGCGCGCCCCCGTTCGCCCCGTTGACGCAAAGGTTTTTCTCAAATAAAACGACAAAAAAGGGTCACTGTCCTTCGACTCTGACCCTTTCACAGAAAGTTTATAAGATATTTTTTTGTCAAATCCTATTTACTTTTCATATTAATCCATGTATAATTATAGCATTATATAATCAATGCTCGGGAGGTTACAATGAAGCTTGACCGAATTGAGATATTCTGTGCCGTTGCGCGAAATATGAGCTTTACAAAGGCGGCCGAAGAGTGCGGCGTGGCTCAGTCTGCGATCAGCATGCAGATAAAAGCTCTTGAAGATGAGCTGGGCTTTCCGCTTTTCGAGAGAAGCACAAGGAAGGTGTCCTTCACCGACGCAGGTCAGAGCTTTTATGTTGACTGCGTAAAGCTGCTTACCGGATTTGACGATGCTCTTGACCGTGCCGTTTCGACGCATAAAGGTAAACGCCTGTTCGTCACCATAGGCATTGAAGGACTTATGCAGACATCTTACAAGGCGGCAGTTATACGCAGATTCACAGCCGAGCACCCGGATATCCAGGTGATCCCACGTCAGGTGGAACGCGATAAGAAGTATGAGGAGCTCAGCAGCGGAGAAATCGATTTTGTATTCGACCTGCCGCAGTATTTCGTTCTCAACAACAAGATACGCAAGGCAGGCTCTATCTGCAACGACCATTGCCTTATGGTGCACAAGGAGCATCCGCTTGCCGAAAAAAAGAGCGTCGGAAGGAAAGAGCTTTCCGAGTATGTGACGTTCTGGGGCGGTATACCCAAGGTGGAGGATTACATTACAAAGCTCTACCTCAATTATTTCCGCGATGCGGGGATCGAGCCGGAACATGTGATATATGTCCCGGAGCAGGATGTTGCAACATTCATGGTCGCGGCAAATATGGGCGGCAACATAGTTCCGCTCTCGGAAAAAGAGCAGATGAACACGGAAAACTTCCGCTTTATCAGGCTCGAAGCGCCGCTTACGTTTGAATCGGCCTGGCTGTATTCGTCGAAAAATCAGAACCCGGCGCTGCCGCTTTTCATAAAAACGGTCGAGGAAATGGCCGAGGAATACAACGACGAGGCAAATCGCCGAGAGCGCAATTCTTGAATTGGAGGATGAGCAATGAAAAAAGTGGTTCTTTTCGGCGCAGGGCAGGTCGGAGCAATGACCGCAAGATTGCTCGGCCCCGATTATATGATCGTCTGCGCAGCGGATAATTCCCCTGAAAAATGGGAAACGGAGCTTGCCGGCATTCCGGTGACTTCGCCCGAGAACAGCCTCATAAGTGCTCCGGATACGTTCTGCCTGTGCGTGCTCGACCCCGAGCGCGAGGCGCAGATGCGCCGGCAGCTTGAGGATATCGGCTTTAACGGCGAGATAATAACGCCTGCAAGCCTTAAAATTTTTGATGCGCGCACAGCTACGATGCGCCTTATAGCCGAGCAGATAAATGCTTCGGGCGTGCCCGGTGACGTTGCCGAGCTTGGCGTTTACCGCGGCGATTTCGCGGTGCTTTTAAACCTCGCTTTCAGCGACAGGCGGCTGCACCTTTTTGATACCTTTGACGGCTTTGACGAGCGCGACATTGCGGCCGAGCGCGAAAACTCCTATTCCGGAGCCAAAGCCGGCGATTTCGGAGACACGGCCAAGGACGGCGTTGATAAGCGCCTGTTTTTCCGCGAAAAGGCCGTGTTCCACAAGGGATTTTTCCCGGATACGTTCAAAGGCTGCGAAGATCTGCGCTTTGCGTTCGTTTCGATCGACGCGGATCTCTATGCGCCAACTGCCGCGGCGCTGCCCCTTTTCTGGGACAGATTGTCCGCCGGAGGCGCGATCATGATACACGACTATAACAGCACGCAGTTTCGCGGAGTGCGCAGAGCGGTAGATGACTTCAGCTCTGAAAACCGCATCGTTCCGATGCCTGTGTGCGATATGCACGGCAGCGCTGTTTTGCGCAAGCCAATATAAGAAAAGCTATGAGATATGTATACCTTATTCGGCACGGTGAGGTACAGGTGCCGGGAAACGAAAAACGCTGCTACAGCAGCGCAGAATATCCCCTGAGTGTGCGCGGAGAAAAGCAGGCTCGTCAGCTGAGAAGCTGGGCGCAGGAGAGGGGAATAAGCCTGATCGCAGTAAGCCCGAGCGGAAGATGCGTAAAGACCGCAGAGCTGATGTCCGGCGGAAAGATCGAAATCATCACCGACGAGGCGCTGCGCGAGGTGTCGGTAGGGCGCTGGGAAGGCCTGAGCTTTGCCGAGATACGCGAGCGCTGGCCGGAGCTGTACGAAGCCAGGGGCGAGAACATGAGCAGCGTCGCGCCGCCGGGAGGCGAGAGCTTTCTTCACGCGTCCGAGCGCTTTGACGATGCTCTTAAAAGCATCATGGAGTCAAACGACGGCAATATAGCAATAATATCCCACAGCGGAGTGATACGCGGCTGGCTGCACCATTACGGCGGTCACGACGAGGATATGTTCTCGATCCCCGTGCCTTGTGCGAGCATAGCCTCGCTCATATGCGACGGAAATACGATAAACCGAGCCATCGCCGGCACGCGCGCGGTGCTCACGCCCGGCGACGATGAGATCGAAGAATACTATCGCCGCTGCAAAACTCCCGAAGAGGTCATCGCGCACTGCCGCGCGGTAGCGCACGGAGCCGAACGCATAGTCGAGCAGGGCGGTATAAGCTGCAACCGCGAGCTTCTGCGTGCGGCATGCCTGCTGCACGATATGTGCCGCACCGACGGAAAAAACCACCCGGAAAACGCGGCTCACATACTCACGATGGACGCATATCCTGCCCTTGCAAGCATAGTTGCCGGGCATCACGATCTTCCGCGCCGCGCCTCTACAGAGACGGAGCTGCTGTACCTGAGCGACAAGCTCTATTCCGGCACGCAGCGCGTATCGATCGACGAGCGCTTTGAGCGCTCGAGGGCAAAATGCCGGGATGAGGAAGCGCTTAAAAAATGGAGTCAACGCTATGCGGCGGTAAGAGGCATAGTTGAAAGATATCATTTGGAGGGACAGCTGTGAAACTGATAAAAACCGAAGACGCAGTGGGACAGGTATTGTGCCACGACATTACTCAGATCATCAAAGGCGTTACCAAGGACGCGGTGTTCCGCAAGGGTCATATCATAACTCCAGAGGATATCCCCGTGCTCCTGAGCGTCGGCAAGGATAATATTTACGTCTGGGAAAAGGACGAAAATATGCTCCATGAGGATGAGGCGGCAGATATCCTGCGCAGCATATGCCAGAGCGGGAATATGCACGCCACCGAACCCAAAGAGGGCAAGATAGAGCTTATAGCCGACTCCGACGGACTCCTGCTTATTGATCTTGAGCGCCTGAGCGCCATAAATGCACTCGGCGATATGATGATCGCAACACGGCCGTCGGGCTTCATGGTCAAAAAGGGTGACAAGCTGTGCGGTACAAGGGTCATACCGCTCGTCATAGCCAAAGAACGCATGGAGCAGGCAAAAAAGCTGGCCGGCAGCGAGCCTATAATCCGCCTTGTGCCCGTAAGGCCGAGAAAATACGGCCTTGTCACCACCGGCAACGAGGTGTTCTACGGCCGCATACAGGATACGTTCACGCCTGTCGTTGAGGCAAAGCTTGCCGAGTTCGGCTGCGAGATGGCTGAGCACGTCGTTTTAAACGATGATCACGAGAAAATAACTGCGGCCATAAAGAAAATGCTGGACGACGGCTGCGAAATGGTATTCTGCTCCGGCGGCATGAGCGTAGATCCCGACGATAAAACGCCGCTGGCGATCAAAAATACTGGAGCCAAGATCGTCTCTTACGGTGCGCCGGTGCTCCCAGGGGCAATGTTTCTTGTGTCATACTATCCCAATGGCCGGCCGATCTGCGGTCTGCCCGGCTGCGTAATGTACGCCAAAAGAACGATATTTGACCTCGTTCTGCCGTATCTCGTAACGGATACGCCCGTGACGGCAAAGTGGCTGTCGGGACTGGGCAACGGCGGCTTGTGCCTTAACTGCCCGGTCTGCCATTTCCCCAACTGTGGGTTCGGAAAAGGAGTCTAAAGCATGCTCGATCAATACGGGCGCAAGATAGATTATATGCGCATTTCCGTAACCGACCGCTGTAATCTGAGGTGTCGCTACTGTATGCCAGTAGCAGTGGAGTCTGTAAGCCACTGTGATGTGCTGCGGTATGAAGAGATACTGCGCATATGCCGAGCGGCAATCGAGATAGGGATAACAAAATTTAAAATAACCGGAGGCGAACCGCTAGTCCGTGAGGAATGTACCGAGTTTATTGCCCACCTTAAAAACACACATGGCGTTGATCAGGTCACGCTTACAACAAACGGTCTGCTGCTTGCCGATAAGCTCCCGGCGCTTGCCGCTGCCGGCATTGACGGAATAAATATAAGCGCCGATACTCTTAATTCCGCCCGCTATAACGAAATAACCGGGTATAGCGGAAACGGAACAGAAAAGCTGCTGAGCGTCCTGGAAGAATGCTGTGCAAGAGGAATAAAAACAAAGGTAAATGCCGTGCTGCTCGAACAGACGGAAACCGATGCCGCCGAGCTTGCGGAAATAGCCGGAAGGCTGCCCGTTGATGTGCGCTTTATCGAGCTTATGCCAATTGGATTCGGCACGACCATGAAACGCATTTCGCCCGACGATATCCTCACTGTTTTGCGCGAAAGGTGGCCGGATCTTGCCGAAACAGACGAAAAGCGCGGCAACGGACCTGCACATTATTATAAAAGCGGCTTGTTAAAGGGCAGGATCGGCTTCATTGATGCAGTGAGCCACAAATTTTGCTCGGAGTGCAACAGAGTGAGGCTTACGAGCACAGGTATGTTAAAGCCTTGTCTGTGCTACTCGGATACGACGGATCTTCGCGCGCTCATACGTTTTGAATGCACTGATGCAGAGCTTAAGTCGGCGCTTGAAAGCGCAGTTTACCTAAAGCCGAGAGCGCACTGCTTTGATGACGGCGCGCAGATAACCGAACAGCACATAATGAGCCAAATAGGAGGATAAACATGGGAAAAGTAATCGCGGTGTGTACAAGCGAACGCAAGGGACTGCAAAAAAGCGACGTAAAAAGCGCACACTTTACAACCGAATGGGGCATTGACGGCGATGCACACGCCGGTAAATGGCACAGACAGATAAGTCTGCTGAGCGCCGATAAAATCGCGGCCTTCAACGAAAAGGGAGCAAACGTTATTCCCGGCGCCTTTGGCGAAAACCTCGTGGTCGAGGGCTTTGATTTTCGCTCGCTGCCCGTCGGAACTCTGCTCAGATGCGGCGACGTGCTGCTTGAGATGACGCAGATAGGCAAGCAGTGCCACAGTCACTGCGAGATATATAAGAAGATGGGCGACTGCATCATGCCTCGCGAGGGTGTCTTTGCCCGGGTAATAGAACCGGGCACGATCACAGTCGGCGACGAGATGGTCATCGAAAAGCGCGAGGGGCATTTCCCCTGGCAGGCGGCGGTCATAACGCTCAGCGATAAGGGAGCTGCCGGTCAGCGCAAGGACGAAAGCGGCCCGGCGATAGCAAAGCGCCTTACCGACTCCGGCTATGAGGTCGTCGAAGAGCTGATCATCCCTGATGACGTGCGCGTTTTGAAGCAGGAGCTTATGCGCCTGTGCGATCAGCGCCAGTTAGACCTCATACTCACGACCGGCGGGACCGGCTGCTCGCCGAGAGACACAACGCCTGAGGCAACGCTCGCCGTTGCCGACAGAAACGTTCCCGGCATAGCCGAGGCGATGCGCGCAGCGTCGCTGAAAATAACTCCGCATGCGATGATCTCGCGCGCAGCGTCGGTCATCCGCGGAAAAACGCTCATTATCAATCTCCCCGGCAGCCCGAAAGCCTGCATGGAGAACATGGACGTATTCATGGACACTATCCCTCACGCAATGGGACTGCTGAGGAACGAGGTCCACGACTGCGCAAGAAAATAAAGTGAATAGCGATTTAAAAATAAATCAGCCAGACTATCAAAAAACCATGCTGCAAATTTAAAGTAATAGAGCAGCAGGGGAGCGCGAGGGGGCAAAGGCCCCGCTCGTGATTGGATTAATAGCCATCAAAAACGTCCGGTACGGACTTTTTGACGAGCGTAGCGAGATTTTTCGTGAAAACCTGTTTTCACAAAAAATGTGGCGTTTTTTGAAGCGTGCAAAAAAGTCACAGACTTTTTTGACACGCTGAGAGGTATATAGCCGCGTTAAGTCGCGATTATATAAATATTTTTCTGAAATAGGAGAAACAAAATGAAAGCAAAGAAGCTACTGTCCCTGTTACTGGCATTGGCAATGATTTTTGCCCTTGCCGCCTGCAGCTCAAACAATGAGCCGAAGGCAAGCGAAGAGCCGGAAGCACGCGAAGAGATCGTTGTGTTTGCGGCAGCATCCATGACCGAGACCCTCAACCAGATCAAAGAGACCTACGAGAAGGATCACAACGTTACCCTGATCTTCAACTTCGACTCGTCCGGCACCCTCAAGACTCAGATCCAGGAAGGCGCAGACTGCGACCTGTTCATTTCCGCAGGCCAGAAGCAGATGAACCAGCTCGATATCACGGCCGATAAGGAAGTCAACACCGAAGGCCTCGACTTTGTCGCATCGGACAGCCGCGTAAACCTTCTTGAGAACAAGGTCGTTCTCGTTGTTCCCGAGGGCAATCCCAAGGGCATCGAGGGCTTTGACGACCTCGCCGCAAAGCTTGCCGACGGCAGCGTACTTATGGCAATGGGCAACAGCGACGTTCCCGTAGGCCAGTACACTCAGAAGATCCTTGCCTACTACAAGCTTGACGAGACCGCTCTTGCAAACGCAGGCACCATCACCTACGGCACCAACGTCAAGGAAGTCACCACTCAGGTTTCCGAGGGCAGCGTTGACTGCGGCATAGTCTACTGCACCGACGCATTCTCCGCAGGCCTCACCGTTGTTGACAGCGCGACCAAGGATATGTGCGGCCAGGTAATCTATCCTGCTGCCGTCATGAAGAACGCAAAGCATGCAGATGCAGCAAAGGCATTCCTTGAGTACCTCCAGAGCGACGCCGCAATGAAGGTATTTGAAAATGTCGGCTTCTCAAGCGTAGCATAAGTTGCAAACAGAATTGGCAGCGCATTTAATGTGCTGCCAATTCGAGGTATATAAAAGGTATGAACATTGATTGGTATCCGCTTATAAACTCGCTGAGAATTGCGGGAATAAGCTGTGTAATAGTATTTTTCACGGGCATTTTCTTTGCATATTATGCCGCAAAGCTGCCGCGCACCATAAAGGGCATCCTGGACGTTATCCTCACATTGCCCATGGTGCTTCCTCCGACGGTGTGCGGCTATCTTCTTCTGCTCGTTTTCGGAACGAAGCGGCCTGTCGGCATATTCCTCATGCAGTTCGGAATTAAATTCGTCATGACGTGGTACGGCGGCATACTCGCTGCGGCTGTCGTTGCGTTTCCGCTGATGTACCGCACGGCGCGCGGCGCGTTCGAGAGCTTTGATCCTTCGCTTGCGCAGTCGGGGCAGACGCTCGGCCTCAGCAACACATATATATTCTGGCGCATCCGCATGCCGGCCTGCCGCCAGGGCATACTGGCAGGCACAGTCCTTGCCTTTGCGCGAGCGCTGGGCGAGTACGGCGCAACGAGCATGCTCATTGGCTTTACCCCCGGCAAAACCGCGACGATATCCACAACGGTGTATCAGCTTTGGCGCACTAACGACGCCGCCGGCGCACTGTTCTGGGTCATGATAAACCTTGCCATAAGCACGGTCGTGCTGCTCTCGGTGAACCTGCTTGAAAGCCGGCAGAAAAGGATAGTGAAGAGATGAGCCTGACAGTAGATATGAAGAAAAAACTCGGCTCATTCGAGCTTGAGACGAAATTTGAAGCGGAAAACGGCGTGACGTGCCTCCTCGGCCCGTCCGGCTGCGGCAAGAGCATGACGCTCAAATGCATAGCCGGCATAGAAAAGCCGGATGAAGGGCGCATCGAGCTTGACGGAACCGTTTTGTTCGACAGCAAAAAGGGCATAAATCTTCCACCGCAGAAGCGCATGGTCGGATATATGTTCCAAAACTATGCGCTTTTTCCCAATATGACCGTGCGGCAGAACATACTTTGCGGCATGCGGCATATAAAGGACAAGGCAGAAAAGGAAGCAAGGCTTAATAAATATGTGAGCATGTTCCGACTCGAGGGCCTTGAAAACCACCGCCCTGCGCAGCTTTCCGGCGGTCAGGCTCAGCGCACGGCACTTGCAAGAATAATGGTCAGCGATCCGAAGCTACTGCTGCTTGACGAACCGTTTTCTGCGCTTGATGCGCATTTGCGCGATAAGCTCATGATCGAAATGCGCGATGTGCTCGCGCGCTTCGGTCGCGAGGTCATCATGGTGACGCACAGCCGCGACGAGGCATATAACATGAGCCGCGAGATCGCTGTTATGGACGGCGGAAAGCTCCTTATAAAGAACAAGACAAAAGCGCTGTTTGCAGACCCCGGAAGCGTTCCGGCGGCCATACTGACAGGCTGCAAGAACATAGTCTCCGCCGAAAAGCGCGGTGAGCACGAGGTGTACATCCCCGAATGGGGCGTGACGCTGACGACCGCGCAGAGCGTGGGGGATGATGTCAAAGCAATAGGCATACGCGCGCACTATTTTAATCCCACTGCGCCGACAAATCGATTTGCCGTTGAGTACATCGAGGAGATGGAGGAACCGTTTGAGTGGATAATAGAGTTCAGACCGCGCACCGCAGCCGCGGATGCGCAGGGCGTATGGTGGAGACTCAGCAAGGATAAGCGACCGCAGAACTTCCCGGCGGAGCTCGGCATCGCCCCGGCAAATATACTATTACTATACTGAGGAGGAGCTGCAATGAATAACATCTATGCAGAAATTCTGAAAAGAGTCGAAAACAATGAGGCACTTACGCTGAAAACGGAGTTTACTGGCTCCGAGGGCATAATGGCGGAAAGCCTTAAGAAAACGCTTGCGCCGTATGAGCCGCATACGGATATGCGCGGCCGCTGCTTTGCCGACGTCACGTTTGAAGAAAGCGACGACGGACACAGTGTCGCCGGCGAGCCGTTCTCGCCTCCCGAGCGCCTTATCGTGCTCGGAGCCGGCCACATTGCGCTGCCGGTGTGTGAGTTTGCGGCAAAAAGCGGATTTGAAGTGTATGTGTGCGATGACAGGCCTTCGTTTGCAAATGAGGGACGCTTCCCCGATGCTGCACAGGTGCTGTGCGACAGCTTTGAAAACTGCATAAGGCAGCTCAAAATTACCTCCTACGACTATATCGTTATCATAACGCGCGGCCATACTCACGACGCCGACTGCCTGCGCGAGATATTCAAGGGCACGCAGCCTGCGTATCTCGGACTCATCGGTTCGCGCCGCCGCGTTAAGGGACTTCTGGAGATGCTCCTTGCCGAAGGCTGCCCGAAGGAGTATATGGACAGAATATGCACCCCCATCGGCCTTGATATCGGCGCGGTAACTCCGGGCGAGATCGCAATATCCATCCTCGCCGAGCTTGTTGCCTACAAGCGCCTGCCGGAGCACAGCAGGGACGGAGTGCGCTGCTGCAATGATTCAGATGCTGAGCTTTCGGTAATAAAATACCTTGCCGAAAATCGCGATCCCAAGGCGATTGTCACGGTTATCGAGACTAAAGGCTCAACTCCGCGCGAGGCCGGAGCGAAGATGGCCGTAAGTCCGCGCGGCGAGGTCACCGGCAGCATAGGCGGCGGATGCAGCGAGGGAGCGGTCATCCGCGACGCGGTTGACATAATCGGAACAGGACGCTACATGGTCGTTGACATTGACCTCACCGGCGAGGTCGCAGAGTCCGACGGCATGGTATGCGGCGGTACGATGAAGGTCCTCGTTGAGGACGGAGCGGAGAACTGATATGACCTATATCTATGCCGACAACGCGGCAACGACCCGATTGTCCGATGCGGCGTTTGAAGCAATGAAGCCTTATATGCTCAATGAATACGGCAATGCCTCGACCCTGTATAAGCTCGGACGCAGTGCGCATAAGGCAGTGGAAAACGCGCGCGGCGTTTTCGCAAAGGGAATAAACGCACTCCCGGCCGAGATATATTTTACCTCCGGCGGAACCGAGAGCGATAACTGGGCGATAAAGGGTACGGCGCACCGGCTTGCCGCGAGCGGGAAAAAGCATATAGTGACTGATAATATCGAGCACCACGCCGTTTTGAACAGCGCCAAAGCTCTCGAGCGAGAGGGCTTTGAGGTGACATATGTAAGCTCCGATAAAAACGGCCTTGTCCGCGCCGAGGATGTGGCGGCGGCAATACGCCCGGATACGGCGCTGGTATCGGTGATGTTTGCAAATAACGAGCTGGGTACCATACAGCCGGTTGCCGAGATAGGCAGCATATGCCGCTCGGAAGGAGTACTGTTCCACTGCGACGCTGTGCAGGCGGCAGGAATATTGCCTATAGACGTAAAGCAGATGAACATAGACCTTTTGTCAATGTCGGCGCACAAGTTCCACGGCCCGAAGGGAGTCGGAATAATGTATGCCCGGCGCGGCTGCGTGCCGGAAACGTACATTGACGGCGGCGAGCAGGAGCGCGGCCACCGGGCCGGAACGGAGAACGTCGCCGGTATTGTCGGCGCGGCAGCGGCATTTGCCGAGGCAATGAGCGAGCGAAACGAAAAAACCGATCGCCTTTGCGCAATGCGCGACGAGATACAGTCGGGGCTTTTAAAAATACCAGGATCACAGGTCAATGGCGTCAGCGCGCCGCGCCTGCCGGGCACGCTGAACATGTCCTTTGACGGAATTGACGGGCAATCGCTCATATTCGAACTGGATCTGAAAGGCCTTGCAGCTTCGAGCGGTTCTGCATGCGCGTCCGGCTCCGTGAATCCGAGCCATGTTCTTCTCGCACTGGGGCTGCCTTATAAGCTGGCTCACGGATCACTGCGACTCAGCCTCGGGAAGTATAACACATCAGACGAGGCAGAGAAAATTATCCGCATCGTGTCCGACACCGTTGCCGAACTGCGAGGGTAACTGAGTAATCAAAAAATACAGGAGCCTGCACAGGTGCAGGCTCCTGTCAGGCTGTCGAAAAACTATGCTGCAAAAGAAAGATAATAGAGCAGCAGGGGAGCTCGAGGGGGCAAAGGCCCCACTCGAAATTGGATTAATAGCCATCAAAAACGCCTGATTTATCAGGCTTTTTGACGAGCGTAGCGAGATTTTTCGTGAAAACCTGTTTTCACAAAAAATGTGGCGTTTTTGAAGCGTGTCAAAAAAGTCAAAGACTTTTTTGACACGCTGACAGGAGTCTGCACAGGTGCAGGCTCCTGTATTTGTTTCTCCGGGACAAAATTAGCGATAATGTAAAATTCTTAATGCAATTTACATATACTGTTGTTAAAATGCACAAAAAACGCTGTTAAGATTATACGATATGGCGAAAATGTACAAATAAATTGAAGTTTGACGTTATGAGTGATAAAATAATAACATCTGGGCTGCGTGTGCATATTTGTCGCAGTCATATGAAACGGGGGAACATAATGAGAGACCTGAAGCATCTGATCTATTTTGAAAGTCTCCTTCAGGAGGCGAACAACGCGCTTGTAAAGCAGGCGTGTTCCGAGGGCAAGCTTGCACTTGCCTACAACTGTTCTTACATACCAGAGCCGCTGCTCGATATTGAGGGCTGCTTCGGCGTAAGACTGCGCGCTCCGGGATGTACTAATCCGGACCTTGCGACCTATTATATGACGAATCGCTCCTGCCCTTATTCCAAGAGCATACTTGAGCGTGCGTTTGAAGGCGGATACAATTTCATTTCCGCTCTCATAGGTCAGGAATGCTGCACCACGATGAACCGCATGGAGCAGTATTTTGAATACTGCAAGCTCATTCCGAACGAAAAATTCTTTACGGCATGCATCGACATGCCGATAAAGAAGGGCGACTGGTATGCAGGATATTTCCGCCGCCAGATCGAAAAGAAAATACTCACTCCCATGAAAGAGACCTACGGCGTTGACTACTCCGAGGAAAAGCTCATGGACGCTATAGAGCGCCATAATGAGATCTGCCGCCTCATAACCGAGATCGGAAGCTACCGCAAGCTCGATAATCCGACGATCACAGGCTATGAGTTCCACGTTATCCAGCTCGTCACGCTCGTGTGCCCGAAATACCTAATCGTCGATAAGCTGCGCGAGACGGCCGAGGAGCTTAAGACCCGTGAGCCTGACGAAAAGCCCGATTACAGGGCAAAGGTCATGCTCGTCGGAAGCGAGATCGACGATCCGGAGTTTACAAAGCTTGTCGAGATGTGCGGCGCGCGTGTTGTTGCCGACCGCTACTGCTTCGGCTCGCTGCCCGGCAGGGAAGAGATAGCCGTACAGCCCGGACAGCATCCGCTTGATGCGCTTGCAGAGCATTACATGAAGATAAACGAGTGTCCGCGCTCGATGGGCACGGAAAATATCATCGCGCGCAAGCAGTATCTGTACGACATTGCGAAGGAATACAAGGCCGACGGCATAATCCTTCAGAACATGAAGTTCTGCGAATACTGGGGCTATGAGCGCGCCATCGCCGCAAAGTGGCTGGCCGAGGGACTTAACGTTCCGTCGGCAATACCCACCTGCCAGATAGAGCGTGACTACGCAAACGCCGCAACAGGCCAGCTGCGCACGAGATTTCAGGCGTTCGTCGAATCGCTTGAGATCAAAAAGCTCCAGGCTAACGGTTAATCGAGGAGGGGAACAGCTATGTGGAAAAGAAAAATCAGCATCAAAGAGCAGTACGGTACCCTTGAGCATTTCCTCAAAGGTGACGAGCCCTGCCATTACATAGGTCAGAGATACATCGAAGGCACGAACTTCTATGCCCGTCGCGAATGGCGCGGAGTTAAGGATACGGCGTTTGCGTTTTACAAATGGCTGTGCACGTGGGTCAAAATGGCGATATTCGTCATGCATGATCCGGTGCGAATTGCAAAGGCTTTTTGGAAATACCGTTGGCTGTCGGCATATCTTGCAGCTCCCATGATGGTAGATAAGTGGATCGAGGGCGACCGCGGCGAAGCGCTCAGAGCAGACCTTTATGCGCTCGACTGCATGATCTCCGACTCGACCGATACGCTATGGAAGAGCCTGCGCGCGGACAGAAAGCTCGGCGAAACCAAGTGGTCGGACATCACCGTTGCGTTTGACTACACTTTGCCCAAGCATATAATCTTCGGCTTCCCCGGACATTACGCGATCAATATGCAGCAGCACGCGGCATTCATGCTGCCGCTAATGCGCAAGCAGCTCGGCTGCTACTATGTCGATCAGGCCGTCGCCTGCGGCATTCCGGGCGATATGTGCACTCTGCCTCTTGTCGAGGTCGGCGTTGCGGTTGACAGGGAATATCCCGATATCGGCAACTGCTGGCTGACGACCAACAATCCATGCGACGCCAACATGATGGATAACACAGCGATGTGGCGTGCGCTGTCAAACGACGGCAAAAAAGCGGTTCATCCGTTCACAACGCCTCTTATGTACGATGATCCCACTACCAAGGAGCTTGGAGTTCACGAGGTTTACTCAGCCATTGAATTTCTCGAGCAGCAGTTCGGCGTTCCGTTTAACTGGGATACGTTCATCGAGCATATCGAGGACACCAACGAATTCAACCGCGGCTCGCTCAACCGCTGGGATATCTACGCCAAGAGCGATAACGGCGCGCTCAACTCCGTCGTTCAGGGCCTGTTCCGCATTTATTTCTATCAGCAGGGCGGAACGAAATATTTCAAGAAGGCAAACAAAAAGATAAACCGCGTCTTTGAAAAGTGCGTGCGCAAGAACATCCACCCGTTCCCGCTTGCGCGTCACCGTGCGCTTGCGTGGTCCTGCGGCTCGACCTACTACGCCCACGGTGTCCAGTGGCTGTATAACTGCTGGGGCATCATGACGGTCATCAATATGGACTCGCTTACCGGCCACAATATCGTTGATACCACCGACCGCGACACGATGATGAGCGACATTGCCGACTGGCATGCAAGAACCCCGATGCGCACCCACACCGTCGGCGGCAACCGCCACCTCATGCAGATGTGGGAGACGGCCGAGAAGTTCAACTGCGATACCATCATCATGTACGACGATATTGGCTGCAAGGGCATGGCCGGCGCGCAGGGACTGCTTGAGGAAGAGTTCCATAAGCACCGCGACAGATTCAATATTATCTGGATGCCGCATTCTCTTATGGACTGCCGCATAGTTCCCACAAACGAAGCGCGCAAGACTGTCAATCAGTATATGCAGAGCGTTATGCACGAAGAGCCCATTGACCCGACCCTCGTCGATTTCGATGATGAGATGGGCTGGTAAGAAAGGAGAAGCAGCATGAAAGTTCTGGCTAAAATTATGGGCATGGGCAGCCTTACGCTTGCCGCGCTCTTTGCGGTGTATTACTTTAATCTCGATATGCGCCTTATGCGAAGCGTCATCGTGCCGTTTCTCGATAAGCATTATGACAGCGTTAAGCGCGAGCACCTGATTTGAGGAGGCAAAACAATGAGCTATACAAATCACAATATCCTCCCGAGAGCGCTGTCCTACGAGGAGAAGGAAAACAGGAAAAAGGGCATATACGACAGCTTTGCAAATTACCTCGTCTATTGTCCGAAATGCAAGCACGTTGCAAAGACCAATATGTATATTCAGCGCGCCGAGGCGTACATTGACGAGCTGCACGAGCGCGGCACCGTCTGCCCCAAGTGCGGCGACAGCGACTGGACGCTCGGCTATCCGCTCGGAACGCTCACGGGCTTTGTGAAGTTCTCGTGAGCACAACAAATCTCAGATTATGGCGCGAAATGTAAAACCTGCATTAAGGAAATGTTAATAATACAGAATTTTAAAGTATTTTCACACCGTAATTAGTGCTAATGCCAAAAATGAAATGAACGCTGGACTTAGTACGGAAGAAGGGGTATAGTTTTGTTGAAAGCATCGAAATTGATTCGGTGTAAAAAATAAACAAAGGAGATACTTGAATGAAGAAAAGACTGTCACGCTTTCTGGCATTCATGCTCGTACTGTGCATGGTAATGACCATGGTGCCGGCTGCATTTGCCGACTCCAACGAGGTTCAGATACTCTTCCTCGACACATCCGACGTGCATGGACAGCAGTTTGCAACTGACTACACGCAGGACGCAGACAAATCCGGAACCCATTATCAGGCCATGACAAGGGTTGCCACATATGTCAAGCAGCAGCGCGCAGAGTACAAAAACGTATTCCTGAGCGACTCGGGCGACACTATTCAGGGCACACCGCTGACATATTACTATGCGTTCTATCAGAAGGATGCACAGGATCCTGCCATGAAGGTCATGCGTATGATGGACTACGACATGTGGGTCGTGGGCAATCATGAGTTTAACTACGGCATGGATATTCTTCAGCGCCAGCTTGACTACCTGACCTCCGCTTCCACGGAGACCGAATCTCAGGTCGGCGTTTCCATGGCAAACTATCTCGATGCAAGCACCAATAACGACACGAGCCGCGACTGGAAAACATGGAACGGCTATGCTCCTTATGTTATCAAGGAGTATGACGGCGTTAAGGTCGCAGTCATGGGCATAGGCAACCCCAACATCGCAAACTGGGATGTTCCTGAAAACTGGAAGGGCATCTACTTTGCCGGCGTTGTCGAGACCTATAAGCACTACGAAGCCGAGATGAAGGCACAGGCAGACCTCATCGTTCTCGTCAGCCACAGCGGCATCGACGGCGACCCCGAGAACTCCGACTTCATCCGTGAGCTCGTCTCCACCACCAACTCCATCGACCTCGTTTTCTCCGGTCATGAGCACCGCAACGGTGTTACCAAGATCGCAAACACCGATGGCAAGGAGATCCCCGTTATCTCCCCGAGCACCAAGGCAGCCGTTGTCGGCCGCGCACTGTTCACCTACAATAAGTCCACCGGCGAGTACACCGTTGAGGCTTCAAACGAGCCTATGACCAAACGTGAAGGCCGCGTTACGGAGGCACTCTACGAGCCGGATGCAGACATTACCGCAGCACTTCAGCCGTATGAGACAGCAACCTGGAACGACTACATGCTCAAGCCCATCGGCAAGGCAAGCGGCGACTTCACCGCCTCCGGCCTCGGCACCGCTCCTTCGGCATTCGTTGACCTTGTAAACCAGGTCCAGATCTGGGGCGCATACGACCGCACCGGCGAAAACACCCCCGATGACAAGAGCGACGATACCCCGGCTCAGCTCTCCATCACCGCTCCTCTTACCTCCGGCAATGCCGCAAACCTCATCCCGGCAGGCGATATCAAGCTTGGCGATATGTTCCGCCTTTACCGCTACGAGAACTGGTTCTACCAGATCACCATGAGCGGCAAGGAAGTACGCACCTGGCTTGAGTGCTCCGCCTCCAAGGTCGTTACCAACGAGGACGGCACCTACGGCATCACAGGCGGCCTTACCTATTATGATGTCATCTACGGCGACGGCTTCAGCTATGTCATTGACCCCAGCGCTCCCTCCGGCAGCCGCATAGCCTCCATGACCTACAACGGCAAAGAGGTTCAGGATACCGATACCTTCACCATCGTTATCAACAACTATCGCTTCAACGGCGGCGGCAACTACGTCAGCTACATCAACGAGCACGGCTGCGACTTTAAGCCCAACGACGAAAGCCGCGTTATCTACTCCACCCAGTACGATATGATCCAGGGCGAGGACAAGGGCCAGGCCCGTAACCTTCTTGCAGATTACATCACCGCAAAGGGCACCATCGACCCCGAGATCAAGTCCACCTGGAAGATCGAGGCCAAGGGCTTTGAAAATCCGTTCAGCGACGTCAAAGAGGGAACCTACTATTACGACAGCGTAATGGATCTTGCAGAGAAGAACATAGTCAAGGGCACCACCGCAACCACCTTCGAGCCTTACGCTTCCTGCAACCGCGCACAGGCAGTCACTATGCTGTGGCGTGCGGCAGGCTCTCCCGAGCCCAAGGCCACCACTACATCCTTCACCGATGTAGCTGCCGGCAGCTACTACGAGAAGGCAGTCCTTTGGGCAGTTGAAAACGGCATCGTCAAGGGCACGACCGAGACCACGTTCAGCCCCTATGACGTTTGCAGCCGCGCCCAGATCGTGACCTTCCTCTGGCGCAGCGAGAAATCCCCCGACGCAAGCGGCACAAACACATTTGAGGACGTTCAGTCCGGCGCATACTACTCCGTCGCTGTCCTTTGGGCACTCGACGAGGGCATTACCAAGGGCTACACCGCCACTCAGTTTGTTCCCAACGGCGTTTGCAACCGCGCCCAGATTGCAACCTTTATCTTCAGATCAATGAACTAATCTCTTTTTATCTCAGCTCCCCACGATTCTTCGTGGGGAGTTTTTTTGTTAAAAATCCACACAAGCATCAAAAATGATTCACACTCCTCCCCCAAACATTTCAAACTAAACAAAAGCCTTGCAGCAGTATATAACTCAACAGGCAGTATAAGCGAAAACATACAATCAGTGTAAAAATGTAGTTATAATATACAAAAAATATCTATATTAATAGACATATCGGAGAAAATGAATAAATATATTGAATATAAATGATAAAAATGATAAAATGTTAACATGTAGCATCCGAAAGGATCGCAATCGGAATTTAATGTGAAATGGGGGAGTTTAACAATGAGAGACCTGAAGCATCTGAACTGGTTTGAAAATCTGCTGCAGGAGGCAAACAATGCGCTCATCGGTCAGGCAAAGAGAGAAGGGAGGGTATGCGTTGCCTTTGTCTGCGAGAACACGCCGGAACCTCTTATGAACCTTGGCAATGCCTTCGGCATTCGCCTGCACGCTCCGAATACCGGCTCAATGGACATCGCAACGTATTATATGACGAGCTTTCTGTGCGAAACGTCAAGGGCACTTTTGGAGCGCGCTATCGAGGGCGGCTTCAACTTTGCCGACTGCGTCATTGCGCCGGACGGCTGCACGATGATAAATCGCTGCGTTGAGAATATGGAGCTTCTCAAAACCATGGGCGAGGGGAACGATAAATTCTTCCACGAGTTTATGGAGATACCGCTCAAGGCCGACGAAAACGGCGTAGAGCTGCTGGTTTTGCAGTGCAAAAACCATATCCTCAAGCCGCTGAGCGAAAATTACGGCATCGATGTCTCGGATGCTGCTATACGCAAGGCCGTTGAGGAACATAACCGCGTCTGCCGCGTTATAACCGAGATAGGAAACTTCCGAAAGGAAGCACGCCCGAGGATAACAGGCTACGAGTTCCATGTTTTGACCCTTGCTACATATGTTATGCCGCAGTATCTCATAATCGACAAGCTTGAGGAGACGCTCGAGGAGATAAAAACGCGCGAGCCAGAGGACAGGGAATACCGCGCGAGGATAGCGGTCGTCGGCTCCGAGGTCGATGACAGCGGCTTTATAAAGCTTATTGAAGAGACCGGCGCTTATGTCTGTGCAGACAGGTTCTGCTTCGGCTCGCTGCCCGGCAGAATGGAGATAGAGCTGAACGACGAGGAGGATGCGCTCACACAGGTCTGCCGCCACTATGTCTATAACGGTCATTGTCCACGTATGTTCAACATGGAAAAGGTCTATGGCCGTAAGGCATATGTAAACGACATAGCAAGGGAGTACAATGCCGAAGGTATCATATATCAGCAGATAAAGTTCTGTGACCCATGGGCATACGAGCGGCTTCTCGGATCTACAATGCTGCGCGAGGAATACAATTATCCCGTTCTGTCCGTAGACAGACCGTATAACATCAGCTCGTCCGTCGGCCAGATGCGCACCCGTGTTCAGGCGTTCGTGGAAAGCATTGAAATCAAAAAGCTTCAGGGAGGTGCAAAGTAATGGCTATAGTAGTAAACGATAAAGAACGCAAGGGCGAAAAACAGTTAGGTGTTCTGTACGATCATGGCAAGGTTCGCCGCCGCCGCGAGTGGCGCGGATTAAAGGACACGCTGTACGACTACACAAGATGGCTCTACCTTCTCTCGATACTGGCAAAGGTAATTATAAAGCCGCGTAACGTCAAGGCGATGTTCCGCTACAGATGGTTCGGAAACTATCTCGCCGTACCGCACATGCTCGATAAATTCACCATCGGTCTGCGCGACGAGGCTCTGCGCATCACCCACATTGCGATGGATTTCGTCGTAAAGGACGTTGCAACCTGCATTGATAACTGCATAAGGGGCGACCGCAGAACGGGCAACGACGTAAAATACTCGGAAAAGAGCGTCCTTTGGGACGAAAACGCAATGACGGCGGTAATGATGGGCTTCCCGACGCTCAACTGCATCCTGCGCGAGGTACCCACAATGTTCTCGGCAAACCTTCTTAATCAGAACTCGGGCCTGCATTATCTCGATGTCGCACAGGAGTTCGGCATCCCCGGCGACGTGTGCCCTATGCCGGAGGCGGAGCTTGGAGTTTCGATAGACGACGACTTCCCCGTGCTCGGCAAGTGCGCCGTGCAGGTGAATACTACCTGCGACGGCTCGCTTATGGGAAACGGCCTTATTGCCAAGCGCCTTGAGCGAGAGTACGGCATACCGACCTTCCAGCTTGTTGCGCCCATGCGCCACAAGCAGGAGGATGTTCAGAAGTATGCTGCCAACGATGTCAAGGCAGCCATAAAATTTATCGAGGAGCAGACCGGCGAGAAGTGGGACTGGAACGCGTATTTCGAGTGCGCAAAGCGCGTTAACGATACGACGCGCAACCGTGTAAACTGGCTGGAGGTCAACAGCACGCCATATCCGCAGTTTGTCGGCGCTGTGTTCTCGCTGTATAACGACACAAACTACATGGGCAACTGCGGCCGTTACCCGGCCTTCGTCGAGATAGACAGGAAGATCATGAAGCTCGTTCAGCAGGGCTATAAGAGAAAGGCAATGATGGCTTCCGAATATCGTCACAGATGCATAGTCTGGGGCGTTCAGCCGCAGTACATCATCGACATGCTGTACTGGATGATCCAGTGCTGGGGCGTTGTGCCTCTGACGGATATGCTGTCGATGGTCATAAGCGAGGAGATAGCCGAGGAGGACACTCCCGAAAACCGCGAGCAGGCTTACTACGACATGGCGTGGCTGACCATGAACATGATCATGCGCAACCACACCCACGGCGGCTACAAGGTCCTCGTCGATGAGCTTTGGGAATATTGCGAGAAGATGAACGCCGACATGGTCATGATGTGGGAGCATATGTCCTGCAAGGCACTCACCGGAATGCACGGCCAGTTCGAGGAGCAGGCCAGAGAGCGCGGTATCCACCTCGTCTGGGTATGCCACGATCTTGCCGATCCGCGAGTTTATACCCGTCAGGCTATACGCGATCAGTTCAATCAGTATATGCGCACCGTCATGCGCGAAGAGCCGCTGGATCCGACGATAGAGATCCTGCCGGATGAGCACGCATGGTAAGAAAGGAGAAACGATATGTCAAAACTCAAAATGCTGCCCGTTAAAATGCTCGGCGGCGGAGCGGGCTTCTTTGCCGTGACGTTTGCAATATACTTCTTTAACCTTGATATGAAATTCCTTGCCTACTGCGTGGAGCCGATACTCCTCTGGAATTACGACAGGATCACACGCAAGCAGTATGTATAACGCAAAAAACCTCCGGTCAGCGACCGGAGGTTTTTGACTTAGTTGTCTAAGTCCTTTTCACTTTTTATGATCGAGCCGTTTGAGGCATTTATCTCATATTCGTACTCGTAGCCGCCGGATTTAAACTCTATCTCGTAAACGAGCTTTCCGCCGTCGCGGTCGAGCTTTGCTTCAAGCTGCGTTACCTGAGAAGAAGTGAGACCTGCGTGCTTGAGAGCTGTCTGCACGGCCTTGTCTTTGCCGACGGAGTCCTTGCCGTCGATGGCCGAGCCGCCCTGCTCAAGCTTACCGCTGGAGTCTTTCTCATACCATACGATCTCGCCGGTGGCAGCGTTTACGTCGTATTCGTACTCTGTCGTTCCAAGCTCAAACTCGACCTCGTATACCATGCTGCCATATTCGTAATCAAGCTCTATATCGACATTGCGAACGTCATTCTTGCTTAAGCCCGCGTGATTGAGCGCTGCCTCGAGAGCCGCGTCGCGGCCGATGTATGCCTTGGAGCTTGCTTTGCCGGTAGAGTCGATGCTGCCGAGCGGCTTGCCGTCGGCGAGGAGGTTAAGCTCGTTTATCGAAAGGGGAGCAAGCTCATCGAAGCTGTGGCGTGCGTCTGCGCTTACGATCTGGCGGATGAGAGCTGCCTTGCCGACGGTGATGCCGTATTTTTCCGCAAGCTTCACGGTTTCGCTGTCGGCGCCGGAAACGTCCTGGCTGAGCACGGCACAGTCTTTAAGCTGCTTGTTTACATCGGAAGCCAGCTTCGAGCGCAGAGTTTCGGCATTGTAGCCGTCAACGCCTGAAACCGACAGCAGGATCGAGTTTGCCATATCGTCAAGATATCCGTTTTGCAGCATTGAGCCGATTATTGCGTTTACGGCAACATCGAGCTTGCTGCCTTTAAGCTGCATATCTCCGAGAACGGTTTTTCCGTCGGAGTTGAGCCCCTTGGCAGAGAGCACGTTCTCGTCCTTGTCAACGTTCAGTTCGATGCTGGGGTTAACATCGAGCGATACGACAGCTGCCAGAGTGTCGGCCGAGCTGCCGCCGAGATTTTTTATGGCGAATATGCCTGCAATTACCAATACAAGCACCGCGGCTATCGCGGCGAAGCCGCGCAGGGGAGATGTTCTTTTCTTTTCCATGTAAATTACCTTTCCTTTCTCATGGTCACACGCGCTGAGGATATCGTCCAGAGCGTCCGGAACAGCGTGGGAAACGGCAGAGCGGAGCTTAGTTTCGATGCTTTTGTCGTTTTTCATCTTAATCTGCCTCCATCACAGTTCTTAGTTTTTTTATGGCTCGTGAGTACTTGGAAAGTACCGTCGCAGTCGGCATGTCAAGTAGCGCCGCGATCTCGCGGTGCTTGACTCCGGCCACTGCGTGCAGCATCACGATCTGCTGCTCGTCGTCGGAAAGTATCTTCATTGCAGTTTGAAGCAGTACGCGCTCGTCGGAGCTGACCTCGCTTTTTGCGGCAAGGTAGCGTCCCCAGTCGTCGTCGGCTATGTCAAGCTGCCGCCGCGCCTTGCGCATGCGCATTCTCGCAAGGTTTTTGGCTATGGTCATGATCCATGCCATCGGCTTTCCCTTGGCAGTGTAGCTTTCGGCGGATGAGTAAACGGCAAGATATGTGTCGTGCAGAACGTCTTCTGCGTCGGAAGGGGTGGAAGCCATGCTCATCGCAAAGCCGAAAACCGCAGCGCGGGTGCGCTCGTAAAGCTCGCCCAGTGCTTCTTTGTTGCCTTTTGCTATGCGCGCAAGCAGCGATTCGAGCACCTTAGCTTCGGAATATTCACTTGTCGCAACCGTCATAAAAAGCATACCGAAGATCCTTTCACCATAACAATGCACAGCAGAGCCGTTTTATTGCATGGAAAAGATAAAATTTTTAAATTTCTTTTGTTTCGCCCTCAAACACAACGCAGGTCGGCCCTGTGAGGTACACGTCATGCGCCGTGCCGCTCTCGTGCGTGAGCGTAACGAAAAGCTCGCCGCCCGGCATTGAGACCTTGACGTTTTTGCCCGAAACAAGTCCTTTGAGCGTCAGAGCCGTCACAATGCTGCCGCAGCCGGTGCCGCAGGCGAGAGTGAAGTCCTCAACTCCGCGCTCGTATGTCACGGCTTTAACCTCGTCAACTCCGATAAGCTTCACAAAGCTTACGTTTGCGCCCTTCGGGAAAGCGGGGGAGTGACGCAGTTTTTTGCCGAGTGTGCGAAGTTCGTCCTCGGGTATCGTGTCCCAATCGTCTTTAATAAGCACGGCATGCGGTATGCCGGGGTCGCCAAGCTCAATGTACGCGCAGTCGCAGCCCTCGGCTGCACGGTGCAGATCAATGACCGAGGGATCGTTGAGCCTTATACGGTAAAGCGTCCGGCTTATCCGCTCGCCGGTGACAAGCCCGGCGGTGGTCTCAATGCGCTGGCTTTCACCTGCAAGACCGTGCTCATAGCCGTATCGCGCTATGCACCGCGCTCCGTTGCCGCACATTTCGCCGAGGCTTCCGTCGGAGTTGTAAAACAGCAGACGATAGTCAGCGTTTCCCTCAGCCGGAGCAACGAGCATAAGCCCGTCTGCGCCGATGCCTGTTCTGCGGCTGCACAGCGTGCGCGCAAGGCAGGAAGCGGATGAGAGAGAAATATTCTCTTCAATAGTATTTATCACGACAAAGTCGTTGCCGGCTCCGTGCATTTTCGTAAACCTCATATTTACCCTCCGTGATCGTTACAAAATAAATTATAGTGAATACGCCCAACAGACGTCCTGAATACTTGAATTTAATTACGCACTATTATATAATATCACTAGCTTAGACACAAAATTGTTTCAGGAGTGTTAAAAATGACCGATTATAAAGCATTATATGCTAAAAAACTGATTAGTGCAGAGGAGCTTGCAAAGCAGGTCGAGTCCGGCTGGATCCTTGGTATGGACACGGCTCCCTCGCAGGCACCGGCAATTATGAACGCTATCGCCGCAAGAGTCAAGAGCAGCGACATTAAGGGCGTGCAGGTTCAGACCCTTCTTGACGCATATCCCTTTGAGTTTTACACCGATCCCGACATGTTCGGCAAAATGACCGGCTACTCATGGTTCAGCTCCGGCTATGCGCGCAAGGCGATAAACGGCGGCTGGGCAGATCTTCTGCCGACCTACTACCGCGATATTCCTCGCCACATCCGCGCTGAGTATGAGTACGATGCGTTCTGCATCGAGGTCTCGCCCATGGACAGCCACGGCTACTTCAGCCTCGCGCTCAACGGCTCCTACGCCGAAGCGATGATAGACAAGGCGAAGAGAGTTTTCGTCGAAGTAAACGAGAATCAGCCCAGATGCCTGTGCGGCACCCAGCTGCATGTTTCTCAGGTAGATGCTATCGTTGAGTATAATCACGAGCTGCCGGTTCTGCCTCCCGTCGCCATCGACGAGGTCAGCCAGACCATCGGCAACCTCATAGCAGAGCAGATCCCCGACGGTGCATGCATCCAGCTCGGCATCGGCGCAATTCCCGATGCTACCGGTATGGCGCTCAAATCCAAGCACGATCTCGGCATACATACCGAAATGTTCACCGACTCCATGGTCGAGCTTATCGAGTGCGGCGCCGTCAACAACTCCAAAAAGCAGATCCACCGCGGCAAGAGCGTTACCACCTTTGCTTACGGCTCCAAGAGGATATACGACTATGTCGATGATAACCCGGCGATCGAGATCCTGCCCGTTGACTATGTAAACAACCCCGAGGTCATCTGCAAGAACGATAACATGATATCCATAAACGCAGCCATCGAGGTCGATTTCTTCGGCCAGGTCTGTGCTGAATCCGTCGGCACAAAGCACATGTCCGGCTCCGGCGGCCAGATTGACTTCGTCCGCGGCGCATGCCAGTCCAAGGGCGGCAAGAGCTTCATTGCGTTCACCTCGACCGCAAAGGGCGGCACGATAAGCAAGATCAAGCCCATCCTCACCCCGGGCGCAGTCTGCACGACCTCGAAAAACGATGTTGACTACATCGTCACCGAGTACGGCATTGCCCATATGCGCGGCAGAAGCCTCGGCGAGCGCACCCGCCAGCTCATTGCTATCGCCCATCCCGATTTCCGTGATGAGCTTAGCTTCGAAGCAAAAAAGCGCGGCATAATCATCTGACAGCCAGATGCGCAGGAACTAAATATATAGCTTTAGAAGCCGCTCAAACGGGCGGCTTCTTTATATGTTTTTGCTAAACGGCCGCGCACCATAAAAAAACTCCCACGTCCGCAGCTCGGACGTGGGAAGTTTGCATATTTTGCGCAGGGGGAGAAGCTCAGCACTTGCCCATGGCGTACACCATGTCCCAGAAGCGAAGATCAAAAAGACAGCACTTTTTGAAGATCTCGCACAGGTGACGAGTTTTTTTCTCGTCGATGTTCTCGGCAAGCGCGTCTATCCTGTCTATAAGCGCCTGATTTGTCTTTTTATACTCTGGCGAGACATAGCCTGCAAACCACGAGCCGTAGCTTTCGTCATTGACGGCCTCGGGATATGCCTCAACCGTTTTCTCGGCAATGTACGCATAGCTCCACGAGCAGTTTAGCAGCGCAACAAGACCGGTCAGCACATCGCCGGCCTGCGCCTCGCAGATCATATAGTGGCTGTAGGCACTGCTGTCGATATGCGCGGTCGCGCAGGCGATCTCCTGCTCGCTTATGCCAAGCCGCTTCATGTACGGCAGGTGGGTGCGGAATGTTTCGTCGATAGTGGCGGACATTTCGCCGCACAGAAAACGTATTTGCTCAAAATCCTCGGCCTTTTGGATCATCGCGGCGAAGATCTTAACGTAATCCTGCAAATACAGATAGTCCTGTAACATGTAGTAGCGGAACTTTTCCTTAGGCAGAGTGCCGTGTGCCATCTCGGTGACGAAAGGATGGGACAGATATCGCGGCCAGATGTCCTGCACCTGCGCATAGAGCGTTTCTGAAAGCTTCATACGGCCTTATTTGTGCGCGATTATCGCAACGTATCCGCCGCTCCGGTAGCCGGATGCGACCTCTTCAACCTCTTCGTTTGTGTACATGGGGTTTTTAAGAAGTGTCTGGTAGAAATCAAAGTCATGGAAGCCGAGCGACTTGAGTACGTCGATCTTCTCTTCGGTGGAATGCCATACACCGGCGCAGCACAGCTCCAGAGGATACGGAAGCTTGGGCATGACGCCCTCGAGGTACGGATGCTCAAACGTTCCGACGTTTTTGGCAAGCAGATACATAAACCCGAACGCGCTCTCCTTGGGTACATCAAGGGAGATAAACTTCCCGTTGGGCTTAAGAGCCTTCTTGCAGATATTAAAGGCGTAGGCAAGGTCTTCGATATAGCTGGAGCTGCCGTTGAGATATATCACATCGTAGGCGTTTTCTTCTAATTCGGCATCCTCGATCGCGCCGAACTGGACAACGTTTATGCCGCGCTTCTGGGCGATCGCTCCCATGTCGCGCGAAGGCTCGATGCCCTCGATGTTGCTGAAATCTATCATGCTTTCAAACAAGCCGCTGCCGCAGCCGACGGAGAGAACCCGCTTGCCCTCGACATCGCCAAGCGCCTTTTTGAACAGACGAAGCTCACTTTCAAACAGCTTGTCATTTTCCATAAACCATGCGTCGTACTGCGCCGCGTAGCCGTCAAATTTTGGTTTCATTGCCAATATCCTTTCAATTTTAAAAGTATTTAAATTGATAATAAATAATATAGCACACGCGCCTGTGAAAATCAATATTATAGTGTTTAAGCTGACGAGAGTTGAACCCATATCGCCTGTCAGCGCGCCCTTCCGGCTATTTTCGCCTTTTTTGTCTTGATGGGCGCCAGCCCACCTGCATCAAAGAAAGCCGAAAATATCTCGAAAAGCACAGCCGACAGGTGCTCGCAGTTTTGCCGGAGCAGATTTTTGCTCAGGCAAGGCAAAGCGCGAAGAGAATACTGTCGTATTGTCAAGGGCTTTAACGCAGCATGGGCGGAAATCTGCCCGTCAAAACCGATATGCGTTCGACTCTCGTCAGCTTAAGCTGACGAGAGTTGAACCCATATCGCCTGTCGGCGCGCCCTTCCGGCTATTTCCGCCTTTTTTTGCCTTGATGGGCGCCGGCCCACCTGCACCAAAGAAAGCCGAAAATATCTCGAAAAGCACATCCGACAGGTGCCTTGCAGTTTTGCCGGAGCAGATTTTTGTTCAGGCAAGGCAAAGCTTGAAGAGAATACTGCCGTATTGTCAAGAGCTTTAACGCAGCATGGGCGAAAATCTGCCCGTCAAAACCGATATGCGTTCGACTCTCGTCAGCTTTAGCATAAAAATATGCCGAAGATGCAACCTGCACTTTTGCCTTTTAAATACGAAAAATGCGAAATCAACATATAAATTTGAAAATTGCAGCTCATTTTTGTGTAAAAAAATCTTGACTGAATTTGTGTAATATGCTAAAATTTCAGTCTGTGTGGGATTTGTGCGCCCAAAAGCATAAAATCCATGCAAAAACCTTGAAATTCAAGGAATTTTTCAAGAAAGGAGAAATGAAAATTGCCCACGTTTAACCAGCTGGTGAGAAAAGGCAGAGAGAAGTCGACTTACAAGTCCAACTCCCCCGCAATGCAGAAGGGTCTCAACACCCTGAAAAATTGCGAGACCGACCTGAGCTCCCCTCAGAAGAGAGGCGTCTGCACCGCAGTTCGTACCTCCACCCCCAAGAAGCCTAACTCCGCACTGCGTAAGATCGCCCGTGTGCGTCTGACCAACGGTTACGAAGTCACCGCTTACATTCCCGGTGTCGGCCATAACCTTCAGGAGCATAGCGTTGTTATGATCCGCGGCGGCCGTGTTAAGGACCTTCCCGGTGTTCGTTACCACATCATTCGCGGCACCCTCGATGCTCAGGGTGTTACCGGTCGTATGCAGGCTCGCTCCAAGTACGGCGCGAAGAGACCCAAGGCTGCAAAGAAAAAGTAATTTCCAACAAGCAAAATTTTGCCCTGTTGTCTACTATATATTATTAGACCTCGGGGCGCAGACGGAATGGTGCAAATCCGTTCCGAGTACCTGTGAAGTCATTTTTTAATGAAGGAGGGAAGCACAGTGCCCAGAAGAGGTAATGTTCCCAAAAGAGAAATTTTACCCGATCCTATGTACAATAGTGTTCTGGTGACCAAGCTCATCAACGCTATCATGCTGGACGGCAAAAAGGGTGTTGCTCAGAAGGTCGTTTACGACGCTTTTGACATCATCAAGGAGAAGACCGGCAAGGAACCCCTTGACGCCTTCACCGAAGCAATGAACAATATCATGCCCAGCCTCGAAGTTAAGGCTCGCCGTGTCGGCGGTGCAACTTACCAGGTTCCTATCGAAGTAAGACCTGCACGTCGTCAGACTCTCGGCCTGCGTTGGCTGGTCGGCTACGCCCGCAAGCGTGGCGAGAAGACCATGAAGGAGCGCCTTGCAGGCGAGATCATGGATGCCTGCAACAACCTCGGCGCATCCGTCAAGAAGCGCGAAGATACCCACAAGATGGCAGACTCCAACAAGGCCTTCGCACACTTCAGATGGTAATCTTTACAGGAGAAGATTATGCCAAGACAGTACTCACTTGAAAAAACCAGAAATATCGGTATCATGGCTCACATCGACGCCGGCAAGACTACGACGACCGAGCGTATTCTTTACTATACCGGCGTAAACTACAAGATCGGCGAGACCCATGAAGGTACCGCGACCATGGACTGGATGGAGCAGGAGCAGGAGAGGGGTATAACCATCACTTCCGCAGCAACCACCTGCCACTGGCGCGATACCAGAATCAATATCATTGATACCCCGGGTCACGTTGACTTCACCGTCGAGGTCGAGCGTTCGCTGCGCGTTCTTGACGGCTGCGTGACCGTATTGTGTGCCAAGGGCGGCGTTGAGCCGCAGTCCGAGACAGTTTGGAGACAGGCCGATCACTATCATGTTCCTCGTATGATATACGTAAACAAGATGGATATCATGGGCGCGGACTTCTATCATGTTCTCGATATGGTGCATGACAGACTTAAGTGCAATGCAGTGCCCATCCAGCTCCCGATCGGCGCCGAAGCGGATTTCCGTGGCATAATCGATCTGGTTGAGATGAATGCCCGCATTTATTACGATGATCTCGGCAACGACATGCGCACCGAGGAGATACCCGAGGATATGCGAGATATGGCCGAGGAATACCGCGTAAAGATGCTGGAAGCTATCTCGGATTTCGACGACGAGATAATGATGCTTTATCTCGAAGGAGAAGAGGTTCCGCAGGATATGATCCGCGCAGCCATCAGAAAGGCCACATGCGCTGTTCAGATGGTTCCCGTGGTCTGCGGCACTTCGTATAAAAACAAAGGCGTGCAGAAGCTGCTCGACGCTATAGTCGATTACATGCCCTCTCCGCTGGACATCCCCGCAATAAGCGGAACCAACCCCAAGACAGATGAGGAAGAGACCCGTGAGGCATCCGATGATGCACCGTTCTCCGCACTCGCGTTCAAGATCATGACCGACCCCTTTGTCGGCCGCCTGAGCTTCTTCCGTGTCTATTCCGGCACAGTTGAAGCCGGCAAAACGGTTTTGAACTCGTCCAAGGGTCAGCGTGAGCGTATCGGCAGAATACTGCTGATGCACGCAAACCACAGAGAAGATCTTTCCGTCGCTTATTCCGGCGATATCGCTGCCGCCGTCGGCCTTAAAAATACCACGACCGGCGATACGCTCTGCGATGAGAAAAATCCGATCATCCTTGAATCCATGGAATTCCCCGAGCCTGTTATCCGTGTTGCTATTGAGCCCAAGACCAAAGCCGGTCAGGAGAAGATGGCTATTGCGCTTCAGAAGCTGGCGGAGGAGGATCCTACCTTCAAGACCTACACCGACGAAGAGTCGGGCCAGACCATAATCGCCGGTATGGGCGAGCTTCATCTTGAGATCATCGTTGACAGACTTCTGCGCGAGTTCAAGGTCGAGGCTAATGTCGGCAAGCCGCAGGTTTCCTATAAGGAGACCATCACGCGTGAGGCGACCGTCGATACCCGCTATGCCCGTCAGACGGGCGGTAAGGGCCAGTTTGCACATTGTAAGATCACTGTTGAGCCCAACGAGTCCGGCAAGGGCTATGAGTTTATCAACAAGATCACCGGCGGCGCTATCCCCAAGGAGTATATCCCCTGTGTCGATCAGGGCATCCAGGGCGCAATGCAGTCGGGTGTGCTCGCCGGCTACCAGGTCGTAGATGTGAAGGTAACGCTTATAGACGGTTCTTACCACGAGGTAGACTCGTCCGAAATGGCGTTTAAGATCTGCGGCAGCATGGCATTCAAGGAAGCCTGCGAGAAGGCAGGCCCCACTCTGCTTGAACCTATTATGAAGGTCGTCGTAACGGCTCCCGATGAATATATGGGCGACGTTATGGGCGATATAAATGCAAGACGCGGCCAGATCGTCGGATCGGACATCAGAAACGGTGCCGCCGTCATCGAGGCTCATGTGCCTCTTGCATCCATGTTTGGCTACGCTACCGACCTGAGAAGCAAAACTCAGGGACGCGCGACCTACAGCATGGAACCCAGCCACTATGTCGAGCTTCCGAAGAATCTCCAGGAGACTCTTCGCGGCACACGCAAGGGCTGATAAACCATATAAGCAAGTAGTTTTAATCAAATCATTTGTATCAATTTAACGGAGGTTATTATTATGGCAAAGCAGCAATTCGACAGATCCCTGCCCCACGTCAATATCGGCACCATCGGTCATATCGACCATGGCAAGACCACTCTGACCGCAGCTATCACCAAGTATCTTGCTCTGTTCGGCGACGCAGAGTACACTGATTACTCTTCCATCGACAAGGCTCCCGAAGAGAGAGAACGCGGCATCACCATCAACACCGCACACGTTGAGTACAAGACCGCTCATCGTCACTACGCACACGTTGACTGCCCGGGCCACGCCGACTATATCAAGAACATGATCACCGGCGCAGCTCAGATGGACGGCGCTATCCTCGTTATCGCAGCATCCGACGGCCCCATGGCTCAGACTCGTGAGCACCTTCTGCTTGCCCGTCAGGTTAACGTTCCTTCCGTCCTCGTATTCCTGAACAAGTGCGATCAGGTTGACGACGAAGAGCTCCTCGAGCTCGTCGAGATGGAAGTTCGCGAGCTGCTCGACTTCTACGGCTTCCCCGGAGACGACACCCCCATCATCCGCGGTTCCGCTCTTAACGCACTCGTTTGCGAGTCCACCGATCCCAATGCTCCCGAGTATGCTTGCATCAAGGAGCTCATGGATGCAGTTGATACCTGGATCCCCACTCCTGACCGTAAGGCAGACCAGCCGTTCCTTATGCCTATCGAGGACGTATTCACCATCTCCGGCCGTGGCACCGTTACCACCGGTCGTGTAGAGCGTGGCCGCGTTAAGGTTGGCGACAAGGTTCAGATCGTCGGCCTGAAGGACGAGATCACCGAGACCACCGTCACCGGTACCGAGATGTTCCACAAGATCCTCGAGTACGCAGAGGCTGGCGACAACGTCGGTACTCTTCTCCGTGGTATCGCAAAGAAGGACGTAGAGCGTGGCCAGGTTCTGGCAGCTCCCGGCTCCATTAAGCCCCACACCAAGTTCGTTGGCCAGGTTTACGTTCTGTCCAAGGACGAAGGCGGCCGTCACACCCCGTTCTTCAACAACTACCGTCCTCAGTTCTACTTCCGTACCACCGACGTTACCGGCGTCATCACCCTGCCCGAAGGCACCGAGATGTGCATGCCCGGCGATAACGTCGACATGAAGGTCGAGCTGATCACCCCGATCGCAATCGAGAAGGGCCTGCGTTTCGCTATCCGTGAGGGTGGCCGCACTGTCGGTTCCGGCGTTGTTATCGAGGTCGAGGAGTAATTTCCAAAACTCACTGAACTGAAAGGTTCGTATAACTATGCCCCTTGAAGCACTGCTTCAAGGGGCATTTTTCATCTTATACCATGCATGAACCCGTTTATCTCGGCAGAGTGTATATCTCCGCCGATGACGCGCGTTCCCTTGACGTAAAGCACGGCATAAACCGTGCCGTCGCAGCCGTCGTAATTTGTCACCTCGTATGTAAACTGCCTGCATTCAAGCCCCGAATAAAACGCAAAGTCATAGCCTTGATCCGTCTGCATGTCGGCATAGTCCCTGACCGTGCCCTCGAATTTCTTTGGAAGCAGAACAGTGCGCTCGGTCTCGCTGGCCGGATCGATCACCCAGCCATAGGAGGCAAGATACTTTTCGCGCCCCTTGAGCTGCGAGACGTCGAGCATGTCGCCGGTGCTGAAAATGCTTCGCGGCGAGGAGCAAAGGACAACGGCGGCGGCGAGTATCACTCCCAGCAGAAGCAGCAGCGCAACCGCGCGTGTTTTTGTCAGCTTTAAACATTTTGTTAACATATGCGTATATTTGCCTTTTCCTATTCAAAAAATCAATACTTCATGTTATAATAAGCTCAAGTTTTTTCCTAACTAATCCTATGCTGAACATGGTGATATTATGCCGCTTATGCGACTTGACAAATACCTGTCCGAGTGCACCGCACTTTCGCGAAGCCGGCTTCGGGAGATAATAAAGAACGGCAGCGTTTGTGTTGACGGAGTTCCGGTAACTGCTCCGGAGCAGAAGCTTGACAGCGACGCCGCGCACGTTTCACTCGACGGCAAGCCCGTCAGATACGAAAAATTCTGTTACTACATGCTAAATAAGCCGTCCGGACTGCTGTCGGCGACCGATGATAAAAAGCAGAAAACGGTGATTGACCTGTTCCCGGCAGAACTAAGAAAGAAAAATCTTTTCCCGGTCGGCAGGCTGGATAAGGACACGACCGGACTTCTTATAATAACGAACGACGGAGAGTTTGCACACCGCGTGATCTCGCCGAAGTCCGAGATCGTAAAGACCTATCGTGCCTGCACAGAAAGCCCGGTTGACGATGCCGACGTTGAAGCGTTCAGGCAGGGGATAGTGCTTGCCGACGGAACACAGTGCCTGCCGGCAGGGCTTGAAAAGCTGCCAGACGGAAGCTGCCTCGTGCGCGTTATGGAGGGCAAATACCATCAGGTAAAGCGTATGCTCGCCTCACGCGGAAAGCCGGTTACGGAGCTAAAAAGGCTCTCGATCGGCGCGCTTGAGCTTGATAAATCGCTCCTGCCGGGCCAATTTCGTCAATTGACGGAAAAAGAGTTGTGCAGTGTGAATAAGAAAAAATAACAAAAAATGAGCCCTATATTTGGTGCTTTTATCAAAACAATTATGCGATTTTTTGAAAAACGCACAAAAATAATGTGATTTTCTATTGAAAAACGCACAAAAAAGTATTATCATGTAGAAAGTGTTGAATATTATCTATCGTTAAAATACCCATATACTTCACTGGAGGTAAAAAGACGATGTCCAGCAGAATTTTTCAGAGCGTGATAATACAGATAAAGGAAGCCACCGACCGCTGCATCGGCATCATTGATGATCAGGGCTTTGTCATCACGTGCAGTGAGCTGCCCATGATCGGCTCAAGGCTTGACGACTTTTCGAGCATGAGCTATGATTTCTCGGAGCCTGTGCTTGTAAGCGGCGTGCGTACCTATAAGGTGCTCAGCAATAACAGCAGCAAGTTTGACTATGCCGTTTTTGTTGAGGGCTGCGACGATATGGCGCGCATGACGTGCATGATGGCTGCCGTCGCCTTTAACGAGGCGAAGATGAATTACGAGGAAAAGTACAATAAGGCTGCTTTTCTTAAGAATATAATTTCCGATAACATTCTTCCCGGCGACGTTTATGTAAGAACAAAGGAACTGCACTTTGCACCCGATGTTCCGCGTGCGCTGCTGCTCGTGCGTCAGGTCGAGCGCTCGGACGTTGCGAGCGTCGAGGTCTTGCAGACGCTTTTCCCCGATAAGCAGCATGACTTCGTCATCAGCATAAACGAGACGGATATCGTCGTTATAAAAGAGCTTCCCGGCGGCGACAACAGCGCCGAGGTGAAAGCCATTGCCGAGAGCGTCGAGACCGTTCTGCGCAACGAGCTTCAGATCAAATGCATAATCGGCATCGGAACGACCGCGCGCCACCTGCGCGAGCTTGCCGACCGCTATAAGGAAGCCCAGATCGCGATCGATGTCGGCAGAGTTTTCGATTCGGAAAAGACGATCATCAGCTATGAAAATCTCGGTATCGGCCGTATAATATATCAGCTGCCCACAACGCTCTGCGAAATGTTCCTCAACGAGGTCTTCAAGAAAAATCCGCTTGAAACTCTTGATGAGGATACGCTTGAAACGATAAACAAATTCTTCGAGAATAACCTCAACGTCTCGGAAACGAGCCGCAAGCTGTACGTTCACCGCAACACGCTCGTGTACAGGCTGGAGAAGATCAAAAAGATCACCGGCCTTGATCTGCGCGAGTTTGACCACGCAATCGTTTTCAAGGTCGCAATGATGGTCAAGCAGTATCTTGACTCTGTAAACAGCAACGGCCGCTGAAATCCGTAGGGGAATGCCCCCGAAATCCTCAGGAGGAAAATGACACATGGTTCAGATGAACAATGTAACTATGGTTTATGACAACAGCGATGTTGCCGCGCTCGATAATTTCAGCTTAACTATAAATGAGGGTGAGTTTGCCTTCCTCGTCGGACCGTCCGGCTCGGGCAAGACGACGATAATCAAGCTTCTCACAGGCGAGATTATGGCATCCGAAGGCGAGGTCATCGTAAACGGCTTTAATATGAACAAGCTCAAGCGCCGCAAAATGCCGCAGATGAGAAGAACGCTCGGCGTCATCTTCCAGGACTTCAGACTTATTGATAAGATGACGGTTTATGATAACGTGGCATTTGCGATGCGCGTTGTCGGCGCAACGAACAAGGCGATCAAAGACCGTGTGCCCCGTGTTTTGGAGCTTGTCGGCCTTGAGGGACGCGAAAAGCGCCTCCCGGCGGAGCTTTCCGGCGGCGAGCAGCAGCGTGTTGCAATAGCGCGCGCTCTGGTCAATAATCCGACCATGATAATCGCCGACGAGCCGACCGGCAACCTTGACCCCGTGCGCAGCCTTGAGCTTATGCTTTTGCTTGAGAAGATCAACGAAATGGGAACCACGATCCTTGTGGTTACTCACGAAAAGGAACTGGTCAATGCTTTCTCAAAGCGTGTCATAGCCATCGACGGCGGCCACCTTATCAGCGACGGAATGGACGGGTACTACAGTTATGAAGTTGAATAGATACGGATATCTTATAGGCGAGGGCTTCCGCAATGTGTTTACGCACGGATTTATGTCCTTTGCCTCGGTCACAATAATAATTGCCTGCCTGATAGTAATGGGCAGCTTCACGCTTCTTGATATAAACGTCAATCAGATAGTCGAGGATATCGGCAATCAGAACCAGATCCTCGCCTACGTTGACGAGGATATGACCGCGCAGGAAGCGACCGCGCAGATACAGACAAAGCTCGAGGCGCTCGACAATGTCGCAAGCGTGGACTTTGTGAGCCGCAGCGAGGCGCGTCAGAACTTCCTTGAAAAGTATGATGAAAGCTATATGGAGGGTCTCAACGACGAGGTTTTCCGCCATCGCTTTGTCATTCAGCTTGTTGACCTCAGCCAAATGGACGCAACTAAAACCGCGATAGAAAATGTTGACGGTATCGATAAGGTCAACGCGCCCACCGAATTTGCGGATAAATTTATCTCCGTTCGCAACGTCATAAGCATAGTATCGCTTGTGCTCATCGCTATACTCGGCTTTGTGTCCCTGTTTATCATGAGCAATACCATAAAGCTCGCGACCTACGGAAGAAGAGAAGAGATCGCCATAATGAAGATGGTCGGCGCATCCAACAGCTTCATTCGATGTCCCTTTATTATTGAGGGACTCGTGCTCGGCATTGCCGGCGGCGGACTTGCGTTCCTTGCCCAGTGGGGTTTGTATAAGGCACTGGAGACTAAAGTTTCGCAGAGTCTTGCAATATCCTTTGTGCAGATAGTTCCGTTTTCTCAGGTGTGGGTTATCGTGCTCGTCGCGTTCCTCGCGGTCGGCGTACTTGTCGGCGCAGTCGGCGGCGTTATCGCGATCAGAAATTACCTCAAGGTGTGAGGATTTTGGTATGAACAGAAGATTGGTTGTATCAATACTGGCGATGCTCCTTGTGCTGACGATGATACTCAGCCTTGTGCTCACGGTTATCCCTGTGAGAGCCGATGGAGTCGAACAGACTCCTTCCAACGAAGCCTCGGAGACCGTGCAGCAGTGTATCGCTGAAAATAATATTTGATAGAATATGAGCTTGACTGGCGGCCTTGCGGCTGCCAGTCAAACGTACTGTTTAGCTGACGAAGGCTCCGAACTGCGGAGCGCCGTAAAAAAAGGAGAGATTGAATGGAAAAACGATCACGCCCCGGTTTCGGCAGAAAATTTAAGTTCATCCATCTTATAATAGTGGCTCTCGTGGTCATGATCGTGACTGCTGCCGCAACTTATCTTGTAACAACCGGCGGCTTCGGCGCGCAGAAATATTATAATGACGCCAAGGCGTATGTCGAGATCGAAAAGATCATCGAGGAAAACTATATCGGCGATGCCAACAGCGATACGCTGTATAACGCTGCTGCGTCAGCAATGGTTCGCAGCATTGACGATAAGTGGAGCTATTACATGAGCCCCGAGGAGTATGCGGCCTATAAGCTCTCTTCCGCAAACGAGTATGCAGGTATCGGAGTCAGTGTGAAGCTAAACGATAAGGGCAAATTTGAGATATTTGCAGTCGAGGACGGTACCCCGGCAGCCACAGCAGGCCTCAATGTCGGACAGACCATAGTCTCCGTTGACGGTCAACTGACGGAGGGGATGACGACGGCCGAGCTTCAGGAGCTTATCCGCTCAAAGCTCAATAAAAACTTTCCGATGGTGATCGCCGACGAAAAGGGAAACGAGTCGAGCGTCACGATATCCTGCGAGGTAATTTATAAAAATCCGATATCCTCAAAAATGCTGGAGAATAATATCGGCTATATCAAAATCGAAAACTTTGAAGCCGGAAGCAGTGATGGCGCGATCGGCGCTATCGAAAAGCTCACGGCAGAGGGCGCAAAGTCGTTCATATTCGATGTCCGCGATAATCCCGGCGGCCTTGTAAGCGAGCTTGTTTCGCTTTTGGACTATCTGCTGCCAGACGGCGATCTGTTTGTCAGCGTTGACAAAGCCGGAAAGGAAACCGTCCAAACCTCCGACAAGGTATGCCTGAGCGCAAAAATGGCCGTTCTCGTCAACGAAAACAGCTATAGCGCAGCCGAGTTTTTCGCGGCCGCTCTTCAGGAGTACGACTGGGCGACCATAGTCGGCGAGCACACAACAGGTAAGGCGAGAAGCCAGGTGACGATAGAGCTTTCAAATGGCGGTGCGATACACATTTCGACAAAGAAGTATCTCACGCCGCAGCGCGTTGACCTTGCAGAAGCCGGCGGCATCAAGCCCGATATCGAGGCGCATAATACCGAAAAGGACACAACAGTCCAGCTCAATGCAGCGATAAAAGCGCTGAGCTGAGAGTTATAAATAAGGATAATAAAGGAGAGCTGAGTATGGCTACCGAAAACAGATTTAAGATGAGTCAGGAGCGCCTTGACGCGCTCAAAAAGGAGCTTCTGTACCTTGAAACCGATAAGGCAAAGGAAGTCGCCGAGCAGATAAAAGAAGCGCGCAGCTTCGGAGACCTTTCCGAAAACAGTGAATACGACGAGGCGAAGACCGAGCAGGGCAAGCTCTATTCCAGAATTGCCGAGCTCAAGAGCCTTGTTGAGAATGCCGAGATCGTCGAGAAGGTCGATACCGGCATGCGCAAGGGCGCAGTCACCCTCGGCAGCAGAGTCAAGGTTCGCGACCTTGATGATGGCTACGAAGAGGATTACACAATTGTCGGCTCGCAGGAGGCAAACCCCATGGAGGGCCGCGTATCCGACGATTCGCCCTTTGGACGCGGCCTCTATGGTCACGTCGCAGGTGAAAAGATCACCGTCGATGCACCGGCAGGTGAGCTGCACTTTGAGATACTTTCGGTAGAAAACGGCTAAGAGGGAAAGCTATGAGTGAGAATAAGACGAATGAGAACGCAGCTACCGAGCAGGAGCTCAGCGAGCTGCTGCAAATAAGACGCGATAAGCTCAAGGCTTTGCAGGATGAAGGTAGAGATCCCTTCACTCAGACGCGATTTGTCAGAAGCGCGTACTCGACCGATATCAAGAACGATTATGAGTCGTTTGACGGCAAAACCGTCAAGGTTGCCGGCCGCATGATGTCAAAGCGCGGCATGGGCAAGGCAATATTCTGCCACATCAAGGATGACCGCGGCACGATTCAGCTGTACATCCGCAAGGACGCGGTGTCCGAACAGGAGTTTGCAGACTTCCGCAAGTACGATATCGGCGATATAATCGGCGTTACGGGCTTCGTTTTCAAGACCAAGACCGAGGAAATTTCCGTGCATGTCGAGTCTGTCACGCTGCTCTCCAAGAGCCTGCGTCCGCTGCCCGAGAAGTTCCACGGCATGACCAGCACCGAGCTTAAATACCGCCAGCGCTATGTTGACCTCATCATGAGCGATGACAGCCGCCGTAATTTCGAGATCCGCTCGAAATTTATAAGCTATGTCCGCTCGTTCCTCGACGGCAGAGGCTACATGGAGGTCGAAACTCCCGTACTTAACACCATTTCCGGCGGCGCGACCGCTCGTCCGTTCATAACGCATCACAATACGCTGGATATCGACATGTTCCTGCGTATAGCGACCGAACTTAATCTCAAACGCCTTATTGTCGGCGGCATCGAGCGTGTGTACGAGATAGGCCGCATCTTCCGCAACGAGGGCATGGACACAAAGCACAATCCCGAGTTCACCACCGTTGAGCTTTATCAGTCATATGCCGATTTTAACGACATGATGGATCTTTTCGAGGATCTTCTGTCGGGCGCCGCGATGCAGATCCTCGGCACCTATAAGTGTGCATGGCAGGGCGAAGAGATCGACCTCACTCCGGGCTGGGAGCGCCTTACCATGGCCGAGGCTGTCAAGAAATACGTCGGCGTTGATTTCATGGCAATAGAGGACGATGCATCCGCCGTAGCCGCCGCAAAGGCAGCAGGCGTTGATATGGACAAGGTCGAGCCTACATGGGGTCACGCACTGTATGAGAGCTTTGACCAGCTCGTTGAGGAAAAGCTCATCCAGCCTACGTTCATAACCATGCACCCGGTCGACGTGTCTCCGCTTGCAAAGCGCTCACCCAAGGATCCGCGCCTGACCGAACGTTTTGAGCTGTTTATCTGCCGCAGCGAGATGGGCAATGCGTTTTCCGAGCTTAACGACCCAATTGACCAGAAGCAGCGCTTCCTTAAGCAGGTCGAGCTGCGCGCCAAGGGCGACGATGAGGCCGGCATGATGGACGATGACTTCATAAACGCGCTTGAGTACGGCATGCCTCCCACGGGCGGCCTCGGCATCGGCATCGACCGCTGCGTAATGCTCCTGACCGGTGCAAGCTCCATTCGCGACGTCATTCTGTTCCCGACAATGAAACCTTTGGACTCCGACAAGAAGGTTTCCAAGGAAGTTTCGGCTCCTGCGGAGGCTGCTCAGGCGGCTCCGGTCGTGGAGGAAAAAATCGATTTTTCCAATGTTCAGATCGAGCCACTGTTCCAGGATCAGGTGGATTTTGACACCTTCTCCAAGAGCGATTTCCGTGTCGTGAAGGTTAAGGAATGCGAAGCCGTGAAGAAGTCCAAAAAGCTCTTAAAGTTCGTTTTGGACGACGGAACCGGCACAGATAGGGTCATTTTGAGTGGTATTCACGAATATTATGAGCCGGAAGAACTGGTTGGTAAGACCTGCATTGCAATCACGAACCTCCCGCCTCGCCCGATGATGGGTATCGATTCCTGCGGTATGCTCATCTCCGCCGTGCATCACGAAAACGGCGAGGAAAGATTGCATTTGTTGATGGTTGATCCTCACATTCCGGCCGGCGCAAAGCTCTATTAAGCTGATGTAACGATGTACCGTTTAACCAAATAAACGAGATGTACTTCAAATGCCGAAAATCGCAAAAGTAAGTGATTTACATCAAACTTACATCATTTGATGCGTGAATTTGTTCAGGGACAAAATAATCGCATAATTTTCAAGATGAATGGGCAGTTCCATTGTGGAATTGCCCATTTTCGGAAAGAAAAAGATAAATCGAAATTTATAGGAGGATAGCAAGGTGAATTTTATAATCAGACCATATAAACAAGGTGAAGAAAAGTATGTTGCAGATCTTCACAAAGCACTCTATTCAACCGAATACTCATGGGGACCGAGCTTTACCGATTATGCTATGAAAATTGCAACAGATTTTGCAAAAGGCAGTAAGAATGACCGAGAAGAACTATTTGTTGCGGATTGTGATGGTGTTTTAGCTGGCTGCATTATGCTTTGCCAGGCGGATGATCCTTCCGTTGGTCAGTTACGACTTTTTGCCGTCGAGAAGGACTATCGACGCTATGGCATTGGTTCAGCGCTGATTGCCGCTTTTATGCAAAAAGCCAAGGATTCCGGGTATCAGAAAATTATTCTCTGGACAGCCAGCCCCCTTACTGACGCTATTCGGCATTACGAAAAGTTGGGCTTTAAGGCAACTGAGTCTGTAGAAAATGCTACATGGAATACAGATGGAAAGCCGCTTGATGAAATTAAAATGGAATTGTTTCTCTGACAACTTCCAGTTTGCCAAACCCTTTGAGAGAGGAGAAATCTTTTCTCAAAGGGCTTTTTTCATTTATACGGATATTCGCAAACTACAATAAAAAGCTGAAACCTCATATACTCTAATCAAAGAGGAAGCTGAGGTCTTGGTATGAGTAACAGCTTATCGGCAGTACATCTCGAATTGATTGCCGAGTGGTCGGAAAAGAATTTGCAGTTGACACCGGACAGTATAACTTTCGGCTCGAATAAGAAAGTATGGTGGAAAGGTGCTTGCGGTCACGAATGGGAAACAAGCGTAAAGGCTCGTTCCAATGGAGAGAAATGCCCGATATCCCGACCCCGTCCCCCTCGGTGAGTATCGTGGCTTTACGATGGAGCTGTACTTTGAAGCAAGAGAATACAAAGTGCGGCTCAAGGGCGAGCTTGGTTATCCCGTAACTCTCGGCACGGACGCCTTCGGTAATATCACCCGCTTGGATAATGCGCTGGAGGGGCTTCCAAAGCGTTTGGAGATGAACGAAATAGAGCTTGACAACACCAAAAAGCAGTTTGAAACTGCGAAGGTCGATGTGGAAAGACCGTTCCCGCAGGAGGAAGAACTGAAAGCCAAGACCGACCGGCTGAACGAACTCAATGCCCTGCTCAATGTGGATAAGCGTGAGAACGAAATCGTCGGCGGTGAACCCGATGAGGGTGAAGAACTGCCCGAAAAGAAGCCGAGAAACTTGGAAAGATAGCCGAACCTCTTGACAACTGTTATCATATATGATAACATTATAATGGATCAGAAGGGAGGGGTTTGTATGACCGAAAAGGAACTGTTGGCGGCAAGACAAAGCATCGTGCAGAAGCTGACGCAGGCAAGACTGGAAAAAGGATTGTCGCAGGAGCAGCTTGCAAAGCGTATCGGAACCCAGCGTTCCAACATCTGCCGCATCGAAAAAGGAACGCAAAACCTCTCCCTTGACCTTATGCTCAAGATCGCAGAGGCACTTGACAAGGATGTGTCCGTAATGCTTGAGGAAAGGAGCAGCACAATGAAAAAAGAATATAGCCTGCGCCTTTATGATGAAACACTACTGACCTTCACGCTGGAGGAAAGAGGCTTGGAGGGCTTGCAGGCGACAATTCTTCACACCGAAACGGCAAAGCAAAAGCTGTTTCCCCTCGACTTGGAGCTGACAAACGAGGGCGTTGTGAAGTGGCTGGAACGACGGGTGATCCCGAAGAACCGGCAGTTTGTGGACGAGATTCTCAAAACGCTGGGACTGAGCGTGAACAACACCAAGGGCATCATCGACGTCTGTATGGGCCTGTCCCTCAACGACAGCTTTTGGGTGGTGCCTGCCGGCTTTGAAGGCAAATATGCCGATTATAACCTCTATGAAAACCGCTTTTCCGAAGCGCTGTCACTGGTAGCTTATACCGGCGTGGGCGGAAGCAGGGAGGCCTTCTCCACCTCACCGGAGCTGACCACAAACGGTATGCTGCGGAAGGCTTGGAGGTTCGTGGAGGGTGACGGCATCTATCTGTATAAGGGCGGCACGGAGGGGGCTGCGAACACCGGAAACGAGCCGTACAGCGAGTATTATGCCTGTCAGATCGCAGACAAGATGGGCATCGGATGTGTACAGTACGACTTGGAAAACTGGAAAGGTATCCTTGCCTCCAAGTGCCGGCTGTTCACAGATATTGATACCTCTTTCGTTCCTATCGGGCGTATTCTCCGCAAGACGACGCTGAAAGCCTGCCTTGATTATTACAAGACCTTGGGCGACGAGTTCTACGAGCAGCTTTGCAGTATGCTGGTTTTCGACGCCCTGATTTACAACGAGGACAGACACTTCGGCAACTTCGGCTTACTGCGGAACAATCACACGGGCGAAATTATCGCCCCTGCCCCCATCTTCGATAACGGCTTGTCGCTGTTCAACTACGCGATGCCGGATGATTTCAAGAACCTGAGTGCGTATGCAAAGACCCGTTCCAATCCCTACCGCATTTCCTATGAGGATGTGTGTAAAGAGGTAATGGGTGCAAAGCAGAAAGCGCAGCTGCGGCGAATGGTGGACTTCAAGTTCACCCGTCATTCGTCCCTCAATTTGCCGGAAGAACGGTTGACGGCTATTGAAAAACAACTTGGAGAGCGTACACGAGAGCTGCTCTCCATTCCGGTTCAGAGAAGTACAAAGCGCAAAATCGAGCCGGAAAGATAATCCGTCTGCGGTATGGGAGCAACCCCATACCGCAGATACATACTGCGAACTTGACGGTAAAAGCAGTCACAATATCGTAGTATAATATTCTTAAATCAGAATGACAAATCGGTATTTGTGGAGGAGAAAATTGTGAATGAATTAAGAAAAGAAATTGCAATTCAGCAGAAAAAAGGATTACCGTTTATCATGACATCAGTGATTATATGGCTGCTGATATTGCTTGTATCAATTTTGGATATCAATATGAATATGAAAAATTTATTGGTATTTTGCTGTTCATGCCCATTATTACCGCTGTCCTGGATAATTGGTAAACTAATAAAGGTGGATATCTTTTCAAAAGAAAATCCGTTAGGACAGTTAGGCTTCATTTTTACCTTAAATCAAATGATTTATTTATTAATCGTTATGTGGGTGTTTAGTGCGGTTCCGGAAAAGATGATTATGGTATACGCCATGGTGTTTGGAGCACATTTGTTTCCATATTCATGGTTGTATAAATCAAAGGGATATACAGTTGTTGCAATTTCAATTCCGGTTATTTCCTTGATTTTAGGATGCACATTAAATGGCACGACGGTTGCTGCTGCTGCATGTATTATTGAAGTAGTATTTGCTTGTGTATTACATATGGAATTAAAGAAAATGGCAGATAACTAAAAGGCAAATTCCAGTTTGTCGAACAGAATATGGCGTACATAGCCGCTTGGTTTTCAAAAGAAATCAGGCGGCTATTTCTATTTTGAAGGAGGTGTTCGCTATGAACGAAACAGATTACAACGCTCGCCTTTATGAGAAAATGAAAGCCGAGCAGGACAAATATCGGGACTGGCTGCTACATCAAGAGCCACCCGAAATCCTCAACCACACCTACGAATACACGATGCGGGAGGACATCGTACTTGACTATTAATAATCCAGTTTACCAAGCCCTTTGAGAGAAGAAAAAACTTTCTCAAAGGGCTTTTTAATGCAAAGAATTTAACTCTCTGTCGTTTGTATTGCGCCGAGCATGATGAGCGTGCCGACAATGGATACTATCACGCCGATAAGCAGTGTATACTTTGGCGTTGAGGTATCCAGCAGCAGACCTCCGATGTAGCTTGCAAATATGCTGCCGAGGGTTATCATCGCCGTCACAAGCGCCTGACCGCGCACGGCGTCACGCTTAGCGATCACCTCGTCAACATACCGCACGGACGCAGGGACGAATATCGCGAACGAGAATGCCTGCAGGATCTCAGCGGCGTACAGCGCCGGTATGCTCGATGCAAGATATATCATAAGCTCTTTCATAGAAAACATGACGACCGCAAATCTAAGCAGGGAAGAGCACTTGAAGCGCCTTGTGAGCCGGCCGAACAACAGCATTACCGGAACCTCAGCGACTGTCATGAATGCAAGCACGTTGCCCATGTCCTCGCTGCCGCCGCCGATGTTTCGGATAAACTCTATCATGAAGTTTCCGATCATGCCGTGGGTAAAGAACAGCGCTGCGGTTCCGAGCAAGAACAGCATAAAACGCTTATTTTCCTTTGCAAATACGGTAAGAGCACTCGGCTCGGCGATATTTGCCTGCTCATGCTCTGCGTTAGCCGAGTGATGCGCACGCTGCCCGGGGATAAAAAGAAGCGTTATAAGTCCGAGAAGAGCAGAAAATATTATGAATGACACCGGAACGGCGTTTTCGCTGACCCGTTGAACGAGAATTCCCATAACTACGTTGCATACCGCAAACGAAAACGAGCCGATTGCCCGTGCACGACTGAAATTCACGCTGCTGCCCCAGCTTTCGACATAAAAGCTGAGCGATATGCAAAGTGGATTGAGCAGCGTGCTGCCCGCTATGAGCAGAGCATATGCGCCAATTATCGTAACGCTGCCGGATGGGAGCAGACACACGGCCAGCATAAGCAACGCCGAGAGTATCGATGTAATGCATATGCAGCGAAGCAGAATGCGCTTTTGGCTCTTGTCAACAAGCCCGGCAATGAGCGGCTGCGCTATAAATCCGATAATATTGCCGACAGCAAATACTATGCCGATCTCATAGTTGGAATAACCTTTAAATTGCAGAAATATGGTCGTAAAGCAAAACAAAACAGCACTCGTTACCCAGTATGACATTTGCAAAAGCGCATAGTCGATATTAAGCTTTTTACTTGACAGGTTCATAATCTCGTGACCTTTCGCATGGTTTTGAGATTTTAAATTATAGCATCATTATCTAAAAACCACAATACGCTTTTGCGGTACAAAAGAGCGATATCAAAAAACTGTACTCAAATTTGCGCAGAAACGCGGTTTTCACAGCCGATAAAGCTTGCAATTGCACACGAATATGTCTATAATGTAAACATCGCGAAAATTTCGACAAAAATATCAGATGAGAGAGGTATGTTTAATGATCGAAGCGATTCACGGCGTTATCAACGCCATAAGCGGCTTTTTATATCAGCCGTACATAGTGCCGCTGTTCCTTATTGCGGCAGGGCTTTACTTCACTGTCCGCACCGGCTTTTTGCAGGTCCGCCTGTTCGGTGAGTCTATCAAGGTCGTAAGCGAAAAGCCGAAAGACAAGCGCAGCGTATCCTCATTTGGCGCTCTGATGGTATCGACGGCCTCGCGTGTCGGCACAGGAAACATCATCGGCGTATCAACGGCTATCTGCCTCGGCGGATTCGGAGCTATCTTCTGGATGTGGATAACCGCTATCCTCGGCGGAGCATCCGCGTTCATCGAGTCTACCCTGGCTCAGATCTATAAGCACAAGGACTCCGACGGTACTTATTACGGCGGCCCTTCTTACTATATGCAGAACGCGCTCAAGCAGCGCTGGCTCGGCGTTATCTTTGCCGTTATTCTTATCCTGACCTATGTCGTGGGCTATAATATGCTTGCGTCCTTCAACACTCAGGACACCTTTAAGACCTTCAGCTTCTATGACCCGAGCAAGACTCCGATCATTATCGGCGCAATACTTGCCGTTCTGTTTGCACTGTGCGTCCTCGGCGGCGGCAAGCGCCTTACCAATATAACCGGCGTTCTCGTTCCGGTCATGGGCCTTATTTACATAGTCGTATCGCTCATAGTAGTCATCATGAACATCACGAACCTGCCGCTGGTTCTCAAGAACATATTCGTCGCGGCCTTTGACTTTAAGGCGATCTTCGGCGGCTTTGCAGGCTCCTGCATGATGTGGGGCATCAAGCGCGGCCTTTACTCCAACGAAGCCGGTATGGGCTCGGCTCCCAACGCCGCCGCGTCGGCGGACGTATCGCACCCCGTAAAGCAGGGCCTCGTGCAGATGCTGTCCGTTTTTATCGACACGCTGCTCGTGTGTACCGCGACCGCAATGATGTGCATGTGCGCAAACCCCGAGGGCCTTGTTGCCGACGCTGCCGGAGCTGCATATGTTCAGCAGTCCATGCAGCTTGCACTGGGTGACTTCGGCCCGATATTCATTGCCGTGGCAATGAGCCTGTTTGCATTCACAACGCTCATCGGCAACTATTATTACACCGAGGGCTGCCTGAAGTTCATCCTCAAGCGCACCCCGTCCAAGGCGTTTATGCTCGTCTTCCGCCTGATAGCAACGGCGCTCGTGTTTGTCGGCGCGCTGCTGTCGGCAGGTATCGTCTGGGACACCGCAGATATGCTCCAGGCGTTCATGGTCATCATAAATGTTCCCGTTATCATTATCATTGCAAAGCCTGCTCTTGCCGCGCTCAAGGATTACATGAGCCAGCGCAAAGAGGGGAAGGATCCCGTGTTTAAATCCTCAAGCATCGGCCTTGAAGGCAAGACCGAGTGCTGGGAAGACTGACAGACAAATAAAAGACCGGCCCATGCCGGTCTTTTATTTTTTCTCGAATTATTGTATAATCGCAGCAAAGGAGCTGAGACTATGGATGATTTTGAACGTGCGTGGCGCAGGCAGCTTGCAGCCGAGAAAAAATATATCGACGAGCGCACCCAGCGCAGCGACAGCCGCCTGAACCGCTTTTTGCAGACCAAGGTTCCCGAAAAGCTCAAGGATACGCTCGACACGGGCTTTGCAAAGGCCTTTGAGCTTATCTTCGCAAAGGGAACGGAAGTTATCGAAAAAACCTACAATCGCCGCGATATCGAGCGCAGCAGCCGTGTGCGGCGCATAATAGCCGAAAACAATCCGTCCGGGCGCGCTCTGAGCGAGGCCTCGCGCGGCTCAGCCTCACAAAAGCTGAAAAACACGGTCGCATCGGGCGTTTCCGGGATCGGAATGGGGCTAATCGGCGTCGGTATACCGGATATCCCGGTTTTCACGGGAATGCTGCTCAAGAGCCTGTATGAGACTGCGCTCAGCTATGGCTATGATTATGACAGAATGGATGAAAAGTATTTCATCCTGCTGCTGATAGGTGCGGCTCTCCGCAGCGGAGACGAGCTGAAAGCCGCCGACGAGCGAGTTAACTATTTCATTGAGCACGGCGCAGAGCCTGACGATGAGACGATGAAGACCGAGGTGAAGATCGCCGCCGAGGGCTTGTCGGGCGAGCTTTTGTATATGAAGTTTTTACAGGGAATACCTATTGTCGGCGCCGTGGGAGGAGCGTACGACCCGATATACATTGACCGTATCACACGCTATGCAGCCATGAAATACAACCGCAGATTTCTGCATGATATCAAGAATAAGCACTAAAAAAGCAGACGCAAATGCGTCTGCTTAAATTATTCACTTTTTGCCGGGCTTCGGCTTTCTGACGGTTGAGAAGGGATCCGCGCCGCCGCCGGAGAACATGGTGAAATTTAGGCTTGACTTAACATGGTCTGCCATGGCCTGCTTGGCAAGGTCGGGGATATGCATCTTTATTGCCTCCACGACCGCAACGTGGTTATAAATAACGCTTGGAGACCAGGGATTATCCTCGGAAGAATTGCTGATGAATTTTATCATGGAGGACTGATACATCGTCAGATTCGGCAGCAGCATCTTATAGCACTTCTGGATATACTTGTTACCGCAGGACTCGACTATAAGGCCGTGGAATGGCATGTCTGTTGCGATCATGCCGTCATAGTCCCTGCGGATAACACAGTCGGCAAATTCACCGGCAAGCCTGTCAAGCTCATTTACGGTGCCGGCATCGGCGCGCTCTGTGCACAGGGCGGCAGCCTCGCATTCGATCGCAGCGCGCACGTCGTAAAGATCTATCATATCTTTAAGGCTCAGATCAATTACAAAGAAACCGCTCGTATCCGGCTTTGAAACAACAAAGCCCTGCTCACACAGATTCATTATTGCTTCGGCGACGGGCGTGCGTGATATGCCGAGGGCGGAGGCAATGCTGTTGACGTTGAGCTTTGTTCCCGGAGCTATGCACAGCGAGACGATCTCGTCATAAAGCATCTGCGAAACGATGTCGCGCAGCTTCGCGCTCGGGTTTGCGTCAAGGTATACCTGAAACTGATCGCGTTTCAATGAAATCAATCCTTTCGTGCTTGATTAGAAGCAAAATATAATATGTCAAATATAAAATGAACTCAAATACATCCGCTATTCTACGGCAGATGCTGCCGAAATTCAAGCCCCTGAGTGCATTTTTAATAAAAATTTTAGTAATATTCCCGGCATACAAGCAAATTTCGACAGCGTTATCTGAAATTGTCTGAAAAATCGCGAAGAAATAAGCACCGACGCGATTGCATCGGTGCTTATGTTATCTTATCTGGACTTATTTTTTGCTCTTTATGTACTCGTCAATGCTCTTTGCGCCGGTTTTGCCTGCGCCCATTGCGAGGATAACGGTTGCAGCGCCGGTGACTGCATCGCCGCCTGCGAAAACGCCCTCGCGAGCCGTTGCGCCGCCTTCGTCTGCCTCGATGCCGCCCTTACGGGTGAAGGTCAGACCCTTGGTGGTGTTGCGGATCAGCGGGTTGGGGCTGGTGCCGATGGCGATAACGACAGTGTCAACGTCGAGGATCCAGTTCGAGCCCTCAACGGGAACGGGCTTGCGGCGCCCCTTTTCGTCCGGCTCGCCAAGCTCCTGCTTCTGAAGCTCGATACCGGTGACGTGGCCGTCCTCGCCGGCGTGGATGGCTACGGGGTTGTTGAGCAGACGGAACTCGATGCCCTCTGCCTCGGCATGCTCGACCTCTTCCTTACGGGCAGGCAGCTCTTCCTTGCCGCGGCGGTAAGCAATGTAAACATGCTCTGCGCCCAGACGCTTGGAAACGCGCGCTGCGTCCATTGCGACATTGCCTGCGCCGACGACGCAGACATTGTGGAAGTGCTTTATCGGCGTATCGTAATCATCGCGGTAAGCCTTCATGAGGTTTACACGGGTAAGAAGCTCGTTAGCGGAGTAAACGCCGAGGAGATTCTCGCCGGGGATGTGCAGGAACTGAGGCAGACCTGCGCCCGAGCCGATGAACACGGCCTCATAGCCGTCTTCGAACAGCTCGTCAACGGTCTCGCTCTTGCCGATGATGGCGTTGTTTATGATCTTAACGCCCATGGCCTTGAGGTTCTCGATCTCGGCAGCAACGATCTCCTTGGGCAGACGGAACTGGGGGATACCATAGACCAGAACGCCGCCGGACTTGTGGAATGCCTCAAAGATGGTAACGTCGTAGCCCATCTTGCGCAGATCGCCTGCGCAGGTGAGGCTGGCAGGGCCGGAGCCGACGATCGCGATGCGGTGACCGTTGGATTCGGGGGCCTTGACCTCGTCCTTGACTTCCTTGTTCATGTGGTAGTCGGCGACAAAGCGCTCGAGGCGGCCGATGCCGACGCTCTCGCCCTTGATGCCGCGCACGCACTTACTCTCGCACTGCTTCTCCTGCGGGCAAACACGGCCGCAGACTGCGGGCAGGGAGTTGGTGGAGGTGATGATCTCATATGCTGCGTCAAAGTCGCCCTCTGCGACCTTGGCGATGAATTCGGGGATGCGTACCGAAACGGGGCAGCCGGTGCGGCAGGGCATGTTGTGGCAGTTGAGGCAGCGCTTTGCCTCGTCCATTGCCATCTCGGGAGTGTAGCCGAGAGCGACCTCGTCAAAGTTGCCGGCGCGGACTATGGGATCCTGCTCGGGCATCGGGTTTTTATCCATTCTCATGTTAGCCATTGCGCTTACCTCCGGTCATATTGCAGATATGCTTTGCAGCCTCGTCCTGCTCTTCCTTGTAGAACGCTGCACGCTTTATAAGCGAGTCGAAATCGACCTCGTGTGCGTCGAAGTCGGGACCGTCAACGCAGGCAAACTTGGTTTCGCCGCCGACGATGACACGGCAGCCGCCGCACATGCCTGTGCCGTCTACCATGATCGGGTCGAGAGAGATGATGGTTTTGATGCCGTAAGGACGGGTGACCTCAGCCAGGAACTTCATCATGATATCCGGGCCGATGGCGATAACGCGGTCAAACTGGGGCTTGCCGTCCTTGATGTTGGCTTCGATCTCCTGCTTGAGATACTCGGTGGTGAAGCCCTTCTCGCCGTAGGTGCCGTCGTCGGTGCACATGATGAGCTTGTCGGAAGCGGCCTTGAGCTCGTCCTTCAGGATGACGATGTCAGCGCTTCTGAAGCCTGCGATAAAGGTCACGTCAATGCCCTTTTCGTGCATTTCCTTGGCGATGGGGTATGCGATAGCGCAGCCGACGCCGCCGCCGACAACGCAGACCTTCTTCAGACCGTCCATCTCGGTAGCCTTGCCGAGGGGGCCGACGAAGTCGGTGATGTAATCGCCTTCCTGCACGGTGTGCAGCATTTTGGTGGTGCGGCCGGCAGCCTGTACCATAACGGTAACGGTGCCTTTTTCGCGGTCATAGCCTGCTACGGAAACAGGAGTGCGCTCGCCCTGCTCATCCAGACGGAAGATGACGAACTGACCTGCCTGCGCGTGCTTTGCGACCAGTGGAGCTTCGATCTCGAACAGGCAAATGCTCTTTGCATCGTTCAGAAATCTTTTTTGTACGACTTTAAACATCTTATTACCTCTTATCATTATAATTATTTTGTTCAAGCCATTTGTAACAAAATTTATTCTAATTCAATTGCGTATGATTGTCAACATACGAAATTATATCAGAATTAAATATATGCTGAAAAATCAATGGTTTTTCAAAAACTATGATAAAATATTGACTAAAATTGCACGCTTTTGGGTGCAATTGCGCCTTGCAATTGACGGAATACTTGATAAGCGCGCCGTTCCGACTTATAATGGGGCAAAGAAACGGAGGAGATGAACATGCCGGTAACAAAAAGCACCTTCGGTGAGTATGAGCTTTATACGATAAAAAATTCGTCGGGCGCGTATGTGCGCATAGCAAGCCTCGGCGCTGCGGTGCAGAGCATTGTCGTTCCGAACAGGAACGGAGCACCGACAGATGTTGTGCTCGGATACGACACGCCGGGGGAGTACCTGCGCAATGACGGCTACTTCGGCGCATTCGTCGGCCGATACGCAAATCGAATAGCGAATGCCGCGTTTATGCTAAACGGCAGAGAATATAAGATAAGCGCAAATGAGGGAAAAAACACGCTCCACGGCGGAAACGGCCTGAGCAAGCGCCGCTTTACCGAGACAGCGGTAGGGGAGAACGCACTTACTCTCGGCATATCCGACCCCGACGGCGGCGACGGATTCCCGGGAAAAGTCGAGGCCCGCGTGACGTATGAGTTTTCCGAGGATAATGAGCTTAGCATAAGCTACGAGGCCGTGTCCGATGCCGATACATATTTAAATCTCACAAACCACAGCTACTTTAACCTTTCCGGCAGGGGAGATATCATTGACCATGAGCTGATGATAAACTCCGACGGCTATTTGCCTGTTGATGAGGAGCTTATCCCTACAGGCGAGGTATGCTCCGTTTCGGATACGAAATTTGATTTCCGAAAAATGCGAAGAATTGAAAACGGCTTTTACGATCACTGCTTTGTGTTAAGCGGAAGCGAGCCGTGCGCGAGACTTGTGAGTAAAGAAAGCGGCATAGCAATGACTCTCGCTACCGATATGCCGGCAGTGCAGTTTTATGCCGGCGGCGCAACGGGGCTGCGGCTCGGAAAGGGCGGCGCGGTTTACGGCAAAAACTCGGGCTTGTGCCTTGAAACACAGTATTATCCCGACAGCCCGAACCATCCCGAGTTTCCGTCTCCGCTTTTGCGCGCCGGGGAGCGATATTTTTCAAAAACGAGCTATAAGTTCTCAATATGCTGAAAAAAGCACCCATCCGGGTGCTTTTTTCAGTCCAATGTTAAGTTCCACACAGTGTCGGGCGGAAAGTCCTTGCTCTGATATGCCGCGATATAGCGCTCGCCATGCGCGCTTGCGCGTCTTATCACGGCTTTTCCGGCTCCGAGTGATGCGCACAGCGCCGGGATAAACTCGGGCGTATCACCGAGCGCTTCTTTGACATAAAAAATACCGTTTTCTACATATCCGCAGACAAGTCCGCCTTGATACTCGAAGAAACCGCCGACGGAGGACGTGAAAATTTCCTCCTGAAAGCGCAAATAACCGTAATAAAAGCTCACATGGGCCTTGCCCTTGAGCATATCCTCGCGCAGAAAGCCGTATTCATCGGCGCTTAAACGCCTGATCCCGTCAAGCTCCGAGGAAGCGCTGACGCTTTCATAGTTGCAATAGCTTGCAGCGGCAAGGCCGCAGCGGCTTTCGTACCAATCATAAAGCGAATCCTCTGCCGGCAGCGTGCAGCAGATATCTGCCGAGTAGTCCCATGCGTTTCGCATGCATGCCCTCGTAAGCTCGGCGCCGATGCCGCGCCCCTGCGCACTTTCATCAACGGAAACGGCATAGATATACGCAAGCTTTTTTGTCTCGCCTCCGGGCAGATGCAAAAATGCGTCCAGCACGTATGCTGCACCGAAGATTTCACCGTCAAGCTCGGCGACAAAGCCTGTTCCCATCGAGGGCAGCAGTTCGAAAAAAAAGTCGATAAGCTCAGAAGGATCGCCGAAAGCGTCGCTCCAGAGCGACATCATAGCGGATGTGTCTTCCCGGGTATACTCGCGGATGTTGTATATCATTCGTACACCTCCGGGCATAGCCTGCGGATCTCACTCCTTATTTCTCTGAGATCTGTAAACGTTTCCGGACGTTTGGAAACGTCGCGCAGAAGAGCAGAGGGGTGGTATATTGCAAGGCAGCGCCTGCCGTCAACGTCAAACCATTGGCCGTGCTGCCGGGTGATCCTGAAATCCTCGTCGATAAGCGAGGTGGCAGCAATGCGCCCGAGGCATATTATAATAAGCGGATCAACTATCTCGATCTGTTTTTTAAGCCACTGCGAGCATGCGTCCCTCTCCTCGGGCAGCGGATCGCGGTTGTGCGGCGGACGGCACTTCACGATGTTGGCTATATATACGCGACTGCGATCGAGATCTATCATCTTCATCATATCGTCAAGCAGCATGCCGGCTCTGCCTACGAACGGAATCCCCTGAAGATCCTCCTGTTCGCCGGGGCCTTCACCGACAAGCATCACCTTAGCATTGGGGTTACCGTCGCCAAAGACGAGCTTCGTGCGCGTTTTGCCGAGAATGCAGCCCTCGCAGCCGAGACATTGGCCGCGCAGCTCTTCCATTGCCTTATCCATCAGCTTTCCTCCGAATATTTTGCAAGCTCAAGCAAAATTTCGCGTTTGTTATTTTCAGGGTATTCCATGACATATTCAAGCAAAAACTTCAGCATTTCGCCAAGTTCCGGCCCCTTGAGACCGAGCGATAGCAGATCGTCGCCCGTGACGGCAAGATGCTTGAGCGAAAAGCACTCTCCGCTTTTGAGAACGGCTCTCAGCTCCTTTTCGCAGTCGATGCCCATTATAACAGAGTAAGCCTGAACAGCGCAGGTGACGGTATCGACGCCGTAGCGGTTCAAAAGCTTTTTCCAGCCGAGACTGTCCGAAGGCGGATCCTGACTCAAAAGCACCTCGGCGTCCGTGCAGCAGCGTATTGTGCGCCCGTCAAGCCGAAGCTGCTTGAGAAATTCGCTTGCCGAGGGAATATAGCCGTATTTGCGGAGCATGATACTGAATGCGACCCAACGCGAAAGCGGCTTGCGCGGCATGCTTGCAAGGTCGGCAAAATTGGGCGTTTTCCAGCCTGCGCCGCTTATATACCTTTTCATAAGCCCAAAGCTAATTGCGGCGCTCATGGTCTCCGGACGTGTAGTGAGCAGGATTTTTTCTACCTCATCGCGCACTCTTTCCGGCGCGAGCTCGGAAGCAAGCTCGGCGCACTCTTCAATTGCGCTGAGCGTGTCGTATTCAATGGTAAAACCGAGCCTTGCGGAAAATCTCAGAGCACGGAACATTCGCAATGCATCCTCGGTAAACCTAAGTTTAGGATTTCCGACACAGCGAATGCAGCGCTTTTCAATGTCGCTCACTCCGTCAAACGGATCGGCAAGCATACCGTCGGCCGAAAGAGCAATAGCATTCATTGAAAAGTCGCGACGGCCGAGATCGGTGATGAGGTCGGAAACAAAGGTGACCGAATCCGGCCTGCGGTGATCGCGATAGTCGCCCTCGGTCCTGAAGGTCGTGACCTCGGCGCTCTTGCTGCCGATGATGACCGTGACCGTTCCGTGCTCAAGACCCGTAGGACGCGAGCCGGGGAAAAGCTCCATTACCTCTTCGGGCAGGGCACTCGTGCATATATCCCAGTCCTGCGGTGTAATGTTCATAATAACATCGCGAACACAGCCGCCGACGAGATAGGCAAGATGCCCTCGCGCCTGCAGACCGAACAGTATTTGCCTGACATATTTGGGAGGATTGATTTGAGGCATAGTGATCAAGTTCCTGTATGTACAAAGATTTTAATTCTTGTCAAGTTGACTTTACAGTATTATAATATCATTTGCTAAATGCAACATCAACATCAAATTGTTAATATAAAGCGCGATTGGAGAAATTATGCCGGATTTCAGTGAATATTTAGTGCGAGGAGAAAGAGGTCATCTCATTGGCATAGGCGGCGTTTCCATGTCGCCTCTGGCCGAGGTGCTTTCCGATGCAGGACTTATAATAAGCGGCTCCGATATCGCGGAGAGCGAGCGGACCTCGCATCTGCGCGAAAAGGGAATAGTCATATCCATCGGCCATGACGCGGCGAATATAACAAGCGACATTGATTTCGTTGTGCGCACGGCCGCGGCGCATGACGAAAACCCCGAGATCGTCCGCGCGCATGAGATGGGCATTCCCGTGTTTGAGCGCACCCAGGCATGGGGCGCTATCATGAAGGGCTATAAAAACGCCCTGTGCATTGCCGGAACCCACGGCAAGACGACGACGACCTCCATGTGTACCCATATCCTCATGGCGGCCGAAAAGGATCCCACCGTCATGATCGGCGGAACGCTTCCTCTGCTCAAGGCAGGGCACAGAGTCGGAACTGGCGACACCATCGTTATGGAGTCGTGCGAGTATTATAACTCGTTTTTGTCGTTTTACCCGACCGTTGCCGTTATACTCAATATTGAAGAGGATCACCTTGACTTCTTCTCCGGCATTGAGGATATTAAAAAGAGCTTCCGCGAATTTGCAAGCCATGTCCCGGAGGACGGCTATGTTGTCGTAAATCATGACGACGAGAACACAATGGATGCCGTCAAGGGACTTGAGCGCAATATCGTAACCTTTGGCCTCACTTCAAAGGCCGATGTTTACGCTAAAAACGTTATCCGTATCGGCTCACTGACTAAGTTTGATATTATGTACAAGGGAAAACTGTTTGACACAGTGAACATCCATGTTCCCGGCGTGCATAACCTTAAAAACGCTCTGGCGGCCGCTGCGGCCTGCATCTGCCTCGGTATAAAGCCTACGGCAATAAAATACGGTCTTGCAGGCTTTTCAGGAGCGGGCAGAAGATTTGAGTTTAAGGGCAAATTCAACGGCGCGGATGTGTACGACGATTACGCGCACCATCCGGGCGAGCTTAAGGCACTTCTGGATGCTGTCGAAGCGCTTGGATATAAGCGCACGATCGTTGTTTTCCAGCCGCACACCTATACGCGCACTATGGCGCTGTTCCACGATTTTGTCCGTCAGCTGCGCCGGCCGGATGTGCTGTACCTTGCGGAGATATTTGCCGCCCGTGAAAAGAATATTCTCGGCATCTCCTCGGCAGACCTCGCGGAGAAGATCGAGGGCGCAAAATTCTTTAAGACCTTTGAAGAGATCGAGCGCGACCTGCGCAAAACCGCGCAGCCTGGCGACCTTATCCTCACGGTCGGAGCCGGCAACGTGTATAAAATCGGCGAGCATCTGCTGGCCGACGATTACGAGACCTGAAACGGAGATAAAATATGCAGATAAGCTGGCTCGGACATTCCTGCTTTAAGATAAGCCATGACGGATACAGTCTTGTTATAGACCCTTATGATCTTACGAATGCAAACTATCCGCCCATGAGCACGAGCGCAGATGCCGTCTTGTGCAGCCATGAGCACCGCGGACACAATTACCGCGCCGGAGTCAAGCTCTCCGGCACGGCGAGAGAGTGCCCGTATGAGGTGACGGTGATAGATACCTTTCACGACACAAGCTATGGCAGCCTGCGCGGCAAAAACAAGATACATATTATAAATTGGGGTGAATTCAAGCTCGTCCATATGGGCGACCACGGCAGCTTCCTGACGGATGCTGAGAAGGACATGCTGTTCGGAGCCGATGTTCTGATGATAAACGCAGGCGGCTTTCGCGCAATGCCAAGCGACAAAACCAAGCCTCTGGCAGATGAGCTGTGTGCAAACGTCGTTATCCCGATGCACTATGCGCATGACGGCTGCGGCAGCCGCCGGATGGAAAGAGTGACGGCGTTTACGGATCAGTATATGCCTTTGCCGATAGTTCATTTTTATGATACGAACACGATATCGATAGATAAAGACACTCCGGCCCAGGTAGCTGTGCTCAAATTCATGCCCGGAAAAATGTAAAAATTAAATGATTTAGCTGTTTTAAATCAAGGGAATTTACAGAATTCCCTTGATTTATTTGCTCTTATAGTATATAGTTTCAAAGTCTGAAAACGACTCTTTCTACATGATTGGAGGCCTTTTGGTGGCAAAAGCAAAACAGCAGAATTATCTGCACGGCGCAGCTATAATGACCGCCGGCGTTATAATAATGAAGATCCTCGGCGCATTGTATAAGATCCCCCTGGGCAATATGCTCGGCGACGACGGATACGGCCTGTTCCTTCAGGCTTATTATGTTTACAGCCTGTTTCTGACGCTTGCGACGGCGGGCTTTCCGGTGGCGCTTTCGCGCATGATAAGCGCGGCGCAGACTCGCGGACTGCAGATGCAGGCGCGCCGTACATATCGTGTGGCATGGTGGACGTTCTTTGTCCTCGGCGCTGTCTGTTCGACGGTAATGTTCGTGTTCCCCGACTGGCTTGCAAACACTCTTATAAACAGTCCCGATGCCGCTTTCAGCATCCAGGCTCTCGCACCGGCGGTGCTCCTGTGCTGCATCACCGCAACCTACAGAGGACTGACTCAGGGCTACGGCAACATGACCCCGACCACTATCAGTCAGATACTCGAGGTCCTGGCCAAGGTAGCGGCAGGACTTGCTCTCGCGGCATACCTGATAAAGGCAGGCTATGATAAGCCCGTTGCGGTCGCCGGCGCCATATTCGGCGTTACAGTCGGCTCGCTTGCCGCGCTGCTGTACATGCTCATATACAAAATGCGCAACTACCGCTTTGATACCGTTTCGCAGCCCGATGTTCCGGAAAGTTCAGGAACAATATTTAAAAATCTTTTGAGCATAGGTATCCCTATTGCGCTCGGCTCAGTTGCGCTGTCGCTTATTAACCTTATTGACGCCGGGCTGTGCATGACAAGGCTCCAGAGCGCTGTCGGATACACCTACTCGCACGCAAAAACGCTCTACGGCGTCTACGGAAAAGCTCAGACGCTGTTCAATCTTCCTGCGGCATTCATTACTCCGCTGACGGTGTCCATCGTTCCTGCGATCTCCGCAAAGCTTGTAATGGACGCAAGGGGAGAGGCAGGCAAAATATCCGAAGATTCACTGCGCATAGCGATGGCTATTGCACTGCCTATGGGCGTCGGACTTGCAGTTTTGTGTGAGCCCATTATGAACGTTATCTACCCAAATGCCCATGAGTCCGGCCCGCTGCTTCTGTGCCTGCTGGGTGTTGCCTCGGTTTTCGTTTGCTTTTCGCTTATGAGCACGGCTGTTCTCCAGGCAACGGGCAAGGAGCGGCTCACGCTTTATTCCATCGTTGCCGGTGGGCTTGTGAAGATCACAATAAACTGGTTTATAGTCGCGATCCCGTCAATAAATATCTACGGCGCCGCGATCGGAACGATCTGCTGCTACGTAACAATGTGCGTTTTGAATCTTATATTCATTAACCGCAGCTTTGAAAAGGGACTGTCAATGAAGAATATTTTCGTCCGTCCTGCCGTGCCAAGCGCTATCATGGGTGTCATAGCGCTTGCGGTATATTACGGCGTAATGAATCTGCTTTCGTCCGACAGCAGACTCATGATGGCGCTTGTTATGTGCATTGCCATCGGTGTTGCCGTAATAGTTTACGCGGTGTCGGTCATAAAGCTTCGCGTCATAACCACCGAAGATATGAAGCTCATTCCCAAGGGGGAGAAGATAGCAAAGCTTCTGCATATGGCCTGATAATTATATCTCCCTGAAAAAATTGGCTTTTTTCAAAAAAATACTTGATATTTGCAGCATTTTGTGATAAGTTTTAATCCGCGCCGCAAGGCGCATGTTCATTGTAAATAACCCGGCACAGCGCAATCGGCGCACCGGGCTATATAGAAAAGGCTTTTATGCCGCATAAATTAGGAGGATTACACATGAATAAGGCAGAACTTATAGCAGCCGTCGCAGAGAAGACCGGTCTTTCCAAGAAGGACTCCGAGAAGGCTGTCAACGCCGCATTTGATACCATCGTTGAGACTCTGGTATCCGGCGAAAAGGTTCAGATGGTTGGCTTCGGCGTTTTTGATGTTAAGGAGCGCGGCGTTCGTATCGGCCGTAACCCCAAGACCCGCGAAGAGATTGAGATCCCTGCAAGCAAGGTTCCCTTCTTCAAGGCAGGTAAGGCGCTCAAGGACGCAGTAGCAGAGTAATTTTATCGCAGTAATATTTGATATGATTCCCACGATACGCCGGTATCGTGGGAATTTTGCCATACTAAAGGAGATAGGATCATGAGACTTGATAAATACCTTAAGGTTTCACGGCTTATAAAGCGTAGAAGCGTTGCCAACGACGCCTGCGATGCCGAGCGCGTGAGCGTAAACGGCCGCCAGGTCAAGGCAAGCTACCAGGTGAAGATCGGCGACGTTATTGAGGTCGCTTTCGGACAGCGCAAGCTTAAAGTTGAGGTGCTGTCTGTGAATGAAACGGCAAAAAAAGAGGAAGCTCCTGCAATGTATAAGGAGCTGGAAAGCTAAAAATTCAACAAAAAAATCCCGACTGTCGGTCGGGATTTTTTGTGCTTATAAACTCAAATTACTTGGTCCAGTCGGGAGCGTCGGTGCGGATGTTGGTCCACTGCTCGGTCACGACGAACTCGCCGCTGACAACGTTCTTAACGTTGAGCGTCCAAGTGTAGTTGTGTGCGTTGGTAGCCTCGAGAATGTCGGCATAGTACCATGCGGAATTTGCGTTGTCGGGCCAGCCCTTGACGCCGGTGCAGCCGTTCATGCTGCTGCTGGTTGAGTTGCGGCCGACGAGGCGGTTGCACAGTGCTGCGGTCTGAGCACGGGTCAGAAGATCGTCCGGATTTGCATTGCCGTTTGCATCGCCGTTGAGGATGCCGAGCTTTGCAAGGAGGTTCATGTAGCTCTCAGCCCAGTGGCCGTTGAGATCTTCAAACTTGTTGTTGCCGACGTAGGAGACGGAGAACAGACGAGCGATCATAGCGGAGAATTCGGCACGGGTGACATTCTTGTTGGGACGGAAGTAGCCGTCGTTGTAGCCGGAGATAACGCCGGCCTTGACGAGGGTGCAGACCTCTTTGTTGCACCAGCTGTTTGCGTTGATGTCCTTAAGGGTGCTGGAAGTGCTCTGGTACTTTGCACGGGTCTCGGGAGTCATGAGACGGTAGAGAATGGCTGCGACCTCGGCACGGGTGATGTTGGCGTTGGGACGAACGGTGCCGTCTTTGTAGCCTATCATGTATGCAAAGTGATCGGTGTAGTTAAGGCCGATGTTGAGCATGGGGTAGAGGATGAGCTTGTCGGAATCAAACTTTGCGCCGAAGGACCACTTGATGCCGGGCAGGGTGCTGTACTTTATGCCGGATACGGGGCCGTCGCAGGTAGCTGCAACAGTGTATACGCCGACGATGCTCTTGGGGATAAGAGCAAGACCGAGCAGGTTAGCGGTGTATGTGCTGGCCTCGCCGGTAAGGTTATTGGTGAGTGTGACCTGAGCGCCGCTTGCAGGCAGCTTGCTCATCAGGGAGCAGTAAACCAGATAAGTGGGGAGCTTGATGCCGTTTACGGTGTCAACGACGCTGCCGACGGTATCGCCGATGGACTGTGTGTCAGCATCGTCGGCGAGAGCCGCAGTGGGCAGAAGAGCGGCGATCATCAGAACCGCAAGAAGCAAGCTGATCAGTTTTGTTGATCTTTTCATGTTGTTTCTCCTTCTTAAAAAACACGTTATTATATAGCTGCGGTGCAGCTTATTCCACAAACATAATTTACACCGTTGGTTACAAATTGTCAACAAATTATGCGATGTATAAACAAAAGTTTTTTAGTTTTAAAAGGGACAGATACTATTTACTGGAGCTGACGTATAATTTCGCGTTTCAGGCGGTGGATTATGCGCTTTTCGAGCCGGCTTATGTAGCTTTGTGAAATGCCCAGCATGTCTGCTACCTCCTTTTGCGTGTATTCGCTTCCGCCTCCAAGGCCGAAGCGCAGGGTGATTATGCTCTTTTCTCTGTCACCGAGGGAATTTACGGCGTTTAAAAGCATCTGACGATCGGCGTCGTCCTCAAGCGGACGGCTCACCTCGTCGTCATCGGTTCCGAGAACATCCGAGAGCAGCAGCTCGTTGCCGTCCCAGTCGGTGTTCAGCGGCTCGTCAAAGCTCACCTCGCTGCGTTGGTTGCTGATCTTGCGCAGATGCATCAGTATCTCGTTTTCTATGCACCGTGAAGCGTAGGTGGCAAGCTTTATGTTCTTGTCGCTGCGGAAGGTGTTTATTGCCTTTATAAGGCCGATAGTTCCTATGGAAATGAGATCCTCGAGGTTAACGCCCGTATTTTCAAACCGCCTCGATATATAGACGACGAGGCGCAGATTATGTTCCGTAAGCAATTTTTTGGCGCACTCGTCGCCGTTTTCCATTGCGATTATTGCCTTTTCCTCGTCGGCCTTGTCAAGCGGAGGTGGCAGAGTGTCGCTGCCGCCTATGTAAAACAGCCCTTTTTCGGGCAGAAGATGCCGCTCAAGCCAGCTTTTTATAATGCTTATAATATCCACATTCATTCTCCTTTCATATGATCGAATCGAACACGTCTCCGCCGAGCGGAGTGGGGGATACGGCAACTATCACATCGTCGCGCTGCTCTCCGTCAACGTAAACGGCGTCCGGTCTGAACGCAGCCAGCATGCCGGACTCTGTGCCGACGGCGCTGTACGGTATAAGCCGCATTTTTCCCGAAAGCTGCGGCAGGGATATGAGCCTTGTGCAGTCTGTGCTCGAAAGCTCATCCTCGCAGCCGGGAAACAGCGGAGCCAGACGAGATGCCGGTGCTATCAGCACACTGTCACCGCTCACGGGATCGAGAAGTGCATTCCCACTGTCGTGCAGACAGCGCAAAAAAACACGGTTTCCCATAAATTCGATCTCAACATCCGAAACGCAGGCATCGGCGCTTTTTACACTCCTTCGAAAAACAAAGCTCAAAACGGCGTAGATAAGCGCAAACGACAAAATAAGCACCGGAAGCGAAACAGGTATGTATGCTCCGATGCCGAAGCTTTCGCCGTTTTGCAGCGATATTGCCCATACAGCTCCGCCGAATAATGCAGAAACGGCAAAAAAAGTAAGGCAGCAGCGCCAAAGCTTATCCTCGCCGCCGAAGGCGATCAGCGCCATAAGTAGGCCGCATATGAGCTTAACCGGCCAGAGCTTAAAAAAAGCAAGTCCCGGAAGCAGACTGAGCGCGGCGTAAAGCGCGCCGAAAACGGCAGCGGCGGCGTACCTTGCCCGTCGGAGCTTTATTCCGCAAAGCCGCGCCGAGCATAAGACTATGAGATAATCGAGAACGAGGTTAAGAAAAAACAGCCGGTCTATGTAAATGATGTCCATAACGAAATTATAAGCGCCTCCGGGCGCACAATTTGTCATTTGTTAATTGTCAAATGCGTTTTGGTATGGTAAAATACATTAGTTTTGATCGTGGACGCCCGGTCTGCGGTACTACTATATTAATTGTAAAGGATAAGCTATGTGGTTTTGGTTTGCGCTGATAGCGCTTTTGTGTTGGAGTGGTTCCGATCTTTTTTCAAAGATCGGCTGTCAGGATTCTGATGATAAATACAGTCACCTGAAGATGGTCATGGCCGTCGGCCTTGTGATGGGTCTTCATGCCGCGTATGAGATATTCGTCGGCGGCGTTACGATAAACGGAGAGGTAATTTTAAAATACCTGCCCGTTTCAATGCTGTATATCGTTTCAATGACGGTCGGCTATGTCGGGCTTAGATATATCGAGCTTTCGATATCCTCGCCCATATGCAACTCGTCCGGCGCGATAGTTGCGGTGCTCATATTCGCAACGCAGGGCATAAACGGCCTGCCGCCGATGGCTCTTGCGGCAGTTGCGCTTGTCTGCATCGGCGTTATCGCCCTCGGCTTTACCGAGGCAAACGAGGATGAGGAGCTGCGCCGCGCACGTCAGGATGCAAGCAATCATCACTATGCAAAAAGCTGGCTTGCAATAGCGCTTCCCGTTATCTACTGCCTGCTGGATGCGCTCGGCACATTTGCCGACAGCCGCGTGCTCGAAACCCTCAATGAGGACTCGGCAAACGTTGCGTATGAGCTGACCTTCCTGGTCGTCGGTATCGTATGCGCCGTGTACGTTCTCGGCGTTAAAAAGCAGAAGCTCATCCCCAAGCGCGAGGCTCCCAAGTACACCGGTGCGATTTTTGAAACGGCCGGCCAGTTTGCGTACATATATGCACTTGCCGACACAGCGCATGCCGCCCTTGCCGCCCCCATGATATCGGCATACTGCGTGGCCTCCGTCGTGTGGAGCCGCATTTTCCTCAAGGAAAAGCTCTCACTTAAGCACTACGCCTCCATACTGCTCGTGGTTGCCGGCATAGTGATATTGGGTATACTTGATATTTAATAAAGGAGATTTGATATGTCAGACCCTGTTTATAAGAGAATACTTATCAAAATAAGCGGCGAGGCGCTCGCCGGGGATAAAAAGACCGGCTTTGACTTTGACTTCATGTCAAAGGTCTGCGAAACGGTCAACAAATGCACCCAAATGGGCGTTGAGGTCGGCATAGTCGTCGGCGGCGGCAACTTCTGGCGCGGCGTTAAGGACGGAGCGGGCCATGTCGAGCGCGTCTCGGCAGACCGCATGGGCATGCTTGCAACGGCGATGAACTGCCTTGCGTTTGCCGATGTTCTCCGCCAGTCCGGCGGCGAGGCGAAGGTGCTCACGGCCGTCGATATCCAGGGCGTCGGCGAAAGATACAGCACCGATAAGGCGATCGAGTATCTCAAGTCAGGCAAGGTCGTCATGTTCGGCTGCGGCACCGGCTGCCCGTTTTTCTCGACCGACACTGCCGCGGTGCTCCGCGCGGCCGAGATCGGAGCGGACGCTATCCTGCTTGCCAAGAACATTGACGGCGTGTACTCGGCAGACCCGAAGGTCGATCCGAGCGCGGTTAAGTATGACAGCATAAGCTACGACGATGTCCTTGCTCAGCATCTTGCCGTTATGGACAGCACGGCAACGAGCCTTGCCATGGATAACGATATCCCCGTAATAGTTTTTGCTCTTGCAGAGCCTGAAAACATTGTCCGCGTGCTTCAGGGCGAAAAGCTCGGCACGACTGTGACCAAGTAAGCAGATCAATATAACGCATATAAATGTCAGGAGGTAATACCATGTCCAAATATCCCGAAATCGAAAGCAAAATGAAAAAGACCGCGGAGGTGCTGAAAACTCAGCTTGCATCCGTGCGCGCAGGAAGAGCAAACGCGGCGGTTCTCGATCAGATCACTGTCGATTACTATGGCGTGCCCACCCCCATCCAGCAGGTCGCATCCATCTCCGTTCCCGATCCCCGTTCGCTGATGATCCAGCCGTGGGACGCATCCGTTCTCAAGGGCATTGAGAAGGCCATCCTCGCATCCGAGCTTGGCATCAATCCCCAGAACGACGGCAGAGTCATAAGACTTGTATTTCCGCAGCTGACCGAGGAACGCCGCAAGGAGCTTGCAAAGCAGGTCAAGAAGTACGGCGAGGAGTCCAAGGTCGCGATCAGAAATATCCGCCGCGAGGCAATTGATAAGTACAAAAAGCAGCAGAAGGCATCCGAGATCACCGAGGATGACTACAAAGACGTTGAAAAGGACATTCAGAAGCTGACCGACGACTATATCAAAGAAGTCGAGTCGATAGCGGACGCAAAGGAAAAGGAACTTTTCGAGATCTGATCATGGCAGAGAATATCACTAATAATGCGGCGTGGGAGCAGGCAAAATGTCTCCCACGCCATATTGCCATAATACTTGATGGCAACGGCCGCTGGGCCAAAAAGCGTCTCCTGCCGCGCAATGCAGGACATCTTGCAGGATCGGAGACATTTCGCAATATCGCGACCTACTGCAAGGAAATAGGCGTTGAGTACCTGACGGTGTACGCGTTTTCAACGGAAAACTGGAAGCGCCCCGAGGAAGAGGTCGGCGGCATAATGAAGCTGCTGGATAAGTATCTTCACGAGGCGATACGCGATATGCGAAAGAAGAACATCCGCATGAAGGTGTTCGGCGACGTTTCGCGCCTTTCTCCGCAGCTTCAGGAGCTTATAGCGGAGACCGATGAGATATCCAAAGATATCGAGGGCTTTCAGGCAAATATCTGCATAAACTACGGCGGCAGAGCGGAGATAGTGCGCGCCGCACAGGCCTATGCCGAGGATTACGCCGCCGGAAAAGTCACAGATGAGCTCACAGAGGACATGTTTTCAAATTATATGTATTCTGCCGGCATTCCCGACCCGGATCTTCTCATTCGCCCGGGCGGAGAGTACAGGCTTTCAAACTTTCTGCTCTGGCAGTGCGCGTACTCGGAGTTTTATTATACCGACACCCTGTGGCCGGATTTCACTCCGCAGGAATTGGATAAGGCGATCGAAGCGTATAACAGCCGCGACCGCCGTTTCGGAGGTGTAAAACCGTGATTAAAGCAGTATCTATTCTCGGCTCGACAGGCTCGATAGGCCGTCAGAGCATTGCTGCCGCAAAGCATTTGGGTGTACCCGTCGTCGCATTGACGGCGAATAGGAAAACAGACCTTGTCGAACAGCAGGCAAGAGAATTAAAGCCCAAGTTTGTTGCGATATTTGACGAAAACGCGGCAAAAGACCTGAAAACCCGGCTTGCCGATACCGATATTCGCGTCGGCAGCGGGATGGAGGGACTCATTGAAGCAGCAACGCTGAATGCTGCCGACTGCGTCGTGACTGCCGTATCCGGCTCGGTTGGACTTAAGCCCACGCTTGCAGCCATAAGTGAAAAAAAGCGCATAGCTTTGGCAAATAAAGAGACCCTCGTTTGCGCCGGCGAGATCGTCATGCCGGCAGCAAAAGCTGCAGGAGCCGAGATCGTTCCCGTAGACTCGGAACATTCTGCGATCTTCCAGTGTCTAATGGGAAGAGCGCCCGGAGAGCTGAAAAAGATCCTGCTCACCGGCAGCGGCGGCCCGTTCAGAGGCAAAAGCCGCGCGGAGCTTGAGAATGTAACGCCCGAGCAGGCTGTAAAGCATCCTAACTGGAGCATGGGCGCAAAGATATCCGTCGATTCGGCAACGATGATGAATAAGGGACTTGAATTTATTGAGGCAATGCACCTTTTCGGCGTAACGCCCGATGATATTCAGGTCGTTGTGCATCCGCAGAGCATCGTTCACTCCATGGTCGAGCTTGTTGACGGAACCGTTATCGCGCAGCTCGGCGTTCCGGATATGGGGCTTCCCATTCAGCTTGCGATGACTTATCCCGAGCGCAAGGCGTCTCCCTTTGAGCATCTTGACTTCTATGCCATGAAGGACATGACATTTGAAGCGCCCGACTATGAAAAAACTCCGTGCCTTAAGCTTGCAATGGACTGCGCGCGCATCGGCGGCACGGCTCCGTGCATCATGAGCGCGGCAAACGAAGTTGCCGTTGCAATGTTTCTCAATCATCGCCTCGGCTATAATCGGATATATGACTGTGCTTTGCAGGCGGTAGAAAGCATAGAAATAGTTAATAAGCCCGACCTTGAGGCTGTACTGGCTGCCGATGAGCAGGCCAGAGTATTTGTCAGGGAGCATTTTTCTTAATGTATATCGTAATCGCAATACTTATGTTCGGCGTGCTTATCGCCATCCATGAGTTCGGCCACTTTGCAACCGCAAAGGCCTGCCGTGTGCGCGTGGATGAATTTTCGATAGGCATGGGCCCGGCGATCTTCAAAAAGCAGAAGGGCGAAACGCAGTATTCGCTTCGCATTCTGCCCATCGGCGGCTACTGCGCAATGGGTGAGGATGAGGAGTCGGAGGATCCGCGCGCTTTTCCGAATCAGAACTTCTGGAAGCGGCTTGCCATTTTGTGCGCAGGCTCGTTCATGAACTTTCTGCTCGGCATTGTCCTTATTGTTATTATGTACAGCGGTGCGGAAGCCTTCCGCGCCCCGATAATAGACGATTTTCTGGACGGATGTGCGTATAACAGCGCCGATGCATTTCAGGCCGGTGATGAGTTTTACAGCATTGACGGCAACAGGATATATCTTATAAGCGATGTGTCCATGTTCCTTGAGCGCGGAAACGGAGTTTACGACATCGTCATGCTGCGCGACGGGCAGAAGGTCGAGTTTAACGATATGAAGCTTGTTCCGACCATCGAGAGCGAGCAGGGACTTAAATACGGCTTCGTGTGGGGCATTGAAAGGGCGACCTTCGGCGTCAAATGCGAATACGTCTGGAACACGGCAAAGGAGTTTTCACGCCTTGTTTGGCTCGGCCTCGGCGACCTTATCCACGGTGCGGTCGGCGTTGACGAAATGGCAGGCCCGGTCGGGATCGTCGATATGATGAACGAGGTCGGTTCCTCGGCGGCGAGCACTGCCGACGCGGTGTACAGCATGCTGTATTTCTCGGCGTTTATCGCCATTAACCTTGCTATAATGAACATGCTCCCGATCCCGGCGCTTGACGGAGGCAGAGTGTTTTTCATGATAGTAACGGTCATTTTTGAGGCCATAACAAAAAGAAAACCCGATCCCAAGTACGAGGGATATATCCATGCCGGCGGCATGGTGCTCCTGCTGCTTCTGATGGGATTTATAATGTATAACGACATAGCACGACTCATAACGGGGTGAGTAAATGTTTGAAAGAAAGCTTACAAAGAAAATAACCGTCGGCGGAGTGGAGATAGGCGCGCTGTCGCCCGTCTCGGTCCAGTCGATGTGCAATACAAAAACGCACGATGTTGAGGCAACGGTCGAGCAGATAAAGCGTCTGCGTGCCGCCGGATGCGATATTGTGCGCCTTGCCATACCCGATATGGCGGCGGCCGAGGCAATTTCCGAGATAAAAGAGAAGACCGATATGCCGCTTGTTGCGGATATCCACTTTGACTATCGTCTCGCGATTGCGGTTGCCGAGCGCGGAATAGATAAGATACGCATAAACCCGGGCAACATAGGCAGTGAGGAGAATGTCCGCAAGGTCGCCGAAGCCTGCCGTAAGCGCAATATACCTATCCGCATCGGAGTGAACGGCGGAAGCCTTGAAAAACCGCTGCTTGAAAAATACGGGCATCCGTGCCCCGAGGCAATGCTTGAAAGCGCAAAGCGCCATATCAAGCTTTTGAATAAATACGATTTTGACGATATCTGCATTTCCATGAAATCTTCATCCGTTCCGCTGACCATTGCGGCCTACAGGCTTGCGTCAGGCGAGCTTTCGTATCCGCTGCATGTCGGCGTAACGGAGACCGGCACGGCATGGAACGGAACTATCCAGTCCGCAGTCGGCATAGGTACGCTTCTGAGCGAGGGCATCGGCGACACCGTGCGTGTTTCGCTTACGGCAGACCCCGTCGATGAGGTGAAAACGGCCATAGCCATTCTTAAATCCGTCGGACTCAGGCAGGGCATACGCCTTGTATCGTGCCCGACCTGCGGAAGAACGAATATCGACCTAATATCCCTTGCAAACGAGGTCGAAAAGCGCATATCCGGCATCGACCGGAACATAACCGTTGCCGTTATGGGCTGCGTTGTCAACGGCCCGGGCGAGGCTCGGGAAGCCGACTACGGCATAGCCGGCGGCAAGGACTGCGGACTGCTGTTTAAGCACGGCGAGGTTTTGGGAACTTACCCCTACGACCGCCTGTGCGATGCACTTATTGACCTTATCGAAAAGGACGTTTAAATTGAGCGAACATACATCATTTCTTGAAATATTCCCGGGCACCGCGAGCCATGCATCAAGCTGCGGAGGCCTTGAAAAAGCATACGTTACCGATGTCGAGATAAGCCTTGAGGCCGGAACGATGAGTATACGCGCGCATTTTGCGCGCACTCCGGCGCCTGCGGAGCTGGACTCCATATGTACAGCTCTTCGTGCAGATTACGGACTGAGAGTAAGCATTATTGCCGACGGTCCCGAGGTTCAGAAGGCAGCGGCGGCTTCCGCATCTGTCTCGTCCGCGCCGTCGGGCGGCAGCGGCAAGATTCTTATGGGGCACAGCATCAAAAAATCTCCGACGCCGATGGGCGAGCTTAATCAGGACTCAGGCCGTGTCGCTATCGAGGGCGATGTTTTTGAGGTCACCAGCCGCAAGCTCAAAAAGCGCGACGGAGCCATGCTGAGCTTTGATATTACCGACCTCACAGGCTCGATAAGGGTTATAAAATTTCTTCGCGCCGAGGACGATCAGTCTATCATCAACAAGATAAACGTCGGCGATCATCTCATAATAAACGGCTTTGTTACCTACAGCCGCTATGACGAGGATATAGTCCTTGAGCCGAAAGACATAGTTGTCGGAAAGAAATACATACGCCCGGATAACGCCGAGGAAAAGCGCGTTGAGCTGCATACGCATACCCGTTTCTCCGCGCTCGATGCTTTGACCGACCCAGCCGCTATAGTTAAGCGCGCGGCATATTGGGGACACCCGGCCATAGCCGTCACAGACCACGGCGTTTTGCAGGCATTCCCCGATATGTGGAATGCCGGCAAAAAGCACGGAGTTAAGATCATCTACGGCTGCGAGTGCTATTTTGTCAACGACATGGACGGAAGTCTTGCCGTTCACGGCAGCAGCGACAGGGATATGAACGACGAAATGGTGGCCTTTGATATTGAGACCACCGGCCTCAATGCAGGCTCTGACCGCATGACCGAGATAGGCGCGGTTATTTATGCGGGAGGCGAGATTAAAGAAACGTTTAACACCTTCGTTGACCCCGGCATGCACATCCCGGCCGAGATCACGCAGCTTACCGGCATAACCGACCGCGATGTTAAGGGAGCGCCGAGCGAGGCCGAGGCTATGAAAAGCTTCCTCGAATTTGTCGGCGATCGCCCCATAGTTGCGCATAATGCCGATTTCGATACCGGCTTTATGTCGGCTGCGGCGGCTCGAAGCGGAATTGAGTTTGAGCCTGTTTATCTTGATACTCTCGTTCTGGCTCGCGCGCTTTTGCCCGATCTTAAGCGGCATAAGCTTGATATAGTGTCAAACCGGCTGAGTCTGCCGGAGTTTAACCACCATCGTGCGTCGGATGACGCGCTTGTAGTTGCGCGCATAATGGGAAGATTCCTGCCGATGCTCGCGCAGCAGGGAGCAAAGACCGTAAACGATATTCAGGAGGTCTATGCGCGCATCAAGCCTGCCGACCACACAAAGTCGCGGCATATGATACTGCTGGTAAAAAACAAAGTCGGCCTTAAAAACCTGTACGAGCTTGTTTCGCAGTCGTATCTCAAGTACTTTTACAAAACCCCGACCATGCCGAAAAGCCTGCTGATAAAGCACCGCGAGGGGCTGCTGATCGGCTCCGCCTGCGGTATGGGCGAGCTTTACGGCGCTGTGATGCACGGCGCGAGCGACTCCGAGCTCAAGCGCATAGCGTCGTTTTACGATTATCTTGAAATTCAGCCGCTCGGCAATAACGGCTTCCTTGTTGACAACGGCGTTGTCAGCGACATAAGCGTTTTGCAGGACTATAACCGCCGCATACTCGATATCGGCCGTCAGCTCAATAAGCCTGTCATCGCCGCAAGCGACGTGCATTTTCTCGATGCCGAGGACGAGCAGTACCGCAAGATACTTCAGGCGGCAAAGAAATTCTCCGATGCCGACCGCGGCTGCCCGATCTTCTTCCGCACGACCGATGAGATGCTCAAGGAGTTTGACTATCTCGGCGACGAGGTCGCGCACGAGGTCGTTGTCAAAAATCCGCGTGCCATTGCCGATATGGTCGATGATATCGAGCTTCTGCCCAAGGATCTGTTCCCACCGAAGATAGAAAACTCTGCGCGTGACCTGCGCGATCTTGTCTACGGCAAAATGACCGATATTTACGGTGAAAATCCGCCGGAGATAGTAAAATCGCGCGTCGATACCGAGCTTACTACGATACTTGACCATAACTATGACGTTATCTACATGTCCGCCCAGAAGCTTGTTCAGAACTCGCTCGAGCATGGCTACCTCGTCGGCTCGCGTGGCTCCGTCGGTTCGTCTATCGTGGCATACATGTCCGGCATCACCGAGGTCAACTCGCTTCCGCCGCACTATGTCTGCCCCAAATGCAAGCATTCCGAGTTCATAACCGACGGCTCCTACGGCTGCGGCGCGGACATGCCTCCTAAAAACTGCCCCGAGTGCGGAACGCTTATGCGGCAGGACGGTTTTGATATCCCGTTCGAGACCTTCCTCGGTTTCCCGGGAAATGAGAAAACGCCCGATATCGACCTTAACTTCTCCGGCGAATATCAGGCGCAGGCACATAAATACACCGAAGAGCTTTTCGGCTCGGATCACGTTTTCCGCGCAGGAACTATAGGCACTCTTGCCGAGAAAACGGCCTACGGCTATGTTAAAAAATATCTCGAGGAGCGTGGGATCAAGGTCACAAAGGTCGAGGAAAACCGCCTTGCAAAGGGTCTTGTCGGTGTTAAGCGCACTACCGGCCAGCACCCCGGCGGCCTTGTCGTCATACCGCAGGATATGGACGTTACCGATTTCTGCCCGGTGCAGCATCCAGCGGACGATCCCAAGAGTGGGATAATAACGACGCACTTTGAATATCACTGCATGGAGTCAAACCTCCTGAAGCTCGACGAGCTTGGCCACGATGACCCGACCATGATCCGCATGCTCGAGGATGCAACGGGCGTAAACGCGCGTGAAATATTGCTCTCAGACCCCGACACGATGAAGATATTCACAACGCCCACCGTGCTCGGCCTTCCTGATGACGACGATATAATCGGCAAAACCGGCAGCATCGGCATACCGGAGTTCGGAACGGGCTTTACGCGCCAGATGCTCGTAGATACGCAGCCTACGCAGTTTGACACGCTCGTGCGCCTGTCGGGCTTTTCACACGGCACCGACGTTTGGGCCGGCAATATCCGTGACCTTATCGTTAACGGCATTGCAACAGTTAACGAGACCGTCGGCTGTCGAGACGATATCATGCTCTACCTCATTCAAAAAGGCATGGAGCCGTCGCTTGCGTTTAAAACAATGGAGGCCGTGCGTAAGGGCAAGGTCAAAAAAAGCGGAGAGTTCCCGGGCGACGCCGAGGCTCAGATGCGCGCGCTCGACGTGCCGGAGTGGTATATCGAGTCGTGCCGCAAGATCGCGTATCTTTTCCCGAAGGCGCATGCCGTCGCATATGTCATGATGGCGTTCAGAATTGCATGGTTCAAGGTTCATGAGCCTTTGGCATTTTACAGCGCGTATTTTTACCGCCGCAGTCAGAAAAACAGCTTCGACGCCGAAATGATGACTGCCGGGCTTGACGAAGTGCGCCGCAAGATATATGATTTGCGTCAGAAAGAAGATGCGACCGCCAACGAAGACAGCATTCTGACAACGCTTGAATCGGTTTACGAGTTTTATATGCGCGGCTTTGAATTTGCGCCGATCGACCTTTATGAGTCGAGTGCGACGAAGTTCAAAATAACCGAGGACGGAAAGCTGCGTCCGCCGTTTGTCGCGATCGCAGGACTCGGCGAAACAGCAGCCGAGGATCTTGAAAACTGCGCCAAGCCCGGACATACTTATATATCGATCGAGGAGGTCAGCGCTGCCTGCCCCAAGGTAAGTACGACCCACCTTGAAATATTGCGCCGCATGGGCGCGTTCGGCGAAATGCCGGAAAGCTCGCAGATAAACCTCTTTGAGGGCTTCTGATGATTCAAACCGAGACCGAAACAGATAGAAGGTGTTTCAAATAAAAATATTCAGCTCAAGATCTACGAAAGGGCATTTGAACAAAGGCTCCGAAAAGAAAAACGCAGATACCGAGCCTAAGCAGAAAAAACCTCGTGATAAGAAGAAACTTCTTAAAGTAATAGTCGTGATACTTCTTGTACTGACCGCAATTTACAACTTCGTTGTCTACACAAGCATTCCTGCAATCAAAAACCTTCGTGATGCTTACATAGAAACAGCTATGTCGACCATGACTCACCAGTGGCTTGCTCAGTGGGTGTTCCCGGAGAGCATAATCGATGAGGTCATGGATAAGGTCAGAGCTGAGCGCGCGGCTCAGGTCGGTATTGAAAGCAAGTGGAACGAGAATAAGGAAGAAAAAAGCAAAGAGACCATATACGATATGTTCGATGAGCTCGATGAGACTTCGTTTGAGGCATACCTCAAGGAAAACGCTGCCGTCAACAGGCGTAACTGGCGGGATATCCGCATAAATGAAGCCGGCCTTGACGATGAGGGAACGAGCATAATGACAAAGCAGGGAGATCAGGTGCTTGCTGTTGATGCAAAAAATGAGCTTCTGCTTGTCCGTGTGAAGGGCACAGGATATCAGGGCGTTCTGGCAATACTCAAGGATCCTTCCGCTCTGCGCTGCTGCCCGGCGGAAAACCTCGGGCTTTACGGCGAATTTCTGGGCGACCTTGTGCCGAGATGCAACGGCGTGCTCGGCGTAAATGCCAGCGGCTTTTCCGACTATAAAGGCGGCGGCAACGGCGGCAAGGTCAAGGGCTACACTATGTGCAGCGGCGAGGAGTTTGGCAAGCATTTTGACAACAGCCGCAAACGTCTCGAGCTAAGGAACGATGATAAGATCTACATAGTGGATGCAAGTACCGAAACCAATCCCGAAACGCGTGATGCGGTCGAGTTCAGACCGGCGCTTATAATTGACGGCAACAGCCTTATCGGCGCGCAGTCGGCGTTTCGCTCTATCCAGCCTCGAACGGTCGTCGGCCAGTCAAAAGACGGCGACATTCTTCTGCTCGTTATTGAGGGCAGACTCGTAGGACGCTCCTTGGGCATAGGACTGCCGGACTGCACCGCGATCATGAACAGATACGATGCATATCAGGCAATGAACATGGATGGCGGCACAAGTTCGGTCATGTGGTATGACGGAGAGTATATAACAAAGTGCTCAAATCCCGTTATTCAGAGCCGCTATCTTCCCAATGCATGGGTATACGGTAATGCAGCATAGCAGGGAACATTTTTATAGATAAACCGTCTTACTGTCGTAAGTCAAGGCGAAAAGGGCAAAAAGCGCCGAAAAGGTACGCTGCCAGGCGTGTTTGCTCTTGTTAACCGATGGTATCAACCCAACAGAAAGAAGGCATCTCCCATAAAAATATTCAGCTCAAAATCAACAAGGCAGACGGCTGCGCCGGCGCATGCAAAAGCTAGGCCTGCACCCAAAAAAGCCGCTGCGCCCAAAGCTGCGGCGCGCGTAAAGCCGGAGCCTGTTCGCGAGACTGTTAACGTCACTGCGGCGGAGGACAGGGTACGCAAAGTCAAAAAGAAGAAAAAGGCTGCAAAGCGCAGAAAGGGCTTTGTCGTGTTTTTCTGCATAATTGCTGTTCTTGCCGGACTTTATTCATTCGTTGTATACAGCAATGTGCCGTTTATAAAAAATCTGCGTGACGCTTACATAGAAACTGCCATGCAGACGATGAGCCACCATTGGCTGGCCGAGCTGTTTTTCCCCGATGACGTTATTGCCGACGTAATGAGCCGGGTAAACAACGCGACCGAAAAGCAGCAGGGCATCGAAAGCGAATGGACGCACAAGGTCGAGGAGCGAGATGACGGAAACTTCTATGAGCTTTTTGACGAGATAGACAAGTCATCCCTTGAATCGTATCTCAAATCGCATCCGGAATATGACAAGAAGTCTCTCATGGAGCTTGACATAAACGAGGCCGGCCTTGACGATAATGGAACGACGATAAAAACAAAGCAGGGCGACCAGGTGCTTGCGATAAACGCAAAAGAAGGAGTGCTGCTTGTACGCATAAAAGGCTCGGGATACCAGGGTGTTCTTGCGATACTCAAGGACTCGTCAAAAATGCGCTGCTGTGCCGCTGCGCATATCGGCGGCTACGGTGAACTGCTTGAGGATTTCGTGCCCAGATGCAATGGCATCATCGGCGTAAACGCCAGCGGCTTTTACGATCCCGACGGTGTCGGAAACGGCGGAACGGTTGACGGCCTTGCCATATGCGAAGGCAAGGAGTACGGCTATCACGTCACTTACGGAAGAAAGCGCATGGAGTTCAGAACCGACGATAAGATGTACATCGTTGACGCGAATACGAGCGTTGCCTCAAACGTCCGCGACGCTGTCGAGTTTTCGCCGGCGCTGATAGTTGACGGCAAGGCACTTATCGACGAACAGTCGGGCTTCCGCTCTATCCAGCCGCGCACGGTAATAGCGCAGGCAAAGGACGGCGATGTTATGATGCTCGTTATAGAGGGCCGTTTGGTCGGCCGCTCACTTGGGATCGGCCTGCCGGACTGCACCGAGATACTGCTCGGATACGATGCATATCAGGCAATGAATATGGACGGCGGCACAAGCTCTGTAATGTGGTACGACGGCGAGTATGTGACAAAATGCTCGAACCCGGCCATAACCTGCCGCTATATGCCGAATGCATGGATATACGGCTGACATTTCAAAAAAACCGCGCCCGACGCGGTTTTTTTGCCGTTATAATTTAATGTTGGTTTGACAAATTATAATAATATGATATAAATTAAGTTTTATGGAAAAGATAAGCTCAAGAAAAAACAGAATAATATGCCATATGCGCGCAGTTGCGTCAGACCCGGCATACCGCAGCGAGGCCGGACAATTTATATGCAACGGCGAAAAAACGCTTAGGGAAGCGATAGAATACGGAGCGGAGATAGTGCAGGTACTATGGCGTGAGGGGGCGCATACCGAGGAGCTTCCGCCGGAAGCCGAGCAGTACTGCGCTCCGGCTGATCTTGTCGAGTATGCATCTCCGTTAAAATCAGGTCCCGGCCCTGTGTTTACTGTAAAAATTCCGCAGCAAAGCCGCGATGAGCGCATAATGCGAGCCATAGTTATCGAAAATCTTCAGGATCCCGGAAATGTCGGAACGATAATAAGAAGTGCTAACGCATTTGACATTGATGCCGTTATCATGGTCGGCGCGTGCGCGGATCTGTATAATCCCAAGACCGTGCGCGCGAGCATGGGCGCTATATTCCGGCAAAGAGTGCTGAAAATGAGCATTGATGAGCTTGACGAGTTTACGCGCAGGCAGTGCCTTCCGCTTTTCGGCGCGGCGCTTAGCGATAAGGCCGCAGATATCAGAAATGCCGAGCTTCACAGAAGTGCCGTTGCCATCGGCAGCGAGGGCAGGGGACTCAGCCGCGAGCTTCTCGATATATGCGGCGGAGAGCTGATAATCCCGATGAATCCGCACTCGGAGTCGTTAAACGCGGCGATCGCCGCATCAGTTATTATGTGGGAAATGTCGAGGTAGCGTATGAACGACGTTATTTACTGGCTGTGGCTTTCAACCTCGCCGCGCATTGGCCCGAGGGCGATAACCTCGCTTCTTAAATACTACGGAAGCCCCAAGGAAATGTACTTTGCTCCGGTCGGCGAGATAACGCGACTTTTGCCGCGCAATATCGAAGGCGCGGAAGAGCTTGAAAAGCGCGATCTTGACGAGGCAAAGCGTATATTTGAAAAGTGCGATAACACGGGTATCGACGTCGTCACCATGAACGAGGATATCTACCCCGAGCGCCTTAGGAATATTCATCTTCCTCCGGCAGTTATATATGTAAAGGGAAAGCTCCCCGACATTGACGCCGAGCCAGCCATAGCCGTTATCGGCACGCGCAAGGCAACGCCGTATGGGATCAAAATGGGCATGCGTATGGGCTATGAGATAGCAAAATGCGGCGCGACGGTCATATCCGGGCTTACGATGGGTATAGACTCCGCAGCGGCCGAGGGAGCTCTTCTTGCCGACGGCAGGGTGATCGGAGTGCTCGGACTTCCGCATGAGCTGGATAAAAGCCGCTTTTCGCAGGATGTTGTGATGCGCGGCGCGCTCGTGAGCGAGTATGCGCCCGGCACCAAGCCCTACGGTTCGTTTTTCAGGGCAAGAAATCGCATAACGAGCGGACTGGCGCTCGGAGTTGCTGTCATCGAAGCGCCGCTCAAGAGCGGCACCAGGCTTTTCGTAAACGAGGCTGCCGATCAGGGCAAGGAGATATTCGCCGTTCCGGGAAATGCCGATCAGCCCAATTGCGAGGGAACGAACCTCCTGATAAAAGAAGGCGCAAAGCCTGTCACAAACGGCTGGGAGGTAGTCAGTGAGTTTGCCGCGCTTTATCCCGGAAAGGTTAGAAAAGTTGAATTTGAAATGCCTTCGGGAGTGATACCGAAGGCCGAGAGCGCGCCGCGTAAAGCGCCCCGTGCCGAAAAAAGTACGAAAAAAGTTGTTGACAAGGCACCCAACGCGGCTTATATTGACTTGCAGAAACAATTAGAGAGCTTAAGTCCAAGTCAGCTTAAAATAATCGGAGCAATGGATGAAGCTTCGATTCATGTTGACACGATCATTGAGCGCAGCGGTCTTGCACCGGCAAAGGTGCTCGCCGAGCTTACTCTGCTGCAGATCAAGGGATATGTCCGGCAGGAGACGGGCAAGCGCTTTACTTTAAATATTAAGATGAAATGAGGATACCCGATGCCCAGTGCAAAAAAGAATCTGGTCATAGTCGAGTCACCGGCCAAGGCCAAGACGATCGAGAAATATCTCGGAACCGATTACAAAGTTGTTGCGTCCATGGGTCACTTGCGCGATCTGCCCAAGAGCACCCTCGGAATTGATATAGAAAACGATTTTGAGCCGAAGTATATCCCTGTGAAGGATCACAAGGAGATCATTGACGAGCTAAAGAAGCTCAGCAAAAACGCAAAAACAATCTATCTTGCAACCGACCCGGACCGCGAGGGCGAAGCAATATCATGGCACCTGAAGGAGCTTCTTGCGCTTTCCGACGAAAGAGCAAGGCGTGTAACCTTTAATGAGATAACCAAAAAGGTAGTCACCGACAGCATCAATAAGCCCCGTGATATCGACAACAATCTTGTCGATGCACAGCAGGCGCGCAGACTGCTCGACCGCCTTGTCGGCTATAAGCTCTCGCCGCTGCTTTGGAAAAAGATCCGCCGCGGCCTGTCGGCAGGCAGAGTGCAGTCCGTTGCAACGCGCATGGTCGTTGACCGCGAAAACGAGATACGAAGCTTTAACAGCGAGGAATACTGGCTGCTTGACGCCATGCTCGAGAGCGAGGGAAGCGCAAAATTCACGGCTCGTTTCTACGGAAAAGACGATAAGAAGCTCGAGCTTAAATCCGAGGACGAGGTAAACACCGTAATCAACGCAACGAAGGATGCGCCGTTTAAGGTGAAAACGGTCAAGCGCGGCAAAAAGCACCGCAGCCCGTCACCCCCGTTTATCACATCGACCCTCCAGCAGGAGGCAAGCCGCCGACTTGGCATGACGCCGCGCCGCACGATGTCGATCGCGCAGCAGCTTTACGAAGGCGTTGACATCAAAGGCTACGGCACCGTCGGCCTTATAACCTACATGCGAACCGACTCTCTGCGCCTTTCCGACGAGGCGCTCATGGCGGCGAAAAACTATATAATCGACCACTACGGGCAGGAATACTACCACGGCTCGTTCCGCGTGTTTAAAACCAAATCCGGCGCGCAGGACGCGCACGAGGCTATCCGCCCGACCAATATAGAGCTTAGCCCCGACGTTGTTCGCAAGGATCTTACTAACGAGCAGTATCGCCTTTATCGTCTGATCTGGGGCCGCTTTACCGCGTGCCAGATGGCAAACGCCGTGTATGATAACGTCGTTGTCGATGTCGATTCGGCAGGCTATGTGTTCCGTGCAAATTACTCCGAGATGCGCTTTGCCGGCTACACGGCGGTGTACGAGGAGGGCAAGGACGAGGAAAGCGACGAGCCGCGCAGCAAGCTTCCGTCTCTTGAAGAGGGCGAGCAGGTATTCCTCGAAAAAATGCTCCCCGAGCAGCAGTTCACTCAGCCCCCTGCACGGTATACCGAGGCTACGCTCATCCGCGCGATGGAGGAAAAGGGCATCGGCCGTCCTTCGACCTATGCGCCGACCATTTCGACGATAACCTCACACGAGTACGTCGTCAAGGACGGAAAATACCTCAAGCCCACCAATCTCGGCGAGATCGTTACCCAGCTCATGGAGGAGCGCTTCCCGGATATCGTCGATCTAAAATTCACAAACCACATGGAAGAGGAGCTTGACGAGGTCGAAAGCGGCAAGCTCTATTGGAAGGAGCTGCTGCGCAGCTTTTACGGCGATTTCAGCACCGAGCTTGAAGAGGCCGAAAAGGCGCTTGACGGCGTCAGGATCAAGGTGCCCGACGAGCTGAGCGACGAATACTGCGATGTCTGCGGACGCCAGATGGTCGTGAAATCCGGCCGCTTCGGCCGCTTCCTCGCATGCCCGGCTTACCCCGAGTGCAGCTTCACAAAGCCCATAGTTATCGAAATGCCCGGCAAATGCCCCAAGTGCGGCAGCAGGATTTTGAAGCGCACATCGAAAAAGGGCAACACCTACTACGCCTGCGAGCGCGGCGCCGACTGCCCGTGGAGAGGCACGGCTGCCGACGGCAGCGAGATCAAGGGCTTCATGACCTGGTATGTGCCGACAAAGGATAACTGCCCGAGCTGCGGCAAAACGCTGTTTAAGCCCAGCGGACGCGGCAGACAGAAGGCGTTCTGCATAAATGAGGACTGCCCGGAGTTCGTGCCCGAGGATAAGCGCGGCTATAAGAAGAAATCAGCTGCCGATAGCAAGGCTGAGGGTAAAAAGACCGCAGAAAAGAAGCCGGCGGCGAAAAAGAAAACTACAGCGAAAAAGGCCAAGGAATAAATTATGAATGAGGTCACAGTCCTCGGAGCGGGGCTTGCGGGCAGCGAATGTGCCTGGCAGCTTGCCAAGAGGGGAATAAAGGTTCGGCTTTATGAAATGAAACCGGCAAAGATGACTCCTGCGCACACATCCGAATATTTTGCCGAGCTTGTTTGCTCAAACTCGCTGCGCAGCGATGAGCTTACCAATGCCGTCGGCCTTTTGAAGGCCGAGATGCGCAAAATGGGCTCGCTTATCATGGAAAGTGCGGATACAAATAAAGTTGCTGCCGGCGGCGCGCTTGCCGTTGACAGAGAGGGCTTTGCGCGATACATAACAGAAAAGCTGACATCGTGCAAAAATATTGAGATAGTCTCTGCCGAAGCGACCGAGTTCCCGGACGGGGAGTGCATCGTCGCAACGGGGCCTTTAACGAGCGACGCGCTTGCAGATAAGATCGCTTCCCTGTGCGGCGGCGAGGGACTGCACTTTTACGATGCCGTCGCGCCGATCGTAACGCTTGAGAGCGTTGACATGGAAAGTGCGTTTTTCGCATCGCGCTATGATAAGGGTACGGCGGATTATGTAAACTGCCCGATGGACGAAGCGGAGTACAAAGCATTTATTTGCGAGCTTTGTGCTGCTAAGGAGGCGTCCGTCCACGGCTTTGACGACGGCGGCGTTTTTGAAGGCTGCATGCCGGTCGAGGTCATGGCTCGCCGCGGAGAGGATACTCTGCGCTATGGCCCGATGAAGCCTGTCGGCCTGCGCGATCCGCGCACGGGGCGCGAAAATTACGCCGTTGTGCAGCTGCGGCGCGATAACGCCGACGGAACGCTTTATAACATCGTCGGCTTCCAGACTCACATCACATGGGGCGAGCAGAAGCGAGTGTTTTCAATGATACCGGCGCTGAAAAATGCCGAATTTGTCCGCTACGGTGTAATGCACCGCAATACATATCTCAACAGCCCCAAGCTGCTTGACAGATACTACAGATTCAGAGCCGAGCCTCGCCTGAGCTTTGCCGGACAGATGACCGGCGTTGAGGGCTATGTCGAATCGGCAGCGTCGGGAATGCTCGTCGGAATTGAAACGGCGTCGCGCATGCTCGGCTTTGAGCCGGTCGATTTTCCGCAGGAGACCGCGATCGGCGCTCTCAGCCTGTACATCTCCGGCGGCAGCGTCGGCGATTTTCAGCCGATGAACGTTAACTTCGGAATAATTTCGCCTCTTGGCTACAGGGTCAAGGGCAAACGCAATAAAAACGCCGAGATCTCCGCAAGGAGTCTGGCAATAATTGAAGAGCTTATGAAAAAGGAGGTCTTCGGCTGTGAAAATAATAGTTGACGCAATGGGCGGCGATAACGCGCCCGAAGCCATAGTCAAAGGTTCTGTCTATGCACGCGACAGGCTCGGAGCCGAGATAGTGCTCGTCGGCCGCAAGGAAGAGATAGAAAAATATCTCGGCGAGGACAGAAACAATATCGAGATCGTCGATGCACGGGACGTTATAACAATGGAGGATGACCCGAGCACCGCAACGCGCCGCAAAAAGGATTCGTCCATGACCGTTGCGCTCACCATGCTCAAAAACGGCGAGGGCGACGCAATGGTGTCGGCCGGCTCGACCGGAGCGCTGCTTACGGGAGCCACACTTATCGTCAAGCGCATAAAGGGAGTTCGCCGCGCCGCCATGGCGCCGGTGCTTCCAAGCCGCGAAAACGGCATAATGCTCATCGACTGCGGCGCAAATGCCGAATGTACTCCCGAGTATCTGCTCCAGTTTGCGTACATGGGCAGCTTCTACGCGCGCAGAATGATGGGGCTTATTCAGCCGCGTGTCGGACTCCTCAATATCGGCGCGGAGGAGACAAAGGGCGGTGAGCTCCAGCACGAAACGTATAAGCTGCTCAAAAAAGCGAGCGAAGAGGGCAGGATCAACTTCATCGGCAATGTCGAGGGCAGCACGATGCTGCTCGGCGGCGTTGACGTTGTCGTAAGCGACGGATTTTCCGGCAATATTGTCCTCAAGACCGCCGAGGGCGTTGCAAAATGGCTGTTTACGGAGCTTAAAGAGGTGTTCATGATGAGCACGAAGAATAAGCTTGCGGCGGCCGTTATAAAGGGCGATGTCAAGGGCATAGCGAAGAAGATCGACCCCAACGAGGTCGGCGGAACGGCGTTCCTTGGCATTTCGAAGCCCGTTATCAAGGCTCACGGCTCGTCCGGCGACGAAGCGTTTTTTGCAGCGATCCGTCAGGCGATGGCCTTTGCCGAGGCTGATATCGTCAGCGATATAGAAAACAATATTGATTACATGAAGATTTCGGAAGAAGCGTAATACATTGAAGCAGTTGGAAAAAAAATTAGGATATAAGTTCAAAGACCCGATGCTCTTAAAAAATGCCCTGACGCACAGCTCTTATGCAAACGAGAACCGTGCAGAGGGAGTTCCAAGCAACGAGCGTCTTGAGTTTCTGGGCGATTCGGTGCTCGGCTTTGTAACTGCAAAGCACCTGTATAACACGGTGCCCACGCTGCCGGAGGGCAAAATGACCCGGCTTCGTGCCGAGCTTGTGTGCGAGCACAGCCTCTACGGCGTCGCGCAGGAGCTTGAGCTGGGAGCGTATCTGCGCATGGGTCACGGCGAGGAGAAAAACGGAGGGCGCGAGCGCGCGTCCATACTTGCCGATGCCACCGAGGCTGTGATAGCGGCCATTTTCCTCGACGGCGGCATCGAGCCTGCGGCAAGCTTTATTGAGCGTATGGTGCTCAGCCCCGAGGCCGTTAAGGCGCACCATGCGTCCGACTATAAAACCGAGCTTCAGGAGCTTGTGCAGCGCAAGCCCGACCGGGTTTTGAAATACCATGAGGCCGGCGAGTCAGGTCCCGATCACGACAAGGTATTCCTGTCGGAAGTCAGCTTAGACGGTGAGGTCATCGGCCGCGGCAGCGGAAGAACGAAGAAGGAAGCCGAGCAGGCAGCTGCCTGTCAGGCGCTTGAAAGACTTAATAAATGACAGCAAGAAACAGTATAATACCCGTGTTTGTGCCGCATCTGGGCTGCCCGAACGACTGCGTTTTCTGCAATCAGCGCAGAATTTCCGGTCATATCGAGCCTGCCACGGCGCAAACCGTCAAAAATGCAATAGAAGAAGCAGCCGCCTTGACCCCATCGGGGACAAAGCGGCAATTGGCGTTTTATGGAGGCAGCTTCACCGCCATACCCGAAGCGCGTCAGATCGAGCTTTTTGAGGCGGCGCAGCCGTATCTTGCCGATGGAACGATAAGCTCCATAAGGCTGTCTACGCGGCCCGACGCGATTGACGGCACTGTGCTGAAGCGACTGAAAAAATACGGAGTCACCGTTATTGAACTTGGCGCGCAGTCTATGTGCGACAGGGTACTTGAGCTATCCGGCCGCGGACACGACAGTGCGGCGGTCGCGGATTCTTCAAGGCTCATAAAAGCCGCGGGCTTTGACCTCATTTTGCAGATGATGACCGGCCTTCCCGGCGATACGGACGAAAGCTGCATCGAAACGGCGAAGAAAATAATTGACCTTGCGCCGAACGGAGTCAGGATATATCCGACGGTCATCGTGCGCGATACGGTCCTTTGCGACATGTGGCGTGCCGGAACGTATAAGGAGCACACGGTAGAGGACGCTGTGCGCGTGTGCTCAAAGATCGTGCCGCTGTTTAATGAGGCAGGGATACCGATAATCCGCATGGGCTTAAATCCCACGGAGGATCTGTCCGGCGGAGACGCACTCGGCGGAGCGTATCATCCGGCGCTCGGTGAGCTTGTCCATTCGCGTATAATGCTCGAAAAAGCGCGAGGGCTTCTTGCCGGTGCGAGACCCGGAAGCAGCGTCGTTCTGGGCGTAAACCGTTCGGATGTATCAAAGATGATAGGGCAGCACCGCTGCAATGTGCATGCGCTCGTATCCGAGTTTTCGCTCAGAGAGCTGAGAATTCATGAAGCAAGTGTAAAAAGTGGTGAAATAAGCATTGTCAGTCTTGATTAAGACGGCTCTTTATTATAAAATATTATGAATGAACTTATTTAAGAGGTAAAACCTTTGTATTTAAAAGCACTCGAATTGCAGGGATTTAAGTCCTTTCCGGACAAAACAAGGATCACATTTGAAAAAGACGTAACCGCAATAGTCGGGCCGAACGGCTCGGGAAAATCTAATATATCCGACGCTATCCTATGGGTCATGGGCGAGCAGCGCTCAAAGACTCTGCGCGGCGGAAAGATGGAGGACGTTATCTTTGGCGGAACCGAAAAGCGCGGCGCTCTCGGCTTTGCGCAGGTATCGCTGATTATAGACAACACCGAGCATATATTTGATTGCGACAGCACCGAGCTTATGCTCACGCGCCGCTATTACCGCAGCGGCGAAAGCGAGTACTACATAAACCGCGAGGCTGTGCGCCTTAAGGATATAAACAGCTTGCTTATGGACACCGGACTCGGACGCGACGGATATTCGATCATCGGTCAGGGCAAGATCGCCGAGATAGTTTCAACAAAAAGCTCCGATCGCCGTGAGGTCTTTGAGGAAGCGGCCGGCATATCGCGCTATCGCAGCCGTAAGGAGGAATCCGAGCGCAAGCTTGAAAAAACCGAGGAAAATCTTCTTCGCATAAATGATAAGATCGATGAGCTTGAGCTTCAGGTCGAGCCGCTGCGCCGCCAGTCGGAAACGGCAAAGAAATATCTCGTCCTGCGCGACGAGCTGCGAGTGCGCGAGATATCCGTCTGGATGGCGACGCTCGATAAGCTGCACACTCAGGCGCAGGTGATAAACGCCGATTACGAAGCGGCAAAATCGGAGCTTGACGAGGCTCACCGCAGCCTTGAAGCGCTCTACGCCTCGGCAGGAAGCATATCCGAGCGTATGCACGAAAAGGACATCGAGGCCGATAAGGCGCGCGAGCGCCTGTCGCAGACCGAGGCTAAGGCTGCCGACTGCGATTCACGCGCGGCTGTTTTGCGCGCAAATATAAAAAGCAGCGGCGAATCGGTCGAGCGCATGAAAAGCGATATCGCAGGAGCGCAGGCTCGGCTTTCCGAGATCGCCCGTCAGATAGATGATAACGGCGCCAAAGCCGATGAGCTTGCCGGGCGCATCGCGGAGCTTTCGGCAAAGGAGACAGGCAGTTCGAACGTGATAGAAGGCTGCCGCATGAAGCTGCAAAGCCGTGAAAATGCCGCCGCGCAGCTCAGAGAAAAGGTAAACCGACTCTCCGTTGACTGCCGAAGCATGGATGCGCGTATTCATATGCTCTCGGAGATGGAGAAAGAGTACGAGGGCTTTTCAAAAGCGGTCAAGACCGTTATGCGCGAATCCGGCAGGGGAAACCTGCGCGGCGTTCACGGACCTGTTGCAAACCTCATTAAAACCGATAACGAATACGCGCTTGCCGTTGAAACCGCCCTGGGCGCTGCGATGCAGAACATAGTCATCGACACGCAGAACGACGGCCGCAGTGCGATAGAGATGCTAAAACGCCTCGATTCCGGCCGCGCAACGTTCCTGCCGGTGGACACCGTCCGCGGCAATATCATGAAGGATGCGCCGGTAAACGATCCCGGATTTGTCGGCATTGCGTATGACCTTGTCAGCTTTGATAAGCGCTATGACGGCATATTCGCAAACCTGCTCGGCCGCACTGTTATTGCCGAAACGCTTGCCGACGCCGTGCGCATGTCAAAGGCAAACGGCAACCGCCTGCGCATCGTCAGCCTTGACGGACAGCTTATAAACGCCGGCGGCTCAATGACCGGCGGCAGCGCCGCGCGCGGAACGGGCATACTCTCGCGTGCAAACGAGCTTGAGGAGCTGAAAAAACGCAGGCTCACCCTTGGCAGACAGTATGATGCGGCTCAGATCGAGCTTGAAAAGTCGGTAAACGCCCTGTCGGGCCTCAGATACGAGCTTGACGCGGCTGTCGAAGAGCGCGCCGAGATCCAGCGCGACAAGGCCTCGTGCGAGGCCGAAAAGCGCGCTACAAATTCTGCAATTGAACAGCTCAGGGTCCTGTCACAGAGCCTGTCGGGCGACAGTGAGCAGCGCCGCGCGGCGATCGAAAAAGCGCAGAGCGCATGCGAAGAGATAAAGCGGCAGCTCGATGCCGTTTTGAAGCAGCACGATGATATACTCGGCCAAGCCGAAAAGATAAAAGCCGAGATCGCGGAGATAAACGCAAAGCGCCTTGAGCTTGAAGGCCGCAGAACAAAGGCCGATAAGGACAGCCAGGAGTCCAACCGCCGCCTGCTTGAGCTTGAGCGCAGCTGCGCAAGGCTTGAGCAGAAAAAGCTGTCGTCTGACCTTGAGGAAAAGCAGATCCTCGATAAGCTTTGGGATAATTATGAGCTGAGCCACTCGGCGGCGCAGCAGCTGCGCCAGCCGGTTGAAAATCTCCAGAAGGAGTCGCGCGGAATAAGCGATCTGCGCCGCCAGATATCCGCCCTCGGCACGCCGAATATCGGCGCTATCGAGGAATTTGAGCGCGTAAACACCCGTTATGAATTTCTGACCGGGCAGCGCAGCGATATTGAGAAAGCCAAAAAAGAGCTTTTGGGCATAATAAACGACGTAACCAATGAGATGAAAGAGGTTTTCCTCGGCCAGTTCAAGCTCATCGACGAAAACTTCCGCGAGACCTTCCTTGAGCTGTTCGGCGGCGGCAAGGCGTCGGTCATCCTTGAGGATGAGAACGATCCGCTTGAGTGCGGCATTGAGATCAAGGTTCAGCCGCCCGGCAAAGCGGTGTCAAATATAAGTCTCCTGTCCGGTGGAGAGAAGGCGTTCGTGGCCATTGCACTGTATTTTGCCATCCTCAAGGTTCGCCCAACGCCGTTCTGCGTTATGGACGAGATCGAGGCCGCGCTGGACGAGGCAAATGTTATCCGCTATGCCGAATATATGCGCCGAATGTGCGATAAGACGCAGTTTATAGTAATAACCCATCGCCGAGGCACAATGGAGGAGGCAGACCACCTCTACGGCGTCACAATGCAGGAAAAGGGCGTTTCAAAGGTCATTGAGCTTGATCTTGACCAAGCGCAGCGCTCGATCGAAAATGACTGAGGAGGCACACAATGGGCTTTTTTGATAAAATGTTCTCCGGTCTTACAAAGACCAGAAAAAATATTGAGGAGCTTGAAGAGGTATTCCGCAATTACGATATCGACAGCGAGGATTTCTACGACGAGCTTGAGGAAATGCTGATAATGGCCGATGTCGGCGGCGAGACCACGGCGCAGATAATGATGGATTATAAGCGTATTCTGCTGCGCCGCTATATAAACAAGGGCAAAGCCGCAAAGGAAGCGTTTGTCGGCTACATGCAGGACATGCTCGGCAATATGGACACAAAGCTCAAGCTTGACACCAAGCCGTCGGTTATCCTCATGGTCGGCGTAAACGGTGTCGGCAAAACGACTACGATCGGCAAGCTGTCGGCAAGTCTTAAAGCCGAAGGAAAAAATGTTCTGCTTTGTGCCGGCGATACCTTCCGCGCGGCAGCAGCCGAGCAGCTGGGCGTGTGGGCAGAGCGCTCCGGAGCGGATATCGTCCGCCACGAGGAGGGCAGCGATCCGGCAGCGGTGGTGTATGACGGACTGTGCGCGGCGAAAGCGCGCGGAACGGATGTCGTTATTATCGACACCGCCGGCCGCCTGCACAATAAGGCAAACCTCATGAACGAGCTTAATAAGATAACGCGCGTTGTCCGCCGTGAGCTTCCCGATGCCGACGTTGAAACGCTCATGGTGCTTGACGCAACGACGGGGCAGAACGGACTTATCCAGGCAAAGCAGTTTCTCGAGACCGCCGGCATAACCGGCATAGTGCTCACAAAGCTTGACGGAACCGCAAAGGGCGGCATAGTGTTTGCAATATCCAATGAGCTGAAGCTTCCCGTTAAGTATGTCGGCGTGGGAGAGGGAATAGACGACCTTATCCCGTTTAATCCTCATGAATTCGTGGAGGCGCTGTTTAAGTGAAAAAGCTGATACTTGCAAGCAATAACGCAAAAAAGCTCAAGGAGCTGAAAGCAATACTGTCGGATATGGACGTTGAGATACTCTCTCAGCGCGAGGCAGGCTGCAACTTTGAGGTTGACGAAACCGGAACAACCTTTGCCGAAAACGCATACCTCAAGGCAAAAGCGGTTTTTGACGCGACCGGTGAGGCTACCGTTGCCGATGATTCCGGACTCATGGTGGACGCCTTGAACGGCGAACCCGGCGTTTACTCCGCGCGCTACGCCCCCGGCGGCCACGATGCAAGCGATAAGGAAAAATACATGTATCTTTTGTCAAAGCTTGAAGGCGTGACCGATCGCAGAGCAAAATTCGTATCCAGCATCTGCTGCCTGCTGCCCGACGGAACGGAGATACGCACCGAGGGCGAATGCCGCGGACAGATACTCACAGAGCCTCACGGCGAGGGCGGCTTCGGCTATGATCCGGTCTTCATGCCCGACGGATATTCCGACAGTATGGCCGTGCTCGGCAGCGAGGTAAAAAACAAGATATCACACAGAGCGCATGCGCTCGAAAAATTCAGAACGGAGCTTAGGAGAATAAATGGCACTGACAAGTAAGCAGAGAGCCCAGCTCAGGGGACTCGCAATGACCGAGGATACAATAATCCAGATCGGCAAGGGCGGTATAACCGAAAATACGATAACGCAGGTGAAGGACGCGCTCAAAGCGCGCGAGCTTATTAAGGGCAGGGTTCTGGAAAACAGTCTGCTCACGGCGCGCGAGGCTGCCGACGCTCTGGCAGAGGCATGCGCCGCCGAAACCGTGCAGACCATAGGAAGCAAATTCGTATTGTATAAACGTAATGAAAAAGAGCCTAAAATAGCTCTTGTAAAAGATAAGAAAAAATGAGAATTGCAATTTACGGCGGAAGCTTCAATCCGCCGCACTGCGGTCATGCTGAGGCAGCCTATGCCGTGTCCGAACGGCTTAAACCCGATAAAATGCTTATAATCCCGGCAAGCATACCGCCGCATAAGGAACTGGCCGGCGGAAGTCCCGATCCGGCAGAGCGCCTGGAGCTTGCAAAGCTCGCCTTTGCCGATATCCCGAATGCCGAGGTCTCGGATATCGAGATCCTGCGCGAGGGCAAAAGCTATTCGGCCGACACGCTTGAGCAGCTTATGCAGCTTTATCCCGGCGCGGAGTTTACCTTCGTCATGGGCAGCGATATGCTCTTCAGCTTTGAGGAGTGGTACAGATTCCGTTTTCTGCTTGAAAACATGACGCTCGGCGTTTTCTGCCGCAGCGAGGGCGAGGATGCGCGCATCATGGAGCATGCCGACTATCTAAAACGGCAGTACGGCGCAAAATGCGTGTTTATAAATCACGAGCCGAAGCCCATGTCGTCGTCGGATATACGCGATATGCTGCCGAACAGACGCGGCGCGTCGTACCTGCCGGAGCGCGTCTATGCGCGCATAATCAAAAACGGGGATTATGACGCAAAGCCGGAGCTATACTGGCTGCGCGATAAGGCATATGCCATGCTCAGCCCGAAGCGTGTAGCTCACGTCGTCGGCTGCGAGGCCGAGGCCGTCACGCTTGCCAATCGCTGGGGAGAGGACCCCGAAAATGCCGCGGAAGCCGGAATTCTGCATGATATTACAAAAAAACTTGTGTTATCCGACCAATTGATATTGTGCAGAAAATATGGTATTATAAACGACAACGCTGAGGAAGAAAACGTCAAGCTCCTGCATGCAAAAACGGGGGCTGCGCTTGCACGGGATCTGTTTAATATAAGCGACGAGGTCTATGACGCCATTCGCTGGCACACGACCGGCAAGCCTGATATGACGCTTCTTGAAAAGATCATCTACATGGCCGATTATATTGAGCCGAACCGCGATTTTGACGGTGTGGACAAGCTCAGAAAGCTTGCGTATGAGGATCTTGACGAGGCGATGGTACTGGGGCTTGAAATGAGCCTTGAAGATATTAGAAGCTATGGGCAGGAGCCGTATTATGCTACTGCCGATGCGTATAAGTGGTATTCAGATCATACCGCGCAAAAGCAATAACGGCAGGATGCCGACTTAGAGAAGGGAAAATAATATGCAGCTATTCGGAGGCAAAAAGGGCGGCAAGCATACAGACAGCAGCAGAAATAACAGCAGCAAGAATAACGGCGGCCGCACACCCGAAAGATACGACGATTATGATTACTATGCCGAGAGCAAGCCGAGCGCGCATTCTGCGCAGCCGGCCAATAAGGCTCAGGGCGGGAAAAAACAGAAAAAGAAGGGTAAGGCCGGAAAGGTCATACTCATAATCCTGCTTTGCATTGTTGTCCTGCTTGCGGCGGCCTATGTTTACGTTGAGTATTTCATGGCTGCGCCCGACAGCAACGGCGACGGCATCACAAATAACGATGATCCCCCGGTGAATACGGTTGACGGCAGAAAGCCCGGCGTGTATACGCTGCTTGTAGCAGGCGTTGACGTTGTCAGCAATAATACCGACACCATTATGATCGGCCGGCTTGACACGGTAAATCATACGCTCAATGTTGTAAGCATCCCCCGTGATACACTCACGAACATTCAGCATGAGGTCAAGAAGGCAAACTCCGCATATCATTATGCCGCGTATTATTCCGGCATACAGAGCAGCTCATATTACGGCTGCGACCCGATCAAAAAGATGCGAGAGGAGCTTATCAAGTCCTTCCTCGGCTTTGACGTTGACGGATACATTCTCGTTAATATGGATGCGGCAGAGCAGGTCGTTGACGCAATTGGCGGCGTTGACTTTGACGTTCCTCCCGGAATGAACTACGACGACCCGACTCAGGATCTGCACATTCACATTCCCGAAGGCCAGCAGAAGCTTAACGGTGAGCAGTTTGTACAGCTCATGCGCTTCAGAAGCGGCTATGCCGGCGGCGATATTCAGCGTATAGACATGCAGCACGAGCTTCTTATGGCTGTTGCAAGTCAGATGATAAGTCTCAAGAACATCCCCAACCTCACCGAGGTAATCAGCATAGTGTCTGATAATATGCAGACAAGCCTGACGGCCGAGAATATGCTGTATTACGCTAAGGAGTTTTTGAAGCTTGACAGCGAGAACATTAAGTTCTACACTATGCCCGGCGATACAGGCGGCAACGTGTTCGGCGCAAGCTATGTGTTCTGCGATATTGACGCGTGGCTCGATATGGTCAATGAGTGCCTCAACCCGTGGGAAGCTCAGGTAACGACCGAGAACGTGAATATCGTCACCTATAAGGACGGCAATTTCTACTCCACGACCGGCGAGCTCTCCGGCGGCGTTTCCTCGTTCTTGAATTACAGCTCGTCAAGCACAATGGGCATGGCGAATGTCTATACTTATACAAGCAGCCCAAGCACAACAAATTCAGGCAGTAAGGATGATAACGAATGATGACACCAAACGAAGTCGTTAAGATAGCCGCCAAGGCGCTCAGCGACAAAAAGGGAAAGGACATAAAAGTCCTCAAAACCGATAAGCTTACATCTTTGTGCGATTATTTCATCATCTGCACAGGTACATCTTCCACGCATATTAAAACTCTTACAGACGAGATCGACAAGGCAATGAGCGAGGCCGGCGAGCCTCCCATCCGCCGCGAGGGCTATCGCAGCGGAAGCTGGGTGCTTCTCGATTTCGGCTGCGTCGTGGCACATGTGTTCACCGAGGAAGCGCGCGACTTCTACAAGCTTGAGCATCTGTGGTCAGACGCCGAGGAGATCGATCTCTCATCCCTTATAGGCCCCTGCTAAGGGGCATTTGGATAAAAATATAAAACTATAAGGGAGTTAAATTTTAAATGAAATACGATTTCACAGCAATTGAAAAGAAGTGGCAGGCGATCTGGGAAGAGACAAAACCCTATGCGGCAGTTACCGGTGATACCACCCGTCCCAAGTTCTACGGACTGATCGAGTTCCCGTACCCTTCGGGTCAGGGCCTTCATGTCGGTCATCCCAGACCGTTCACCGCTCTTGATATAGTCACCCGTAAAAAGCGCATGGAGGGCTACAATGTCCTGTTCCCGATAGGCTTTGACGCTTTCGGCCTGCCGACGGAAAACTACGCCATCAAAAACCATATCCATCCGGCAATAGTCACCAAAAACAATATCGCAAACTTCACCAGCCAGCTGAAAATGCTCGGCTACGGCTTTGACTGGGATCGCTGCGTCGATACCACCGACCCCAAGTACTATAAGTGGACGCAGTGGATATTCCTCCAGATGTATAAGCACGGCCTTGCATACAAGGCGACCATGCCCGTCAACTGGTGCACCTCCTGCAAGTGCGTCCTTGCTAACGAAGAGGTCGTTGACGGCGTTTGCGAGCGCTGCGGCAGCGAAGTCGTCCGCAAGGAAAAAAGCCAGTGGATGCTGCGAATAACCAAATATGCCCAGCGTCTTATCGACGATCTGGATGATGTTGATTACATTGAGCGCGTAAAGATCCAGCAGCGCAACTGGATCGGCCGCTCCACCGGCGCGGAGGTCACATTCAAGACCAATATCGGCGGCGAGGTCACCGTATACACCACCCGAGCCGATACCCTGTTCGGTACCACCTACATGGTCATTTCTCCCGAGCATCCGATGCTCAACGAGTGGAAGGACAAGATCAAAAACTGGGATGAGGTCGAGGCCTATCAGAAGGAAGCCGCGAGAAAATCCGATTTTGAGCGCGGCGAGCTGAATAAGGACAAAACCGGCGTCCGCCTTGACGGCATTGAGGTAGAAAACCCCGTTACGCATAAAATGCTGCCCATGTTTGTCTCCGACTATGTCCTCATGGGCTACGGAACCGGCATAGTCATGGGCGTTCCCGGCCACGACCAGCGCGACTGGGAGTTTGCTACTAAATTCGGCCTGCCCATCGTCGAGGTCGTTGCCGGCGGCGATATCACAAAGGAGGCGTTCGTCGCAAAGGACGACAGCGCCGTCATGGTAAACTCCGGCTTCCTCAACGGAATGACCGTCAAGGAAGCTATCCCTGCAATGAAAAAATACGTTGTCGAGCAGGGAATAGGCAAGGAGAAGGTCAACTACAAGCTGCGCGACTGGGTGTTCTCCCGTCAGCGCTACTGGGGCGAGCCTATCCCCCTCGTCAATTGCGAAAAATGCGGCTGGGTGCCGCTGCCCGAGGATCAGCTTCCTCTGGTGCTGCCTCAGGTTGACAGCTATGAGCCGACCGACGACGGCGAAAGCCCCCTGAGCAAGATTACCGATTGGGTCAACACCACCTGCCCCTGCTGCGGCGGACCGGCAAAGCGCGAGACAGATACGATGCCCCAGTGGGCCGGCTCAAGCTGGTACTTCCTGCGCTATATGGATCCGCACAATGATAAGGAGCTTGCAAGCAAGGAAGCGCTCGAATACTGGTCGCCGGTCGATTGGTACAACGGCGGCATGGAGCACACGACTCTGCACCTGCTGTACTCCCGCTTCTGGCACAAGTTCCTGTACGATATCGGCGTTGTTCCCACCAAGGAGCCTTACGCCAAGCGCACGAGCCACGGCATGATCCTCGGCGAGGGCGGCGAGAAGATGTCGAAGTCTCGCGGCAACGTCGTAAACCCCAACGATATCGTTGCGCAGTACGGCGCAGATACAATGCGTCTGCACATCATGTTCATCGGTGACTTTGAAAAGGCCGTTTCGTGGTCGAACGAGGCCGTAAAAGGCTCGAAGCGCTTCCTCGACCGCTGCTTTAACCTGCAGGACATGGCCACCGACGATGAGAACATATCCGCAAAGAACGAATCCATCGTCCATAAGACCATCAAAAAGGTCACTCAGGATATCGACGAGCTGAAGATGAACACGGCTATCGCAGCAATGATGACCATGGTCAACGAGTTCTATGCAAACGGCTGCTCGAAGGGCGATGTACGCGCTCTGTGCCTGCTGCTTAGCCCCTTTGCACCCCACATGGTAGAGGAAATGTGGGAGAACATGGGCTTTGCCGCAAAAGAGGGCAAGATGGCCATGCAGATGCCGTGGCCTGAGTATGACGAGGCAAAGACCGTCGATGCCACTCGCGAGATGGCAGTTCAGGTAAACGGCAAGCTCAAATCCACCATCACCGTTCCGTCCGACTCCGAGGACAGCGTCGTTATCGACGCCGCCTGCGCCGACGAGAAGGTAAAGCGCCTGATGGAGGGCAAACAACTCGTTAAGACTATCGTCGTAAAGAATAAACTTATCAATCTTATCATAAAGTAAAGGTTGACATTATGCCCCAAAGTGAGTATAATATCATTCGTTAAGCCAAGAATTTGGCCCTTAAAGCGTCGAAAGGCGTTAATGGAGGGAGTGAAATAAATGTCTGAAGTCTATGTCAAGGAGAACGAATCTCTGGACAATGCTCTTAAAAGATTTAAGCGCAGCTGTGCCAAGGCCGGTGTACTGGCTGATCTGAGAAAGAAGGAGTACTACCAGAGCCCCAGTGTCAAGCGCCGCAAGAAGAGCGAAGCAGCACGCAAGAACAAGAATAAGCGTTATTATTAATTACGCAATGAAAATTCCGCATCGAAGGATGCGGAATTTTTTTGCGCAAAAACAAGGGTCAACAGACCGTTTATTGACATTTATACCATTCCTACGGTATAGTTGCGGTATAGGGAGGTGGCGAAAAAGTGGAGATGAATAAAACCGGCCGCCTGATAGAGCAGCTGCGCAAGGAAAAGTGCATGACGCAAAGCGACCTTGCGGCTGCGGTGGGCGTATCGAAGCAGGCCGTGTCAAACTGGGAGTGCGGCAAGCGCTTTCCCGATGTTTCGCTCATAGAGGCTCTTACCGAGGCACTCGGCGTGAGCGCGGCGGAGCTTATAAAGGGCGAGCGTATACAAACACCGAACATCAAAGAGTCTGAGGTCACGCAGCTCGTTTTTGATGCGCTGAAGGTGCAGAAGCGTGAGCTTGATCGCCGCTGGCGGCTTATAACGCTCATCTTCGTTGCCCTGACTGCCATGCTGTGCCTCGGGCGGGGCTACGCGTTTTTCTTCGATAGAATAATACTGCTCAATTTCGGAGCATGGAGCGCCTTTGCGATGCTTATAGCCGTCGCCTTCGGCTGCGCTGTCCGCTGTTTCAGCGCAGGTAGGGAGAGCTTTTATAAAACAGCCCTCAGCGCGATGGCCGCATGGATAGTCTGCGAAGCGTTTGCCGCGATTGGCTTTAAGCATGAGGCTCTCGGCGAGGCTTTCGGTCTCGTGACAGCCGCGGCGGAAATGGCCTGGTATATCCTCTGCGGCCTCGCCGGAGCGTGGACAACGCATGCGGTGATGTGGGTTCTGAAATTAAAAAAGTGAAGATTGAATTTATTGTGTATATAAAAGAAAAGGAGGATGGTATCACATGCTTCGCTAGAAATACGTAGGATGATGTAGTGTATTACTTGAAAATGTGTTTAATGTGGAGGAACGTAATGAAGAAGTTTCTATGTCAAAAGTGATTATACGGGATCATACGTATCGGGCAATTATTATGAGCATAACTTTTTCAGTTAAAAATAATAGCGTAGCAGACTGTTAGGGAGTGAAATATTTGCATATAGACAATTCAATTATTAGGCCGAAGATAAGAATAATCGGTTTGTGCGCTTTGTCGGCCTATGAGCTCGTGCTGCTTATTATAATGCTCGTCGCGGCAAATGCTGTCGGCTTTGGAACGTATATCGTCGATAAGGGGCTTGTTGCGACGATATCAACGCCGCTGCTGCTCGTTCTGTTTCTGCTTGCACTTATTTATGAGATACGGCGCTTTTGGGGCAAAAGCCAAAACCGATGGGGAAGATACGCGCTCTATACTATTGCCGCCGTTCTGATAGTCGGAAGTATGGTTTGGTACGCAGTTCACTCGCCCGTGAGCGGGAATCAGATACTCACGCCCATGCGCCAATACATAGATAACCTGAGAGCACCGCTTTTGGCGGAAATATCGCCTGCCGAGAACACGGAGCTTGAAGCGTGGACAGAGAAAAACCCCGCGGAAAACGACGGCCATGTGGTTTACAACAAAAGCGATCTTGCAGATGAGATCATCAGCACTCAGCAGGCTGTGCCGCCCTTTGCAGAGCCTCAGGAGGGCTTCGCCGTTCAAGAGAACTATTACAGCACCAAGCTGTATTGCGGCTGCGCAAGCGAACGTGTGGTGCGGCTGCTTGTGAATGCATGGGAGTATCCTGCATCGCAGGAGGGCACGCTTGATAACGGCGCATGCTATAAGCTCTCGGAGAATGACGGCCAACACCTGATAGTTTGGCGCGGCCTGAACGTGCTCAAGGTCGATTACTCCGGCGCGGCAAGCCTCGCCGAGCATTTGGAGCTTTACACAAATGCAATTGGCTGAAAGGGGAATCACAATGAAAATATCAGCATGCCCATTCTGCGGCGGCGCGACGGAGAGAGGCTATATCCAGTCCTCGCGCCAGATAATTTGGAGCGGCGAAAAGAAAGAAGGAGTCTTTCTTGCCGGTGACGGAGACATTAAGATAACAGAGGGCACTCTGAAACCTGGGGTTGCCGAGAGCTTTTTCTGCCCCAAGTACAAAATGATATTTACGCCGATCGAGTAAACAAAACCCACCTTGCGTTTTTCACGCAGGGTGGGTGATTTTTATATTTCGCCGGGCACAAAGCTGTACGGCTCAGGCTCCGGCGTACATTATGCCGCTTACTCTTCAATCTCCCACGGCAGGCTTACCACGGCGTAATCATGCCCGACCTCGGGAAGAAACTTTTTGATCATGTCGGCCGTCTTGATCTTAAGCGTCGATGTGTTTATGCAGGGATGGCAGCCGATAAATTCGTCTTTAAGCAGGTCGGAGTCGATCACGAGATGCACCTTTCCGCCATCGTTCATAAGGCCCAGAACGCTTACGGAGCCGGGCGTTATATCCAAAAGCTCCTGCATGTGCTCGGGCGAGGCAAACGACAGGCGCGCGGTGCCGATCTGTTTTGAAAGAAGCTTTGTTTTGAACGGCTTGTCTCCCGGCATGAGCAGAAGATAAAACTCCGTCTGCTGGCGGTTGGTGAGAAAAAGATTTTTGCATATCTCGGCGCCCAGCGTTTGCTCAATCTCGTGGCAGTCCTCGATAGTGTCTGCATGCTCGTGATCGACGCGGCCATAAGCTATGCCGAGCCTGTCGAGCATATCGTAGCAGCGCTGCTCCTTTGGGAGCCTGTCGGTGCAGCTTTCGGGTCTGCCCTCGTAAAGAATAGATGTTTCCATTTTGACTTACCTCTTGTTTGACGGCAGCCAGATGCGATTAACCTCGGCCGCCTTTATAAGCTCATCGCGGAAATCGGGGTGAGCAATGCTTATCATTGCGTCAGCGCGCTCCCATGTTGTCAGCCCGGCGAGATTAACGACGCCGTATTCCGTTGCTATGTAGAATGCCAGTGATCTCGGCGTTGTAATTATATCTCCGGAAAACGTTGGAACTATACGGCTGTGCATAACGCCGCTTCTGTCGGTGTGGGTGCTGCTCATGCATATAAACGCCTTGCCGCCGCGCGACATCTGCGCGCCGCAAACAAAGTCGAGCTGGCCGCCCGTTCCGCTTATCTGCCTCGTGCCGGAGCTTTCCGAGCTTATCTGCCCGTAGAGATCGGCTCCGATGCAGGCGTTTATCGACACCATGTCGTCGTTCTGCGATATGATATAGGGATCGTTCACATACGAAAGGGGATAGCCGACATAGCCCGGATTATCGTTTAGCCACTCATTAAACTCATGGCTGCCGATAGCGATGCCGAGAACGCCCTTGCCGTTGTGCAGCGTTTTCTTTGCGTTTGTGAGCTTCCCGGCCTTGAACATGGCAAGATACCCATCCGAGCACAGCTCGGTGTGCATACCAAGATCCTTAAGATCGCTGTCGGCGATAAGCTCGCCGAGGGCGTTCGGCATACCGCCGATGCCAAGCTGCACGCACGCTCCGTCCTTAATATACGGCAGCAGAAGATTTGCTATCTTAACGTCCGTTTCCGTCGGAGCCGGATTCGGCATCTCAAACAGCGGAGGATCGCCGGTCTCAACGATATAGTCAACCTCGGATATGTGTATCCGAGACTCCTCACTGCCTTTTATGCGCGGTATGTTGCGGTTGACTTCGACAATGACGATCTTGGAATTATCCGCGATGCATTTTGACATGCCGAGCGAGGGGCCAAAGTAGAAATACCCCTCGTCGTCCATCCCCGAGACCGTCACCATGCAGACATCCGAGGTGAGAAAATTTTTGTAATACCAGGCGAGATTTCTGAACACCATCGGCTCGAAGAAAGCTCTGCCCCTGTCGCACATTTTGCGCTCGTAGCCCGAGCAGTGCCAGGTGTTATAAACAAAATGCTCCATATCCGGGTCGCACTCAATGGCCTGAATTGGCCCGAAGATGAGATCGCCGCGTATTTTCACGCCATTAAGCTCGTCGCGCCGCTTCGACAATGCAAGGTCGCAGGCGGCAGGAAAGCCGAGGTTCGAGGTATATTCAACCCAGTCGCCGCTCTTGACGCACTTGACAGCCGTTTCGGCGCTTGTGAGCTTTGAGTTGTATTCACTTAAAAAGCCCATGACAGACCTCCCGAATTTAATGCCCTTATTATCGCATATTTTATCAATATGCGCAACTTGTAAAAACGGCTGCATGGGTATATAATTTATTATAATTTTTCAATTTTCGAGGGATAATATGAAGCTTTGCAGCACACAGGAGCTCGATATTATAAAAACATTTGAATGCGGTCAGTGCTTCCGCTGGAACTGCGGCGATGACGGAGTTTACAGGGGCGTTGTTGACGGATACTATGCCGAAGCTTCGGTAAAGAACAGAGAGGTTTACATAACTTCTGACGCGCCGGAGGATATATGGCAGCAGTATTTTGATCTCGGTACCGATTACGCCGAGATAAGCCGTGCTTTCACCGGAGAATACCTCTCAAAATGCGTGCAGTACGGACGTGGCATACGCATTTTGCGGCAGGACAGCTGGGAGGCGCTGTGCTCGTTTATTATATCGCAGTGCAATAATATAAGCCGCATCAAGGGCATCGTAGAGCGCCTCTGCGAAAATTTCGGCGACCCGATAAGCGTTGGCGATAAGGTGTATTACACGTTTCCGAGCGCCGAGCGGCTTGCGGCGCTCGAGCCGGAGAAGCTTGCCTGTATCCGCTCGGGATACAGAGCCGAGTACATAATCTGTGCCGCGCGAGCGGTCGTTGGCGGAGAAATTGACCTTGAAGCTCTGAAAAAATGCGATTATAAGCAGGCGATAAAGGCTCTGCAATCGATACGCGGAGTAGGCGAGAAGGTGGCAAACTGCGTAGTGCTGTTCGGGCTGTGGCACATGGAGGCGTTCCCGATAGATGTGTGGATGAAGCGCGCCCTGAAAGAGAACTTTCCGCCCGATTTCGACCCGGATACGCTCGGCGCGTATGCAGGGCTTGCCCAGCAGTATATTTTTTATTACGCAAGAAGCATGGGGAGAGAAAAATGAAATATAAACTTCTTGCCGCCGACATGGATGCGACAGCGTTAAACTCGAAAAAGGAACTGACTCCGGCGAATGTGAGCGCCATGGAGAAGGCCATCGCGCAGGGTAAGACCGTTGTTTTCTCAACAGGGCGGAGTATAAGTCTTGTAAAGCCGTACATAGATATGGTGCGTGGCATGCGCTATGCCGTAACAGGCTCGGGCGCGGCGGTTATCGATACGCAAACGGGTAAAAAGTTTTTGTATGAAACGATAGACCCGGAAACTGTCAAATACATTGCCGCGCGTGCAGCCGGCTATGTTATGCCGATATTTTTTATAGACGATAAGACCTACAGCAGCGCATGGTGCGTCGATAACTGCGCCGATTTTGGGCTGAGCGCTTATGAGCCTGTCTACCGCAAGGGAATGAATATGGTTGATGATGCGTTTGCCATGTTTATGGCAGATCCCAAGCCTGTTGAAAAGCTCAATTTGTTCTTCGCCGCCGACGGTGAGGCCGACGCTGTTTATGAGCAGATAAAAACTCTGCCCGTGAGCATAACCAGCCACACCGCACGCTCGCTTGAGATAAACGCAAGCGGCGTGAGCAAGGCAAGGGGGCTGCGTGCATTGTGCGGCGCACTTGACATAGATATGTCCGAGTGCATAGCGATAGGCGATGCGCAAAACGATGAGGAAATGCTCAAAGCGGTCGGTTTTAAGGCCGCGATGGCAAACGGAAGCGACAGGGTCAAGGCTATTGCCGACGTTATCGCGCCCGATTGCGACAGCGACGGTGTGGCGGCCATAATTGAACAATATTTTCTTGATTAGATAGAATAATTATTGTATAATAAACCGATTAGGAGTGAGCGTTATGGACGATAAAATAATGCAGCTTAAAAAATGGATAGACGAGAGCGATAATGTCGTGTTTTTCGGCGGCGCAGGCGTATCTACGGAAAGCGGAATACCGGATTTCCGCAGTGTCGACGGCCTGTATAACCAAAAATGGAAGTATCCGCCCGAAACGATACTCAGTCACTCGTTCTTTACCCGTTATCCCGAGGAGTATTACAGATTTCACCGAGAAAAGCTCGTTATCGATAACGTAAAGCCCAATGCCGCGCATCTCAAGCTTGCGGAGCTTGAGCAGAAGGGAAAGCTGCGCGCGGTCGTCACTCAGAATATAGACGGGCTGCATCAGGCGGCCGGCAGCAAAAAGGTGCTGGAGCTTCACGGCAGCATACTGCGCAGCTATTGCTCGGTGTGCGGAAAGCCGTATCCCGCCGATAAAATGAATCACGGCGCCGGTGTGCCGCACTGCACCTGCGGCGGAGTTATCCGCCCTGATATCGTGCTGTATGAAGAGCCGCTGGATGAGAACATCGTCACTGAGGCTGTCCGAGTCATATCGGAAGCGGAGGTGCTCATAATCGGCGGCACGAGCCTTAATGTTTATCCGGCGGCAGGACTTATAAACTATTACCGGGGAAATAAGCTTGCGCTCGTAAACCTCAGCAGCACGCCTTATGACGACAGGGCAGACCTTGTCATACACGAAAAGATCGGAAAGGTATTCAGCCAGCTTTGAGTAGGATAGATGTTTTGGGCGTCGGATTTGATGATCTGACGAGGGAAAATGCAATAGACTTGTGCAAAAGGCTCATTGATGAGCACCGCGGCGCATATATGGTAACGCCAAACCCCGAGATAGTGATGGCGGCGTGGGAAAATGCCGAGCTGCACGATGCAATATGCAACGCAGATCTTGTAATACCCGACGGTATAGGCGTTGTTAAAGCGGCAAGAATTATCGGAACGCCGCTCAAAGAGCGTCTGCCGGGCATTGAGATAGGCGAGGCAATACTTGAGTATGCCGCGCGGACGGGTAAAAGCGTGTTCCTGCTCGGCGCAAAGCCCGGGGTTGCCGATGCCGCAAAGGAAAAAATGCAGGAAACGTACCCGGGGCTCAATGTCTGCGGAACGAACGACGGTTATTTTAAGGATGACGGCCCCGTGGTCGAAAAGATAAACGCCGCGCAGCCCGATTTTCTCATGGTCTGCCTCGGCGCGCCGAAGCAGGAGCTTTGGATGGCGCAGAACGCCGAGCGGCTGGATGTCGGCCTGATGGCAGGCCTCGGCGGCTCGCTCGATGTTTTTGCGGGAACGGTCATGCGCGCTCCGAAGGCGTGGCAGAGGATGAATGCCGAGTGGCTGTATCGCTGCGTCAAAGAGCCGTGGCGCTTCAAGCGCATTGCGCGCTTTCCGCTTTTTATAATAAAGGCGTGGATAAAACGCATAAGGAAGTTTTTCAATGGAAAAGGGTAAGCTTATCGTATTTGAAGGCATCGACGGCAGCGGCAAGTCCGCCCACTACAGGCGCGTGTGCAGCCGCCTTGAGGCCGAGGGAATAAACTATCACCACATCGTATTTCCGCGATATGATAATGACAGCAGCGCACTCATAAGAATGTATCTCGGCGGCAAGTTCGGCTCAAATCCGAGCGATGTCAATGCGTATACCGCGTCGGCTTTCTTCGCTGTCGATCGTTTTGCTTCATACCGAACGGACTGGGGCGATATATATAATTCCGGCGGCTTTGTCCTGTCGGACAGATACACGACCTCGAACGCCGTGCATCAGGGAGCAAAGCTTCCCGACGAGGAGCTTCCGGCATTTTTTGAATGGCTTTATGATTTTGAATATGTAAAGCTCGGCCTGCCGAGGCCGGATCTTGTGATCTACCTCGACGTTGACGTTGAAACGTCGCTCCGCCGCATGAAGCACAGGCAGGAGAAAACGCACACCTCGGCGGATATCCACGAAAAGGACATAGAGTATCTTAAAAACTGCCTGCGAGTTGCCGACAAGGCGGCAGACTACTATGGCTGGACTCGCATTCCGTTTAAGAAAAACGGCGTTGAGCGCGAGATCGACGAAAAGCATGAAGAGATCTATTCGATCATCAAGTCCGCTCTGTGAGCAAAAGCACAGCCTTCGCCGTGAAAAAGAGCGGCAGACAGCGAGCCTTTTGCCCGAGTATATAAAAGAAAGCGACAGCGCTATAATCGAAAAACTTCTGAACCTTAGTGAGTTTAAAAATGCGGAAACGGTGTTTTTGTATTACAGTGTCGGCCGCGAGGTTTCAACGACGGCACTCATTGATAAGCTCATGGACGAGGGAAGAAGCACTGCGCTCCCCGTGAGCGGAAATAACGGCGTGATGAGCTTTTACCCCGTTATCGGCAAAGCTGCCCTTCGCCCCGGCAAATTCGGCATCCCCGAGCCGCCGGTGACACGGGAGGTAAGGCCGGGAGCAAAAGACATTATCATTGTTCCGGCACTGTGCTGCGACAGATACGGAAACCGTCTCGGCCACGGAGCAGGGTACTATGACCGCTATCTTGCGCATTCGGAGGCGTTCAGCGTGTGCCTTTGCAGAAAGGCGCTGCTTGAAGAAAAGCTGCCGACCGAGGATACCGACATTGCGGTATCGCTCGTTTTGAGCGACTGAAAACAAAATGGGGCTCGATTGAGCCCCGTGGATGATCAGCAGCCGCAGCCGCAGTCGTTGTTGCCGCAGGAGTTGCCGCATCCGCATCCGCCGCCGCAGTTGCCGCAGCCGAAGAAGAGAATGATGAGGATGAGAATTATCCAGATGCAGCTGTTGTTATTGTTGCAGAACATATATATTGCCTTTCTCCGCGCATAAAATTCCGCAGTACGGTCCGGCGCGGCGGACTTACGACACGATGATTATCACACGATCAGAGCAGCGATCGCTGCGTCTGCTGTATATTATGCCGTAACGGCAAATCAGGTTACAATCGGCAAAGGAGATATCTATGGCTGATAAGAAAACAGATTTTGAAGAGCTCTTCGGGAAAAAAGAGCCTGAAAAGAAGCCCAAAAAAGCGGCTTCCGCCACGACTCAGAGAAAATCCCCGGCGGCTTCCGCGCCGAAGCAGAGCGCATCTGACGCGCGCAAGGAGAATAAAAGCGGCCTTGCAGGCGGCGCTGTATACTTCCTTTTTGTAATAAGCGTCAGTATTATTCTGGCCTGCCTTGCATGGGCGGCAGCGACGGATGTTCTGGGATTTAAGTCTTCGGACACCGTTGCACAGATAACCCTTGACAAGGACAGATTCACTTACAAAGAGGTTGAGGTCAAGGACGATGACGGCAACACAAAAACAAAGAAGGTCCACTATGCGGATATGAGCTATGTTGCCGATCAGCTCAAGGATAACGGCATTATTAAATACAAATGGCTGTTCAAGCTTTTCGGAGCCGTGTATAACGCCGACGAGAAGATAGACCCCGGCACGTACGAGCTTAAGGCGATATACGACTATAAAGCGCTTGTAAAGAAAATGACCTCCGGTTCGGGCGCAATGGTAACCAAGAAGATAACCTTCCCAGAAGGCTACACGATGCATCAGATATTTAAAAAGCTCGATGCAGAGGGCGTGTGCGATTATGACGAGCTTATGGACGCCGCCGCGAACGCAACGTTTAACTACTCATTCCTTGAAGGGACGGAAAAGGGCGAGGCGAGCAGGCTTGAAGGCTTCCTGTTCCCGGATACCTACGAATTTTACGAAGGCATGCCGGCAGCAACGGCTATCAACAAGCTGCTTGAGGTCTTCCATTACAGAATGACGGCCGAGATGCTCGAGTGGCAGGAGGAAAGCGGCTATACAATGCGCCAGATCGTGACCATTGCGTCCATGATCGAAAAGGAAGCGGCAAACGACACCGAGCAGTACACTATCGCGTCGGTCATTTACAACCGCCTTAATAAGGATTGGCCGCTTCAGATAGACTCGACGACGCTTTATGAGTACCCCGACCACGAGGGCGCGCCGACGGCGGAAATGCTGGCTAAGGACAGTCCCTATAACACCCGTATCAGCAAGGGACTGCCTCCGTCTCCGATATGCAACCCCGGCATTACGTCGATAAGGGCGGCATTGCAGCCGAGCAGCACAAATTATATGTACTATGCACTAAACACGGCCACCGGTCAGCATGAATTCTTCACGAGTGCCGATGCATTCAATGCCTTTGTCGCAACGCAGAATTATGATTGACAGAAAAACCGAACTTCTTGCGCCGGCCGGAGATATGGAGCGCCTTGAAATGGCGCTCCACTACGGCGCGGATGCCGTTTACCTTGCCGGTAAACGCTTTGGAATGAGAGCCTCGGCAGGCAATTTTTCCATGGAAGAGCTTGCCGTCGCCTGCGCAAAAGCGCACGAAAAGGGTGCGGCGGTCCACCTTACCTGCAATACCTTGCCGCGTGAGGACGAGCTTAAAACTCTGCCGGATTTTCTTCGCCAGGCGCAGAGTGCCGGAGTGGACGCCTTTATAATTGCCGATCTCGGTGTTATGAAGATGGCCGAGAGATACGCGCCAAACGTTCAGCGCCATGTAAGTACCCAGCTTGGAGTTATAAATAGCGCAACTGCGAACGTGCTGTACGACATGGGCGCAAGCCGCGTTGTTCTTGCTCGTGAAACGCCGATGCGCGATATATACGAAATTCGCGCAAATACGCCGAAAGAGCTTGAAATTGAAGCATTTGTCCACGGAGCTATGTGCGTGTCGTTTTCGGGGCGCTGCCTGCTGTCAAATTATTTGACCGGCCGCGACGCAAACCGAGGAGCATGCGCACAGCCCTGCCGCTGGAAGTATCATCTTGTTGAGGAAAAGCGCCCGGGTGAGTATTTTGACATTACCGAGGATAAAGGCACATACATCATGAACTCGCGCGATATGTGCATGATCGATCATATACCCGAGCTTATAGATGCCGGAGTTACGAGCTTCAAGATAGAGGGCAGAATGAAATCGGCCTATTATGCCGCTGCCGTTACAAATGCGTATCGCCACGCGATAGACTGTGCAAAAGCCGAAAAGCCGCTGCCGCAGATATGGCGTGATGAGGTAGATAAGCTCAGCCACCGACCGTACTGCACCGGATTTTACTACGGCGACCCCGGCCAGCACTATTCGGAGACAAGCTATTACTCCGATGCCGAGGTGTGTGCAGTTGTTGAGGATTGCGATGCAGACGGCAATGCCGTGCTGACGCAGCGAAACCGTTTCTGCCTCGGCGATACGGTCGAGCTTATGACAAACGATCATGAGCCTGTGCCGTTTACGGTCGAGTATATGGAAAACGGTGAGGGAGATACGATAGAGGCAACGCCGCATGCGATGATGACGATAAAAATGAAGCTGCCGTTTCCGTGCAGCCGACTGTCTGTGTTAAGACGCATAAAACAAAGATAAGAAAAGGAGAAGATATATGAAAGCATACGGAGTAAACGAACTGAGAGAAATGTTCCTGAGCTTTTTTGAGAGCAAGGGTCATCTGCGCCTGCCCAGCTTCTCGCTGGTTCCGCAGAACGATAAATCCATACTGCTCATAAACGCCGGCATGACCCCGATGAAGCCGTGGTTCAAGGGCGAGCAGGTACCGCCGCGCAAGCGTGTCTGTACCTGCCAGAAGTGTATACGCACCGGAGATATCGAAAACGTCGGCCATACCGCGCGTCACGGCACTTATTTTGAAATGCTCGGCAACTTCTCCTTCGGCGATTATTTTAAGCATGAAGCAATAGCGTGGAGCTGGGAGTTCCTTACGAGCGAGCAGTGGGTCGGACTTGACCCGAACAGACTCTATCCTTCGGTCTACATTGACGATGACGAGGCATGGAGCATCTGGCATGACGAGATCGGCATTCCGGCAGAGAAAATATTCCGCTTCGGCAAGGAGGATAACTTCTGGGAACACGGCGCAGGTCCCTGCGGCCCCTGCTCGGAGATATACTATGACCGCGGCGCGGAATACGGCTGCGGTAAGCCCGACTGCACTGTCGGCTGTGACTGCGACAGATATATCGAAGTCTGGAACAACGTTTTTTCGCAGTTCGATAACGACGGCCACGGCAACTACACCGAGCTTTCACAGAAAAATATCGACACCGGCATGGGCCTTGAGCGCCTTGCGGTAGTCTGCCAGGGCGTAAATTCGCTGTTTGATGTTGATACGGTCATGAACATCACTCACAAGGTATCCGAGATAACCGGTGCACACTACGGCGAGAGTAATAAGCGAGATGTATCCCTGCGCGTTATCACCGACCATATACGCAGTGCAACATTTATGATATGCGACGGCATTCTTCCGTCAAACGAGGGGCGTGGCTATGTCCTGCGCAGACTTCTCAGAAGAGCTGCGCGTCACGGTAAGCTCCTGGGCGTTAACGAGCCGTTCCTTTATAAGATCATCGACACCGTTATTCACGAAAACGAGTGCCAGTATCCCGAGCTGCGCGAAAAGCAGCAGTATATAACCCGCGTCGTTAAAAGCGAGGAGGACAGCTTCGCAAAGACCATCGACTCCGGCTTGCAGATATACAACAGCCTGCTCGAGGAGCACAAAGCTAAGGGCGAGACCGTGTTCTCCGGCGCCGACGCATTCAAGCTTTATGACACCTACGGCTTCCCAGTGGATATGACAGCCGAAATGCTCGTTGATGAGGGCATGACGCTTAATATGGACGAGTTCAAGGCTCTCATGGAGGAGCAGCGCGTCCGCGCCCGCGAGGCGAGAAAAGCATTGGGCGATCTCGGCTGGGAGGGCATCGACTTCGGCCTTGACGCAACTCCGACGCAGTTTACGGGCTATGATAAGCTCACCGACACCGCGACTGTTCTTGCTATCGTAAACGGCGATGAGCTTGCAGGCGAGATAAGCGAGGGCTGCGAGGGAATCATCGTTATGGATAAAACTCCGTTCTACGCCGAGATGGGCGGTCAGCTTGCCGATAAGGGTGAGCTTGGCTTCAGCCTCGAGGATGTTGAGCATGGCCAGCTCACGCGCTTTGTCGTTAACAATGTCAAGAAGGATAAAGGAAACAAGTATCTGCACTATGGCGTCTGCGAGTCAGGCTCCATATCGGTCGGCGAGGAGGTCATTGCTTCCGTCGATCCCGAGCGCCGCAAGGCTGTCTCACGCGCTCATTCGGCAACGCATCTGCTGCATGCCGCTCTGCGCTCTATTCTGGGTGATCACGTCCATCAGGCAGGCTCGCTTGTCGATGCCGATTACCTGAGATTTGACTTCACGCATTTTGAGGCCATGACCCCGAAGGAGGTCGACGCAGTTGAGGATGCCGTTAATAACGCGGTGCTCGACGGAGCCGATATCACCGTGAGCGAAATGAGCCTTGAGGACGCAAAGAACAGCGGCGCTACCGCACTGTTCGGCGAAAAATACGGCGATGTTGTCCGCGTTGTCAAAATGGGCGATTTCAGCACCGAGCTGTGCGGCGGCACGCATCTTGATAACACTGCCAAGGTCGGCATGTTCCATATAACAAGCGAGTATTCCGTTGCAAGCGGCGTGCGCCGCATCGAGGCGGTAACGGGCAGAAAGTATCTCGAGATGGCAAAGCATTCTTACATGACCGTTGCACGCGCGGCCGAGAGCCTTAAGGCAAAGCCGGGCGAGCTTCTGAGCAAGGCCGAGGGCTTCGTCGCCGAGGTCAAGAATCTGCGCCAGAAGGTTGAGAAGATGAAGGATAAGATCCTTGCTTCCGACGTTGAGAGATTCCTGTTTGCCGCAAAGAAGATAGGCGATTTCAATGTTCTGACAGCAACGCGCACCGATCTTGACGCAAATGATCTCAGAAAGATCGGCGATTTCCTGCGCGATAAGGATCCAAAGATAGTTGCCGTTCTCGCAACAGCTACAGAGTCCAAAGTCACCTTCACCGCAAGCTGCGGCAAGGAAGCCGTGGCGGCAGGCATCAAGGCCGGCGATATCATCAAGGCCGTCTGCGCTGTTGCCGGCGGCAAGGGCGGCGGCAAGCCCGACTCCGCTATGGGCGGCGGCACCGATGTGCTGAAGATGGATAACGCGCTTGCGATAGTCGATGATCTTGTGGCCGAAAAACTCGGACTTTAATCGGAGGTAATATTAATGAACGATTGTCTGTTTTGCAAAATCATAGCCGGAGAGATCCCGTCAACCAAGGTTTACGAGGATGAGAACGTTTTCGCGTTCCGCGATATAAATCCCCAGGCGCCGGTGCATATTCTTGTCCTGCCCAAGCAGCATATCTGCTGCGCAGATAAGATAGATGCCGAAAACTCCGCGCTTGTCGGAAAATGCTTTGAGGCCATTGCGAAAATCGCAAAAAGCGAGGGCCTTACGAACGGCTACCGCGTCGTAAATAACTGCGGCGAGGACGGCGGCCAGACCGTTAAGCATCTCCACTTCCACCTGCTTGGCGGAAAGAAGCTTCCCGAGGGAATGGCATAATTTCAGATTAATACGTCAAAAAAGCAGCGTCTTGCTGCTTTTTTGCGCATACAGAGGTTTGATGGTATGAAGTCAGTCCGCATTCTCTGCACGGCTTCAATTGGATATTGCGCGGCGGTGTTTTTGTCGCACTATCTGCTCTTTGGCGAGAGCGTTATTGCCGTGTTCTCGCTGCCTGTCATGCTTGCTTTGAGCGCCTTTTTGTTTCGCGGCAGAATGCGCACAAGGATAATTATCGCAGCCTTGGCTATGACGCTCGGCTTCGGGCAGTATTGGCTGCATTATGACCTCACGGCTGCCAAATGCGAGGTGTTTGCCGGAAAGGAAGCTGAGACGACTGCCAGAATAACCGACTTTCCCGATATCCGCGACCGATGCGCGCTTTTGAGCGTGAAGATAACAGGCGATAATCTGCCCAACGTCAGCGCGCTTATAATCGACTATTCAAACGAGGAAGCGGACTTCCGACCGGGCGACGAGATAAAAGTTAAGCTCAAGCTGCGCAGCGTGACCGAGAGATTTGGGGAAGAGACCGATTCAAACATATCAAAGGGCGTGTACCTCAGCGGCTACACATCCGAAAAAATCGAAAAAACCGGCCTATGGTCAGGCTCGTTTGTGTATTTTCCAAAGCTCATAGGAAATGCGCTGCACAATAAAATAGGGCAGCTTTTTCCCGAAGACACGGCTCCTTTTATGAAAGCGCTGCTTGCAGGCTGCAAGGACGATTACTACGGAAACGATAAGCTCTATGCTTCAATGAATGTTGCCGGCCTTGCGCATGTGGTCGCCGTATCCGGCATGCATGTTGCGTTCCTTGTCGGCGTACTGCAAAGCTTGCTCGGCAAAAACCGCAGATCGTCGCTTATATGCATCTGCCTTGTGTGGCTGTTTGTTGTCATGGTCGGCTCGCCGCTGTCGGCTATAAGAGCCGGAATAATGATAAGCCTGCTGATGCTCGCACCCGTGCTCGGGCGAATAAACGACAGAGCAACTACCTTATCGTTTGCTCTTGCGCTAATTCTTGTCACAAATCCGTTTTCGGCAGGAAGCGTAGCTCTACAGCTGTCGTTCGGTGCTGTTGCCGGAATGTTTCTGTTTTCGCAGCCGATATACGCGTATTTCAGCAAAAAGCTCAGTCCGCCGCGAATTTTCCGAGCGGTGTGGAACTACATAATCGCAACGCTGTCAAGCTCGCTTGCCGTGACCGTGTTCACGTTTCCGCTGCTTGCCGTGCATTTTGGCTATATAACGCTGCTTGCGCCGGTGATGAACATTCTCTGCCTTTGGGCGATATCCTTACTGTTCGTCGGAGGCTTTGCCGTGTGCGCCGTCGGCCTTGTGCTGCCGACCCCGGCTTCGTGGCTTGCAGCTGTATTATCCTGCCTTGTGCGATACATAGCATTTGTGGTAGAATATGTAGCGAAGCTGCCGATAACCGCGCTTTACATGGAAAATAAGTACGCGCCTGCGTGGCTTTTGACCTCATATGCGCTGTTTATTGCGTATTTTCTCCTTCGGCGGAAAAAGAAGATCAGCGTATTCGCTCCGTCGGCTCTGTGCCTTGCGATGCTCTGCGGCGTGTTTGCACTGACAGGGCGCGATATGCGCTCGGACACGGGAACAATAAGCGTAATGGATGTCGGAAACGGCCAGTGCATTGCCGTAACGGAAGGGGAGAGCGTCGTTGTCATCGACTGCGGAAGCTATGGCGTTACGCAGAACGCAGGCAGCATGCTCTCGTCATATCTGCGCGCAGGAGGAAGATATGATATCGACTACCTCATGCTCACGCACCTGCACTCTGATCACACGACAGGCGTAGTTCGTCTGCTGAACCTCATGAACGTCAACACCGTGATACTGCCTGATAACGCAGAGGACACGAATGGCGACAATGTTTTGGATGATATCATAGCGGCGTGTGAGGAAAACGGAACAAATATAGTTTACATAACTCGGGATACCGAGTTTACCGCCGGTGCGATACGCCTCTCGGTCTACGAAAGCTCCGAGCGCGGCAGCAGGGACGAGAGCGGAATTATGTCAACTGTCAGCATAGGCGATTATGATATGCTCGTCACCGGCGACGTCGAAAAGGTCGTTGAGCGCGAGCTTGTCTCTTTGCATGACCTGACTGACACCGAACTTCTTATAGTTCCGCATCACGGCTCTAAATACTCAACAAGCGATGAGCTGTTATCGGAGCTCAGGCCGGAAACGGCGGTCATATCTACCGGATATAACAGATACGGGCATCCGACAAAGGAGACGCTTGATAAACTAAACGAATATGGCGTGAATGTTCTGCGCACAGATGAGCTTGGCAGAATAGTTTTGCACGTTGCGTCAGGTGATTAGATGGCTAAGAAATCAAAAAAGGACGAAAAATTTAATTATAACGCAAGCGTGAATGCCTTAAAGGCCGAAGGGCCGGCCGGGCTTTATCTTATCTGGGGGCCGGAGGATTACCTTGCCGACAGATTTTTTGAGGAGATAAAGAAGCTCTGTATAACAAGCGAGGCCGATGATTTCAGCTACAGGCGGCTCGATGAGCGCGATTTCTCGCTCCTGTCGCTGAAGGAAGCGATCGACAGTGTTCCGTTTCTGTCCGAGCGCAGTCTTGTTGAAGTGCGCGGCGTTGATATAAACAAGCTCAGGGAATCCGACGAAATAAGCGCCGTGCTTTCCGATATACCCGATTATTGCACCGTCGTATTCATGGCTCCGATCGGCTTTGAGCCGGATAAGCGCCTGAAGGTATACAAGGCTATACAAAAATACGGCCGGGAGATATGCGCAACGGCGCAGGGCGGAGACATTCTCATAAAGTGGATCATCCGCCGATTTGCGGCCGAGGGAAAGGGCATTGAGCTAAACGCCGTGCAGCGGCTGATAAACGTAAGCGGCGAGCTTATGAACGGCCTTATTCCCGAGATAAACAAGATAGCGTCGTACACCAAAGGCGACAGAGTCACCGAGGCGGACGTCGATGCCGTCGCGCATCATATTCCCGAGGCGGTTGTGTTTGACATGACCGAGGCGCTTGCAAAAGGCGAGAATAATGCGGCGATGCGGCTTCTCGGCGAGCTGCTTGCGGATAAGAATAACGAGCCGACAATGATACTTGCCATCGTCGGCGGGCAGATGCGCAAGATGTACGCCGCGCGCGTTGCAATTGATAACGGCCTTGATAAGGACTATGTTATGAAAGCGCTGTCCCTGCGCTATGATTTTATGGCAAACAGGCTCTTGGCCGCATCAAGAAGATTCTCGACAGCGCAGATAATACGGGCGGTGGAGCTGTGCGCCGAAACGGACTATGCCATGAAAAGCAGCAGAACCGAGCCGACCGAGCTTCTTAAAGAGTGCGTCATGCGCATTGCGGCAGGTGAAGAGCATGCATAAGGTGTCCGAGGTCATCGTCGTAGAGGGCAGATATGATAAAAACACGCTCTCGCAGGTCATTGATGCCGTGATAATCGAAACGAGCGGCTTTGGCGTGTTCAACAACAAGGAAAAGCAGCAGCTTCTGCGAACTCTTGCCGAAAAGCGCGGCCTGATCGTCATGACCGATCCCGACGGAGCCGGACTTGTCATACGCAATTTTGTTAAAAGCTGCGTTGATCCGAGCCTTGTAAAGCATGCCTACATGCCCGAAATTTTCGGCAAGGAAAAACGAAAGAGCAAAGCGTCAAAAGAGGGCAAGCTCGGAGTCGAGGGCATGAGCGCGGATGTTATCATGCAGGCACTGCGCCGGTGCTGCGCAACGATCGACGGTGAGAGCGGCAGGATGACGGGTGGGATCACAATGGCCGATATGTACGCTGCCGGCCTTGCCGGAAAGCCGGACAGCGCCGCAAAGCGTGCCGAGCTTCTTGCGTCCATGAACCTTCCTCAAAGAATGACCGCTCAGGCGTTTCTGCCGGTTCTCAACGCGCTTATGAGCAAAGATGAGTTCCTTGCACGCAGCTTTTAAAAACATTGGCAATATACATTCCTGTGTGATATAATAATTATTCAGAGTATATATGATTTTTGGAGGATAAACATATGAAATGCCCGTTTTGCGGATTTCTCGAGAGCAAGGTCATCGACTCGCGTCCGGCCGAAGAGGGAACCACCATACGCCGCCGCAGAGAATGCCTGGCCTGCCAGAAGCGTTTTACTACTTACGAGACTATCGAGCATCTGCCCCTTGTCGTTGTAAAGCGCGACGGTTCGCGCCAGCAGTTTGACCGCGTGAAGCTCATAAATGGCATGGTTCGCGCCTGCGAAAAGCGTCCGGTAAGCCTTTCGCAGCTTGAGAGCATAGCCGATGAGATCGAGCAGGAGCTTCAGAGCGCGCTTGAGCGCGAGGTCAGCACCGTCGATATCGGCGAAATGGTCATGAAGCGCATAAAGCTCATTGACGAGGTCGCTTACGTCCGCTTTGCTTCCGTTTACCGCAGCTTCAAGGACATAAACACCTTCATGGAAGAGCTTACAAAGCTTTTGAGCGATAAATAATTTACGCTAAAATATGCTGCCGAGGCTTATCTGCTCCATTGTCATAATGGAGCGCAGGGTCTCGGATAAAAGCCCGTATGAGCCCTCGGCGGCATCGGCATCTCCAGAACCGATGTCGGATCTAAACTGGAAAAACGCCTCGGTCGTTGAATTTATCTCGCTGTGCCGGATGAAAATGTGCGTATATCCGTCAAGCGTCAGCCAGTGCTCAATGGCCTTGTCGAGCGTTTCGGCAGCGCTTTCACTGTCTCCGCTTTTAAGCTGAGCGTAGGCTGCGTCAACCTCGCTCATGAGCGATGAAACGATCTTTTCGCTTGCACGGATGTTCAGCATAACGCCTGCGAATATAACCGCGAGCAAAACGGCGGCAATAAGCTCTTTTTTCATGTCAGTCCTCCTTGCGTTGGCAGAAAACGTTTCCCGTTTCGGACAAGGTGAGGATGTAAACCTCGTCGGCGCTTTTGAGCTTTCGGCGTTTAAGCTCGTTTTCGAGCCACCGTCTGTCCCTGCCGAGCAGCGCGAGATTTTTGTCCAGTATCCTGCCGTCGTTTATGATTATGTGCGCATAGCCTGTTTCCGCCGGCGCTGCGCCCAGCATTGAGGCTGTGGCCGGCTGCTCCGGCCCGGTGAGGATCAGACTGAGCTGACCGTTTGTTTCAAGAACGCCGTAAGCTATCTTGCTTGCGTCATTTTGACCCTGTGCGCGCAGTTCCTGCATGAGTTCGTCTACCGTGAAACGGTTTCGCAGCATGCTGTCGCGGTCGATGCGGCCGTTTCGGATAATTATCTCGGGCTTACCGTAGGTCAGCTTGCGCAGCTTTATGCTTTTCATATTAAGACCTGCGATTATTATCTCAAGGCAGAACATTATAAGGATCGGCAAAAGCCCGTTTAAAAGAGGTATGCCGATATCCTGCAGCGGCGTTGCGGCAAGATCCGCGATCAGCGCCGCAACGATGAACTCGGAGATCTCAAGCTCTCCGAGCTGACGCTTGCCCATGACCCGCATTGAAATGAGTATCGCAAAATACAGTATAACGGTGCGGATGAATATAATAGCCAAATCTATCGCCTCCATTGATATTTTCACCAACGGAGAGTAAATTATCAGGAAAGGATGCTAAGTATGAAGATCATTATTGACTCTCAGGATAAGATCAGCAGCATGGCAGCGTCCATGATCGCCGAGCACGCAAAGGCAAAACCCGGTTGTGCCATGGCTTTTGCTGCCGGCAGAACGACAAAGAAGGTTTATGATGCGCTGACGGCAATGAACGTTAAAGAGCTTGCCGGGTGCAAGGCATTTACCGTGTGCGAGTACGAAGGCCTCGAAGAAGGCGACGCTCGCTCCTGCGCTTATCGTCTTAACGAGGAGCTTTATTCCAAGGCCGGCATAACGCAGATTTTTACGCCGAACGCCGAAAACGCGGATAAATTTGATGCCGAGATCGAAGAGTGCGGCGGACTTGAGCTTGCCGTTCTCGGCATAGGCACAAACGGCCACATCGGTTTTAACGAGCCTGCAACACCTTATGATTCATATACGCACACCGTGCTGTTAACGGATAAAACAAAGCAGATGAATGCAGAGCTGTTCGGCGGCCTTGAGAATGTTCCCGATAACGCCGTGACGATGGGACTGAAAACAATCTGCGAGTCTAAAAACGTCATCCTTGTTGCGTTCGGCAGCGAGAAGGCCGAGATAATCCACCAGCTGGTTTACGGCAAAACCTCAACATATGTCCCTGCGGCAATGCTTCAGATGCATATGAATATGACGCTTTTGCTGGATGATGCGGCAGCCGAAAAAATCAAATAAGCTAAGGAGCAGAATATGGGTAAGTACTTTGGCACAGACGGATTCAGAGGAGAGGCAAACGTCGATCTGACCGTCATGCATGCGTTTGAGATAGGCCGTTACCTCGGCTGGTATTACGGAAAGGATAAAAAGGCAAGGGTCGTCATCGGCAAGGATACGCGCCGCTCGAGCTATATGCTCGAATCTGCCCTGTGCGCAGGACTCACGGCCTCGGGCGCCGATGCATATCTTCTGCATGTCACAACAACGCCAAGCGTTTCCTACGTTGCACGCGCCGATGATTTTGACTGCGGCATTATGATCTCGGCAAGCCACAATCCCTATTACGATAATGGCATCAAACTCATTAACGGCAAGGGCGAAAAGATGGGCGACGAGCTGCTCAATGAGATCGAGGCCTACATTGACCGCGCCTCAGCCGGCGAGAGGGACTGCCTTCCGTATGCAACCGGCGAGAAAATCGGCCGCACCGTTGATTACTCGGCAGGCCGCAATCGCTACATAGGCTTTCTTATATCGCTTGCAACTCGCTCGTACAAGGGCAAGAAGGTCGGCCTCGACTGTGCAAACGGTTCGACTTGGATGATGGCAAAAAGCGTGTTTGACGCTCTGGGCGCGGATACCTATGTTATCTCCAATAATCCCGACGGTATCAATATTAACGTCAACTGCGGCTCAACGCATATTGAGCAGATGCAGAAATTCGTACTCGACAATAAGCTCGACGTCGGCTTTGCGTTCGACGGTGACGCCGACCGCTGCCTTGCGGTGGACGAAAAGGGCAACATCATAACCGGCGACCACATTCTTTATGTCTGCGGCAAATATATGCGCGACAGCGGAATACTCGGAGAGAAGAAGATCGTCACGACCGTTATGAGCAACATGGGCCTGTATAAGGCTCTTGACGAGCTTGGCATCGGCTATGAGAAAACCGCAGTCGGCGATAAATACGTTGCGGAGAATATGCGTGCAAACGGATATATCCTCGGCGGCGAGCAGTCGGGACATATAATCTTCGGCCGCCTTGCAAACTCCGGCGACGGTATTCTGACCGCCATAAAGATCATGGAGGCCATGTGCGAGAGCAAGCAGCCTCTGTCCGTGCTCGCAGCGCCGGTTGTCATGTATCCTCAGCTTCTTAAAAACGTTGTCGTCACCGATAAGGACGAAACTCTTGAATGCGCCGAGGTCAAAAAGGCTGTTGCCGATATGGAAGCGAAGCTCGGCGACGACGGACGCATCCTTCTGCGCAAGAGTGGGACCGAGCCTGTTCTGCGCGTTATGGCCGAGGCAAAAACGCATGAGCAGTGCGAGGAGTGCGTTGACTATATAATCGACGCCATGCGCCGCAGCGACAGACTTATCAAGGTGAAATGATATGTATACGATAAATGACCTGCTCGATCTGAGCAAAACCATAGCCGCTCCGCTTTTCGAGGGCAAGACTTACCCGTGGGAGGTGCTCGCGGATATAAGCGATTATATTATCGCTCTCGGCAGCACTCTGCCCGAGGAGGAGTACGAAAAGCGCGGCGAAAACGTCTGGATAGCGCGCGATGCCGAGGTTTTTCCGTCGGCGTATATCGGCTCGCCGTGCATCATCGACCATGGCGCTCAGGTTCGCCACTGTGCTTTTATCCGCGGCAGCGCGATAGTCGGCAAAAACGCTGTTGTCGGTAACTCCACGGAGCTTAAAAACGTTGTTCTTTTTGACAGTGTGCAGACGCCGCACTATAACTATGTCGGCGATTCGATACTCGGATACAAGGCGCATATGGGCGCAGGCTCCATCACCTCGAACGTTAAAAGCGACAAGACGCTTGTCGTTATAAAAAACGGTGACGAGCTTATAGAGACCGGACGCAAAAAGGTCGGCGCTATCCTCGGCGACTGCGTTGAGATCGGCTGCAACAGTGTACTCAATCCCGGAACGGTGCTCGGCCGCAGAGCAAGCGTGTATCCAACCTCCTGCGTGCGTGGCGTTGTTCCCGAGGACGGCATATACAAAGCAAAAGACGATATAGTTATCAGAAAGTAAAAAAATCCCGGACTTTTCAGTCCGGGATTTCAGCCTGTAGAAAAAGTCTGTCTTAGCAGTCACGCCAAGGCAGGCTTTTTCGTTTGAAAAGGGAAAAATAGCAGCCAAGAAGAATAATCGGCCGCAAAAATCCTTCTCCGCCTCTTCCCCGGAGAAAGATTTTTCCGTTTCCATTTCCAAGTGGCCAGCTTTTTCAGATTCATGGCAGCAAATTTAAGCTTCACCCAGTTGGTAACCTGAGCCAAGCCTCTGTACTGCGTATAGCGCATACCGTGCTTTTCTTTTGCATCGGCAAACACACGCTCAATTTTTTGTTGTCTTAGCTTGTAGATATCCCTGTACAAAGGTGT